>JGI24158J21664_10001495_pt1 | contig 26528 bp, 15 predicted proteins | sample Ectturendosymbi3_FD_21664 | JGI IMG/M metagenome (IMG submission 21664) | reverse complement strand
AAAGTTTGTAATGCTGCGTTGAACTTGTGAAATTTTCCGCGCTGCAGTCAACAGTCAAAAAGGCTTGTAGCACTGCGTTGAACTTTTGACCTTTCAGCTGGTATTCAACACTCGATGTCAGTCAAGCATGGCTTCAACCAACCGATTATTGCAATCAACGTTGTATTATAGCGCATATTCAGTTGCACATGACCTTGTGATGAATGTATTCCCTTCAAAAACGCAATAATCATGATATCAACAAAATGAATCAGGGAATGAAAGCATAAAATGTGTTTCAGGCGACGATTTACTCCTGTTGCACTAGCATTCTTGGTTTACTTTCAGTTTTGTAACGTCAGCAGAGTTTGCAAAGTGGACACTTCCACTTGGATGTTTGGCAAGGTTCCCATAGTTCCTGCTGGCTCATTTTTAAGCAAAATTCGTGATTTCACCGCGGACACATGTCACATCTAACCTGTTACGAACAAAGACCTTGATTTGTGCCAGAAACTGGTGATATTGTTTCGTCACAATGGGACGGGAATCCAACGCTCGCGGTGCATGCAGAATGCTACAGCGCATCATGCTTTTAGAGCAGCGATGAAACTCAAAGCATATGTTGACAGAGCTGGGACAACAACTCTAATGGTTAGCAAAATTTTGAGCTTTGATGGCCTGACAAATTTCAAGATGAAATGTATTTGATTTTGTTCGAAAGATAATTCTGATGATTTATTATTTGTGGTACATTGTGACTACTTTTGTTACATTCTAATTCGAACTGTGCAACAGCGACGTGTGTATTAGTTGCAATTCGGAAATTTTCACTAACTGCTGCATGTGCTCGATATCAATTCGACCTTTAAACTGAGCATCTCCATGGACATGATTTTCGAATTTCAGGTTATAAAACTGCTAACCCAGAACTTTTCACGTATCGTCACTGGCCTTAGATATTCCCTAGGTTAGGCCTAATATATATACATTCGGGTGTGTGTGACCAGCGGTGGATGTTACAGGAAACGAACGCGGCGGTCGTCTCGGGCCTCTTCTTTTTCAGAGATGCCGTGCGGCTGCCATTTTTGAATTTAACATTAGTTTCTGCATTGTTTTTTTTATCAGAAAACGAATCAACCACTCTAGAACTTCATTGAATAGGCCTTTACGAATGCCATATGCTTTTCAAAAGAAGGCAAAAATTATGTGCGCCAAAAGGAGCTCTCATATATTGTTCTGGGTCATTTCCTGCGAGTTTCCCCTAGGGCTCCTAGATTGTAATATCCACCCTCGCATGTGACATATTTGTATTAAATTAGTTTTTCGACAAAATAATTGATACACATTTTATGCTTTCATTCCATGATGCATTTTGTTGATATCATGATTATTGCGTTTTTGGAGGAAATACGTTCATCACAAGGTCATGTGCTACTGAATATGCGCTATAATGCAACGTTGATTGCAATAATCGGTTGGTTGAAGCCATGCTTGACTGACATCGAGTGTTGAATACCAGATGAAAGGTCAAAAGTTCAACGCAGTGCTACAAGCCTTTTTGACTGTTGACTGCAGCGCGGAAAATTTCACAAGTTCAACGCAGCATTACAAACCTTTGAAGATGAGAGCGCAATTTCTAATAAAGAAAAATGTAATGATGGATGTGCAAATGACCCATTTAAGTTACAATCTCAATAATTTTTCCACGGATTTGAGCTCAGTGATCGGTGATTGAAGCCACGTTTGACTGGCATTGAGTGTTGACTGCCGGCGAAAATGTTACAAGATCAACGCTGCAAAACAAGCTATTCGAGATCAGAGCGCAAGTTTTAATTGAATAAAATATATTTTTGGACATATAAAATATCTATTTCAGTAAGAACATTAAATATTTTTGTACGGATATGAGCGCAATGATCGGTTGATTGAATCCATGTTTGACTCGCATCGAGTGCTGACTGCCGGCGAGAAGGTCAAAATTTCAACGCTGTATTAGGAGATTTTCTGTTTAAAACCGCAAGTTTTAAATCAAGCAAAATATATTTTTGGACATGTAAACGACCCATCTGAGTTAAAATATCGTTAATTTTTCCACGGACATGAGCGCAAAATTTGTTTCATTGAAGCCATGTTTGACTGACATTGAGCGTTGACTGCCAGCGAAAATGTCACAAGTTCATCGCTGTAAAATAAGCTATTCGAGATCGGAGCGCAGGTTTTTATCAAGCAAAATTTTTTTTGGGGCATATAAACGACCCGATTCAGTTAAAATATTAATGATTTTCCCCGGACATGAGTGTACTGATGTGTTGATTGAAGCCATATTTGACTAGCATCGAGTGTTGACTGCTAGCAAAAAGGTCAAAAAGTTCAACGCTGTATTAGGAGCCTTCTGGATCAGAGTGCAAGTTTTAATCAAGCAAAATATATTTTTAGACATGTAAATAACCCATTTCAGTTGAAATTTTTATAATTTTTCCACAGATATGAGCGCAATATTCGTGTGATTGAAGCCATCTTTCACTAGCATTGACGGTTTGGTGCTGAGTGAAGGGTGGAGAGTTTAATGCTCTGAAACAAGCTATTCGAGATCAGAGCGCAAGTTTTTATCAAGCAAAATGTATTTTTGGACATGTAAATTACCTATTTCGGTTGAAATATTAATAATATTTCGACGGATATGATCGCTAATATTAGTTCAATTCGTTCAATGTGGCCACGCTCTGGTAACGCGTTTGCGTTTCGCCGACGTCCGTATTGGAGCCGACTGGTGGCTGAGTTGTCCCAGGTTCCATCTGGCAACCCTATTGCAGATGTGCTTGCTTGTCCTTCTCCTTGTACTTAAAATGATCTCCAATCGTATGTGTTTTATAAATGAGACACAGATAAGCAAGTTCTTTCAGATATTTTCTAAAGAAGTTGTGCATTTCTTTTTCTAGTTGTAGAGATGTTTCGCCAAGGTAGGGCAGGTAAAGAAAAATTCTTCGAATGTCAGTCGTCTTCTTGCTTGTTGTTAGGAGGGTTTTTATCACGTTTGTTGAGAAATATTTTGATTTGTTTGTCTATAAACCTGTTCAGGAATCCATTGCTGAGAAAACAAGATTTAATATTTTGGAATGCTTTGTGAATTAATTGGTAAGAGCTGCAAATTTCGTAGGAACGATGTAATAAACTTTGAATTATACTCTTTTTATATTGTAATGGCGACAAGCTTTCCCATTTATTGTACTGTCCTGTATGAGTGTTTTTCCTGTAGGTAACCTAGTTGCTTCAATCCCGGTCTCAGTTTTTGTCAATAAGTCGTCCAAATATGCCAACTGTCCATCTGCTTCCACATCTTTTGAAAAGCTCACGTTTGAATGCACTTTGTTTAAATTGTAGAAGAACTGATCCATCTTCTCTTTGGAATCAAACGTACAGAAAATAGCATTTACATAACGGTAAATGATGTGAGGGGAACATCCAATCTTATTAACATTATCGAGTAACCAGTTCATAAATACATCTGCCATTAAAAGTGCAATCGGTGAGCGGTGAGTCCATAAATACATCTGCCGTTAAAGGTGCAAAGGCTCAACCAATACCAAAGTGCAATTTGTGCTCCGTGAAACAAACGCAGGTCGTTCAAGCTCTTAACGTTTAATCAACCATTTGAAATCAAAGCACAGAATCCATGTAATCCTTGAGTGTGAAGACCAAAAAACTATTCAAGCACAGGAAAAGATCCGATCACAAATTGTGAAAAAGGAAATGAGTCTTTTTGAAGCTACAAAGAAGAAGTCCAATAGCCTTGAAAAAACTGTTCCATTACAATCAGCCTAAATCAGTCGAACCGAAAAGGGCTTTTTCAGCCATGGTACCATTTGTCACAAAACTCAGAAACAGATTGAATCATGAAAGTGTGCTTTGATTATCATGCATCAGTATTATAAACATCATTGAAAAACTGTGCTTAACTTATTAATTATTCGCTAATAAATTGCGCAGGGACCAACAGTAGTAATTTTACAATGATATTTAGTTTAATCGCTAAAAATCGCATTCAGTTAAAAACCTGAAAAAAAAGGATTTTCCCGTTTTTTTTTTCTCAGCTACCCAAAACCCAGGTTTTAAAATTTTGCCCCGAATTAGAAACACTAGTTGTGACAAAGTACTTAGATGTTGCAGTGTTTGTTGAGGACGTATCATGGCACAACGCATTCGTGCTTTACTTGGCGTTAACCAGTGTTGGACTCCGTGTCCTACTCTGCACTCTGCAGTATTGTTATACCAAGTGTAACAGGCTAGCGAAAAATATTGTTAAGCGTGTGTAGACCTAACCCTTTGGTTCTGCCTCCAACGCCATTGTAAAATGTTCTGTTTTGTCTACTTTTATCAACCTGCGTTGTCCAGACAGTGTGTGCTTGTACCATGGACTTCGTGTCTGATGGTAAAATCAAATTAAATTAAATTAAAAATTAAATTATGAATGCTTTTATCAGAGACTCTCGCAACCTGGAAAAATGGCAAACAACCCCGAAGTTGAAAACCATTGCTCTTTTAGGGTATGCAAAAGTGCTCCAGGGGGTACACAAATTTTTAAAGTGTTTTCATAATGAAGTTTCAACCTTAAAGTGCAATAGTTATAGCTACATTTCCAAGTATTCTGATCAAGACTACAGTCAAGGGATACTTGAAAGCCAAAGTATTGCACACAGGAAACAACACTTAAAAAGGTTGAGAACCACAGCATAGTTTATGTGACACAATTTTTGGTTTTCAGTAGGTTGTTGCTTTTTTGCGTTTTTCAGAGTATTTTCTGCTTCTTTAGGGTTTTGAAATATAGCCGGCTTAACCACATTTAGGGTTTTAAAATATAGCCGGCTTAACTGTCCGTAACCACATTCAATTCTTAAGTTTTTTTCTGAGTGTTGGTTAGTAAGCTACCTACAATGACCAGTGGGCTCTTTCAGCCAAGTTTTTCCCTTGGATCAAACCTCTAGTAACGCCACTGAACACACGAGGCACTGGAGCTGCTGAAAAAACCCTGATAAAGGTTTTTGATTCATAAGAACTTTTGGGAAAAAAGATTTCACACGCCAATATGATTTCAGTGACAAGCGGTCACGGTGAACTTCACGCGCCAAAGTTTTTTCACGCGTTGTCACTCCTTAAAATACCTTGTCACGCATGATATCTTGTCGACCACTGCCACGTTTTCTAGTCTGATGTGTTAGGTGTATGAAAAACATATGTTTAGTAAGTTCGAGAAGTACAGTAGTTTGTTGTAAGGTAGAGTTTCACCACAAAAAGTCATGATTTATGTGAACGGACACCTGTAAATACCACAAGATCACTAAGATTGCCAAGACAAGATCACTAACAAGATTGCTGAGACAAGATCACTAAGATTGCTAAGATCACTAAGATAAGATTGCTAAGACCACTAAGATTCCTGAGATCGCTAAGATTATTAAGTTTAATGGGTCTCGTCAAGTGTAAGTCCAACCATTCCTACTATTCTCACCATGCGCCGCTCACTGCCTCTAGGCGCACAAAGAGAATGCTCTCACAGAAAGAGCGTGTTGAAAGCGAAGGGCTCGCTTGGTGACGAGCATAGTATTGTAAAGAGAAAAACGCTCGAGTCATAGAAAGTGTGCATCGAAGCACATCAAAACGAAAGGATGCGCTCGGTTACGCGTTATTGCTCGAAAATAATGTCGGCGACGAGACCCAGACTAATCTCTGGTTTTAGCATTCTTGGTAATCTTAGTAATCTCAGCAATCTTAGCAATCTTGTACTATTTACAGGTGTCCATGTGAACTAGTTACTTATTTCACAGATAACTGGCGTCATGTCATTTGACGATATATTGATACCATATATCGGTCTAAAACCTGATTTTTGAAGTTTTTGAAAAAAGGTAAGGCGTAGAATCAAATGTATTATATTTTTAATAATGAAGCAGAAAACAATTGAAAAATTTTAGAAATATCGGTTATAATATCAGTACATCAGCTATCGGTCTATGAATGGCCGATATATAATATTGGTACATGTAGGTATCGGTATTGGCCTCAAAAAGCCATGTCTGCCGATCTCTATTTGTTGCAGTGGAGTAACTGATGGGAGGGAAGAGGGGCGATTTGACTCCCCTGATCAGCTAATGCAAAAACCAGGTCCCCACTTAGCTCAAATTTCGGTTTTAGTAATCTTTTAATTGTTTTTTACTAGGCTGTCATCTTTACGTTTTTTGAAGTATTTTCCAGCTTCGTTGATTTGGGGTTTTAGTATAGCTAGCCTGCTTACACCCGGATTCACCATCATTTTTCAAAATTTTTTTCTGAGTGTTGACTAGTAGGTCCCCTGAAGGGGACATTCTATTGGGCCTCTTTCAGCTAAGTTTCCCCTCTATCTCAAACCTCCTGTTACGCCACTGGTTTGTTGACTGCATGAACATCTCAGTAAACAATCAGTGTGTATTTTATTTTTTTCCAGTGCTTGGTCCTAGATTGGTAATTTCATTTATTACATTGATTCATATCGTATGTTGTCGGAAAATATTACATCAAACCATGTGGATGGGTTTTGTTTTTGTTCTAAATTTGTTTCCAGACAAATGTAAATGCGATTACAATCGTGATTACTTTAAATGTAATCGTAATCGATTACATTATGATTTTGTTTATTTGTAATGGTAATCGCGCAGGTGACAAGTAATCATAATTGATTACAGTTGTGATGAAATCACTCCATGTCTGATCTTGTTTCAAGCGCTATTCACAATTTGTTATTTTTAATGAAATGCACAAGACAACACTGGTAGCTTCCCTTTACCATGCAACAAGAGCAATGCAGTTTCATTCAAGCCAACAGAAATGCAGTTTACTTCAAGCTATTTCTAAGCAATAACATGCCAGTATTACCTTGCAAGTTCACAATATACTAAGGCATATAATAAGTTGTGTGAATAAGGTGGTATGAAGTGTTTTTGATGTAGCTTGTGGGTCTTTTTTTGTGCAAGCTGATAGTGAAAATATAACACCAACATTACTTCAGTTATTCTTGTTTCGTTGTGCTTGCAGCAAAAAGATAAAAAAATGAAAAAGTTGAACTATTTGGTTCAGGTTACAACTGAAGGAGTTAAATGAGATTTTGGTCAGGTTACAACTACATATGTGATTATATTTCTTGGTTTTAAGTTGGGTAGTGTCTTTTTTGCCTCATGAGATAAAAAGTATGGAGGGGTTATTGTGCATTTTGTTGAACATGATTGGTTGAATTGGTCAATTGACAAATACGACACACACAAAGAGATCATTTCCAAAGCAGTTCAGTCTACATTCCATTGTAACAAGCCTGGTCCTGCCAGAGCCACTATTTTGGCAAAAGTTTCATTTCATTGGAAGTATTTTTGAGACCATAAAAGCAGCTAACACTGGCATTCAACAATTTAACTTTATCAATATGCTTAAATGTACTTACATAAAGGTTTGTGATACATTCTTTCCTGCTTTTGTAGCATTTGGTAGCATATCAAAGCCTTTCCATTGCACAAAATCACAGTCACTGCTGTAGAATCCTGTTCCTGCATATGTGGTCCAACTCAAAACCATGCTTTCAAATAGCCACTGAACCACAGACAGTTAGGTAACTCATTCCAAGACAAGATTATTTAAAGTCAGTTTAGGACTTTAATTTTAAGCTGTTTCCAGACCAAAAACATTAGAACCAGTGGCCTAAATCACAATTTTTGGTGAAAACGTAAATCTATGTCTACTGAGAACAGGTGAACAAATTCCGCAGACATAGATTTATGTCTGGTGAGAACAAAAGTGTTATATATCTTTAAAACAAATTTTTGTGGCACAGCAAAATCTGGGGGCATTGTCCTCAAATGCCTCCTTGTGGCTATGGGCCTGACATAACCTTGAACCTAAAATTCAAGACTGTCTATTTTGCCTCATGAGGCCAAAACAATACCGTAGCTATTTTGCTATTAGGTGAATACAATGGGTTGAAGTGGTCACATGACTAGTTTGAAATGCATGGCAAGTTCAGAATGCATGACCTGCTTAGTTGACTGTGACGTCTGTAACGGCTTAGTCTGACATGCATGGATGAGTGTTGTCATGTTTTCGGTGCTGGCAAGGTGTTAGTAGCTTTTTGCTAGCATTGCATAAACTGTAGTCTAAAGCCTAACCCTAAGTTGTAAGCCCTAAACCTGAATCCTAACTGTAACACTTAAACCCTAACCAAATGTTTCTTTGTCTATCTTTCTTTGTGACATGACTACTTCATCCATTTCTGTTTTACCAAAGGCAAAATAGCTCCAGCACAGCTTTGCTTCATGAGGCAAAATAGACACTGCCAAAATTTAAACCCTACAATCATAATATCAAAACTTAAAGCTCCAACATAATGTAGAGATTACCACCAAGATCATTCTCTATAAGTTCACCCTAATAATATATAAGTGGATTTTTTAAGGTGTTTTAGGGACCCAACTTGGGGCCCTAGAATCAAAGATAATCTGGCTCCTAGAATCTTAAATTGGGTCCTTGCAGGTCCATACCAGGTACCTAACATGTTCCTTTTGAAAAACGTGATATAAGTGAAGTCTGAATGCGCTTGCCTTTGGTGGTGACTAACCCTTAAACCATGTGGCAGCTAGCTACCTAGAAGTTTACTTTGAATACGCTACCTAGACACTTCCTGTCTGCAAATAAGCTGTTTTTTTAATTTGGACATAACAACGCCTTAGTGTCTGTTGAGGGCTGGTCAGCAGCATTGGCACCACCAGCGTAGATGGTACAAATAGCTACTTTTTACCTCATTCCTTATGCTGATGGTACAAAGTGTTGATCTGCTGCTTTCTAAATCAATTCCTTTGCTGGTGTTACAAACTCCCACTTTTCAACTCGATCCCTATAGTGTTGGTAATGCAAACAGCTGCTTTTTAACTCAATCCCTATGCTGGTAGTACAAACTGTTGCTTACCAAATTAATCCATTTGCTGGTGGTAAACAGCTGTTTTTGAACTTGATGCCTGCGCAGTTGGTACAAACTGCCACTGTTCAAGTCAAGCCCTCTTCCCTGCACTGGCAATACAAACTGGCGGTGCAAACAGCTGCTTTTCAAGTCAATCCTTACACTGGTGGTACATCCCTATGCTGGTGGTACCGAGACTGTTGACCCTTACTCTGTTTGGGTGATTATGCAATTAATTATTTGTCATTTTACTGTAATATTTTATAGTGGGCCTCCAAAATTTGTCTGTAAAACTGAGTAAGGTTTGAAAAGCACTGGTGAAGAAAACAATGTGTTGTTGGCCTTAATCTATTTGATTATTTTTTTCAGGGGATTTTTTTAAATGTAGTTGAGTTTGTTGTCATGCATGCCATCTCTAGCAGAATTAAGAATGGATGCACAAACCTAGAAGAATATTTGTTGAAAGTAAAAAATGTTATTTATGACAGTGTTTATGCCATAAAAGCCAGGTTTTCACCTTTGCCGGTTGCTCATGCTGACGATGCTAGCAATGGATCTTCCAGTGCTGAAAACAATTTGTGTTCAACTTGCTCATACCATGCTGGTGGACACAGAATCTGTAGAACTTGCATGCCATGTGTGTGCTGTGGCACATGTCAAGCCTGCACTGGTGGCTTGCATTCAGCTTTTGATTTCACTGGAAAAATTGTTAGTGGTGCGCTGAATTTTTTTTGCTACCCATTTCTGCCATGTCTGCTTGTGTTACTTCCATCTGGATGCAGAGATGCTGTTCATCCAGATAACTCAACGTCTTGCTGTTATGGTGGCACAACTTGTTTGCATATGCAAAGCACAGAGAAGCAAACTTGTGGTAAAGTGTGTTGTTCCCAACAATGCTGTGCCATATGGATATCTGTAGTTGTGATTATACTCTTTCTTTCTCTGTGGGGCCTAATGCAAGATTCAACATTCATCATTCAATTGTTGCTCTTTTTGGATGATTTGCCTCCAATGATACTGCTATTAATCTTCATTCTGCTTTTCACTATTGTTTCTTTTCCCATGGCCTGGGGCTATGTCATTTTGAATTTAGCAGCAGGATACTTGTATGGGTTTGTACCCTCTATACCTGTGGTTATAATTTCTGTTACAATTGGTATCACTGTTGCTCATATTCTATGTAAACATTATTTTTCAAATTGGTTGTTGGGAGTACTCAAAAATCGTTCTAACTTCAACCAGATGGAAGCTATAATTCATGTGATAGACAGTGCCTCAGGATTGAAGGTCATTGCTCTCACAAGGCTAACACCAATCCCATTCGGTTTTCAAAATGGCTTGTTTGCAGTAAGTGGAGTTTTTCACTTTTAGGTATTTGTGTTTTGTTTGACTGGGTTGGTTGTAAACTTTTGTTTTTCATTGGTAATAGGTAACATACATGAAGAATCAAACAGAATTTGTTGTAAACAATGTGTGTATTATGTGAGTTGAGTTATGATTACCAAATTTTTTAAATTACTAATATAATTATTTATGGTAAGTGGGAGAGAAAAGTTAGTAGAAGTCAAGAGCAATAATAGGTAGACACATAGTCCCTGTAGCAGTGGACAACATTTTTGTTCATCATAAAATGTTACAGTATGTGTTTTGGAAGCTGGTGATGTCAGCTTTTGTGGTGCCACTATACTCTGTAGTTGCGTCTGGTAGTATTGTTTGAAGCTAGACATCTGCTTTGAATAGTTAGATATTTTCTTTGAACAGTTAGACATTTTCTTTGAACAAGAGTGTGCAATTTGCTATTACTTTTTATGTGTGTTTTACATGTGTGCACTACTAATCAACAAGTTTACATACGTAACATATTAAGGTGAAAGTGGTGTGGCTAGCCAGACTGATGAGTATGCTGGTAAATTCTGTTTCATTTTTATTTCATCGTAACTTTACTCCAAATTAAAACATAAAATCGTGTTGCTTAATGTTGGCCCAAAATAACATAGGATGCAGGAAGTAGCAGAAAACACATGCATGTTCACTTCCTTAAAATTTGAGGAAATTGTTAAAAATGGGTTAAATTAAATTTACTAGCAAATTTTTTTGAAATTTTGAAAAAGTGTAAATAGTTGGCCAAATGTGTGTTAGTATCCTTTGATTTTAGCTGTTTGGAAATTGTCTGTATGGCTGTGTGCTGTCTGTTGCAAAATTTAACATTTATGAGTGTACAATCGTAATTTGTTGAAAATTACCAATGAATAATTAGGTACAGGTTTGTGATACTTTCACAGTATTCTGAAGTTGCAATGTCAAGAACCTTAACAAGATTCCTTTTTGAAATGTTGCCACATGTGCACATACCAACGCCTGGAACTGACAGTGATTTGACATGGTTGCATGTCAAGTCATGAAAAAACTGAAGGGAAGCTTGTTAACTGTAGAATATTATACAGTTTGTGATGAAATTTATAAAAACTTGTTACTATCCTTATTCTGTTAAAATCTAGTGATGTTTTGCAGATTTCGAATGTGAACCTCAAGAAATATCTTCTCTATTCAAATTTTGGACTATTTCCTACTCAAGTCTTGAATTGCTACTTGGGTTCAACTGTGCGTTCAATGCAAGAGATCATTCTTAATGACTCTTCTAGCTTGCTTTTACTTTTTCAGGTCAGTTTTTATGCTAACGTTTTTTTGCAACTCTGAAAAACACCAGTATTAAAATACACATCCATCCTCAGACAGAACAATTGATTGAGTATATAATAAAAGTGTTCTCATTGTATGTAGTGTATTTCAAGCTTAAAAATAAATGTAATTCTTTTGTAGCATGAGTCTCATTACTGCTTGCTTGTGTGATTGACATCGATATGGCATTGCCTTGTGGCAAGAGTGGTGGGCTTGTGCATGTAGACCAACATGCCAATTCCACAGAGAACTTCACATAAACCATGCTTTTATTTGACAGATTGCAGTTGGAATCTGCCTCATGACGTTTGTTTTGAGACGAGCAAGAAAAGAGCTAGCTGCTGCCTTGCAAGCATCTGAGGTGAATAACTTATGTTTTTTAATTTCACCAAAAATGTAACCAAACTTTTCATTCTTAAGGCAGTGCTGTTTTGGTTTCACTGTTAAATGAAGACTAAGATCAGTTTTTTTAAGTTGTTTTTTGTGTACTTGTGGTGCTAGCTTCGAAAATAAGCAGAAAAGCCTGTGTTGCCTCAGATGTCATGGAGTGTTTGCTGTGTTTTTTTACACTAGCCTGTCAGACATTTGAATTATCATATGATGCATTTTTGGTTGTGATAAGGTAATACTAGCCGAACACCTGTTGAAGTAGGTAATTACAAATCGGTTGTAGTTTTTTGCATATGTGAAATTTGAGCTTCAACTCTTTTGACAAAAGGAAAAGAGGTTGTTTAGTTGGTGAAAATACGAGCTTTTTTGCTGTGTTTCGTCTAAAACAGTGAAAGTAATAGGTTGGAACCCAACCAAACGTAAACGTTATCTATTATCTAGCTCAGTGATTCTCAATATGGGACATGGGACGCATACTCACAACTTGAGAATGAGCCTCAATGACGAATTTTTAAGTGACCGGCAGAGATGTTCAGTTTCGTTGCTTGCTGTTTGTACTCCTTTTGGGAGTGTCACGAGTGGCCTGCGTCGCCCTGCGGTGGACTTGCTCCGTGGGTCACGCAGCTATTTTCGTAGCGAATGCAGCACTGATGGCGAGTCAATGACAGCACGGCGCGTGAACCGTTTGCTTGTACCTAACCACCTACCCATCAACGCCGAGAACGAAGCTGGACAGGCCGCAATTACGGTTTTTCAAATCTTCGGTATGACCCGACTGGGAATCGAACCCTGCCTACCAGCTTTGATGGCGCATGTTCAACCAATTGTACCACTTATCCAGTAGGCTGTGTTCAATAAAAATGTCTCCAGGAAAAAGCTCACAATTTTGGCGAGAAAAAAAGTCATATGAAGAATTTCAGGGAGTAGACGATTACGAGTTTGGAGATGATTATGTGAGGCATTGCAAAAAAAGTTACAAAACACAATCTAGTCGGTCTTACACATTGGAATCTTGTTTTTTTTCGCTGAGACACTTCGGTCATTTGTCTCTCAGTTGTATCAAAACTCGCCGTAACACTATTTATTAGTCTATATTTATGACTGCATTGACTTAATTTTTTCGGTCTATGACCGAAAAAAAAACCAGCTTGGAATTACCAAAGCGATCAATTTTAACGTGGAAATAGGCACTGAAAAGATAAGCGACGTACGTTCATTACTGATAGAACCGTACAAACATCAGTGGCCTGTGTATGGCCTGAGTTCTCATGAAAACGTGGCACTTCGCCAAATTAATCGATTTAAGAGGATTTTCCGTTCGATCGGCGCGGCCGAGATTTTCCTGTTCAAAGATAACTGGCTGTCGACATGATGCATTGTCGTCTGCCGCATGCTTTCGCGTTTGGAACTTTTGCATTACCCTTCGGATGCCGCGGGACGTGGTGTAGTGCGCCCAGCGCTCTAAACGCACTTCTTTTCCAGGATCATGTTGACGGGTCAAACGAACAAGCTTTGATCGGAGCGCAGACCGCCCAAGTCAGCCTCAGTGAAGTTAAGTGCACTCAGCCGTTGTCGAACGTAGAGCCTGCCACCGGTATCCAGTGATCAGTCAAATTTTGCTCAGCACCCTGGTGAACGGTTTCAGTGATGTGAATCGGATTGCAGTCGACATCCTCCACACGGCTATGTGATTGGTTGTGAGGATTCTTCGCACCCAGCTGGTTCTGGAACTAGGTTTTCGTTGGTGCAGGTTGAGCCAAACCAAGACGACGCTCCAAGGAAGAGTTTCTCATGATCAACGGTCACTGGTAAATGTGGCATTAAACAGAAATGTTATGATTCCAGTCTGACGAGGCCGTTAACTAAGTCTTGCTTGATCCGAATATTCTGCTTTTGTATGAGCTACAATTTTCTGTCAAGTAGATTATACATAGAAAGTTGTCTGCGGGTTTAATGCACGGACTGCACAGTGCACAGTGCACACACTTTACAGACTGGGGATGAACTTTTTGTTAACCGTAACCACGTCACGTTGCCAACTCGACACAGTCCAAGATGCATCACAGGGTACCGGAAATTGCGTTGCACTTCTAATTCTTCGAACTCTTGCATCACGCACACATTGAATGACCAGCGCTGCGAAATAACGTAGAGTGCAATAAATGTACGCCAGCGCTGTGCCGTCGGCTTGCTTGGTGGTCNATAGAAATCGGTGGTATTTTATTAAAACTTATATGACGTTTGTCCGTTGCCTGCTTAAAGTATTTTCGCCAAGTAAGCAGTGTTTGCAATTAACCATTTCACTTCAAATCGGCACAGGCATGACGGTCCCGCAACCATGCACACTTGTTTCGGAATTACTTTTTCACTCACGTTGATACAAGAGAAAGTGGAGTCTTCTAAATGGGTTGTGTTGTAGTCGCGTCCATCTTATCTTTATTAATGCAATTCCTCATCTCCATGAGCAGGGGCGTAACGAGGTTAGATGGCGCCCGGTGCAAGAATCAAGTTTGGCGCCCCCATTTTCGAACCTGAGGTCTTCCGAAAGCTAATGTACTTCATTGAAGAAAGTACTTGTGACATTGTTGTGACTTTTCGGCGCCCGGGTAACCGTGCCTCCTTTGCCCCTCTCGTTACACCCCTGTCCATGAACTAACAAGTGGTGCTGGTAACAAAAAATCTTGCGTTTTTATTCACGTTCTAATTTATTCACGTTCTTGTAGTTGTATTTAGCCGTTGTTCGTTGCGTTTCTTTTCTACCCTTACTCGTCGTATCCGATGCACGATGATCGTGCAAATCAACCCTAGTGAAGTGTCGATGTATTTTTAATTTGTTTTCGAAGATGTGCCTCGCTTTATAATACGGCGATAATGGTGCAACAGCTTTGTTGGTTGTTTTTTGTTTTATGCATGCGTCTTTATAGTTACCCTGCGCAGAAGCTGTTTGTCCTTGAACAGGTAGCGCGCCTGAAGCAATTCAATAGTGCCTTGATAGATCCTCTTCCAGCGCCTCTGGAAACCTTGGTTGGTGCAGTGAAAACCTGCACTCAGTCGGGCGAGTTCAAAACGCTGGGTCTGCCGTGCGCCACTAATCAGACGTTAAGATCGTTGCGCTTCTTTTTATATGTGTTCAGTCACAGACGTATCGTTGTGGCGTTTTGTGTGTCCACGTTTTTTCATTCCACTTTTGCGCGAACTTTTAAACACGTGCCGAACATTCATCGTAGGCGGGAAAGATCCACAAACTGGACAGCGGTGGTGAAATATGAAAAGCGCGGCGGCTTTGTTAGGACCAGCAGCCGGCAAGCATGCAACAAGTGCGAGGCCATAGATAATGATTTTTATCCCGTAAACTCTTTTCTCTTGTGACAAGTAACGCTTTAGGGTTTTTTGTTGGTTCTTGGCTATCCCGTCTTGCTAGTTGCCTTCCCGCCTCCATTGCGCCCTCCCTTCGCGATTCCTTATCTGTGATAAATGTGCTAACGTAAGTTCATCAAAATGTGATCCAGGGAAACCGTCTGCTGTTTTTGCAGGCACGCCATGTGCAAACCAGCTTGTCTTCCCTTGCTTTGGATTTCGATGCGACTACGTTTAAGAATCCCATAGAAGAGTCATAGACCCTTTTTAATTTGGTCTTCTTGCTGTCGATGACTGATGTCGCAGCTTCGCTTGAATGCTCAACTTTTTGTTTGCCATACTCTTTCGCGTGGGCCTCGCGATGGGAAGATGAGGGCCCTTGAATTTCTCGTACGCTTGGCTAGTAATGTACTAGGTATCTGCAGTTGCGTGAATCGTGTAACTTTCATTTGAGACATTGTGGATTGGACGGTGGTTCAGCTGGCTTCACTAAGAAGTTGTGTTGCTGACAGTCGACATACATTGGTTTGGCGTGCTGTGGTGGACAATAGCCGGTAGTAGATCAAGATTAGTCATGGTGGCCCCCTCGGATGGTTTTGTTAAAAAATGAAGGAACGTTTTTACATGCTTGATCAAAATGTGGAGAAATCATGTCAGTTGTTGGTATTGTTAAATGTTGCAAAAACGCGATGTTTCCAATGGATTACTCGTTAAGGTTCACGAAATATCGACATCAAAGATGTGGATTGGTTTCTTCAGACCCCTTGGCATGCGGGAAGTAAGCATGTAAGTCTGCAGTGAAGAAAACCAACCAACGGGTTGACGTTACGGTTTGTGGCATCCTTATTTGTGGCGTGTGACAATCTTCCAAAGCCCGTGCAAAATCCCTTCTCCCACTAAGTTTTTGTGGTCTCGTGTGTGGTGGGGGCTTTGTGTGTCATGGCCAAGTAGCTTGGTTCGGGAAAACGTCCAAGTCGTTGGTTTGCCAGACTTCAAAAACAGCTGAGAGGGGAATGGGTCGCACTGTTGTCTCGACTACTGTCTGCCAGCCGCTGCACAAGTCGAGCATTGTTCTGCCAGGCATCCTGGTATTCAGCGTCAACCGTATTTGTCAATTGGCGTGAAGCACCCTCGGTGCAATACATGGGTATATTTAATGGGCGGATATTATGCTTCCGGATAGAAGCCAGCCTTCCACTACCTCGGATTTTGTGGTTTTCGACTCTATATAGTTTGGGGGTCATTCATACGTTTTGAAATTGGTGAAACATGCAATAAGTCGCATCCATGAATCCTGACTTTGCTTTTTACAAACGGGCCATGTCGTCAACAGTTCATCAAGACCGGGCGAAATTAAATGCAATCCAAAGATTCCACACAAAAAAGAATCATTTTGGGGTTCTGAAATGTTGGGGTATATTGTTTAGTTTACTGAGACGCTGATCCCAGACACGTGTTTTAAAATCAAATGTGGTTTAGTTTGGTGCTTTGCCTCGTCTCTCAGTTCGTTCTTTACTAAAAACCTTTGATTTTTCGCTGTTATCGTTACAACATTGTGGCGATTTTTCGATTTTGCCTAAACCAGTATTCGTTCCTTCGCAACTGAAAGAGAGCATTTTTTATTATCAGAAGCATCTAAAAGTAATTGCGACTTAGGCAGTTTCCTGAAGACGTATGCATCGTCAATGAATTTCGTTTGCGATTTCGCAAACCGAGAAATCCAAACCTGTGATTTAGATTATAGCACTATGTTCAAAATTTACCACGGGTTACGGTACAAAAAGTTTTGATACGTACGTTCCGTTTTATGCGATTACGGCCCGTGTCACAGCTAATCAACAATCCACGAACATTGCTGTTCAGTGCAACAATCCACGAACATTGCTGTTCAGTGGATGATTACTCGCCTCGCTCCACCCATGCTAGAATGAAGCTCGCATCTTCAGTGGGTTGGTGTGTTGATGGTTCTCCTGCAGACCATTGAACCTTCGATCACCAACTGTGCCGCGTCGTTTTTTTTCGCCGTGTCGTCGCAACATATGACAAGTTTTTTATTCTATCAGAACCGTATATTTATGTTCGTGTATTCTAACTGGCAATACATGCTGCAATCACGTTGCGATCCGCCGAGTGAGAGGTCTTCGTCAGTTCGTGCGTGCTGCTGCGGAAGCCGAGGTTAATCGAGACAGCTTGCAGAAAAGGCGCAGCAATATTAATCTTGCTTTCGAAGCTTAATTCTATCCAAACATTGCTTCTAATATCGTCAGTTTTTGGTACAGTACTCACGTGACTCTCGGCGTCTTGAATGCAGTAAACCTGCGATAATAATTCACCTTGTTTTCACCGTTGCGTAAATCTATCATTACGTTAACGTTTAGCAATTTAACCTCTCTTAACGAAGTTACAGTCCGTTTAACTTGCCCTCAACTTGCATTCCTCCCGTTGCGAGAAGCGTATAACTTTTTGCAAGCGTCCTTTGCATTCATCACGGTAGCAAAAAGCGTATTTTCAAAACGGAAACAACACATTTGCGTAGCTTGAATGCTTTGAAGCTACCGAGCCAATGGTTAAGGCTGACCAGTGCTTTTGGAAAAATATTTCCAATACATATTTTGGCCCTTGTTGAAGTTTTCTAAATACTTGTTACAATCGTTTAAAACAAAATGAACAGTTTGAGAAACAGTTGTTTCACTCTTGCAGAAACAAATGTACTTGCCATTCATAAGAAATGACGTCACACTTTTGTGGAGGAGAGAGAGTTCCAGTTATTGCGACAAAGAAAAATGGGACTAAAAGATTTCGTAGTTTCATAAAATCAACCACAAAAGATGAAATGTCTGCTTTCAACAGCAAGTAAGAAATCTTATCTCGGAAATTTGTTAGACCACAAGTGTTCATCGCAAGATTTCGTCATGAAGTGAAGGTGTTGAGGTAGTCGTAGTAATATACTGGAGAAGCCACCAGACGTAGCACTTGCAAATTCAGGGTTGCGGAGTCGGAGGTAAAATGTTTGACTCCGTCCTTTCCACAATTTCCCACTCCGCAGCAAAACATGAATGAAATCTGGCTGTCAACTATTTTGTAACTAGTAGCAGGGTTGCCAGGTAGGCCGTTTTTGGGCCAAATTTCAGAAATTTGGTCCCAAACAATACGTACTGGCACCCAAATTTTTCGTTTGGCCCTTTTCCAGGATAGACTGGCCCCTTGCTAGACTTAGATCTGACCACCCTGGGTCCTGTCTGAGACACCGTATTTTTTCACTTTTCGACTAATTGATTGTAGAGTTTCACCAAATTCCTATATTTTGAAGGTTTTTGATTACAAAATTTTGTTAGGATCCTTAGAGTTCTGAGTTAATGTGAAAGTAATTTCATTAGAATACCTGTTACTTGCTGCAGTTGTAGAGGTAGCAGTGAGAACTGTTACGTTACCTAACTTTCTGTTACTCAGGTGGTGCACGTGTTTGTTAGTTTTGTTCAGATGTTGTTGATCGCTTTAGCACTTATCGAGGACGATATCTCAGTTTATGGCTACACATGCGGATTTGGAACAACATTTTTTATTTTAGGCTAGCAACAGTATTTTGTTTGGAATATCGCCTCTCAAAGCACAAAATGACTAGATATTTCAAAATTTGGGGGGATCCGTGGCCCTCTTGGCTACTCCTATGTACACAGGGAAAGTAAGTTACTCTCTTACGATGTTTCATCACGTACTTGTTTTGCTGTTGCACTACAATTGTGATTGAGGAAGATTGCCATTTAATAAATTGCAAAGTATGGCTTCATATGACTTTGCAACTGCTGGTAAACTTGGAAAAAAGTTATTGGTCACTTGTCTTAGAATTTGGCTCTTTTTTGCTTCATTTCTGGACTAGATTTTGCCCCTTGGCAAAAAGTATAGAGTTTAGACCTGTGCCAATCACTGCAAATGCTATCGCCAGCCGACTGGTTGAAAATAGCAGATATAAAAAGCCGGATCGTCAATATTCCACCTCTGTGCACAAAGCGGTGAACTAACTCACAGCTAACTCGCATAGTAATGTCGACCTATGCGAAGAAGTGAGTAACACAGAGATGACGCAAGCCATACATAACATGAAGTGTGGTAAAGCACCTGGACCAGACAACATTCACCTAGAATTTATCAATAACCTGGGACCCTCCGGCTTGAAGTGGCTAGCAGTTTTCTTTTCCACCTGCATGCGCCTCGACCTCCTCCCAAAAATATGGAGAAAAGCCAACATCATAGCAATCCTGAAATCTGGCAAGGACGCTAAAGTGCCCAAGAGCTACCGGCCGATTTCCCTGCTCTGTGTCCAACTTAAAATCCTGGAACGAGTGGTTCTCAGTCGCATCACGCCTTACGTTGAAAAATGCCTACCGGACTTTCAGGCTGGTTTCCGCGCTGGAAGGTCAACCATCGACCAAGTACTCCAACTGTGTTCAATCATAGAGGACGGCTTCCAACTTAAACAGAAAACTGCTGTTGCACTCGTTGATTTGACAGCTGCCTATGACACGGTATGGCACCAAGGCCTGCAGCTGAAACTGCTTCGTACAATACGCGATAAACATCTAGTAGCCTTCACCATGGAAACTCTAAGCAATCGCAGATTTGTCCTCCGCAGTGGCGTTCGCAGAAAATTTGAATGGGGGGGTTTCATTCACTGGCGTATGGTGTCAATTGTATTTGGTGTGCGTTGTTTGTGACGTCATATTCATGTTTTTCAAACCAACGTTTTGGCGAAGTTTGCGCTGGTCAGCCATAGCAGACAAAATAAAGACAATTGTTTCGGATAAAGTGAACTATCGCGGAACACAATCTAAATATGCGCAGTGGGCGAAAGGTCTGCAAAAGGTGGTGAGATGGTTTCTGGATGCAGACGATAACCCAGATTCCAACCAAAACCTAATTATTACTTTTTGGCCCATTTACAATGTTCCTTGAAATTTGCATGCAAATTCATTCGGTGGTATTTGCATTAAGTCGACAAATTAACAAGCAGAAAGTAAGCGAAAACACTTAATCCTCTTTGCGCAGGTAATAAAGTTTTCGTAAAATATCAAGCTCAAGGGGGGGGGTTAACCCCAAAGCTCCCCTTGCCTACGCCCTTGGTCCTCCGAACAAGCGACGGACAAGAAAGTCGAGCACGACGCTTAAAGAATGGAGTCCCCAGGGGTCAATTCTTGCTCCTTGTCTTTTTAACATCTATATCAGCGATATCCCGACGACATTGTCCACCAAACTGGCCTACGCCGATGACTTGGCTCTCGCCTTTATTGGGATGGACTGGGCAGACGCCGAGAACGCCATGAACAGGGACCTGTCAACACTCCAAACCTACTACCATCAAAATCGGCTTCAACTTAGCGAAGAAAAAACTATGTATACCTTGTACCATCTTAACACACGTGACGTGGGACGACGACTAAACATTTCAGTGGATGGCAAAACCATCGAATTTGAACCAAACCCAATGTATCTTGGAGTGAAGCTTGACCGGTTGCTCACCTTTAAGCCACATCTTACATCTGTGCGGCAGAAAGTTTTGTCACGCTGCGCGCTGTTAAACCGGTTGGCCGGCACGGGGTGGGGCGCCTTTGTGAGCACGGTCAGGACCAGCAGCCTAGCTCTTGTATAGCCTACCCCACTGCTGAATGCTGCTCCCCAGCATGGTCAAGAAGCAGGAATACGAAGGAGGTGGATGTGGCTATAAATTCTGCTTTACGAACAACTACTGGATGCCTGAAACCAAAACCGACGCAATACTTGCCAATCCTTGCAGGCATTGCCCCAGCTTCAGTCCGAGGAAATGCCGCTGCCCTCCGACCCGCCTTGAAGTACGCGCTGACGGAACATTTCAATAATAACTTAGTATGCTCGAAAACAAGACCTCGTCTCAAATCGCGAAGGCCGTTTGCACAATCGGCGATTGAACTGATGGATTCTTTTGCGGGACATGAGTCTATCGCACAGTGGACTCAACACCAGTGTCTCGAGGAGTGGAAGAAGTCAGGACTCCCACCTCATTCCCTTCCACCAACCAAAGTGGGAAACCCCGACCTTGGGCTCAGCCGCTCTGCGTGGTGCAGGCCCGTCGCCAGGATGTAGCAGCAGGGGGGCCAAAAGCCAGAAGGGGGGGACACATTTTTAAAATAAAGTATTGGATGTATGCAGCAACCGGTAGGCCAAACGTGAAATGGGGGGACACCGATTTCAAATGGGGGAGGGGCGGGACCACTGCCCCCCTTCGCTGGCGACGGCCCTGGCGTGGTGTAAACTGAACCACCTCAGAACGAGAGTCGGACGCTTCCGGGAATCACTACACCGATGGAAGATGGCACCGGATCCTTGGTGTCCATGAGGTTCTGGAGAAGCTCAAACCGCGGAACATATCATAAGTGGACGTTGTCACTCTTTCCGGATGCCTCGAGCGAATGCAGATCTTGCTTCACCCGTACCGTCTCTGGGCGCCTGGTTAGAAGAAAATGATCTTGCAGTTTAATCACACGCACAACGACGACGGCAAAAAATAAATCTGGCAACCCTGGCTAGTAGCAATCAATGGAAATGGTGGTACACAGCAAGAATCCCCTGTTTCAAAAGAAATTGTACTATTTAAACAGGCACGATTTAGGTTTCTTAACTTAGGAGTGCGATGTATAATGAAAATTGCGGCCAATGAAAACGATACAAACGACATATTGCAAACGTTTCGATAACTCCTGTTATCATCATCAGTACATTGCAAATTCACTGTTGCAATCAGTGCATTGCAACAGTGAATTATCATCATCAGTGCATTGCAAAAATGACAATTTGCAATGTACTGGTAATGATAGCAGGAGTTATCGAAACGTTTGCAATGTCGTTTGTATCGTTTTCATTGGCCGTAATTTTCATTATAAGGCTATTTAGCACTTCCGCTTTTCGTGTACCAAAAAGTGCGATGTAAAAAATGCTTCAATTGGACTTCCGGAGTCGGATAAAAAATCCGACTCCTAGTTTTCTTCAGAATCTGACTTCACCCAAAAGCCTCCGACTCCTTGCGACTACGACTCCGCAACCCTGCTTGCGATTTGGAAAGGCTACATCTGATTCAGAGTGATTCTACAGCGGATATAATGAACGTAAAGAAAATACAACGAAAAGTAAAAAAAAACTGGTTTGAAAACAGCCTCAAAGATGCAACAGTGCAGTGTCGCAATTGTTTGACAATCTGAAACAAGAGCTTCGCGCATTAATGCGATACGTTGAAGGTTTAAATTAATTCTTGTGAGTTAAGTAAGCCAAGGCTTTAGCTGCAGTAGCTTCACCAAGTGATAGTTACCTTGCTACAAACTCGACACAGCATATCCTGCAGACCAAGCAGAAGTCAGTTATTGACAATCGTCGATCGGTGAACTATCATGTCACAGTTCCGCATTGTCTACACCTCAACCTTCGTTCTAATAATTGAAGGTAAACATCTGGGTAACTTTGCACATGCTGCTCCAGCATAGGCGTAGGAAGCGGGAGGGCATAGGGGCTGTACCCCCAACACCGACAAAATCATTTCATAAGCGAACAAAAGATTTTTGTACCAAATATTCTAATTTTTTTTGTATACTTCAATCTTTTGTGATAGTATTTGGGTCAAAATTGCATTAGATGTAGGCCTACATTTTATTACTTAGAGGAGTTGTAATTTTTTAAAACCTACTTTTAGGGTGTCAACATACTTTTTTGAGTAACACGCTGTATCCCCAAGACTTTTGGCCCATTAGGCTTGGTCTATGTGCTCCAGACAGTGGTGTAGCCAGCCCAAAAATTTGGGGGGAGCCAAAAAATGTGAGGGGGCGAAAATGTTTGATTTTAGGCGAATAACACTATTTTCTTTAGAGAAGCGCCTCTCAAAGCACAAAATGACTATATTTTCTAAAAAGTTGGGGGGGCATGGTCCCTTTAGCCCCCCTGGCTACTCCTTTGGCTCCAGCACGTGGTGCAAAGTATTTGTCGTTATTTTATTGGAAAAACGTTACTATATATAAGAAATACACTTTTTGCTAGAGGAAATTTTCAATTATGTACAAAGACACTCTTACCATTTAAACAGGCACGACAAAAAGTACACCATGTGCGTTTTTTTTTGTATTTTTTGGTCTATATCTACAAAAAAATACACCATGTCTAGGGTTGGCGTACGTCCGGAAATTCCCCGACGTGTCCGGAATTTCGCTGTTAAATAAGTGTACTGAAATAATTTTTAAAAATGCTCCAATGTCCGTAATTTTGACAGTCAGTAAACTATGAACAAAAAACACAATAAATAGTCAGGATTGGGGGAGGAAAACATACTTTTTTATTTTATCGCTTGTAGCCTAGTGTGTAACAATTCTGTGATATTTTTCTTCTGTGACAGTGACGCTGTATTGCACTGGGTTGGTAGTTGTAAGTAAGACCATACTGAAAAATGCCGCGTAGCGCTTGTTAGTTGTCGCGAAAGGTAACCATTGAAACTGTCAGTATTTTTGCCTCATCAGATATGGAAAGTCCAGGCCCGTAAGTAGGGCGGGGGGCAGGAGGGGCTTCACTCCCCTTAAAATTTTTTTGCCCACTCCTGGAAAAATGTGCTGGACATAGTTTAAAAAATTCTGGCCCCTCAGAAAACTCTTCAGTCCACTTGGTGTCCCAAGCTGGTTACTGGCCTGGGTAAACCAGTCATTATCAGTGGCAAAACTATAATAGAGGATTTAGCCAGGGGGAAAACTTGGCTGAAAGGGGCCCACTGGCAACCGTAGGGGGCAGACATGGGGCGATTACAGCACAAATGTAATCGATTACGATTACTTGCCACCTGCTCGACTACGATTACGAATAAACAAAATCACAATGTAATCGATTACGATTACATTGAAAGTAATCACGATTTACAATCGCGATTACATTCGTCTTGTAACATCTTCAGAACGAAAACAAAACCCATTTGCATGGTTTGATGTAAGCTTTTTCAGACAACATACGATATTTTTCAGACACTATATTTTCAGACAATATACGATATTAATGAATGCAGTAAATGAAATTACTGATCTGTAAGGATCAAGCACCGGAAAAAATTGCAATAATTGTTTAATGCAGGTTTTTTTATGGTGTTTTAGGGACCCGATTCGGGTCCCTCGAATTGAAAATCAGGTCCGTAGAACCACAGAAAGTTATCATCAGGTCCCTAGAATCAAAGAAATCGGGTCCCTACAGGTCCATACCGGGTACCTATCATTTTCCTTGAAAAAAACTCTGGTTTAATGAGATGTTCGTACAGTCAACAAACCAGTGGCGTAACTAGAGGTTTGAGCTAGAGGGGAAACGTAACTGAAAGAGGCCAACTGGCCTCTGTAGGTGACGTACAAGTCAACACTTAGAAAAAAACTTGAAACAATGGTGCATCCGGATGTGGATGGCTATACTAAAACCCCAATTCAACGGAAAATACTCAGAAAAACAAAAAAAGGCGACAACCTACTGAAAACCAAAAGAATACTAAAACCGGAATATAAGCTAAATGGGGACCTGGGTTTTACATTTAGCTAGTCGCAACAGCGGAGTCAAATCGCCCTTCATCCTTACAGTCAGTTACTCCACTGCAACAAAAACTTTATAGATTGATTAGACAAAAATGATCGATGTTTAAAATCTTTGTTACAGTTGATGAACATCAAGGCTTCAAATCTTTAACAGTGGAACGATATCTATCAGGCTTGAGCATTCGTCCAGCAACGCTGAAAATTCGTTGTTAATAATTTCAACATTGCTGACTATTTCTTCTAAGTGCGGGTTACGATCGTCTGCAAGCCAGCATAGCATTGTGCAGCTTTTAATTTGAAATGAAATGAACAGTGACGCCAGTACCCTATAGCTGCGCATCTGTCTGTTGGACCAAACGTCAATGGTCAACAAAACCTCACTGCAGTCACTGGTTTCGTTGAGTGTTTCTTAGCAGTACCTGGTGGATCACGGATGACATACTAGTTATCAGTGTTGTGGAAAAGTACTTTCGACTTGGATTAAAGTACCTTATTCCTCTGAAAAAAATTAATTTACTGTATATAAATTACTGTACTGATTACATACATAGCCTCCAACACTTATATTCATAAGTTCACTCTGAATATACATAAATAAAACCAACACCTCTCCTCGTAATGTCCCGTTATTCTGTTACCGAAGTGTCAGCCCGTTTTTAAGCAGTCCCCTCGCCATGGGGAACTTTGGTGGGCTTTCCACCCCCAAACAAAGCTCCAAGCCCCCCAAAACTGAAACATGAAACACTATAAATAAGTGAAAATTTGTTTCATTTTGTAATGTCAAGCCACCCCGCACAAATGCAAAGCCCCCCCGCAGAACTGCAAAGCCCCCCTATTGAAAACTTTCTGGCGACGGTTCTGTTGTTAAGTAAAGCTCTTCTTTTAGTTGCTACGTCTCACTAGACTCGCTACGTTACTTCTGGCGGCCAACAGGAAGGGTAGTTGCAACAAAGCGAGAATTCGCTACAAACGCTGTGCTTGCTGCTGGACTATCTGTCCCAAACCCGCATCTGTCTGAAAACCACTAAAAACTCACATCGGCTGATGACAAGACTTGTCTAACAAACAGCAAAATCAAGTTGCTCATACTTTCCATTGGCAACCAAACCAAAACTTTTCCACACATCTGATCTTCCGCAACCAACAGAATTGAGATGGTAAAAACCAAGTTTCAGTCGAGTTGTGACCAACTGTGCGTTAAGCGCTGACTTATCCATTTAGAAGGGCTACTAGACTGAATTATTCCTCACCAAGTGCGACGGTCACGGTAGCATTGGAAAATGGAAATGTTCACTTGCCCACAGGGATCTCGCAAATGTAACTCCAAAAATCCCTAGAACTGTAGGCCTACCAAAGAAAACTTAAATCTTTGGTGGTGCAGCACATAGATAGGTGTAGGAGCAGACAAATTTTTGGGGTGCGAACAGAGCCGGATTAAAGGGTAGGGGGGCCCGGGGCAATTTTTACCGGTGGGCCCCTATAACGTAATTCATGACGTCATCGTTTGTAAAAGTTATGTTTTCGCTGATTCGCAAGGTTCCCGTTTGTTTTCCGGTAGTCGAGAATGTGCTTAATAAATGCACATA
>JGI24158J21664_10001494_pt1 | contig 26529 bp, 18 predicted proteins | sample Ectturendosymbi3_FD_21664 | JGI IMG/M metagenome (IMG submission 21664) | reverse complement strand
ACAGATAAATATGTCCCATGGACAACCCTAGGCTTGTCCATGGGAATGTCATTCCTATGGGAATCCCATGGGAAACGTCCCATGGGATGGGACGGGATAGGCATAAATTGCTATGGGATGGGAATGGGACAGATGAATCCGTCCCATAGACAACCCTGCCTGTTAGCATTGCTTGCGGATGTAAGGACTAACGATGCGTAGCGTTACGGGAAATCGTTTTTCTATTAAAATTTTGTGATAGATTCCTTGCTTGCTTACTTGAATACAGACATGTGCAAGTGTGAATTGCAAAAAGATGAAAGCGGAGCCCAGTCGGCTGATTCCAAGAAAATCTACAGAAAACCTAGAGATTTTAGTTGTTGTTGACTAAGTTAAAAGTGTTTATTCCCCTTGGTGAAAAGAACTTATATAGCTGTTTAAATGTAGCATTGACTTTAGAGACCAGCCGGGCTACAAACACATTCTAATCCGGGTGATTCCCTTACAGAGGTTTCTAACTTTTACTGAAACTCTGATGGAAGCCGCAGAGCATTTGTTACGTAAGTGCGGTCCGAGTAAAAAGATAAATAAAAACATGTCATATTTGATATATTCCTGCATGAAACAATCAAAACGTCCAAAAGTAATTACCAAAAAATGGTAAAGTCAGTTTGCATTCCTATAATGATGTTTAACAGCATTGATATCATGTGAACTGCTCTTAACTTGTTCGTTTGCGTTTGTAACTTTGTTTTTTGGCATATGATAATGGCATGAGAATTTAAGAACATGGTTCAACGTTTAGTTTTTTATTTGCACTCATGAGCTGCTTTCGAGCATATAGTTTCAGCTAAACTATTCCCATCATGTAGGATAGCCAATCATTTTCTTCATTATCTTACTAAAACTGCACATTTTACACTGGCATTTGGATATGCCAATAGTTGAGTGGTTAAAATTCATCCGCAATCAGCAAAACTTCAAATTTTACAACATTCACTGTAGCCGTTTAGACGAATAACTATTTTGGGTTTGCTTTTCTGCTTGGAGCGCTAGAGGTGCAAGTTACTTTTGCAACAGCGATGGATAAGGCCCGGGCGCCGCGCAAGGGTCTTCAAGATCAAGTGTAATATTTACGATATTTGCAAGGAAACAGAAAGTATGTTTGCCTTATTCAAGCAACTTCACTCCACAGGTGAAACAAGCAAGGATCAATCGCAAATTTTTAACAGAAAATCGATTTCCCGTAACACTACTCATCGTCAGTCCCTACATCTGAAAACAGTGCTAACAGGTGGAACATTGAAAGGCTAGATTGTTTAGTTTCTGGAATTATCTGCATTGAGATATAATGATTGTGAACAATGCTCCCGAGACTGTTTGTAATTGCTTTTTAGATATTTCACAATTGCTACCTTCGCAGTAACATACACTTGATGTATTTCTCATAAATCTGCAGCAGCTTTGAAACTTATGCAAAGATACTTTGCTTCAATCTTGCGAAAGCGTTCCGTCCTTACTTGATGCGGTAATATTTTAAGCGCTACACAAAGAGTATTGCAATTTTTTTATAGTTATGTGTCGCGCCTTGATCGTACGAAAGCCATTATACTTCTAAGGCCGGCCGGTCTATGCCAGTCAGAACTTGCGAAACAAATTTCACCGATTCCCTTGCTCAACTATCGAACTAGTTAAACTTGTTCACTGCGTGCTGCTCATTCTCTTGGTTTGTGTCCCTCTTTGTACTCTGATATTAAATCCCTTGCTTCTGCGTCATCGCTGAAAAACACAGATATACTTGGAGAGCGAAAAGAACTACTGGCTGGACAGTAAGCTTAAAAAATCACTCTTGCACCAACAGTACCTTACTGATTTCATGTTGAGCTCGTGTGAGCTCCTGTCATATTTTGCGTAGCTTAGGCAACGACTGACACAATAGTCTTTGTGCTCTTCCTTACGTGTTTTTTTGAAGCTGAACTGTCATCAAACTTACTCTGCAATCGATTTATTTGCCTTTGTAATCATTCGTCCGCCCAGTCTTCAGTCTCTGAGCTTAGCTGTTTAGGGTTTATTTTAGTGTGCATCGGGTCCAGCTTCTTTTTCACAGTGCGATCCGTAGTGTGTACGTTAGAAGGTGTAAATTCTAGTCCATTTCTAACCGATGTCAGTTAACTGTTTTCACAAAATATTTGACGTTTTGCTTGCAAATTGTAGGTAGGCCTTTGTCCAAACGTGTGTATCTGTGTCTAACATCTGCTCATTCAAATCTCCGTTGCTGTCTATACTTCTTAATGTTTTTCCCATCACATAACACTTTGGCATGATAACAAGAGATTCTGTACATGCTACAACCTTTTTAAACGTCTCTTCTCTCCCAGTATTGCTTACGTGTAATTGTTCACGCCAAATGTTTGCTGCTTAAAAATGTAAATGTTTTTCGTACTTTTTGTGAACTATAAATCCAGGTGATATGAGCTCCGGATCTAAAGATAAAGAAAGAAAACGTAAGTCAATGAAATGCAATTCGTAGTGAAAGGAGATAAATTTTTAGTTGAAGATGTATTAAATTCAACCCTATATTGTTAGAAAAATGACAGGGCTGAATCTGCAGATGCTTAGTATGAAATGTATTTGTAGCATGTTTGTAGCAGTTTGTAGCAATACTGCGCAGGGCAGCCAAGGTTCCTTGCTTAAACAGACTGAAAAAAAGTGGCTTCCACTGGAAGAGCACTTTGCTGTTATATAGTGGCGCTTTTTGAAAAAACACGGTGCAACCGGTCATTCCATCATACCTTGGTTCACAGCAAGCCAATAACTCGCGATTGCCTACCACTGCGTAACGGCAGTGTTTGTTGCATGTGATCGCGGTTTACGTGCACTGTACTTTGTCGTTACGCGTATTGTGCGTCGTTGCGTGCATTGAGTTGCCATATCTGCTTTCGTCACAGCAGAAACAGCAAAACGTCTACTTAATTTCTTGCCGGTACGAATGTATTTTTACAAAAAGACTGTAAAAAGAAGCAAGACAAAGAACTCCACAAAGTAGCAGGACGCGAATATCTCCTCGTCTATCTCCAACACAAACAGGTAAAACAGACCTATACGCTCTGCGTCCATTTAAACAGCGTGCCTCTTAATCAGCGTGCTCAACAAAGTTACACGCCCGCAAACTTTTTGGGTAAGTAAGAATCGGTAGTGCACACGGGTGGGATGCAGTTGCACAGAAATTCAACTTTAAAATTTGAAAAAGTTTACGATATTGTGAAAGAAATCGCGATTGCTGTCGCCACATCTGCTGCAACGTCAAATGCTTGTTTTTTTTTCCAAACCCAGATCACGAAATTATCTACGAAAGCGAATCGATGTTACATCGGGAGCCTAGCCGCCAACGTTTAAGAAATTCTGAAGAAGGATCGCCTACAGAGATGCTAACACATGCATTTAACCTGTGTCATTTACTTCCTGCTAGTGTCTAGAACAGGGTTTCCCAACCTTTGGTACATGTACTCCTAGGAGTACATTTGCCTATCTGAAGGGGTACATTTATTGTATAGCCGCCTGCAAATTAACGTTGAGACATAAAAATGGAGTCTGCCTTTATTTCAGTAGATTTTTGTTATTTTGCTCAGCCGTTTTGTCATAAGAAATTTCAGGGGTACATGTTCATCTGTCGAAATGCTGAAGGGGTACATGGTCAGAGAAAGGTTGGGAACCCCTGGTCTAGAAAAAGGTTAATTGTTAGCTCATCGATTGCAAGAATACGCTCATCTAATGGAAGGGCAGTGAGTACCCGAGTAAGTTTACTTTAGACTGGAAATTCGACTAATAAATTCATGCTGAAATTTTAATAGGAATACCCGTCTGTTGGACAAGAAAAAGCCTAATGCAAGCGAAATGTGTTGTTTCTAGTTTCGAACGTTTTTATCATCGTTCTATAGTCGTGAAATGCAAAGCGTTCATCACCGCCAAAGCAACTCAGTCGTCTTGCAATAAATAAGAAGAGGCGAAAGACGCTAAAACAAAATTTGAACGGACGTACTTACAATTGCAGTTTGCGCTTACGCCGCTCACAAAATACTGTACGTAACCATAATTACTTTAGTCGTAAACTCTTCGTAGTATGTGGTCTCAGTGCTAATGGCAGGGATATAATCCAGCGAGAACTTTTAAATACTTGTTGAAACCCATGTGGCATTTTTAGGGAGATAAAAATAAACAAAATAAATATACATTTCTGGCTAAACTCACTGAAATAAAGAGTACAAAAGTATAAAAATTGTTGACATCAACTATTTTTTGTGCGCCTCCTGACTCAGTAATTTTTTGAGATAGCCGTTCAACAAAAAGCGCATGTCCTTCTGCAGTTTCTTTTCATAATTTTGATCCAGTTCGGCTTTTCGCAGCTCTCCTTGAAGAGTTTGCAGGCTGTTTTGAATTTAGGATTGTCAAAACAGTCTGACACTCCTGCAAAACACAAAAAATGCAAACGAACCACCGAGAAACGATCGAAATAAGCCTACAAACGCAATTTTTCTTTCAAATCTTTTTCTGCACACCCCACTCCTTATTTATCATATGCATGAATCAGATGCAATCACGTTATAACTGTTGCTTCGTTATAGCTTGGGCTGCAGACACAGCCTAAAATTCCCTCGCAATTTTTCTACAAATATTACTTTCGAAAACCAAAGACATTTTCAGTACTGTATTTGCCAACCAAACTATTTCATTAAGAATATAGCTGTATGTACCGGAGCTTGTGCTGCAATCCGTGTCTGTTGACAACTACTTAGTGCAACTGCAAGCTAGAATTCAGTCAGTAAAATCAAGTGACTGAATGACTGCAGATAAATCAACATCAATGTTTAGTCAAAAAAACAAGTTTCATATTTTCGTCTTCACCCCCCCAACCCACGTTTTCGACTTTCTTCATTCATATTGCATAAAACAAGCTACGAAGTGGTTTTTCGTAGTCTGCACTAAAGATGTTGTTTTACATACTTTAATTGGTTTGCAAGCTCAGTGAAAAGTAGTTGCAGTGGTTCAGGTCTACCTATTTATAAAGAATCAAACTGCGAGTTACAGGCACTTCAGGTTTTGCCAGAATGCTGAGCTTATGCCCTGTAATTACTTACGTCCATGTCTTCGCAAACAGCAAGTCAGAGCGCATTCTCCCTTGTGTCTATCCACACAAGCGGTTGGATTTCCATTGCATTTACTTGATTCGTCCACCAATCCTCCGCAAGGGTTGTAGTTGCCGGTACCTGAAACAGCAAACACACTGAAATGATTCCGTTTTCGGCCACACTGATGAATTAAACAAACTACATGGAAACCTCATTTAATGTCCGTTTGCGAATACTTGATGTTGTACCTCTATATGTTTTTCCCTACAGATATTCTGTCTACTCAAAAACCAACAAGCATCTCCGGTACCAAGCAAGAGAGAAACGTTACTTCGCCACCTGACGCTTTTTCACGTTTGTTGAAGTCTTTAAAGTATTCGAAGTTGGGCAGTTTATGCCCCTTGTAAAGCAAGTGATATCAAAAATGACATTGCCTGGACTTACAGAGCTCACTGGATTCATTGACTAAGACACTTCGGATCCACTTCTCATAGTGAAAGAGATTGGCATAAACGCCGAAGAAGCCAGCCCGTCCACAACCTCTCCCGAACGAGGTGATGCCAGCAACGTACCAACTGCAAGAGTCCTTTCTTTGACACACAAGGGGACCGCCTGCATCGCCTAAGAAGCAATTAGTACATACAAATGTGAATGACAGAAACTTGCGTTTACCTGCACGAATGAAATACTGTGCATAAGCATCTTGATGCACTAAATTGGGCGAAAATGCTGACTGCGAGTTCGTTTAACGCATAGGCTTTGATGTATAAGTCGGGAAATATTTGAATGTTGGCAATTACTAGAGTTTAGAAAAAGAAATGCTACAGCATTTGCGATGTTTGTCAGCAACAACCTTGTTTTTCATGAAAAGCATTTCTCCGGAGTCTGAAAGAAAGTCTTGACTTGTTGGCTAATTTCGCATCGCAAAGAATTTATTTTGCTCTCTTGCCGATTCCATTCCGCTGTGTACCAACGGAAAGTTGATACCGCTGCAGATTTCACCGTGATCTTGTAAATGACATTTTGCGTCGTGTTGTGGATCACTGTTTGGCGGAACGCACATAGTGTGTCACTGCGCAGTTCCGTCTGGTTGGTTTATCAAGATCGCAGGTGTGGTTGCAATTTTAGATAAGCAGATGGTGTTAAAGTCTAGCGTCGTAATTTGTAATTTGCCTCGAGCGCCTTACGCTACCATGCTTAGTGGGCAGCGGGCTTTTGTTGCTAATAGCAGGATGACTTAATGTTAACTTCCATTCTCTACGATCAAGCCAAACTTACCGAAACAAGCGTCTTTCCCGCCTTGATCATAACCGGCGCACATCATTGTTTTTCGGTCTATCTGTGTATTGGTGGACCTGTATGCACGTATGCATTTACCGATGTTGACAACGGGTAGGTCCACTTCTTGTAATCTTGTTGCAAACTTGGGATCTCTTTCACCTGAATAATATGAAGGAATCAGTTAAAGGAAGCTTCTCACCCTTTCAGTGCCTACCTTTTTTTGGCAAAATTTTTTTTTTCTTAAAAGACATTACTGCTTTGCACTCATTTTCAAGGCTCGATTTTCTAACATTGTTTCTAAAGTTTGAATTCCTCATATCATGCAAATGTCGTAAAAGGTTCACAATTAGAATGATAACATAATACGCAAGTTTTGTGAAGGCGACTTGAACATGCTATCCCCATAGCGGAGATGTCGCTTGCAGTATAATTGCTAAGAATTAATCAGCTGATCCTTCTTTACAGTAAAATTATTCGGTTTATATAAGACAAATTCAGCGGCAAAAATCTTTCATTTCCAGTGACGAAATCTTTTTCAATGAAAATCAATCGCTATCAGCAGCGTGCAGTATAAAAGCCTAAAATTTATTTCGGATGGTTTTCCAGTCGGAGGTAGTGAAGCTTCTTGTACAACTTCTTTGTTATTGAAAATGTTCATAAACAAAACTCTTCATAATTCTTACTTTTGACCCCAAATCCGGTGGCCCAGCATTTGTCGCCATCTTGTGGAATATCACCGCAGGGAAGGCATATGGGGCTAATGACATCATTGATAGGAACGGGTTGGGAAAGTTCAACGAGAATAGGACCATAGACACTGGATTCCGAATTTCGAACTATCTGCACAGCGTAAATGCATCATTTCTTAAGTTAAGGTGTCAGCAAACTGTTGAATTATAACCCTTCTACTGCAGCTTTCCAACAACGACCACTCAACTACAGAAAAAATTATCACACCTTTCACCACTGTTGCTATTGACTTTTCAAAAGTTTTCAATCCACCAAATGTTTTTTTAGTGTGTGAGTGTTGTTTTCAGCAATTGTTCGCAGCACTGTGAAAGGCTATTAGTGAAATCATTTACGATGACATAAAAATCGTTGGTTTAGAAGTATTTAGTTGACTAAGCTGTCGTCAGCAGTGTCTTACCCGTTTGATTCCTCGTTCTTCGCGCATCGCTGAGAAAGGTGTGTTAGGCAAATGTGCTCCTCGGACGTGGCCCACGAATATCCTTACATTGCCGTAGGCGTTGCCGCTGTAAAGACAGCGTACCGTAAGTCTACTGTTTGCATTTTCGAGCCTGTTAAGCTCCCATGTACGTGTAAACAGACCTACGTGCTCTTTGCTCTGCAATCGAAGTGTTCCGAACAGCATACGTAAGCCTTCTGTTAAGTCTTTAAGAATGCTAAACTGTGAGAAACTGCATTTTCTACAAAATTTTGTAGATCAGAGGCACTACGTCTACCTGTCTTAAGCCTTTTCAAAGCGATTATAGTTTTCTATAATTTGCGCTTTGGCAGTTTACTTTTGTTTAATTGAAATTGCCAGTTCTGATAAAGTTATATTTATGGCTTGTGCAGCTTTGTATTGCATTTTACAGCGGTCAAAATCTATCTTGACTTACCTTATGCAAAAAGACGTGGTGATAATCCAGTTTCTTGTCAACAACGTCCCTCCACAAACGTGGCTCCCATTTTCAACAATCTGTGCCTGAAGCGCAAGTATNGAAAGTAAAGAGTATCTGCAGTCAAGCTCTTNCCTGATAATGTGCAAGTCAAAGCTTACCATCCACGGCCAAGCTGAAATAACGGATGCAAATCCCCTGGAAATTCGCCCGCTTTTACTTTCTGTCAACTGTTTCAAAACGGACCTGACGCTTGCGGTCATTCCGCAAGTATCTGAAATAAACAAAGTCGTTACTGCGTCAACACCTCGAACAGGTGAAAAAAAACTTGCTTTCCCCAGGTTTGACTTCTGCGTTGCTTTGATCAGAAATATAACATTTCAATACCAGTAAATCAATAAACGGCGAGCTTACTATTTTTGACAGGGCAGCACTTGTCGCTTCGGTAGTAGTTCATTGTCGTAGGATCTTTCCTTCTACAATCAACTTGCTGACACGAATATGATCCGTGGGTATTGATGCAAAACGAACCTTGTACCTCCGGACAGGGATTTGGCCCTTCCGTACATTCGTTGATATCTAGCAAAGTGGTTGACAAAGCAATAGAGTTCGTCCCAAACATCGCGCAGCTGCCGCACTCGTTTTTGATGTACTAGCACAGGAGGTCCCAACCTGGGGTACATGCACCCCCAAGGGTACATTTGCCTATCCGAAGGGGTACATTTAAGGCTAGCAGAAGATGAGAAATATATATTCACATATTATTTATTTCCAAATATTTATCCATATATCACTGAGTATTATTTCCAAAATTCATTATACGCTTATTGTTAAATATGCCTATGAATGAACATGATAATATATTTTGTCATAGGAAATCTTAGGGGTACATTTTGATCCGTCAACATGCTGAAGAGGTACATGCTTATTTATTGAAATTCTGAAGGGGTACATGCTCACCTCTCGGAATGCTGAAGGGGTACACGGTCAGAGAAAGGTTGGGAACCTCTGTACTAGCACAATATAGGTTACACGCAGCCGAATAGCTAAAAGCATCTAGCTTTAGGATATAACTGTAACAAAATCTTCCCAAAGTTATTTTGAAAAGCAACCAGGGCACCTACAAATGATACAAAGCTAAGAGAATCCTGCTTGCAGGTAATTTGTCTGCCCGAAACCGACCTTCCAGTCAGAGGTAAAATTATCAGCTTGTGATTACTGGTGGAAGACTTCTCGATTCAAGAAAACATACCTCCCAAGCTGCCTCTACTCACGTAAACTCGTCTGAATAGGCCACTCAGAAAAAACACCTCAAAGTTAACAGAAAATTTTTGGAATTGCCTTAGAACAAACATGCTGAAGAATGCATAAACAGTAGCATACCATGCATGCATGTCAGCTCTCCTCGCGGTAGCCTGATTTGTGACATGGAGCAATCCTCTTTACAAACCAATCCATTTTGCTACGAACCACAGACAGTGCGGTCTCTATACCCAGGGCCGGCCCTAGCAGATGCCGGGCCCAATGCAAGACCTAGGTACGGGGCCCCTCTGAGCAGTGATTTTATCACGTCATCGTGTTCAGTCAACCGTGTTACTGTCATGATAGAGCGCAGATATGCAGTACAGCACTAACACGAGAATTGAGCACGTTTGCTAACGTTCGATAGAAAATTTGCTAGTTCTGACGAGAGCGTTCTTTGTTAACAACAAAATTTATATGGCGTTTCTGCTGAATTCTCAAGCGCAAGGTGTATCTGGCAAAAATGAATAATGTACCCAAACACCATGTCGAGGGGCCCCCAGAGGCGCGGGGCCCAATGGAGCTGCATCAGTTGTATTGGCTTAAGGCCGGCCCTGTCTATACCATTTGCAATTCATGATTGTGTAAACATAGGCCTAATCTCTTTACTTCTAGCCTTTCCGCAATATTCATGCTCATATATCATGATAAATGCGAAACTTGAGTTCTTGTGGGGAATAGAAGTAGCTTCACACAGAGAGGGTTCAACACATATCTCATTTGCAGTGAATAAAATAAGTCCAATTGCAAGTGACAATTTTGGCCCAGCTGGTGGCATTTTTGATCAGTGAAACCAAATCAAGTTAATTTCTTGACACAGCATAGCGTCTTTTACGTGTGACAAAACACCACCTTATTTTCAGTGGAGAAAAGATTGAAAAAAATTCTGAAGCTTCTGTGGAATAACGATCAAACCTCTCTGATACCACCAGCGTAGAGCAGAACCGGATGCTTACCAATACATTTCTTCTTGTCGGTACCGAGTTTGAAACCAGGGTGACAACTGCAGGTAACGGTATCGTTTGCCCAACTGCACAAGTCACTGCAACCGCCTTTCGTATCTTGAAAACAGGGATCTGCGAAGCAGTTGCATTGAAAGGTAATGTTTGTCAGCAGCAATATGAACAGATAAGTAACAAACCCACGAACGACAGAGCGCTGAGAAGCGGTGAGCATGCCAGACTATGGTTGTTGAAATCACCCAAACACGGTTAAAAGCTATGCGATGGGAATAAAAATTAATGAGAAAGAGGCTGGAAAAGTGCAATGTCATTGAGTTTGTCAGCAAATATCTGATTTAAAAGTTACTTATTCTGTTTATATTGAATCCCGTAAATACTTATATCTAGCATTTATTCTGTTTTTGAGAAATCGGTTGCGTCTATAAATGACAAATTTTAGTATAGATCATTTCTGAGAACCTGCTTGAACGTTGAATTCACTGCTAAGATAACGTTCTTTCATTTTACATCGCAGCCGTTTAAGTTCGACTAAAATTGCAAGATGAAAAAGTGGATTAGGAAGAACTACTTTATGAGTTTAAGTAAGGAAACCAAACACTAATGGATTAAGTAAAAGTTGGAAATTTTCAAATACATGCATCATGTTGAAAAAAGTCGAAGTCAATTTCCCTACTTAAAAAATTCCTTCTACTCACGAAGGTCAATGAACATTTGCATCCTTTTCGTTTCTTTTTACATTTTAGCTTTGCGCTTTTACAACTACGAAAACATGTAGGACAAAAATCAGAGAGAAACTTGTATCAAGTGTTGAAACCATTTAAATTCCCTTCAATTTTTTGAAGATCCCACATAACTTGAATTATAAATAAAATTTCATTTTACATTTTGTAAAATTGTCTCGAAATGAACTGTAAATTGGTTACTTATAAATTAATGGACGACGTTCTGTTTTGGATGGAAAAAGATGTAACGATAGTTTTTTAATGAGAATTTACAAACGTTGTAGAAACCTTGGTTGAATGACTGCAAAATATACTGAGCAATTCTTTTGAAGTCCGTGACCGCTTGCATGAAAACAATGATACGTTTGCAACCATCTTTCACAATTCGTTTTGCGATCATTAGGATAACTAGGATAACTGTTTATTACTTCTAACAGGCAGTGGGATCTACGCTGCATAGGATCAACACTGCTTTAAACAAGTTGGTGATTATACTTGTTGCCATGTTAAACACACATACACACTCACTCACACACTCCTTTACGGTCGTCCTGTTTAAAATAATTTGAGTTAAATGCACCACAGTTGAAATCAGGACTTGGTCTTCCATTGCGATGGGATGCGTTACTCTAATGGTAAAACTGAAACTACTTCTTGCTCAGAGCTACTGTGATGAATAGCCTGGTTCAGCAACCTGCTCTACCATGTATAGAGTAGCAACATACTTTGTGAACACACGCTGCATGTGAGAGGACACAAATCCTTCATAAGCTTGTATACGCGACTGTCGTTATAACGGCAATACTTCACGAATCTCGGGCAGTCTGAAGACTTGTCCAGGCAAAAATCTGAGAAAAAGCAAAACTTTATTTTCTAGAGTTGTAAGCAGCAACAGCGTTCTTACTAAATGATACAGATAACGATGGTGTTAGCGCAATAGAGACTGAGAAGTGCAGAACGGTAAATCACTTCATTTTTAAAAACTACCGATTTGCCTATTCCAAGCTTTGTTTATTAATAATTTTCAGAAAACAAGTAAATTTGAAAGAAGGAATTCGATTACCGAATACGAGAGATACTCCTATCCCTTCCAAGCACTTACCGGCACTTAGTGAAGGCGACAATAACATCATCACGCAGAAAAACGCAGTTAAACAGAACCTGCAAAAGCAGTAAACAATGAGCAGGTGCTGCTTATGAAAGCAGAAAACACACAAAAGAGCAGAAACCCAGCTCCACTTACCTTAACATCTTTTAATTCTGGGCAGCTTTCTCTTAACCACTGAAGGCTGTTATAACACACTAAAAGTCTCTGTATCTGTAAAGTAAAGGTTTTCTCCGTCAAAGCAGTTCGTAAACGCGTGCGGTGTTTCGGGATAACTCAGAGCGTATCATCGCAATCAACCAGGAGCTCTTTCACTACATGAGCATCATGACGCATTTAAGAAGTCCATTTGGAATCAGTGTTTCCACTCTGCTCTAGATTGGGTAATAGCAATCGTTCGTGTTGCACTGTATCTGATCTACGAAAAACACGTACTAACAGCAGTGCGTATAAAGGTCTTCCCAAATTCGCACAACAGTCTGAAGAAAGCTATTTGCTAAAAATATGAGCTAAAGCTATTTTGCATTCTACGAAGCTTTTGCAGTTCATGATTTCTCAAAGTGCTTGCTGCTTTCCACAAATGCAATCCAAAAGCTCTTTTGTGCCTGATTTCCATCAAACTTTCGCCATATCAATGTTTACTAACGCTTTTGCTGTTGTTCTTCGTTTCTGATAGCGGTAACGATGCATAATCACGAACAGGAAAAAGCAGGCTTGGGATCTCAGCACCAGCAATCAGCTAAGAAAGGCGATTTGGGTCACCCGGAGTTCTGGCCAAGAAAACTCTGTCCTGCCGAATCTTAATCTTTTCCACTCCTTTAGGGAAGTTCCGGAGCGCAAGGCGTACACGAAAAAAAAAACTAAATAATTGTTGCGCAAAGCTACTAAACTTTTTAATTTTATCTCTTTTCTGATGCTTATAAGTGTTTGCTAACAAACAATTCACAAATTTGATAATGTTTTGCACTATACCTGGCATTCACTTCAAGCTCAGTTGTTTTCTGCTTAGCTTCGCGCTCTCGTCAAACAGGTTCACCTATATAATCGGATCAAGCACGACGCTACGAAGTGCTCTTGTAAGGTTGTGCAATGGTATTGCTGATATGTGGCACCATCTGAAACCTAATCTGCAGACATCAAGAAGTTAAGACACTTACATCGATTAATGTCCATTTGAAATGTTAGTTGCAACTTTTATAGAGGTTCAGCTGGCCTTTCTTGCGAAAGCTGTCGCCCGCGGATACAAGAAAGTGACGTCATACTTGAGGAGGCAATGACAAAGTCCGATGTGTATTTTTTTCAAGTTGCCAGCTACATTCGGTGTTGAAATCTGAATCTGTTTAAAAGGGCGTGCGATTTCGCATCCCCCGGTATGAATTGGACTTCTGCACGCGAAGCTGGGGAAGTTAGCGGAAGTCCTAAATTAACGTCACCGCTGTAATGAGCGCACGTCAGTTTCGCGGCTTAACGCTTGCGATTTCTCAGCAAAGTCACGTGGTAACTGGAAAATACGGACGCAAAATTGAAAGTAGGTCAAAAATCTCCAAGTTTGGTAATGTGTTTCTTTGGAAAACACGCGTTGATATGATAAACATGGGTTCTGACCACCACACTGGTAGACGGGGAGAATAACAGCTGTTTAAATTGCATTCTGGAGTAAGAAGAAGTGTGTAGATGTGTAGGACAACAAGATGACGTATGAAGCAGCTGAATGATTTTTAGCTTTGATGAAGTGTCATCTGAGGTCGCTTCAATAAGAATGACTTAATTGTTATGAAATGAATTACGTCTGATCCTGATGTAGGAAAACTTCGGTATTTAGGTTTCAACGCATGCGTTTTGTCTAAATGAAACATATTTGCAACCCAGATGAGTAGGTTTAGAAATTAAGGTATCTTAAAAAACAAATCTATTCATCCTGAAATTAACAATGCCAGGTTTCTCTGGGTGAAAAATATTTTTTTTAATTACCAGCTTAGTTCGTAACTGCATTGGAAAAAAGAGTCAAAGTGCTCAAATACGATCTTAATAACCACTGAACGTTGTGTTTTGGGACAGAAAGCAAACTATTATCGCAACGTGCGATTAGATTTTTCACTTTCAAATAATTTATCTTTGGTTGTTTTTTCATTCAGCTACACATGATTGTTAGCCTTATGAATTCGACAGCATAATTTTTTATCTGTTTTGAAAATAATATCAAAGTATTTTAAACCAGAAATTGAATCTTAACGAATTCCAAAAGATTTTGATAATTTGTTTCGACAAAACATCTATATCTTGGCCTTGCCGTACGAATGGGAAGAGGTTTCCAAAATCTTCAGTAGTTTAGATGGCAAAATCATTTTATTGTTAAAAAATTAATCCAAACCTGATCTTGGCACCACAGCCTGTGAAAAGTGATGATACAAAGATATAAAAAGTTTTATTTGTCTCGTTCACTGGTTGGATGGCCAAGCTTCATGAGTCTTCTTTTGCGCTCAACGCAAAAAATCAGGGACCCTTTTCCGCATCAAGTGATCTCCGGTTTAATAACACGAAACACCATGTATTCAATTTACCTTTGCTCTTGCGCTGTAAACACAGTGGCTAACTCGAAGGAACAGAAATCTAGTCTAAAAGAAGGTCTAAACATATTCGCCTGCTGTTGTGAGCCGCTGCTTATACATGTGATGGGTTTCAGGAAAACTTTCTCGTTTCTTTCACGCAAGCTCCTGGGGCCAATCATTAGCAGTTCAACTGCAGAACTGCAAATGACTAGGGTATAAGTTGGCAAACTAAGAAATGTGATTTGTCACAAAATCGGTCGGTAAAGATATGCACTTTTAGAATTTTTTAGCCTTGTTCTGCTATTGTTCTGTCGGTGCACAGACCTTCTGAGTCTTTCAACTTTAAGCATTGCATTAGGTCTATGAAAACATGATTAAGCCTACACGTATCTGTTACTATGTACATTGCTTTCATCAAAAACACCAATCCTAAGAATTACTCCTGGAAATCTGTGACACTATCTGAAGGTAAATGCATCAGCTTCAACGTAACTGGAATCCAAACTGATGTCTGCGAAGTGCTGATTTTGCAAAAGTGGTGTGTTTGCCTGACTCATTTGAGAAAGGCTAAAGAAGCTTAATCCGGTTACAAAACACGTAAAGAAGCAAAGCTTGGTTTTAAATAATAAGAGGAAGTATAGACATGTTATTTTTGATGTAATTGCTTGACTTAAAAAATTTAGCAAATTACATATTCCACAACCTTAAGGACTTCGCAAACCTTAGTTAATGCAGAGGCTAATTTAAGTGCCACGAATTACCTTCCGGTGTGTTGGATCGTGCGATAAGTCAAGATAATGATAAATGGCTCAGCTGACATTTGACGATCAGCTGTTTTGTCTGTTCTCGTGATGAGTGTTCTGCCACTGCGAAAAATTTCAAGTGGTAGCACTTGCCTCAAGCTTTTTTAGTCAACGTTTCACAACAACAATTGAGTTTGACCTCCAAACACTGGAGTGAAAAATCTATTTTGCACCAGTTCTGCGACAGTTTTTCCAACTATTACGTTTGGCATTGTGCTGATGACAGCCATAAACCAAGTTCACAATTAGACGCCATATATGGGCAAGACAAGTCAACATGTTACAATGGGCTCAAGAATTTCTGCAACTAATAAAAAGTAGTCAATTGTCTAGCTGTTTATGCTCTCGAACGATATAAGTAATACTGTTGGCCTCCAAGAACGTGTTGTGAGATTTTCGCAAAAATTTTTGATAACATTCTCCATGCCGGCAGAACCAAACACAACCCTGTTTTTTCAATGAAGTTTTGGCATGGCTGCGATTACGACAAAAGCAAAGCTCTTCATGAGAGCTGTGTTTGTTGATCTCACACCAGCCTACAACACTGCATGACACCGCGGCCTCACCTGCAAGCTTCTGCGACTGCTTCCTGAAAGAAACACGGTCCACATGATCATGGAGATGGTTGGATATCGCAGCTTCACCCTCACCACAGGTAAGAACAAACGAAGCAGGTTACGACGTCTCAAAAACGGAGTCTCATAGGGATCCGTCCTGGCACCCCTTCTCTTCAACATCTCTGACCTGCCAACTACCGTCTCCAGAAAGTATGCATATGCTNGCGATCTAGCAATCATGCATGCTGATGAAGACTGGCAGGCAGTGTAAGGGGTGCTGAGCAAGGACATGGCAACTGTAGATGAATACCTCCAGACCTAGCAGCTAAAGCTCAGCACTACAAAAACGGTGTCAGCAATCTTCCACCTCAACAACAAGGAAGCCAAATGTGAGCTAAATGTCAACCTCAACAACAAAATCCTGCTCTTCTGCTCCGAACCCAAATAGCTCGGAGTAACGTTGGACAGGTCGCCCACGTATCGTCGACACCTTGAGTCACTTCGAAAAGGGCTGACATAACGCATCGCACTACAGAGGCGACTAGCTGGGTCTGGCTGGGGTGCTAGAGCAACAACGCTGCGAATAGCCACCCTTGCCCTGGTCCATTCAACAGTAGAGTACTGCGCTCCTGTCTGGTGCCGTAGTGCTCATACCCGCCTCACTGACCCTGCCATCAACGACGCCTTACGAATTGTGACTGGATGCCTGCGTCCTACACCAGCATACAACCTTCCTATTCTTGCAGGCATCCAACCTGGTGAGCTTCGTCGCACAGGAGCTACACTTTCTCTAGCACAGGGCTTCTCAAACTTTTTTGTTTTGCGAACCTCACTTCAAAAAATAATTTTCTATGCGCCCCACTGATGAACAGCCTACAGTTTATGATACGTGTAAACCGCCCATTAGAAATCTCAAGCGGCATTTTCGTCTATGATGAAATCATACAAATGCACACAATCCATGAAAATAACCATACAGTAATAAAAGAACTCAGCAATGGAAACAGTAAAGCGAATAAAAATGCGACCACACAATTACCTTTTGCGACCTATTTTGGGTCGCGACCCAGAGTTTAAGAAGCCCTGCTCTAGCACGTCGTGCCATGGAGCCTGGACACCTGCTCTACTTAGCGCTCATCTGTCCACCGGGTGCGAATGCACGGCGTCTCGCATAACAACTTATTAGTTCATCTGACAATAAAAACCTACGTGCGGCGCACTCGGCGGATGACGATTCTGGATGATGAGACAATCACATGGCTGCTCAACACCTGTCCCGAGATCTTGTGCGGCCAAGCAGTGGATTGAAGAACTGGCTCAAACGACGAAGAAGTGCACAAGTAAACTTTGGTGACAAAAAGTTGTGGACCTGCTCATTACCAGTTTGTATAAAATTTCCGGAAAAATGTCATCCCGTTGACGTTTCCGCAAAATATATAGAAGCTAGTGGCAGATCCAGACCAGGCGTTTGGGGGGGATGGGCAGTCAAATTGGGGGGCGGCAAAAATGTCTTCACTTGCTTAAATACCAAAGGTTGTCTGCGACAATCGTTGTGTGTCACACAAAAGAGGTTATCTTTTGTAGGTCAAAAAGTGGCTATTTTTGTTTGTCGAACTATGCTATTTTTCAGGGAATAACCACAGTTTAAAAGCGCTTTATATCAGTAATTCAGAAAACGCTTGAAACGGGTCCCAAACACTGGGCCTCGTGTTTCACAAGCTGCACAGATTGCGTATATCTACAAAATGTATTTAAAAAGTATCAAAGCATGCTACGCGCAAGCGTTTGCCACTGTTTTGGCTATCCCTAGCGAAATCAGTGAAGAAGTGTCTGAAACGCATTCCCGACCTCGTTAGAAACAGAAGGGTTCTTCTTAGACTTGGAAGTGACAACTCATGTCCCACGATAAGACTCAAATAAAAAGCTAAATGACGATCATGTTTCCAAGCCAAGCTTGTGCATTTACATGTACATTAAAGACATATATTGCTGAAGCGACAATTCAAAAACAACACGTGAATGAAAGGCATTTGCCAGGACACTACTGCCATTTTAGGTAGCTTTGCTGACTATCGTAAAAAATGATCTTATAATCACATGATAGTTTTGCACTGGGCCTTAAAGCATATTGATCTAAAATACATTCAACGCCACTTATAAAGGTAGATTTTCAATCAAGTCTTTAAATACCGTTTCACATTTTTCGACACTGGGTTGCTGATGTGAAGAAAAAAACATTAATCCCACTAGACCAGGTTATTAAAAAAAGTTGTGACACTTTTCAACAGAATTGGAAACAATCGGGCTGAGCCCCCCAAATTCACAATCAATACCTCCAAAGTCAAGCTCTAGTCTCCCCATGAAGTCATTTTTCAATTTATTGTTTGCTATTACGAATCCCCAGAAGAAGCTCAAAGCCACCCCCAATATTGTTGATCTGGCGATGGATCTGCTTCTATCCAGCCAGGCCAGAAAACACAGAGGAGAATCAGCCTATCACCAATGTAAAACCACGAACCTTCGCCAACACCACGGTCACCAGTAAAAAAGTTAAAAATTTCGCCAGAAGATTGCTTTATTGTTCACATTTATATGATGCACGCGGAATGATCTAAGAACCATTAAGCTAAGCATTTTTCTGTCGGTTGCAGATTTCGCTAACCATGCCAAATTTTTCTTTTCATGGCCAGCGTGAGTTGTGTACGGGCTAGCAGTTGCAACAAAAGGTTCAAAACCCACACAGCCACCAATAAGTGTTGCCTGACGCGTCGCCAGGTGGGGGTAAAAGGCGCCGTCATTCCACCAATTTTGGACTGCAAATATTCAAGTGCTGAGAAAAATTGTTATGACCACGTAAAACCAATTATTCAATCCACTAAGCTGTAGATAGCTAGTATTTTGCCAAAGTTTCTGCGTTAAATCTATAGGCGTACGAAGTAGGGGGGAGATTAGGACAAAATTTAAAAATTCAGGAAGAACTTCCCGATATTTTTGGGCAAGTTTATTTTTCTGAAACAGAACCATCGCCCTGCAAAATTCTCCTATTCGTTTTTCCTCAAAGTGGCGCAAAAATTCGGGCGAATTTAAAATTTTGCCCCGCCTAAAGCTCAAGGTTTCCGTATGCCTCTGGTTAGAGCTTTGCACCATGATTGTTGAGGAGCGTCGCTGCGCGCAGCAATCAGGGGCGTAACGACGGGGGGCAAGGGGCACAATTCCCCGGGCGCCGAATCACTATGATGGCGCCGGATGACTGCGGGGCGCCGAAAAGTCCTAACAATGTCACAAGAACTTCAGTGCAGTCCATTTGCTTTCGAAAGGCCTCAGGTTCGAACATAGGGGCGCCAAATTTCCTTCTTGACCCCGGGCACCATCTAACTTCGTTGCGCCCCTATCAGTAATTCAATACTCCGTTGCGTTGTCCATGTATATGAAGTGAGGAGTTGCACAATTGCATAGTTACGTAGGTCATAATTCTTTGAGCTAATCGAGTCCGTTCAATGCATTTTTGTCACATAGCGGCAAGTTGTTTGCTAACGTAAACATTTGTAGCTTTTTACACGCTGCATTATTGTTCAATCGGCAGGGGCGTAACGAAGGGGCAAGGGGGCGCAACTTCCCGGCACCGAATCACTTTGGGGGAGCTGAAATAGTGCGGGGGCGCCAAATGATTGCAAGGGCGCCAAAAATTCCCAACAATGTCACACGTACATTCTTCAATACAGTATATTCGCTTCCGGAAGACCTCCAGGTTCAAAAACGGGAGCGCCAAGCTTGTATCTTGCCCCGGGCGCCATCTAACCTCGTTACGCCCCTGTCAATCTGGAGATTAGTTCCGTCAAGAAGCCCATCCACTCACTTTCATGTTGCAAAACTACGATGCATACAAACTGCGGACTCACGAACTGCACTGGCAATAGCCCTGAAACTGGCTTTTCGTTTTCATTTTGGAGGCTTGTAAAATCTTGAATCAGTAATAAGTTTTCCACATTGCATTCCTATTTTTACTGCTGCCTTTCCTTTTCCTTTTAGGGCGGTCATCAGGCATTAAAGAATAAACTTGTAAAACAACAGACCATTTTCATACAGCACAGCAGCAAGCGGAGAACTATGAAGGCAACTGCGTTTGTGAAGGCTGGTCGAGAACTATGAAGGCGAACGAGTGTTTTTTTTAGTGAAGTTGCAGAAACCAATCTGCAAAAGCTTCGTTTTTTTAAGTTACAAATACGTACAGACGTTGGTTGCGTATTTTAAAACCCAGTATATTAACACAGTACTGACTTTTGTTGCCTGTAACATAGCCGACGTCGAAAAACTTTATAAATATCGTTGAAAACATAAATTCACTTCCTGGAAATAAACGACGCACTAGACAGTCATTCGCGAATTGTGTGGTGAGCCTCAATTTCAATAATTAAAGACTGATTGTAAAAATCCTCTGGCGAGTCTCGTAAATAAATGCAGTACTATAAATAGAATAATGGTCTTTTGCTGCGTCACGCCGGCAACTGCTGGACATGCTGGTGTTGTTCTTTTTTATTAGTGTGCAGGCAAAAGCACGTTTTTACGTGAGTGTCATATCTTGTGATATCCAGCAAATTTTTTAAAAGATTTCGCAACTCAAGTAAAATCTTAAATTAGGACTATTCAGACGTACCAAACAAACATCAGCGATTTGTCTATCACTATGTAAATGATCTTTGACAAGTAATGCTTGTCATCTCATAAACAAAACTCCATCTCACTTTTTTTGTTGCAGCCTGTAATATTGCCTTTGCTGTATCGCACATGTCATGGTTGTTAGGAACGCTACAAACAGAATGGGTACATGTTTCTGCCAAAAATGCCGTTATCATGCGTGTTGAACTTCATCATAAACACCCTAAAAAAGTTCATTGAATTATCCCAGACGCAAACTTTGTATGAAAAAAGCAAGCAGTTTTACATTGTTCATAGAATAAAGAAACACCAGGTGGGCAACTAAAAAAATCCGATGGTTCAAATTTTCAATTTTACTTTCCGGCAACCCAACGGCTGTTGTACCCTGCGTTTTCTTCATCGAGACAAAAAACAGATAGTTGCTTGATCGCAATGGAGCTTTTAAAACCTGTTGTCAACTTGTCTCATAGTACAACCGTCTACAGAAGGGTCTCCAAACTACGGCCCGCGGGCCAAATTCGGCCCGCGCAGGCATTTCATCCGGCCCTCAAAGCCGTTTTGTCAATAATGAAAAATATATTTAGGAAAAATTTGCTGATTTGGCAAAGTTTAACATATCCCGAAACAAACGCCTTACGTAAGTTGTCCGGCCCTCGAACTGTTGTGTAACCGCTTATGTGGCCCTCTGGCACAAAAGTTTGGAGACCCCTGGTGTACAGTAAACAAACATGAAATTCCCAGTGAAACCAAATAATTTCTATCGTTGAATCACATGGTGTTAATTGTAATTATTTAGGCCCAGACCCATCTTTTGCAAACGATTGCTGACACCAAAAGTGGCCTCAAGATTAAAGTTGATGTAGCTATGCAGATTGGAAGCTTTTAAGAGGTCGCGTGGCACCCGAAGAGCTTTCCCACTGAATGGGGCTCCTGGTAAAAAGCAGCCAAAAAGCACCGGTGTCTTGCCAGTTGAATTTGCAACCTGCAAATGTAACTGCAATACGACTTGGCTGAAATCAATAGCTACAGTCTATTTTCCTTGTTTATGACGTTCGTTTCTGTCGAAAATAATCTTCCAAACCTTCAAAAATGGTCTAATTTGGTTTCAAGCGAAAAATCGAAAGATGTGAAAGATTCATCTGATTTAACAGATTGCCCTGCTAGACATTTGCGTGTGCGCTAGCGCATGAAGAAATATCATTGATCACGAAAATGCTTGCCGTCGACTCAGGAAATTTGCAAACCGATTTCTCTTAGTTTTTTAAATTTCATTTTCCACTAACATAAACCGATAGACAAGTCGTTGAAGATTACAATAAATATCTTACTCTTTTAATTGGAAAAAATTATTATGCTGCAACGTTGCCTATTTTGCGAAAAATCTTTTGTTATATATTTTTGGTGAAGTTGGCCAAGATATTTTATGGAAAAGAACTATCTAACTAGAATTTTTAGATATAAACGTAATTTGCATGTGTCCACACATATAAACTGCAATTTGCTGCAAATGTTTACTCGCTATAAGGTCCCTCTGGATGTGTGTACAACATTCATTACGATCGGCATGATACTCAGTTTTGTCGATAGTTATCTCAGGATAATATTCGCAATTCTGGAGAACAGTGGTACACAACAGAGGACACGTGTGTCCAACGTGGCACGCCGTATAGATTTCCAAACGGCAGACGAGGGATTAGGTTTAAGTAAAAGGTGTGATTTTTGTATTTGTCGTACCTCATGATAATTCTCGTTTATGTCGTAGTAATTTAAATCAGCATTTCATTTAGTTTAGTTTTTTTAGTTTGTTTTTTTTTTAGTTTGACAGCAAGGAGTTTTGTTTACAATGCCAGCAAATACAGTGTGGTTCAAAAAGATGCATCCATTGTATTATCGCTATGATTTCATATCAAATTAACCTAGGTTTCTCTTTTCCAGGTAAATCATAGTTAGAGTTTCGAAGTTATATTTCCTAGCTCCAATGCTTCAAGAAGGAAGATATTCCGTGTATGAGAGGATCAACGTTGTAGAAGCCTATTTCGCGACAAAATCAGTTGTCCAAACTCAACAACAATCTTAGAGGGATCTTTCAGGAAGAAACACTCTAACCAGACACACAATAAACGCCTAGTGGACAAATTCAGAGAGACAGGAGATGTACAGGATAACATTAAAGGCCGCAGTGACCGTCCGGCCACGGTCACTCAGGACTGAAAATCACATCGTGACTGTGTGACAATGTTTGAAGCGGTCTCCAAGGAAGTTCACAAGTTGTATGTCCCAAGAGACAAATCTTTCAAGTAGTTCAGTTATGCGCATAATGCCCCAGGATTTTCACCTGTTTCCGTATACGATACAGATTTTACAACTTCAGACAGATGTAAATAAAGCTGAGAGCTGTGCCTTTCGACCTCCCGTAACTGTGAACACAAAGCGATAACCTAAATTGAACTAACGAAAAGAAAATTCATCCTGGGACTGAGACGGAAGCAAGGAGTGGACATGGATATTGTGATTTATCAGCAGGATGGAGCAGCACCGCATTGCTCCAGTGTTTCACTCGAACCTCTACCGTTACTTTCCTGGAAACAAGCCCATCTCCTGTCTTACGGATCACCCCTGTCCTGCATATTGCCCAGGCCTATCCTCTTTGGATTGTTTTCTGTGGGGACACCTAAATGATAGGGTCTATGCTATCGCGAACATTCCTCAAACTATTGATGCGCTCAATAAAAACACTCGAACTGAGGTCAGGATGTTACCACTCCACATGAGATGTTTGCCAGTGTAGCAGCCGCAGTTGCTGAGCGTCGATTGTCATTACGGCACAATACTGTTTGTGCGTATCGTATGCGCACGTCACAACCTGTGTAAACTTGCGTGGTACGTGCGCATGGTCACGTGACGGTTTTTATCCAACACCTCATGTACTTCGCCGAAATTCGGTCTTTTCGTTTTCTACTCTGCGACCGCGCGCCATGCGATGCCCACCAACAACAGGGATGCACAATCTGCGGCCGGACGGTCGCATACGACCCTCGATAAAAATTTATACGGCCGTGTACTTGTGATTTAAAATGTAAGTTATGGCAGACGTGCATTAATAAAAACCCTTTGTCTACTGTACGCGGATACTTAATAGAAAGACGGCCAAGCAGACGTTTGGAAGCAGGTTAGGCTCAGTGTGTGCAAACAGAAGCAATTAGAAAAATTAAATTATCTTGATCTCATTGGCGGCCGTAATTCACAAAAACAAATGTAATGCGGCCGGCAATAGCGAAAAGGTAGTGCTCCACTGGCCAAGTAGAATCTTTTCGCTGTCGCGTTATCATCGTGCTATTCAAACAACGCTTCACTGTGCACCTACAGCGATTTCGCGCCAAGGAGGTTGAATTGAGCACATTATAAAATATTGAGCTGCACTCGCAAAATGGTGGTGCCGGACAAAAAACTTACACCACGCAAAACTTATTACGTGTCTGTAAAACAGGCCTACGAAAAATATTGCAAAAGTATTCCTGGCAATACAAAATGCTACTTCGCCAAAAATGGATGCATCATTATGAACCACCTTGTATTTGATTATGGCATGACTTGGGACTTCCATAGTAGTTTTGCTTACTTTGGTCTGGCCGAAAGCTCTTGCCTGATGGTGTCGAAAGCACAGTCTTTCTACAGCTATCGCCTTAAAAGTTGTTCATGAAATACCGCAAAATATTTTGGTGCGCTGTGGTGATTGACCCACAAAGTTACTTGGGAATTTTTCTAATATTGGCATGTCGCTTGCCAGTGTAATATTTTGTTTCGCGATGGAGCTTAAACGCAATATAGTCATATATGAGCTCAGCGTGACTTGCAACATCACTCTGACTGAGCAACATGAATTTGACAAAACATCAGCTTCTCTCGTGGCATGCACGTACAGTCATGTGACTAGGTGACGAAAGAGTGTTTTGTTGTGTCATGAGTTGACGCAACGTCGATAACATGATGACGGAAGCCAGACTTCCCACGAAATCAGCCCTGGTCACCAACCAATTTCGAAATCTTCCAGCATAATGTTAAAAACATCAAAGGTATATCATATCGTGAAAAGTTAACTTTTTCGTCCCGTAAAATAATCAACTTAAGTTGGCGTAGACCGGTCAGGTTATTGCGCTTCATTACCATTTTAATGATAAATGTGGTTTTCAACAAAACATGAAAAATATTTGATCTATCAGTTTAACAACAAAAATGCTCAGTCTTTTTCAAGTTTTATCTATTGTGTTTGACGGGTCAGGCATAGGTTTAGTTTCAAGAAATTCAAGACTTCTTTATGTCACCGAGGGCACCACTACTCAATATAAGACGCGGAATTTCCCAAAAGTGAGGAGAAGTTTATACACGACCTTGAAAATTACACCTGAGAATTCAAGACAATTTTCTGTTTGATGGATGATTTAACCGTTAGTTTTGACACCCGCCAAGATTTCCCATAAAAATATAGCATTTTATAAAAGATCAATTTCTCAAAAACGTGTAAGAGCAAACTGTTAGGTCATACAAGAGTCTTCGTCACGTAACACGCTGTGGTCACGTGCTGCAAAAATAGTTGTGTATTCTCATTGAAAACCGTTACAACACATTTGGAAAACCTGCTAAAAAATCTAGTTAGTTTGTCCAGCGTTAAAGATACCATTCAAGGGCCTAAAATTAATAAAATCGTTTGTTGTTAAGTAATAAATTTTCAAACTTTGTTCTTGATTAAAAGTGTAAGCTTGCTTGTTAATTTTGGTGACGGCAACTCGCGGCAGGCCTAAACCTGAATTGTGCTTCCTACCGGGGCGGTTGAGGTGAACGCTCTTGCCCAAGGCGCGCTACGGCAATCCACTCAGTGGCTGTGGATCGACCACCCAACCTTCCAATTGGGAGGCGGAAACTTTACCACTGAGCTAATGCCGCCCCAACCTTGCTTCTATCACCTGCCTTTGGAAAAAGTTTAAAGACAAAGCAGACACCGATAAGCTGAAATTCTTATGCTGTTTGTATGCAGTTGACCTTGTAAAACCGTTTACTTTTTGAGCAAAGCTATGACCAACAAGACATCAGTATTTATAGTGAATCAGATTTACAAGCCAGCTTATTTTGTCTTTAACGAACTGTTATAACGATGATATTTTCTGTGCAAAACAGCAAAGCTTGATTTAATTAGGTTTTCACGAAAAACGCCGGACACTCCTTGTGCTGGAGCAAGTGCGAAAGAGCGGCAATCGGTAAGTAACCAATAAACTTGCGTACGCTCGGATTACACAATAATGGCAGTGCGGTTACAGAGGATGGACACGTGGCAGATTTACAACAAACTTATCCGTAAAAAATTGGAGAGCCATACATATCTGGAGGGGCCCCTTTATTTAAACGGCTTGATCTCCCTATTATTGGCGAAATTTGTTCACATGTAATTTCATCCAGATTGCCTTGTGCAAAGCAAGTCGTTGTTAGCATGGTCAAATGCTTCAAAACCACCACACTACATCGTCTGCCCGTCCGTCACCGCCAGAGACATCACCACAAACATCAGGTTCACTCCCTTCATAAGTACATGGCCTCGGATACAGGACTAAATTGCGTAGAGCTACAATGATTCACTGCCGAAAGGAAACCGAACGCGATCAAATGCGGGGTTCGCTTCAGCTATCGGTTCAATCGCGCACAAAGTTATCGTTCTTACAAGAACGTATGCAAAGTTCCGAAGTACCACAGAGCGAGGCGGGGTTAAACAACTTGGCAACAACAAACCGCTAAGTGATTTAAGATTAAGATTGAAAAATATATCATGGGCAGCACTTTGGTCGCAGTGCATAAAACTGCGACCAAAGTGCTTGG
>JGI24158J21664_10001493_pt1 | contig 26531 bp, 16 predicted proteins | sample Ectturendosymbi3_FD_21664 | JGI IMG/M metagenome (IMG submission 21664) | reverse complement strand
TTTTTTTTTACCCCCCCCCCCCCCCTTGCGTACGCCCATGCAAGAACTCGTGGCAAAATAGCAAATTAGCCTACTACAGTGTTTCTGTCTGGCATGACAACAATGAAGTTCGTTACCAGTCATTACAATACCAGCGATAAGTTGAACTAATGCTGTTTCATGTTTTGGCACAGGACTAGATTGTATGAAAAACATACGGCACGCAAACCCATTTGAGTTGGACACCACTGTTCCAAGCAGAGCATTGCTCAGCTTCAGCCGCTGTCAGCATCACATATTTTCAATCTCTGATGATACAAAACACAATTTTAAAAGTCTAGTGCTTGTCTAGCTATGCTACGTCGACATAAACATTTATTCTTTCGTGTTTTGCGAAACACGGTGATAATAAGTGAAATGTTTACGTCGCGGAAGTTTGCTTATTTCTGGTACAGCATTTGCACATGCTGTAGAAACAACCGCACGCGGTCGTATTGTTTTTTCGCAGCTCTTCTCAATGGTCATGTTTCCTGATGTTGTCGATCGCCTAAACGAGGCTTATCGAGAGATGCTGGCCGACCCTGAGAAACATTCGGCTCTGTCCGAAGTTTTCTGCACCTTGGCCGACTCAAAAGACGCGGCTTTGCATTTCGCTCAGTCCTGTGTTCTTCTCGCCCGCACGGATGAAGGCAGGAAGGTCACTCAATTGCAAGAAAATTTAACACCAACGCTGCGTGTGCGGTGTCGATTACCTGCAGTGGTCATGCTGCAAAACTCTCACATATTCGTTTGATCGATCGGGTCATGTCTGAATAACCTGTGTATACGCAGTTTAGAAATGTACTCTTATGTTCTGGCTCATTTTTCCACACACATTTTAAATGAAGAAACATCTTTTTTTCCTGCGTTGTTTCATTGTATAATTATTCTAACCTATATACAGTAAATGGATGTTCATTTTCATACCTATCTATTTATTTATCTATCTAGAAATGATTCACTTTCTAGAACCTAGATAGACAAATATGGCTTACTTGAGGTTGCGTAAATTTTTTTTCGACCTGTAAAAGGATGACTCGTTTTCAGACATACCGCAACATCATTGCGCTCGGTCGCAAGTCTCCCGCGTGGACGTCCATAATCTGTGATGTCACTCAGAGACTTCGTTTCCAAGGAGACAACGTGCTGCGAATACGAGTGCGTGTTCAAATGTTTGTTTTATGGCTCTTCTGCCGCTAACGCTGGCCTCAGTGAAATTTTAGAATGTGAGAAATTTCTTACATAAAACAACTATTTGCTGAAAAGGTGTTGTCGAAATGACTCCTGGAATAAACAAGGAAAAAACAGACTTGGATAAGCGCGAAGCAGTTCTTGACGTCATCGCCGCCACTGTCGAACATGACGTTCTTGCGTATCTAACCCTTGCTTTCTGTTACGCTCGTTGAATTTCTTGCCACTTCGCTTTTAAATATCTCAACTCAAAATCGAATTGTAGGTATGTTACTGATGGATTTGGCGTTTTCTTACTGTTCGCACAAACCAGCTCACTACCAGTTAATAAAGAATAGCGTCTTGGTGTCAAAAATTTGTAGGTTTTGTTTTGAATGGTGCATCTTTTACCAGTCATGTGTTCATCGTAATTCTGCAAACAACTTCAAAATCTGCGCCAGACAACTGATGGAAATAGAAGCGATAGTAGAATAGCATTAACAACAAAAAGTTATCGTGATATTTCAACAAATATAACTACTTTATTCAACTTTTTTAACATTTTCAAGAATGGTGGTCGAGCAGGTAAGTTTGCAGTCACACGAAACTTTAAACGTGCTCGTAAAAGCAGAACAATTGAACTCTTTTTTCAGTTTTTATATGTGATTTTCAGAACAACCCCTTACATTTTCAACTTTTTGCACAAGAATGATTGCATTAAAAGTATGCTGTGATGAACAACAGCAAAGTTCAACAAAAGAAAGCCTCAAACGCTCTTCATCAAGATAAAGCGATAATTTTTAGGCCCTGCCTATTCTTGAACTTACCCTCGCGACGAAATATTCCCGAGCACACTTTTTGAATGTTTTTGCTTTCATCAGGAAAAATACGGATTTCAACCGAAATGCGAACGTTTGGGTGGAGTAAGAGTCCATCCGTGCGACGAGTACATTGTCCGAAATTTGATTCCTGGAAATCCAGTGACAAGGAAAGACCTTCACGACGGGAATTGCGGTTGGTAAAAAATACTTTCCGAAAACATTTGCGTGGCTTATAGCATCTCATAGGATTTGCTTGAAAAGTACTCTACAAATAACAGAAGTACTTTGGATGCGGTGGGCTGGGCCAATAATAACAGATAACAATTAAGTAGTAATTTTTGTTACATTTTTATGCTAGCATCAGACTCTTCTTAAAACACAGTTTTGTTTCAGACACAGAATGTGGGTTTAGAAATTGACCAGCCATCGACCTGTTGCGCATGGTTGGCCTGTTCAAGGGAAATTAGTTATAAGTTTTTGTACAGTAATCTTTTTAAGAAAAGTAGCAATTGCAATTAGCTTGGTGGGGAAAACTGACTGAAGCCTTCAAACCACAATCGGACCCGTGAATAGTGAGCGCCAATAAACGAGTTTCACAAAAATTGTGAAGTACTGCTGCATTTAAATTGTCATTTTCTTAAGACCACGAGTTCAAACTCTGTTTTTTGTGATGGCATGAAGACGTACTGTCAAAGAGGAGTGACAACATTATATAAACATCCACCCCCATAAATAAAAAAACTAAATGAAAGAATAAGTTGGTTGTAGAAGCTGCTATCAGTAAGTAAGTGTTTACAGCACACCTGCCATTTTCCTTGTTGAAACTTCCAGACTGCGGAGAGGGCAAAGTCTTGCAATCGGAGGAATGCGTTTTCTACGAGCTCGAACGTATCGACTTTTGGAACAAAAAAGTTCTCGCCCTGGGAATTCCCAGCAAGGTAGGCATTTGCAAACAAGAAAACGCTTAAACCTCTCTGTTTCCGGTCTTTGAGTTTGTTTCAGTGGTTTCGGTTTCTGCCAAAAAGTCTGCTGGTCTGCGTCTCTACTTTTTAGCGTCGCACAGAAAAACGCTCCAAGACATAGGCTGTACAAACTTGCAGCTTGACGAAACCATGAGCAAAAACTGCGGTTGATGTTGATGTCAATATTGTTGTACGATGCGTTCTTGATCTAAAGCACGTTAGACAGAGATATAGACTGGATGTAGTAGATCAAGAGCTTGTGCTGCAGCTTTTTTGTGCTGGTCGAAATTCAAGTTGGCCTCAAGTCTGCAAGCAGCCATCGCAATAGCGCAGAATAGGACTGCATGGCTTTTAAATACTTATTGCGGGATTAGCGCTCTATATCAAGAAACATTTTTTCATATATTGCACGAAACTATTTTTTCATAGACCTCCTCGACTTCACAAACAAAAGACAAATACCACTTCATTTGATATCACTCGCAGGTGCACACTCTGCAACCAAAATTTTATATATTGAATCATCACCGACCCTTCAGGTTCTCCTTAACGTATTTTTGTGTCATTTTGAGTTGATCATACACATCTGACGTTTTTCGTTTATGATACCAAGAGCTGATTCTGCAGCTTCGTCAACCTGAGGTACGTTTTCTATCAATTTATAATTCAGGCACACCCACTTATTCCTATGTACATTTTCAGTGGTTAAGTTAAGCGCAAGCCTTCAAGAGAGGCTGCTGTTAATCGAACACTTTCTATTCCAGCCTCAGTATCGCACACAAACTATGAAGCGAGGTAGCGGATAACAATTGTAAACCTTGTTTGGGCAACAAGGTCCATCATAAAATCAGCATTAGCATGGTAAACTCTAAAAAATTCCCAGTATCCAGTTCGCTGTCGTGCGCTGTTGTGGACCGCTTTTCGGTAACAAAAACTGCACTTCCAACTAATTTTAACAGGACTGCCCTCTGGCTCAGTTGCCAGCGGAGGAATTGAAACGCTTGTCAAGATTTTACCGCCACATGTTGATGACTCAAGACGGTGCTGTGCTCTTCGGCGAACTGCTTATTCAAGCAGTCGCTAGCGGACCCACAGGTATGCTTCGCAGTTCTCTTCATGAAAAAGACCGTTGAAGTGTTTGGGCGATGCTGCTTAGACTTTGCTTTACCTGCTTGAGGTCCCTCTACACAAGGCAGTTCGTGCAAATGTCTTCTACGGCTCTCTAAACTCGGTGCTGTACTCGTATGCAGGTCACAAATGAACTAGCTCCATAAATTTACAATCTGCTGGACCTTCTGCTAAGGCTTCAAACATGAGGTATTTTTTGTCAAGCCAAGTTTATAACAGACCACTATCAAGAGGTGTTTGGAGAACATTACAGTCTAGTTTGGGACAGTAATTACCACCAAGCTGCGACCCACCATCGGAAAACTGATCCAGAACAGATTGCGGTGGCAGCTTTGCTCCTAAAACGTTTTTAGGATCACTATTAAGGGTTGTCAGCGAATGATGTTCACCACGCAATCAGGAATTTGAATGATTTGAGCCTTTGTTCTAAACATAAAACCATGTTGTGCGTCACTTGAGGGTCGTGGATCGATATCTCAAATTCTTGATTGAGAGGTGGAAAGTAGTCCCCAGCCCCACGTGAAGGTCTCTCTGGTGTGTTGGAAGTCTTATCTGTATTCGTCCGCTTCAATATTAACTGTTCCTCTGCAGAACGATCCAACATTACCCGAATGATACGAATCGCTGTGGGTCATGATCAAGGCGTCGGTCTGATGGTGGATCTTCACCATCACTTGTCCACCAGTCATGATGGAAGAAGAATACTGACGAGGATTTACCGTGATATCAAAGAACAGCAACCGTACGGAAGAAAGGCAAGCTAGCATTATTCAAGCGTTGGCAATATATATTGCTGACGAAGTTAATTGTTTTAGACATTTAGTGGTATAGGTAAAGTAATTACATATTTCTGACTGCTTTGAATTATCATTATCGCATATCATCGTGTTGATAATATCTGTTTAAGTCGTCAACTGTCTGAAACAGTCCAGTCGCCACGGTGGACTTTGGTGGCCTTAGCCCCCCCAAACAAAGTTCCAAGCCCCCCAAATTGAAACGTGAAACACTAAATCATTGGAGTTCTGGTGAATTTTATGTCAAGCCCCCCCGCAGAACCACAAAACTCCCCTATTGAAAACTTTCTGGCGACGATTCTGGTTTGAAATATCAGTACAAGTACTGAGTTGCATGCAGGCATGCACTGCGATCACACAAAGCACTTAAAATAAAATAAAAATGATTCTTTTTGAAAAAAAGTTTAGACTTTGTGCAAATGAAGGTTGCTCAAAAAACGGTAATTCAGGAAAAAATTTAAAGGTTGAAACGCTTCATCCGCACACTACGTTGCATACGACTATCTCAAAATCCAACGATTTTTTGCACTTGCTGTCAGGAAATTTGCTTTGTGTTTGATTTTGTTTTCAATTCTGTAATTTCGTGATTGTTATGTTATCGAACCAGTCTGCAGTGTGGAAACTTTGTTTCACTTTGTCCTCAGCTGCTGATACGCTTGGCTGACTACGTGGCAGAGGTTCCAAGGGGCAGTCTCCTAATTCCTGAAGTGCAACGTCTCGGCTTGAAGGCGCACAAGATAGCTCGCGTGATCAGGAACGACATCAGAGACCAACTGGAGCCACTGGTTGAAGTAAAACTTCTTTGTGAACAATTACCTCTAGCCAAGTGCGTTAGACGGTTTTACATTACCGTACCTGACTGCTTGCTGCACAATTGTCATTCTTTGCCGTTCTCTGGCATACATGTTCTGAACAAAGCAACATTTTCAGCATTAAAACCACGTTTTTGGCAACAAAAAGATTGCAAGTCTAAGAGTTTTATGGAATTTCAATTACTATTTCGCTGAGCTGAACCATAGGGCCAAACATGCTTAACCTCATTTCGATTCACTCTTGTGGCGTTTCCTTTATTTAAGACTATCAGAAAAATCAAACATTATTGCCAATGTTTCATGCGTATATTAAATAGATAACAGACATGACGTGCTGACAACATTAAATAAAGATTAAAGTTAAGTACTTGCTTATCCCTGGGCATGACACCAAACTGCACCCTGTGATGGGGCTGCTTTTCGCGATTTCTGTATTTTTCGAAAACTTGAAATATTCTTTTAGTCTGATTGTTATTCAAGACCAAATCAGGTCCAGAGTAGTGACGTCTGGCTGGGCTCCACCTGTGAATCAAATAATCTCTTCCAAGCGCAGACTAAACTCTTCACCCATGCAGGCCAATCAGTCCATGTATGATGAACCGATTGGCAGGTGGGAAATATTTTTAACTTAAGAAGGCCAACTTTATGATTGTAATCCTTGTATCAGACTCGTCTGGAATTTTCGCAAAGCGATTATCCTCTCTCGTAGAGGTTTTGCCAAACGCAAAAGAGTGCCATATTTCTAATAATACTGGTACTCTACGCACAGTATAATGTGATTTCTTTTTACATAAATTAAAAAAACTTATTTATCATCTCTGAAACGTCAATTTGCTGATTTTCTATTGTTTTCAGCAAAAGTACTGCAAATACCTACTTTACTGTCGAACAAAAATGAGTGGTGCCTGATCGGACGATCCTTGCAGTCTCAGACAACTGTGGTAGCCCGTTCACGCTAGTTAAAGGTTTAGTGAAATTAAGAAAAGGCACTGCAAATATTTGTTTTTCAAAAAATATTTTGACTTTTCAAACAAGTTTCAAAAAATTATTTTTCACAAACAAGATTTTTCTTTTTGAAAAATAATAGTTCTGTTTACCGATTCTTTTAAATTGAAAAAAAATTCTCAAAAAGTTTATTTTGTGAAAACATTTCTTCAAAGAAGAAAACTACATGACGAATTTATTTTTACTGCGTCCTACTCCGCTAAACAAAGTATTTCCCTTTAAAGTTTTCAAATAAAACATGTATATTCAGCTGTCGGATGTTCGTTTTTTATGGCAGTTTTTTACTACATTCATCGCTAACCTTGCATCTTTGCAGCATGTGGCTTTGCATTATCTTAATGAAATCTAATGCTTTCCATAATAATCGGCTAACCTCACCCTAAACCTATCAAGTACTGGAAAATGGGAAACAATCCTCTTTTAATCATGTCAAAGTTACCCAGTGCTACAACTGGCACATTTACAGCCCCTCTACTTCTACAAACAACCAACATTCTGATCCAAGATAGTGACCTTACAGGACTGAACAACATCTGCTGCATGGATTATTACAAACGTGCATGATGACGTTTCCTAGAGTTTGCGGTCTAGCCTACTAGTATTCCACACGACACCAATGATATCTATCTACTGTACTTAGACTAATTTAACTGCAAGGTGGGAAATCCAAGGCCACCCTGCGGAAAGTTACGACTCCTGGCATACATTTTGAAATTTCCGCTTACAACAAAAATAGCAATAATATTTAAAATCGACTCCGGAAAAGATTATTATAAAAAACAAACTTCGATGACAGAATGCAATGCAACGTACAGTATCTTGAAAGGATCAAGGCTCGCGATGATGTAGGAAATGAAAATATGTCGTAAAACACGAGCACGCAACTTATGAATTTGTACCATGATTTATTAGCAAAGTTCAATGGAAAAATTATTTTGGCAGAGTCGGGGGCAGCATAGAAAAAAGCTAGGTATTAAAGTTTTTTTCATGGAAAAGATATTGCACAAATTACATTTTTTAGAATTTTTTTCAATTTCAAATAATTTGTCAATTAAAATAATTTGTCCAACTTACAATTTGTTCGCCACAAAAGTTTTACAGTGATTTTTTTTTAATATAACAAAACTATTGCATGACGCAAACGTGTCACAACAGATAAACACCACTCTGTCAGCTATTTTTTGCCAGCAAGCAGCTTTCTCAAGCAAAACCAGCTATCCACTAGTCAGAGCTCGCCACCTCACTAGAAAGTCGAACAGGTTTTAGCTGGAATTTGTTCTTAGCGATATTTTTTTTTTTTGGAACTTGCGGAGCGAGGCGATGATTTCACGAGCCTGATTTTTCTGTTTGCAGTCTTCATGTCTACACCTTCGTCACGTGATTTTGCGCTTGAACGCGATGGCACGATGCATGCTGAGAGCCGTTGGTCACGCACGAGAAGTTTTGGAAGGAATTGATGACAAAGAAGAGGGTGAGTACATGTTCGACCGTGACCTGATGCAATTCGACAAGATCGATAAACTGTTGTTCACCGTAACTCCTGTTACAAACCTTCTAATGACTGTGGTACTGTAGTGAAACAAAAATTCTACAGCCCATTAAAACCATTTCAATAGTAAATATAAGTACACATTCTAATGCACAAACAGTAAAATATTGTGGTATGGGAAGATTTTTTTACAAGGGGGCCAACAGTAGATTTTTTGCAAGGGGCCAACAGAGGTGAAAAACCATGTTACCAAGTCAAAACTAACAGAAAAACATTTTTCCATTGAAAAGTAAAAAAAACAACACTTGAAAGAAAGCCGAAAGATTTGACTTGAAACAGATATTATGTTTAGATATCTAGACGAAAGTTTAGATACCCTGGAGTTTTGTAAAACGTTCTGCTTCTGGTAGTTCTATCACAAGTACGGTTAAATTTGAAAACGTTTTACCTGTTTTGCATGGATTATTCTGCTTTGAAACAATAGGCTTTATTGCTCGTTCGCGCCACGTATATATGGGTGTTGTTCTTCGCGCACATCCCGTTCGTGGTGAATCGCACATTCAACGCAACGCCATCGCAGAGGTTGCAACAAGATCCCCTCCTTTTTACAACGAACCGCACCGATCGCACGTTCTTTTTGTGAAGTCTGCATCTGGCACGACCTTCACATCCTGGTCACAACACCATTTTGTTGCGATCGGAAAGCCGGCATGTGCGCAAAGCTTCGCACTGTGCCAGCAAGCAACAGTTCACCTGACGAGATCGCTCTATTACTGTTTGTTCGCGCGACATATATATGGTGTTGTTATTCGCGCACATTCCGTTCGTGGTGAACCGCGCAATCAGCGCAACGCCAGCGGAGAGTTTCCAACAGTTTCAATCTTGTTTGTTAAAGTTATTTGTTCACAATTTTTTAAAACATGTTTCTTGTACAATGATGGCAATTATTACTCCTCTCGAAGTAGCTTTCGTTTTTGTAACTTAAAAACGTTTACATCAAATTCGTGTTTGCAGTACCAGCTCTTTGCCCCAAAGTGACTTTGACAAGTGTACTTTTGTTTTCACTGTTTAGTGAGAAGGATTTTGGGGATACCGGAGCAAGCCTGGAAAGCGATGTCAGAGAACATCACGAAACCTGCCTTTGACGCCAAAAAGTCGCCCTGGGCTTCTACGCCCGTATGTTGCAGGCAGCGCGGTGAGTGGCCCGAGGAGAAAGAAGTGAAAAAACCTAAACGGACAGTTGTGAAATCTGAAAGCTTCGTCTACTCCCCGAGCGAATCTGATATCACGTGCGAACGTTTCCGAAAAGCTCCGAGAAAAGATGTACTGGTGTCCAGCTTGTGGCAACCGTTAGACCAGCGAGCCAAGGTCAATATCTACGAAAAAGACAACCAGTGGACCGACGAGCAACTAGCGGAATTGGCTAAATACTGCCAGGCGCAGATAAGGATGAACTACAACGAGTTTTTTCTTCAAACAAAAGATTACGAGAAGTTCTACATGAACTTCGAGTACAAGTAAGCTTTGCTTTAATAACACCTGAAACAATGCATCGTTCCACACTTCTTACTCACACACCAGTTAAACACCACCTGCAACATTATATTTAGCCGTTCGATGGAGAACGTCTATGATTGTATAAATTGTGCGTGCAATGAGCGCACAACATTCTTCTCAATTTCGAAGTACTCTAACACAAGCTGGCTTCAATTGAGTTCTTGTAAAGTTGTTTGTGTTTCAAACTTAATCGCGTTATCATTGATTTTGCTCGGATACGTTTCTACACTTTTCGCAACTGCGCTGCCTAAGACAGATCCCACTTTCCTAGCGCAACAAAGAATCTATCTCTTGGTTAGGCAATCATGTCTTGATGGTCTACTAGTAATACAGCTGCCAATAAACCACTTAAGTTTACTGCTCGACTGCATCATTCAGATCTCTTGATTTTTAAGTTCTGTTGTAGGCCTTCTCAATACATCTGTTACTTTAGCAGGTTTTTTTAAGGTCTTTTAGGGACCCGATTCACGTCTCTAGAATTGAAAATCGGGTCCCTAGAATCAGAGAAAATCGGGTCCCTAAAATCAGAGAAATCGGGTCCCTACAGGTGCATTCTGGGTACGTAACATTTTCCTTAAAAAAATCTGCTTTTCCTTAAAAAAAATCTGCTTTGTTTTCTAACGTATTTAATTGTTGATAAATCACTGCAAGTCCTATTACCGTTTATTTAAACATCGTAACAATAAAAATTATAACGTGGTTGGAAAGCGAGTGAAGTATTGAAAATTGTTTTAAAAATGATCTAAAAGCATCGTTGCACCTCCAAAAAAAACTTGTTTTGTGCGTATGAAACTTTTTATTATAGAGTTATGTTGGCATGAAATTCAAGTAGTGCATACATACCCAGCAGCAAAGTAAGTACATCGTAATCCATTTTGCAGACCTCGTAAGAAGAAAACTAAGGAACATGAACTTTCGGGGCTTCTCGGTGGGCAGACAGGAGCAAAAGTGCAGCGAAGTGAAAGCAGCCTGCTTCGTGCAGCATTCCAGAAGAAGCTAAGGCGCATGGGATACCGCGGACCGCATAGCAAGCAAATGGACCTTTTCGAAATCGCTAAAAAGTGGGGCCGAAAGGTCAAGAACTTGCCTTCTCTGCAGCGCACGCCAGCCGAACCTACAAAATACCCTTGCGCGTGCCGACACGACCCAGCCGATCTGGGTTCTGATTCAGAAGAGCCTGACGCACATTACGGCTGTCTGATTTGCACCATCGCGCGGGAAATCGCTGAGGCGCAGAGCGCGACCCAGGTCGCTGACGTCATCACCGATAGATGCAAAGAAATACCCAGCGACGTGGACTTTCGACCTGTACCCAATCTCCGCGGCATCTCCGCGGCGGGACAGACGCTTCGCGAGGTGCCCGGGCGGAGAGCTCGGAGCTTCTTGAAACCCGGCGACTACTTGGATCCAGAGAAGTGGGAAGACGCGCCTTTTGACCCACCGGAACCGGATAGATCCAGCAAGAAGCAATCGCATCAAGCAGGGCCAGGTAATGACGCCTCCTCACACAATGCGCTCAGAGCTGCCGAGGAGGATGTCGATCTGAGCTCAGAGAAGGAATCAGGAGCTGGCGGTTTCATTCCTTTTCCAAGCGCTCGATGTCCCAGCGAGACCACCAATTCAACGACGTCCCTATGCTGCGGTTGCGAGAAGCGGGAGGAATGTCGCTGCAAGCAGAAGATGTTGGCAGAAGGTAAAGCGTACCGCGACTTCAAAGGCTGCAAAGTGAGCAGGAGGCGAGCCAACGAGCTCAAAGAGCGCAAGAAGATGGAGAAACTGAAACCCCTCATGGACGGGACCAATCGGGCCAAGCAGCCATGCTTGTGCAAGAAGGGCCAACTCAATCTTGGCAAAGTTTCGAGCGAAGCGAGGATGCTGGCCATGTACACCCAAATAAGTGGGGAGTTCCCCGGCCCAGACTTGAGCACGTCCATCGATCCATGCGACTGCGATGAGAACGCAGTCAAGCGAATCGGAAGAAAGTCGCGTCCGTATCCAGTCACAGCGCAGACTGTTGGAAAAAAGGCCGAAATTAATGAAAGGCGTAAACTGGCCGAAAAACGCAATTTAGCCACAATCCCAGACTCCAACCCGGAAAAAGAGGAAAAGACACCATGCGGTGGAATCATTAGGCATGCTTCTCCCAAAAGAGGGCGCTCAAGGGAAGAAGATCTCGAATACTGGGCCCGAGAACGTAGAGAAGACGATGAGTTTTCGTCCATTGCCAGCTCTGATGAATATTGTGAGGAGTGCGGTGGTGTCGTCACCTTGAAAGGAGGAAAGAAACCTGTTGTTACGTATCGGTATTTGCTTAAGCATCGCAAAGGGGAAAGACAAGGAGGTGAGCAATTATGATGTTTCTTCACTTTCCATTCATCACCAGCTTACAAACTAAACATGTGAACACGTATTTATACTAATCTTATTAATTGTTCGGTCAAATCCTGTCTTGCCCGCCATCGGTAGCTAACTTGAGTTTAATCAACTTTTTCAACATAACTATGTGCTTCGCAATCCATTTTTTATCAAACCTTGCACCGAACAAAGCGCAACGTGAGATGCTTCGTTTCATGACGTTTTGCGAACTTTGAAAATCGACACTTTTGTTTGGGCAACAGACAAATCGTCAGCAGAATCAGATTGGTCAGTGCCAAGAAGCGATAAGGAAGAAGCTTCTGATCCGGACTACGAAGACGCTAGAATCTGCTCGAAACATCCGCTGTGCAAAAATATGCCGCACGGTGGGGCCAAATACCGACATTCCAAGAAGCGAGCGAAGAAATTCCGTGAGAAATGGTTTGAGCAAGAAAACAAGAAAATGAAGGTCAGTTCTCACGCGCGCTGAAATTAGCTGCTCCCAAATTGCTTCCAATCATTCAACGCACACCCTGCACCATATGCGGAAGTCCGATCGCAAATGTTCGCTTGCTCTTCCAATCTAGTTTTCAAGGATTTTTGAAGTAAGGTTTTCGAATAAGAAAGCAATTTTGACATTTCAGCTTTGTAGTTGTCTGTGTTGGTTGTACTGGTCGTGGCTTGATCACTTTAGAGTTCATTCTATTTGCCACAGGAACTGACTAAAAAAGCTCACGAGCTCTGGCATCCGCCAGAACGCCACATCCTCGAAAACATTCAGCACAAAATCGTCGACGAATGCAAATTCGCCCGCGCACCAGTCTCCCCCAAAGCTCAGAAAAGGACTGCCAGCGATGTCGCAAAAGCAAATCGCGTGGATAAGGACAAAGAGCAAAGAATTTCCCAAGAACTTCCTTCTGAACGTCACAGTCAACAGCCCGGCCGTGCCCCGCCACCGCAACAGACTGCACAGACGGTTGAGGATGTCGTCGATGAGAAGTCGTCACTGCCTTGCCATAAGTGCGTGCCTTGTGAAAGCATAGATCTCAGTACGTCAAGCAGCTCGGTGGACTGCGCAGTGCGTAACGTGGATTCGGACGACAGAGTCATCAACAAGTGGTGCAGGCGACCAATCACGGGACGCGTAGAATATCGCGATGTACTGGAAAAGTTTCTGAACGACACGTGCGAGTTGCACAAGGTGTGAGCTTGTCTTTTTTCGTCTANGCAAGTTTTGCAGCAGATGCTCCCGCGCGTTTGTAAAGACCCTTTATCGTGCTTCTGTCAGATCGAACTTAAGGAAACTAGCAAGCCATATTTGGACCAGTTTTTTGAAACACGCGATCCTGTTACGGACAGTTTTCGTGTCCGAAACGGGAGCACATGCTTTGCTTTGATACGTCAAGGCAGTATTTCTGAGGTTCAAAACATATTTCTGAGTCCACGTGACGAACTGCATTTCCTTACGTGATTGCTTTAATCAAGAATGTTTTTCACTATGCCAATCTAGCCATGGATGTGATTGAAACAGACCATCAAAAGCTTTTGTGTGGTTGTGTTCAGATGTCAGATAGGTTGGATCTTTGCAACCAGTTGGTGATGAATACACCGTAAATATTTAGCATTCCGACCTAGTTAGTAAAGTACAGGCGCACGAAGATGCCCCGGTGCTGTGAACTACGTCGGATCACAGTCATAGCGGTAAATGCATTTGCGGACAATTATGTAGATTGGCCCATAAATGTGTCGAAGTTTCGGTATTCAACTCTACCGGTATTTACACCTCAGTCAACTTTCAGTCACCTAGAAACACTATTATGAGCAATATTCCGCCATTGCCCACTAGGTCTGACGTATCAACCACAGCATGTCATAAAGCGTTTGTTACGCAAGCTGCAATAGCTGCCTAGCATGGGCAAGTTGACGAACAACCGAAAGCGAAACGAAGTAAATTACACCCTTTTTTACCAAATGTTCGTTAATATTCACTTAGTCCTAACTTCGAATGACAATTTATTTTTGCGTACTACTTTCAGTGAATGATTTATGTTAAACCGCTAATGTTAGGGATTTTATCCACGAACGATAAGCGCAAGGATCACGTTGTCGACTTTCTGCAAAGCCTTGACAGGTGCTTTTACGTATGGGTTCAGAGCTATAAGAGAAGTGGATCCATAAAAATGTCTTTATTCTTAAAGACAATCATTTATGTGACTGGTCATAAGCCGGACGACAAAACGTTTCGAAACCAGAGTCTCGTGTGTTTGGTTAATGAAACTCTGGTGGAAACAAAAACCCTCTTCTGAAGTTCTGAAGACTACCGACCGTCCTGATGCTTTTGAAATCATTTAAGGTTCCCAAGTTCGAATGCTGCCGATTGCATCACGAAAAGTGGTCACGATTTGGTGAGCATCAAAACCGCGATCCGGATCGTCTTTACGCTCACGTTCCACTTGAGTGCGTGTGCCACTTTCGAGACTCGATGTCGGGAGATTTCCACAGCGCCCTCTCGTGCCAATCGAAGTGAGTTGTTGGAAGTTTGCACGAGTTACGAGGGAAGTTTTTCGCATTTAAAATTAATTCTAATGATTGCTGTCCGTTCCATTGACTAAAGAGCTGTTGGCGAAGACGCTGATGATGCGTTTACCAAACGCTGTGCGGTGTAAGACCCTGAAGGTTAATTCCCTACAAAGAACAACCATTGAATGACACAAAAAATAATATGTTATTTATAGAGACCGGTTACGACCCTTTGATTGACTCTGATCCAAGAACGTCGCAAACACGGCTGTTAGAGCGAAGTTGTAATGTTGGTTTACCATGTACAATTGACGTCATAATGCTATCATGAGCATATTCTAAATGAATGAAAGGAATGTATTCACCAAAATCTTAGGATCATTTTCCAATTGCCCAAAATTCATGTGACACATATTTTTTTAACTTGGCGTTGATATAAATTTATTTTTCAGCACAAAGTTCATAAACGCACTAGATTTTACCTTATCAAAGCAAACGCATTATGATTATGGAATCGCAACTACCCTTATTACTGTAACTTAACCTGAAACAATACCCCAAGAAAATTCTTGAAATTTACTAATACTTATTTTACGTTAAACTTGCATAAGGCCGCTAGATTTTTTCGATTTGTTCTAGGTGCTATGTATTCAAACGATTTCTGTGAAGGACACAAACATGCGACCTTCTGCCGTGTTTACTGCATTTCAGACCCAGCAGTGTTTGCTCAGAATGTCGCATTCACTTAGGGACTCAACAGCAGCCACCGTGCAGAAGGTACCTTTTGCCCTTGAAAGCCGTCAGGTGCTACGAAGAAGCTCTGATAAGATATGCTGGAAAGGTACGAGTAACTTCAATTCGCGCTTGCTTCTCGAAAGTTCTGGGAATGCAAAAGGGGGAACCACCGACGCGTAACATTTCTTGGTTCTGTAAGATTGCAGCATTGTGGTGCAGTGGCTAGTCGTTATGAAACCACGATATGCAGCGCCTATGTTGAATACCATCGTCTGTAATAGACGAAGCGATTGTAGGATATACAGGGTCAGTAGGATATGGAGGGTTTGTTGTGACTACTACATCTTTTACTAACAAATGGTATTCCAAGTAAGGCCGACTCTGCATACTGTACAAACTTTCCTGTGATATTAAAAGCAGCCAACACCGAAATAAATTTTGCCGCAAGCTGTTGGTCCAGGCTCGCAGACGTTGCATATTTCACACGTACGAGAGCCTGTGCCTACAGTGCGGTTCCGGCATTTGCAATAAAAAAATATTTACCAAAAAGTTTGTTTGCATGGCAATATGCAAATCCATCACAAAAAACATTTCATCTTTCGTAGTGAAAAAAATTCTACAGACAGTTTGTTCGACATTGTCAGCGCGTTGTGTACATCGCTTCTCTTGGTCTTTGCAATAAATAAAATGAGTCAGTCTTTTCACTAAAGTTTCCATCCGCATTCGCTGTTTGCAAAGAACGGCACCAATCGGCACTCAGACCATCTGGCCAAACTTCGATTTTTTCAGCTTCCCACTGTGACCGACAGTGGCGTATCTGTGGCGACTGCTTATGACGTCATAGACGAGGATGACCTCAGTTCCGTGGGCCCCAATCAAATGCGGGCGTTGATGGATCTCATGGGGTTGAATCCTCGACCAGGTAGACACACTAGTAATCTGCCTTCTGAGTAGGCTACATGATTAAAATTTGCTTGACTTTTGGATGTCGCTATAGTTTTTTATTCATTTATTAGTTGTCTACAAATGCGCCTGAATAGCAAATACTTATTTTTGCTGGTGATACTGACCAGACAGCAAATTTTATCTGCTTCGTAAAATGTTTGGTGCAACGTTTCGTTTACTCCTCCGACAATGAGTCTTGAAGAAACTCTACGCGTGCTTCATTTTGTGTTTTGTGTTTGTTTCCCAACTAGGAACAAAGCACCGTCCTTGCAGACCTTCTCCTTCGGAAAGCTTCATTTCTGACGCGGCTTGCTCCAGTGTGCCTTCTAGCGGCGTGTGTTGCCACGTCCATAAAGCACGTCAAATTCCGGTGCTGCATCTACAAGGTTACGGGTAAGATCCTTTCTAGTTCTTGCAATTATATGTTAACGTTTACCTGGCATTTTAATGATTGAGCATTGTTTGAATTTTGCTCGTAAACTAATTGGTAGAACTCGTCTGTTACTTCCGTAGAAAGAGGAACATACTGCTATCAAGAGGAACATACAGCTGGTAGTTATTTTTCTCTCTGCGTCTTTCGACAAGTAAATTTGCGCCTAGCATTATATAGCGTAAGCTGGTATATTATGACCGTAGTGAGTATCTGACCACAGTCATTCCGGGACCTACAATAGGGACTAATAAAAGCCCTCCTGGTGGCAAGTATGTCATGAGCTTGGAAGTTTGTAAGTTTTTTTCAAAACTCTTTCTTTGCTGGAGGTCTTATATTTTCTCACTTCTTTTCGCATTATTTAGCCTCTATTTTTATCCTAGCAGTTCATTGAAGCCACGTTTTTTAATATTCTATTAAACTGAAGGTTTTTTAAAAAATTATTTGCTGGCGGTTCAAAAACACTAGGCAGCGCTTTGCTGCTTGATGTTTTTCACGTCGGCATATGGCCATATAACTATAACTCCCTATTTAATGCCAAGTTTGCTTTCCTTGCATTAAACACCAAGTTTGATAAGACATTATTGACATAATTTTGTGTGAGGCTTGGGCAAACGCGTGCGTAAATTCGGTTTGTTCAATATCCTGCAAACGTTCTGGGGTATTGCTGTTATTTTTGGCTGGTTGCTGAAACTTTCCACATTTTTGTCCTTTATATAAATGCAATCTTACAATCTTCTTAATCTAAGAACCAAAGTGTAAATTTTATTAACCATACGTTGTTGGCAAATTAAACATGAAACAACTGGAGTTTGACAAAATTCATCCGCGCTTCAACAGCTCTTAAATCATAACAAAGCTATAATGGATATTTTCTATTTTAAGTACTGAACTTTAAAAATTCTTGATTCAACTAAAATACCAGATTGTCAAATTTGTAGACTTTTTTTTATAACTGTGGACTGCCCAAACACTCTCCTGATTTTCCTGATTCAATTAAATTATCAGTTGTCACATTTATAGACTATTTTTATAACTGTGGACTGCCCAAACACAATTACTTTTCTAAGATTGCATCAGTTCACATGTATTAAGAAAGGCTTGCTTTTTTTGCAAAAAGCCCTATTTAACCAGAATGAATAAATGTCTGGACCTATCTTCTTTAGTCTACTCTATAATATTGATCCCATGCTTTGGCCCGAAATTCTTGAAAACGTAGTCTTTTTCATCTTTTCCATTTGGAAAGCAATACAAAAATGTTTTGTTCTCTTGCCAATATGCCAGGTGATGGTCAATCGTATGTTTGTTCCATTTTCCTGTAAGTTTAAATTTAGCGCCTCTTTTTCTGTAGTGCTTTATACACCCTCCCTATGTGCTCACCCACCCTCACTGTACATAAGCATGCTTTTCAGACTCTTGTTGTTGTGTTTTTCTTTGTTGTTATTAACTCCTATGTAATTTACAAATTACTGAATTTTGTCACATCATTTTTTCTTCACATGATACGTCTTCAATTTATCATTGATGATCAAAAAAGTTGAAACTTCTTTTGGTGGGGGTCCAAGGGGGCAAAAAACACGGATTTCAGGGGTATTTTGAGGTTCAAGCCATTTTTCTGCCAGTCAGCACCCATCACCCCCACCAAACCTCCAGAAAAGGTGTATTTGGGTGACTTACAACATACCACCAAATTTCAAGCCAAAATATTGACAGGTTAATTTTATTTGGGAATAAAATCAAAATATCCACTAAGTGGCTGAGCAATTTTCAGGGTCTATTTTTGGTCATAACTTCCCAACCCCTTAGGTTAGCAGCCTACCCAAGGTCTCTAAAGCTTCAGAATAGCTCCTACAACATTTTAAGCCACTCAGCACCTTACTGATGCTAATGTGGGATTCTCTGCACCCCAAACAGAGATCTAGAAGTCAATTTGTCCAACCTATACTTTTGGACCCCCAAATTTTCACACTCGAAAGGCCCAAATCGACCTTTCTCGAAAGGATCCTGTTTTCGAGTATTCCGGCTGTCGGCGAAGCGCAAAAACCGGATCGAAAGGCTAAACGGGTTGCGGGGAACGTGTTTTTCGATTTTCTCCGAAATTTTCGAAAAATTTAATACTGCAACCTCACAAATATGCATTTTTCTCAAAAATTTCAAATCTAAAGGTATATTTTTGTCAAGTGTAGTTGATTCTTTGCTTTCTCACGCATCCAGGGATGTTTTCACTGGCTCTCTAGCCCGTTCCGTTCAAGAGTTATGGCTGATCATAGCCTCTGCGCCAAAATTTTGGCGGGAGCTGGACTTGAAGGGTATTAAAGTATAACAACAATAAGGCTTTTTATTTTTTTAACATGCAATTAAATTTGCTGCCTTTTCGTGTTTTGCTCTTTTCACTGCATTTCTGTTTTTGGTGGTTTGAGTCACCAAAACGCATGGATAAGCCTACCCACGCAATTATCTGCAAAGTCTAACCTAACCATAAAAAGCAATGCAAATTGAGTGCATTAAATCTCAAGAATCTGCACTAACTTGGATATACACAGCATTCTTCAGAATATACGCTGTTGGATAAACGTGTATCGAAAGATTCGTATTTTAGAGAGCTGCAAAAGGATGATTTGTACAGATCAGCTTCTATGTTCCAGATGCGAACCAACCTTAGATTATGACGTTGTCGGTGACTTTCGTCCGATGCCTTTGGATTGGTGGAAACGTCACGACATCGTGTTGCGCATGACGCAGTCGTGCGCTGACGAATGCGTGCGAGCGCAGGTGCTGGTTGCGCGCAATAAACGCGAAGCAACCACTGATCACGAAGCAACTTGCAAGGTGAAACTAAATTAGTCGCACCTCGGTAATTTTTTGAGTTTTCATGATTTGGAAAATAAAGCTTTGCCATAGAAAATTGTAACAAACCAAATTTGCTTCTCAATTTATTTTGAGTTGAAGTTCGGTAATCACATTCCTACCTCCTAACCATGTTGTTTACTCAGTGGCGGACATTTGCGGCCAGCATGGCCTTCTCTGTTGACTCAAAAATACCAGAAATAGCGACGTGTATGGCTTTGGAGATAGCGCTTAGGTGCTGAACGTCTCGCAGCAAATCCCTATAAACAAAACAACGACGAACCTACTAATCCACCCATTCCAAGTGAAAATGTTACTTAAAGAGGAATTATCGACCAAATCCGCATTTTATGTTTTCTATTAGCGGGAAACAGGTTTGGAGTACAAGATTTTTACTGGGTTAGAGTGACCAATAACTTCTAAACCAAATTAGTTTTGAAAGAATTTTATCGCACCAAATCACTCCACTTTTGTCTAAAGTTTCATGCACAGTCAAAAAATAAGCAACACTCCTACAAATCGGAAATTCCTTAGTACTCGTTTGGGAAAGTTTCGTTTGGGAAGTTCGTCCCTTTAATCGTTATTTGTGTTTTACAAAGCAAACACTTAATCTACATCTTATAATGAAGATTTAGGCTCAAGAAAAACTCTATTCGAGATGAAAATGGAACCAAAATTAAAAGATTTTGTTCTCAATATTGTTGCCAGTGCGTTAGGAAATTCTGCATTTATTTCACCTTGATTTAAAACTCACATTTTCATCACAATTTTTAAGCTTGCTGAACAGCGGAGCTAATCCTTGATTTTACAGAACGGTTTCCATTTGGAGAATGATTTGTACAAAATAAATGGAAAGCTTAAAACTCTTTCCGTACTGTAGGTCTGCTCCGATTGCACGAGCGACTGCGAAACGTCTTCTGAAGCAGACGACGCTTTCGGTGCGATTGTGGTTGGCGCTCGCTACAGCGAAATGCTGCCTGTCATGTGGCGACCAACCGTCCGCGAGCACGGAGCCCCGCATGGCGGCGCACGTGAGAAACTGTGACGCGCACAGCTCTTTAGAACATTTTCACTTTTTCGTTAAAACTTGTACGCAAGTATGAAGCAGTTTTCTCAAAATGAGGTAGGAAAAGCAAGTACTTGAAACTCTCAATCAACGTAAGGCTGTCGGTTCTCATGCAATGCAAGATACTTTAAAATGTTCGGAGGACCCTATCACGTTGGTTTAGGAAATCGTGTGATTTAAAATTAAACACTAAAACACCCGCGGATTCTTGGGAGTAACACGCACAAATAACTCGCGTAAACCTGAGAATTGTTGNACGTTTTGTCACTGCAGAAGACACGAAACGAATTCGTTTCTATCGGCAACTGATTGAGAAAGCGGTAGAAAGCACACGATCGGTTCTTTTGGCCCCCGATCTGCAACATCCGAAACGCCCCAACGACGAGTTTGATGACGACGAGCCTGTGGTGACGTCAGACAACTTGGTGAAGCTGGCGCAGTTTCGCGAAATAATTAAAGCTCTGAACGACCTGCTGGAGACGGGTAGGCTGGTGTGTTTCATTTCGCTTTCAAACACTTCGGTTTTATTGTCTCTTGTTTGGATGCTCATAATTCGCAGCATAGTTCCGGCTTGTACGCGTATTCATCACCGCGTCCTGCTATTGTCGATGATCTGCAAACGAAGCCAGTATCCCAAAGAGTGCATATCAAATAATATGTTGTAAGATAACTCATCCCAGAATAATTTAACAATGTTCTTACTTTTCTTTCAAATGTTGCCGTACTGCATTTGCGGACTCGCCCTAACTTTGTGAAAGTGCTGCTTTTTGCTCTCTCTCTGGTTGGGAGGCTGATATAACACAACATAGTTCCAGCCTTTGCCAATTTTTTAATTCATTTGGCATTTCAAACTTACGAATGAAAAGATACAATGATACGATTGAAAGCGCTTTGACAACGCACCTGAGCAGATACCTTCAGCTGACCTGGGCCGCTTTGTAGAAACTTAGTTTCTCGACTGGCTAAGCAATGCTTTGATGAAGAATATCCCAAAGTGTGACTGGATCAGGTTCAGATTTGCACGCAACATCAATTGTGTACTTAACGAAAGTGTCGCTTTGAGACAATTTAAAGAAAGTATTGATGTACAAGGAGCATTTTCGGTTGCAGCTGGGATAATTTAAAACAAAACAACTCGTGTATTTAGCAGTGTCACGTCTGTTCAACACGAACCGAATGATATGTTTAAAAAAAGAGATATAAGCAAATATCACTCGATTTAGAAAACAAGGTATCGTGAGGTTTCAAACAGCAATGACATACTCTTCGTGTTGAAAAGAAATGCACACACTGGTTCAAATAAGAAGTCTCCTGGTTCAACTGGCTTTTTGAAATTTCAGACGTCACTTGAATTCTTGTTAAGGAGCAGTAACGTTTTGCGTGCTTACAAACAACTTATTCCAATAGATTCTGCAGCTTTCGAGCAGTGGCAGCAAACATCACTAATCTCATCTGTCTTTTATTTCTTTTATTTTTCTCCCTTTCACCGTCTTCGCAGTTAAAATGTCTAGCAGCAGCTCAAAATCCACCACTGCTTTCTTCACGCAGTGACACCCCTAAAAGATAGCGGCATTGTAAGTGAAGATGACGTCAAAGAAGCAGCGACGATGCCCTTTCCTGCTGAGGACGAAGGTAAGTATAAGTGTGCCAGCTGAGCGATGAAAATATTGCCGTTGAACTTGAAGCCGTGTGCACTGTGCACCTCTACGCGGACATCCAGACGTATGAACTGTAACCATGCCGGTCATACCTTAAGTTCTTCAGCATAGTGTAGAAGTCGTTAGAATCAAAATTGTGTGGCGCAACAACTTATGTCCCCCCCAAGAAAGTAAAATCCGATCACTGCGTTTTCGTAAAAAACTTTCTAGAATAAAACAATGTGAACATCAACTACAGCGTGTACTGCTTGTGGCAAATAAATGCTTAGAAACAATTTTCGAACTCTGTTCATCGTCTCCGCTTCAAACTATAATCCACGAAGCTGACTTTGCTTGCAGTGTTTTCAACAATTGTTTTTTTTTCAATAATAATTTATTTTGCAGTTCCACCCAATTGCAAGAAGAAGAAAATGAACGCGACGCTGCTTGACGCGATTCCACGATTTCTTTCAGTGAGAATTAGAGTTTACGCTGTTCGATTGTGGTGACAAATATTTTGTCAGATTGCGCACTGATTCAACATTCTTCTCTGTTGTGCTAACACGAAGTGATTGTATTTCTCTTTTGTGGGGTCAACACTTCAGTTTTCTTGGTTTATATGTTAGAATACCTGACATAAAACGCGATTTGGACTTTTGTTTCTCCCTGATACAATGTTCTTCATCTACAGGTCTCACCAGAAATACGACGCTTACGCGAATGACAGGAAATTTGACAATAGCTTTGATCGAAACTGTCAAATGGGGTGTAGAAACTAAAAACATCGCTGAAATTCTGATATAACCCAGCATGTACAAAGATTTGAATACGTCATAAAACGTACTTACGTTTCGTGTAAAATTAGTAGCAACAACATTTACCCCCGAAAAACATGTGAATATTTGCAAGAGAAGCAAACAAATTTTGCCTTCACTGTGAGCACAAAAAGATGTAAAATTGAACAGAAAAACGATGTAAGTTTTGTTACAAATTTTAACTATAAAACTCTCCATTTTTCGCTGCATTCATAATGTTTTTGCTGTTTTCATGGCTTCAACTAAACATACAATTACTCTGAGATTTTAAAATGTTTCGTGCGAATTTGAGCAATGGCATTGAAGTTCGTGTATAGCTTTGTAAAATGAAACAAGCTCTGCTTATTTCGCCTTGACTGTGTTTGCAGGAAAGAATGGGCGGTACTGTGATGGATTGCTGTGAAGTTTTGGAGGACCCGTGGAGACTTCCATACAAAGCACAACAAGTAGCCGGAGAGTTTCTAACGAAGATGATTGACAAACTGGTGACTTTTTTGATGTTATAAGATCTCATGCTTGAACCTCCTTTTACAACAATATGCTTTTGTTCATTTATCTTGTAACTCAATTACACAAAAAAAAGTTTTCTGCTGCTTCCATGTCGAGTGTTACTCTAATCCACAATCTATTAAGAACGATGCTGCATCCGGATAAGTTTGACAAAAATTAGCGGTGAAAGTAAATTGTAAGGTCAACACTTTTTGCATCGATATTTTGAATGACATTTTTGCTGTCTTTCCAACAAATTGTACTTATTTTTCTCGAAAAGCGATGCTAACTTGAGTTTGAGTAAGTCTCAGACCTGAAGCGAAACCTTTGTTAAAATTTTCACGCATTTTGAAATTATTATAGATAACAATCACCTAATTGTTTCATTCGGCTGCTCCTCCCGTTTATTTCCTAAATCTTTGCTAAAAACTGCGCAAACTAGTGTCGTGTACCAAGAAATGTAATACCGGTACCCGCCGAAAATTAGGAAACATAGTGTCGTTGAAAATCTATTAACCAAGATACCACTTGTCTTTACCTTGCAAATCGTACAGAAAAAATTTTACGACAGGGCTACTTTTCGATTTGCATCGTAACGGCTGTCTGGATTCGAGAGTTATAAAAAGGTAGTTTTTTATTTTAAAAAATCTGGTATCAATATCGCAGTCGAATTTTCGCGAATCAAAATGCGGGTGATAGTTTCATAAGTTGTGGAAAACAGGCCGAAGGAGTTTTCGATAATTTTCAGACTATAAGCGATGCAAGTAGGGCGGGTCAGTATATTAGGTTCCATGAAGAAGAGTCAACTATCTTCTGTCATTTTATTCAAATATTGTATCTGTCATGTCACATAAACTCCGCTACTTCTGTACACCGCCTTGGACTTCATTCATTTTTTATAATTCCTCGTTTGACAACCATGCATAATTCGGTTTGCTTGCTCAATGGGGTCTCAAGCTTTCACCACAAAAGGATCATCCAGCGATTTTTCACTGTTACTAATTGACCATTCCCCACTCTCAAGACGAAAGATGAACTGGTAACTGCTTGCCTATTTACAATCCGCTGGCTTGCGTAGCAAAAAATACATGCAAAGCGTGCTCAGCTGCGCGCCTTCACGCCTTTTGCATGCGCCTGTTGAAACGACACCCTGTGTTAAACTGTCTCTTTCTTAGGATCCGCAAGAGAAACCTGAAGATATGTCGTGGCCGCTAGAGGACGCTATGGCGTCCTGCATCGAGGAATGCGTCAATGACGCTGTGAGGAAAGCACTCACCCACACATGCATCAAGCGAGCTATCCAGAGGGCCTCGCAAGCAAAGCAGCTTTTGCATAACCTCAGCGTGTGCTCCAGGTAATTGCTGTGATTTACGAAAGTCAACTGTGCTTGGTCTTTGCTGCTGCTTATAATTTTCATTTGTTTTTATTCGCACGTAAATCCTGACAGCGTGGATGAATTTCAAAAAAGTCCGTGAAACGTTTTCTATGTTATTATGTTTTCTTGTATATCCCAAACATCCGTTGGAGTTGTTTGATTTTGCTAATAGGGTTATGGAAATGTTATTTTGTGTTGGGAACATAAACTGAGGATGGATCGCATCACCCTATTAGAAAAAGAAAATAAAGTTTGACTCAGGTGATGGCCAAATTGCTTTGAATAACTAAATATTTGTGGAATGTGTGTGACAAGAAACGCAGACGAAACACTTGAAACTGAGCTTTACGATAAAATGTATGTTTGCGTAATGTTCAGTATAGCTCCTGCCCTGCAAGTGAAGTTCAAAATAAACTTTATAGTTATGCGTCAAAAAGCGCCAGCATCGCTGGGACTACTGATTGTTGCCGACTCTGAATTTATAAGTACCTTCTGCGGCACTTGTACGAACCTCATAAACCCGATAATGTATCCAGACAACAGAGTAGTAACGTTATCAATAAAACCACTTTGCAACTTAATCAAAGCCTGTGGCTGATCTCTGGGAAGAAGCCCAAACCGAAGTATCAAACAGTATCAATTACCGCCAGACGCTCGCCCAGTTTTTTGACCGCTCTGCTCATCGAAACTTTCTTCCCGTAAATCAAGCAACGTCCAATTTGAGGCCTCACCAACAAAATCACGTATTGTGTTTTTCTGATTAGATCTCCTACTGCTGTCGACAGTTCCTTAAGTTTTCCAAGTGGCCGAGGCCCTATTCATCACAAGGCTGCTGTTGATTACTCCGTTGCGTTTTTTTACTTTGCACCGGACCAGAAACGATAAACGGCGCGCTTGTGACATCAAACAGGATATGATATTCAGCGGTCGCGATCTCAAGTGTTTTCGCACTATCTCTTCCGCAAGTTCTGCAGCACTGTCGCGTCTTCGCACACCATTGCGCAGGTTGTGCGCCGCAAAGCTGCTTCGATTCAGTGAGATTGTCGAGTTCGCGATTGGCAACACGCGACAGGTGGTGAAGAGGACTCTGGAAGAAATGAGGAAGCAGAAAACATCGCATGAGTTCACAGAGGAGTGGTGGAAGACGACTGAGTCCACCCGTAAGTTGTGCTACGTTCGCAGGTGTTTGTTACAATCCCGCAAGGTTAAATAATAATGCGAAAATGTCTTGAGGTAGGTGGCTGGACCAATGAGCTGGCTTAGCAGTTGACGAACCATTGGTGCAGGCTGCAGATTGCTTTCAGAAAAATAAGGTTAATGGTTTGATAATAAGACATCAGCTGATACAGTATTCACGCATAAGTCAAATATATTTCCATAGTTCGGTATGAAGTAGTGTTGCCACTGCTGGGGTTTTTCACTAGATCTGGGGTTTTTCTGTTTTATCTGGGGTTCTGGGTTTTTTTTTGAAAATCTGGGTTTTTTTGACTCTGGTCAAATTTTTGTAAATGTATGTCGTATTACTGTATTTTCCATTCAAGAACACAGTAGTTTCACAGGT
>JGI24158J21664_10001492_pt1 | contig 26532 bp, 16 predicted proteins | sample Ectturendosymbi3_FD_21664 | JGI IMG/M metagenome (IMG submission 21664) | reverse complement strand
GTCTACTCGGCATATAAGTCGACCCTGATATTTAAACAAAAATTTTAGGGGTCAAAAATTCGACTTATACCCCGGAAAATACGGTATATAATAAAAAACTTTGCAAAGCAAACTGATCTGCAAGGCACGGTTATACAGACAGCATGCAACCATTCGAGGCTTGCGTCATTGAAATGTCCGTTTTCTCTCATTCTGGCTGGCATTATCGTTGCTCTGCGATGTCTGTTACGTAACAATAAATGAAATTCTTATGAAAACTTGTCTAATGTTGCGTAGCGTACGTAACAGAGCAACGATAACGCCAGTTAGTCCTATGCGTAGTAGGCTCATTCATATTAGCCCGAGTTACTATACAATTGTTTTAAATTATTCTCGAAAGGGAAGTGTTCATAGATTGGAATTCAAATCCCATGCTTTATTCAAATCCATTGCTTCAAAAAAAAACATTCAATCTGATACGAATAATATTGTGATACATACTTAATTGCAGATGGCAACTTGGGCTCTAACGGATGAGCCCGAATAAAGAGTGAGCGAACGTAACATATCCCGAAACGATCGCATTAAGATATCCGGCCCTCGCATTTTTGCGCAGTTAGCATCAAGTATTGAAAACTTTCGAACAGCTACGTAGACCTCAAGATTAGATATAACTGGATCTTGCTTTGCGTAGAGCGAAACAGCGAATCACTGAACACAGTGTGCTGTTGCTCAGTTTGACAAAAACAATGGGCCATGAATTAACTATTATAACTAATAAAAGCACACGAGTTATTAACTAGCGTTTCTGCCATGCGTGTGGGCATGGTGGACATAGGATGGCAACAAAACGAAGGGTTGTTATTGCGCAAAGGGTAATAGATATTGCCTACAGTCAATCTAGTGGTCTTTAGATCTCCATTCAATCTGCTTCAGATTGACGGCCATGACAACGTAACCTTTCTGTGTTTGCTAAGGCGTAAAGGAGTCAACATCTTACTTTCAGTACAAACTAAGATGCATGCAGAAGAAAGTCGTTTAATACTCACTTCCCTTCTCTCTGCTGGACAAACATGCGAATATGTCTTAGTTTAAGTACAATCCAACTCGGTAGATGACACAACACAATACAAGTAAACTGGACAGACGGAAAATTTTCATACAGCAAGGTCGCTTGTTGACGAAAAGGAAAGTTTTTTGGGCGAGCTCATCATGTAGATTTAAATACCACTGTGGCACTGTGTGTTGCAGACAGTGGGTTTTGATTGTTCTCATGCGTTCACTAAATCCCGCAGGTTTTCAAATAATTCAAAAACTTCACGAATTGTGAATAAAAAATCTTGCGAGGTTTAAGAAAAAAACAGGAAACAAGGAAAATCGAGTAAAAACATGAATTCGCGGTAACTAATATTCTGAGCTAAACTTTGTTTGCAAAATGCCATAAAAGTAACATCGCGATAAAAGTAAGTCAGTGCTAAAATTTGCGATGGCAGACAAATTATATATTGTGCTTCAAGACAAAAATATCTTTCCTGTTTTTTGCTGAGACACGTGTTTTTTTTCTGACTCATGCAAGTATACGTTTTTTTATTAGCGTAAGGTTGTGGTCACACGCGGAAGCAAAACACACAAAAAAAACAACTTGCAAAATTTCGTTTTCTCACTCACTCTAAAGGTTGAACATTACCAATTTTTGCAAATATAAAGTAAAACATGTACTAGACTACTTGCCGGTAAAGAGGACCGCGAGGAAAGACTCGATCGTGATCGTTTTCTTTGAACAGTTCGCAAGACGGCAGTTCTTCCTGGGCTTGCTCCTCCGTCTTGTTCACAACGCTGCGTAAGGTTATAAGGCATGACGGCACCACTTTGCTATACTTCACAGTGTAACACAAGCCTCCAGTTATTGCCCTACATCCGAACGATGTGACTATGAAAATAACGGTAAACAACAACATTTGCCAAAAAAAAGAAAGTATTAAACCTTTGCTTAAAAACCAAGCCCAAGCCAAAGTACAACCACATTCGATAAAGATACGAAACGGGCACATGTCTCCATAAACCATGGATGCGCAAGATGATCACGGAGTTCATTTATGATTTCGGGGGACTTTTTCACATGATGACATGTCGCTCACAAAGCAAAATTGCAAACAAGATGGACTTGACCCGAAATAGTTTTCTGTTGGGTTCAGACAAGATAAGGAATCTGGAACCGCAGGAGGTACAGTCTAACACCATGAGTGCGCTGAACTGTGCACCTACAGTGATCTTAAGTTGATCAGAACTAGAGTCCATATTACTTTTTCGAAACCTTGTAGAGCCTGCACTACTTCTTTGACAACCTTGTGGAGTACGCACCAATATTTTAGTAACTTTGTAGATTCAACACGACTTTTTGGTAACCTTGAAAATCCACATTAGTTTTGGTAACCTTGCAAGATTTCACTGCGTTTTTGCAACCTTGAAAGCGCATCAAACATCTCACATTCAGGCGGTTTTCAAACAACAGTAAAGTTCAACCCATGCGTTTCCTGCCTTGATTATTTGACGATACAGCTTATCTTCACAATTCTCTACATTCGCTTTGCTGCTTGCAACATCAGTTTAGATGTTCCGCTGATATGTTTTAAGCACTCTGTCCCTGCTGCTTTCTATGGATTATTCCTAGCACGTCTCAACGTTGACACACTATTCTACCATCAGCATGCTTGTGAAACCGAAACTCCGATGAATAGCGTGAGGTCGTGTGACTTGGATTAATTGCCTTCCGTACTTGTGGTGTCTTTCCACCAGACTGTTAATCAAGAATCGAAACCTTATTTCAAAAATGTCTGAGCACAAGCTTAAATTTTTTGTCAGTTTCTACATTAAATGACAGCTTTGTGTTATTTCAACACAGTGCAAACGACGTCATGTTTGCCCATGCGGTTTTTACCAATTTTGTTGTCAGTGCTACGACATCCAAACAAAAGCCGGCCTCGGCCTAAGCTGTACTTTGTCTTACACTGTGCATAGATTCTGCAAAAATTCCTGCAAAATCAAGAAACCTAAGTACGTGACAGGCATTTCTGTTGGAGAACCAACTCTTCTCGAATATACACATGACAACCTTGCAGTTGTAACAACACATGGCGCAAGCGAGGATTCACGCTTGCACAACCGCAAAAGAAAACAACACACTCAACTGAATTATGACACAGGAGGTGCCTGCATAAGTTGATACACATACCTATACCCACGCCTTATGTCAATTAAAATAGTGAGCAGTCAAGCACATCTTTGTGTACCAGTGGCTTATAGCGAGCACGAAACAACCACGTTCCCTCAAGCAAAAGTATGTAGAGTTGTACAGAGCGTGAACCTAGAGCTTTCGAACCCAAAGCAGTTATAAAGCACTTCTAAACACAAAGTTGTTTGTTTTAATCGTGCCTAGGCCTACAATATTGTGAACAACCATTAGTTGGCATTTTCCAGACTACGATGTAAATTAGATTGACGAGCACCAGCGTCTTAAAAGAAAAAATCAAATATAACAAGAAGCCTGTTGTTTGGGAACAAATAACAAAACAAATCAATTCAGCATTCATCCAACGCATTATTATCATAACGTTTTCAACATCTAGAGCAATGCATACATGTAGGAGACAATAGAATAAATACCACTTCAAGATGCTACTCATAATAGCTGCACTAACACGTAGAAGCTTTTCATAAAAACAAGGGATCGAAGCTGCAATCCATTTGTCATGCTCAGGGTCTTGACAGTTTTTTGTAGCAGAGGCTGTGGTTCACGTGCTGTCCGGTCAATAATAGCCGATTGTGAAAATGAGGCACAAATTAGATCTCATAATAAACACATGACTTTATTTTCCACCCAGGAAAAAGAGGGGTTTTGTTTGCGCAAGTCCGTGGTGGCGCCGGATCTTGATAAAACGTACCTATTCTTGCTGACCTCCGCAGCTACATCTAATTTGATTATGCTGGCTGCTGTTCCTGTTAACTTGAAAGGCGAATTTAACTTGCGTTCCATGAAGCAAAGTCACTTTTGCCATTAAAAAACATATAAGCAGTGTTCAGTGAGAAATTAGCGATGGATCCGGGCCTCTGGGCTACGATCGTACACTTGTCGATTGGTGAATGCCAACGCGTAGTCAGGGATGACGTGAGAGAGCGTCGTCCCCCCACTTCTTTTGAGAGAGAAAACCCCCACTTCTTTNAGAGGAAANGCTCTTGTACTTTTTGTTGTGGCACCAAAATTTACGTGCCGTTGTTGTCATTTNTGTAAATTTCTCAANAGAAAAACCGAAACTATTTGACTGTAGCTTCGTTTCAGCATAGCCTTCCCTGCTTCTCTTGTGGCACTGCACCGCTGGTGACCAGTTGCGACAAAGTTAAATGTTTGTCTCGAGGTGTACTCGTACATATCTTGTTCAGGTACGATGCTCAGTAACCTAAACAGTATTAAAAATTAGCATCTGTTTTTTACATTTATTACAAAAAGCTGTTGCCGCAAATTTTTTCAAACGTAGACAACAAGCAAACTTCACATTTGAAATCATTTCTCTGAAAGGTTTCCGAAAATTGTTTTATAGCCTTCAGGCAATATGAAATTTATCTTTGCACTTGAGACTTCGAGGCTTACGACAAGCTTCGCCGTGACTTTTCAAAACTGGTTGTTCGGTACAACTTTAACATCTTTCGATGAAGGCTAGATAAGGGGTTGGTAAAAGATTGACAATCTGACGCACAGCAGACTTACGAGGACGCCACAGAGAAAACATTGCGGCAGTTGGGGCGCACACCCAAACCCGTGACTTTCACAATTACTTTGTTTGCATGGCACTTAGTAACTGTGACGTTTTCGATTGCAGCCATCTGAAAAATGTGGCTAACATTGGCCACAACCCCGCATCCACCTGCGCATAAGCCACGTTCCATTGTGGCTTTCGAGTTCGGGACCATGCACTTCGCAAGCAGGGCCCGCTAAAGTCACAACAGGCTAATTTAGTCTGTTTACATGGCATATTTCATTGTGGCCTAATTGTGGCTTTTGGTCGATTGTGGCTTTCTATTTTCTGTGTCACGCTTAAGAAAGCCACACTCTTAAGCGTGACTCAGAAAATAAAAGCCACAATCGACCAAAATCCACAATGAACTGTGCCATGTAAACAGGCTAAATAGGCCAAAATCTGGAGGATTGCTTAGCAAGAAAAAAGCCACAATCGAAGCAAAGCCAAAGTGATATGCGTCAGGTAAACACCGTAAACAACGTTCTTGAAAACAGTTACATCAGCTTTAACTCCTGGAGTATTCTGGCACTGTCCTAGTCTATAGGTAGCTCCGGACAAATACAACATTTTCTGCTTGTCTTTAGCAAGTACAACGTTGACTCATGATTGATCGTTTGTTTGATTATGTAGATGAAAAAGACCCAAAAGCAGACCTGAAAGATTTGTTGGTAATCTGCTGCATTTAACAAAGAATCATTTCAACTTAGTGTTATATTTCTACACAAAAGCCTTGCATTTTTGCATTTTCCGCAAGTGGTTTTCTTCAAACATTTGGCACAATAGAGTTGAATCTATGATATTTCTTTCTAATTGTTTCAAAAGGATAGAAATAAGATGCGAGAAGTAAAATTACGATATACCAATGCATTCCTTAGCATCGAATACATAACTATTTCGCAAGTTTCCTAATTTTACCCTTTAAAGAAAATTGAAAACTCGTCCGTACGAGTTACTTTCGCGTGATCTCGTAAACTACTTTGTATTTTTCAACCACCATCTTTCGCTTATCCACCTCACGCCTCCAAAAGTCATTGCAGACTACCTTCATGGGACCAGCATGGCGAGCTGCCACTACAAGCCTGTCCTTGAAAAAGAAATGCAGTTGCGCTTGAAATTCTCACGAGATTTACTGTAACCAACAGTAGAGCTGAAACGCAACCACGAAGACCACCAAGCGCTTTCTGCCATTGTTGGTAACTTCGCAGAAACCAACAACACCAGAAATTAATAGCGCATTTCACTATCGGGGAAACCGGGTCATTGCAGCCGGTTGCCGAACTTCACACAAGACAACCACTGGTACCGCACGCGTTCGTCTCAGCTCACAACTGAAATATCCTTGAAAGCAGAAAACTGTTATCTACCGGTTGTAGAATGCTGTTGGCGTTGTTTAAACTTTTTTTTGCGAAAGAAGCTGATAGAAAAAGAGCCCCGAAGGCAACTTACACACTGAAGAGCGCCAAGCTAGTTCAAGCTCATACATTGCGGAAGACGAGACAGCGTGACGTTTTTTTGAGGACTTATTTTCCAATAACCAGCCTTTTCACCACAATTTGTTTGACTGAAACGCAGTCAGCATCGCGCAACCTCTGTGGCAAGTCCGTGAAGATGAGGTCGTTGGGATCGGTTTGGCGATAATATTCTTGCTGAAGACGGATGATTGCAATTTAAAAACGAAAAACCCTTCTGTGTTACGCATGCTTTGACAAACTTTATCACCAGGCAGAGCGAGTACATTTTGTAGCACTGCTTACTGGTCCAGGTTAACACAGAATACCGGCAGAAGGCAATTTTATTGAAGACAGTACTCTGAGCTGACCCGTTTTGGTGAGGAAACCAAAGCCAAGTTCCGCTACGCTACGGGCTAATATCTGTATTCAATGACAAGTGCTGCAGAAATACAGTTTAGGTTTGAGGTTTTCCCACTTTTGCATTATTTGCGTGAAATTTTTGAAAATTGCGTTGTAATTGCAGATGTAGGTCTCTACTTTTTCCGTTGTTAACACGTTGACAGTGGAAGATCGTCGAGAAAATGCAATCAAAAGCAAGAGCTTAAACAAGACTCGCGGCACATGGCTGTTGCTGTAACTTTACTGACGCTCACGGCATTTTATAAAATCAAACATAACTGCTCAGTACTCTGCAAGAGAAGACTAATCATTAAATGAAGAAGCTCCAACTCGGGGTACTGGCAGGGAAACCTTTATCGGTCGCAACAGAAACTTTTTCAACTGTTTCCTACGTTACAGCTTAATGTGAGGCGCGCTGGAAAGCGTGCACATGCAACACATCACTACACGCGATGCCACAGCGTTCTTCTCACTGCTTGAGCTAAATCAAAGTAAAACCACCGGGCTCAGCTTGGCCTCAGCTGAGTGTCATTATTGCAAAACATATCAACTTGGGTATTTACGCCGCACCCCATTCAGCCTCATATGACTGAAAGATGACTACTGCAAAGCAACAGTCGACGCAAGATTGTGACGCCTACGTGTATCACAGCACAGCAGTCAGCCGCCTGGATACAGGAAATCAGGCTTCAAGCAGGCAGGTACCAATAAAATCAATGCTAACTGCAATTCATGCCAAAAAGCTTGATCGCTCAATTCGTTCGTTAGGCAGAATACAGCAGCCTATAATATGCGGCAAATTCTTTCCGGAAATCGAAAAAACACTCCTACTGTCAGCACTGACAAAGCATCGGACGCAGCCCACAATAACGCTGTTTTTTATTTTTGGTATAGCGTCCGAGAGTTTTTTTTATTGCCCAAGGAGATGCATACATTTGATCTTGCTCAGCTGACACGACGCTTTCTCGCAACGACAGGGCACATGTGTATATGTGGGGGAAAAGGGAACGATACAAACGGCAGCAACATGGTTAAAAAAACGTTTCTTTGAAAAAGAGCAAGCTAATACAATTAAGCTTACTCACTGGCAAGCACACAGCAAATGAGTAGATGGCCACTTCAAAACGGTACCAACGTCGGCAACGAATACTTTTCGTTCTGGGGAGCAGATCAAGATACTTCTGAAATGGTGAACTTTTAAGATTGTTCTACGATACAAAAACACAAATATTTTTGGGTTATTACGTCTCAGGGGGATTACAGAAAATTCGAATATTCTGTTTTCTCGCGTTTGTGGACAGAATCACTGCATCCAAACCACCTAAAGCAAATAGTAAAGGTTGTTTCGATACTGCGTCGTAATCTGACGATCTTGGACTCAGTTAGCAGTTACATACTGCTGATGGTGGTTAAATTTTTTTTAATTTATTAATTCCACTCACAGGTAAACTTAACAGACAGTAATTCGTTGCAGAAAGCATGCGTTTCCTGCTAATAGAATGGTTGCTGGTTGTTATGACAAGAACGCAAGAGTGCAAGCAAAAATATTGATTAATTTGACTTCAGATATTGCCACTGGTGTTCTCCATTTCCAGCACAGCTGTGTTTCAAAAAAGCACACCACACTCATCCTTTTGTTGTACTGTTAGACTAGGCGAATGCGTTCACCAACTAACAAACGGGGGAAGAGGTCCAAACTTTCTTGTTATAGCTTTTGTTGTAAGAGAGTGACCGCAAAAAAGCTATAACAAGGATATTTTTATCTCAGTCATGCGGAGAAAATGTAAATTTGCCCAACGTAGTTGTAATTTAACCATTTTCAGCAGTAGCTTTTCAACCTCTACAAGAGATTTCATTAGATTCACAGAAATAACACAATTCCACTGCAACAGAAGCCGACATGACGTAGGCAGTTTTTGAACTAATTCCGATTTGAGTGTTGAGTTCGACAAGAAGTAACATCTCCTGAGCAGACCCCATAACAAGATAAACCCATCAGGCACACATGAAGTTTCAGTCCTAAATGTAATACATCATTTTTGATCAAACCAGTTCTACGCATGCGGCGAGCGCTAATAGTGCAAATGACGGCTTATTGCTGGCCAATTCAAATTAACAACGCTTGCCTCATTTATTTCCTGCTGCAACACGAAGCGCTATCACTACACCGGAACTTGTTTCGACCCCAATCGAACTCGAGGTTAATCAAATACGGGTCTTCAATAAAAGAGCTTGTTTCAAAATCCCAAACCCAAACGCTTTATGTTATGGTAATTCGCATGTGAATAGGAGGCAAGAAGAGGAACAGTTGTCAATGCCACGATCACTTACCTCTACCTTCGCGTGATTGTTTGTCGTGAACCGTCTCTGGTGTCAATTGCCTAGGTTCGGTAGCAATTATTTGTTTGTACCTACTGTAGGTACAAATAAAACATTGACGATAGTTCTCTGTGTGATGTATCTGCTGCCCTTGTCCATGTCTGCCTCAAAGGAATAGCGACCAATGCCTTAGTTCTTGACTTCGCTACGTGCCCTTTGATCTGACGAAACGCTGCTTTTTTTGACACGCGAAAGTAACGACCTCAGAAGGAAATGTTTCGACAAAACCTGAGGACTTCGACTTCAGTGGAGTGTAGCCTGGACAAAGTTTGTCAACACCACGTGCGGTCAAGTAAAGCTAAGACTATCCGGCAGAGATGTCTGCCGGAGCCGACGCAATAGCGCGTGTTCAGCTGAAAGTGGACAACTCCGAACTTCATTCAGGATGCGACGAACGGATACCCTAACTGGCGTCATCTAACACGTCATAAGTGTCAATGGAGTGTGTCACTGCATGTGCAAAATGAGACTTTCGCCTCATGCCTGTTGATCCATGCGAGCAAGCATGGTAAGCAAGGTAAAAAAGAAACAGTAAAGTTGCGAGTAGCTCTTTGAAAATTGCGTTGCAATTGCAGACACTCCGTCCAAATCATGGGAAAGATATATGCAGATGCAGCGGCAACCAGTACCAGACCAGGGTCATCCAATTCTAGTAAGGGTAACACAATGCACGTAAGAAGACGACGTTTCTTGCATAGCACGCGAAAATATGCGCGTGCAAAAATAGCGGTAAGTCAGAGAATTCTTTAACGTCAATCTTTAAGATCGTCACGGCTCACCTCAGTTGGTGCAATGACTAAAGGTCAACCAAATCCATAACCGGCTGCTGTGGGTTGCTTGAAGGTCTTAATAAAAAACAAAGGGCAAGCCAGATTGCATCAAATTACCGATTCCCGAATACATGAACGCAGAAAGCAGTCGAAAATCACTGCAAAAGCGACATTATGCAACAAAAACTTGATGTCAGGGGCGGATCCAGCCAGTAAGGTTAGGGGAGGATTTCAAATACTTGGCAGTCAAGTCTCATAACGGCTTCGCTACTGTAAGAGAGGTGAAGTATGCTTTACAACATTGCTGTGACAAAACAATGGACGACAACATGGCTTTATATCGTGAATGTTGTTTTCCGTATTGTACAAAATCATGGCGAATAAAGTTACGTTCGTAGGTTTCAAGGGGTATCGCCCCAATTGCCCCCCCCCCTGGATCCGTCCCTGTTCGATGTGAACCGATCGACCGGTCATTCAAGTGGTGTAGTCGGGGAAGGGCTGGGGAAAGCAGTTTTCTTTTTGGTTTTAACGTGACACGTACTATTACTCGATAATTTGTGAGATACGTAATAGAAAAGTGCGCACTATCTGGAGTGTGGATAGAATTGTCTTTTTCGTAATAAAGCGTTCATTCGCTTTGTTTCAGCACTGCACGCTTGATTTCACTGTAGATCAGTGGTTNCCAAACTGTGGTACGCGTACCAGTTGTGGTAAGCGAAGGTCTTCAAGGTGGTACACGAATAGACCTACGTTTTGTTTTTCTTCACANAAANATAAAATTTTTACCTGTCGCGTTCTGTTGATAAATTCCTGAATTTTTGTGCAGCCTACTTCCATTGCTGGTTTCTAAAAATGGCAATAATACTTTCTCACAGCCATTTTCTTCTTGTTGCATTTGTGTCAATTCTGGTTTTCCAAACTTTTGATCGAATTATATTTGGCACATTGACATTTCCTAGAACACGTGTTGACAGTATGGGACCCATAAATGGTACGCGATCAGAAAAGTTTGGAAACCACTCCTGTAGATGACCTCGGTGCCGTTGATGAGCACGCAGCACTTTCATGAAAACCGAAATTTCTTGCTTTTTAAAGAAAATTAAACGATTTTCCAAGTTGGACTTTCTAAAACCACATCTCGGACATGGCAAAACTTGAAGTGATTCTAGCAGTTTCAGAGGAATTTCTCATTAAGCAGAAAAATGAAATAAACGCGTGTGATGTTGACTTCAGCAAGAAATGGATAGTATCCCACCTTTAAACCTGTTTTTTTTCTTCAAATATTCTGCATTACTTGTTTGACTAACGCTGTCTTATCTTCTGTGCCTTAAAATAAACTGGTTTTTGTTTCCTACAAGGACATTAACTTGATCATAACGCACAGCAAACGTACTTCTGGTTATTACGCATACATTACGACGTGTAGGCAGTTAATACGCCTTCCGCTCAGGCGTCTGCTTACAATCACTGCGTCAAAGCGAAACAAATACGTCGAAACAGCGAAAATTCCCCCACGGCATAATGTAGACCGTATAGCGTCACTCCCTGCTAAGACGTGTGATAAATTGCCAACATAAATTATACGAAGGAAGCGTTTGACCCTGATAGCCTGCTACGAACAATCGATAAAATCGCTAAAAATTCCGTTGCTGGCGCTGACAGCACGTTTGACTTTAACACTGTTTTTGTTTTCCTCAAACGACAAACGCACATGTAACGAGCCGAATTTCTAAGGTCAACTGCCTTTTTTCACTTTTTAAATCTCAAAACCAACACTTACAAAATGATGCAAGAGTAAAGTAGTGAGGCTGCCAAATCGCAAATGAGTAAGACAGCTGAAGACACTACTTCAAACCAATGTGGAAAATAAAATTAAGTCAGATAAACTAGAAAGAACTTCGGTATGCCGAGAAACCCAAAACACTCTGCAAAGCTTTAAAGTATTAACGTCAAACATGTAACGTGATATTGTAAGTTGCAGCAAGTCAGCGTATTTCCAACGGTGGTTTCACTGAACAAGACGTAGATTTCAATGTTTCTCAAGCTTTTCTGAGCTGAGCATTCAGACCTGCGCTTACACAGTGATGTGGTGCGAAATCCTTCACGCAGTCTTCGAAACCATTCATCTACTATCCTGAGAAAAAAACTCCTATGCATGATGTATAGAGTACACTTAAATCTGCTGCTTTGGGGTTTTGAATTATTTGCGTCAGGGCCGCTTTCGCGTTAAAGAACCTATTATTCGAATCTTTGAAGAGGACCGCTAACATAAAACCTGACGATCGCAACTGCGCACCATTAGGCTTGTGGCAGTAATTGCCAAACGAACCTATGTTAAAATTTAGCACTCCGGTGTTGATTTCCCCTATAATATTCATTTGATAAAACAACAACGGTTTGTGGGTTGCTCATCGCCAAAGGCTACAAAGCACCGACACGTATATTGGCAATTTTGGTAACAGCAGTTTATTCACACTTTTAGTAATGCTTTTTTCTAATGGCTGTGAAAAAATCTTCTACTACATTTGTAAGTCTACTCAATCTCCTTCCAATATCGTTGTTTTTGTAGTCACGAACATATCATGCCGCTTGAACTTTCAGCATAAGTTAACACAATTTTCGTTGAGACAATATAATTTAAACTCAATTCAAGTCTTTTACGGAAAAGCGAAAAGCAGTCTCCAAATACCACAGCAAAGACATTCATTGGCAGCACTTGTGTTTGACACACATATCCCGAGTGAGCTGCTCGATTGCGCCACAACTGGTGGCATCAGTGTATATTTGCGTCGCATGAGGCGTCATGAAGCTTTGTATGTTTTTTTATTCCATTTTATCTTGTTTTATTTCTGCTTTACGTCTTTCCCTCGGATCAGACACAAGGTGTATATCACATTAGTTAAAACAAGGGTGGGCAACCGTCCGCGTGAACATTTGATATGGCCCGCATCAGAATTTTCGTTACCCAATCTAGAGTACAAAATCGCGTCAAAACGAAGTTCCATGATAAGCAGAAACTTAAGGTAGGATGTCATAAGAGGACTCCATTCCTCATTAAGACAAAGATAGAATTTTGGGATAAAATAACTTGTTATTTGCGGCCCGTCAGCGATATTCCACAATTTATGCGGCCCGTAATAGTAAATAGGTTTCCCATCCCTGCTTTGCATGAACCAGCATGTAATGTAGCGTTCATTGGTTTGTGTCAGCGCGTGTCATGGCGACAGATGTTTTGATGTGATAGATTTGTTTAAAATAGCATTTTTCTATGACTTCACGTGTAATCGACGTATATCTGGTTAACGCTATATTCGTAGCTTGTATGTTATAAATCAGGCATCAAATTCATATTGCGAAAAAGTCTCTGAATTTGTCGCTGTACGTTAAATAACGCTGTTCGGTGCGAACTGGAAACTAATATCCACAGGTGAAAAAAAGAGAATGGNATTTATCAACAGTGCCTGCCACGGATGGAAAACAAAAACGTAACCTCAAATGANTTTTGCTTTTCTAAACGATTTTNTTCTATTTGAATAAGAGCTGATGATTTCTACATAGTAGGCGAAATATATACTCTGTAAGATAGTGTCTGATTCTTTGCTGGGTAAGGATTCCTCTCGATAGACAGCTTTTTGAAGGAATGTTTGTTTTTCGAGACATGCCAAAATCGTTTAAAACAGTGGCTATCATGTTAAGAGCAGCAAAGGAAACATTTGCTTAGGACACACAGTTCTAAAATCTTTCGCAAGTGAGAAAAAGCAGCATGCTTATCCTGATATAACAGCAACGTACTTCGACACAATAGCACTTCAACGCATAGTCCTAATGAAACATCTTGGCAACAGATGGTGCAAATCCCACAGTGCTAAATTAACGTAGTATATCGCTGGCTGGCCGAATATTCCCTCGCAACCCAAACAGCAGCCTGAAAAACACAGGAACGTTGCCAGATTTTAAGTATTTTTGGGGAATACACTTTTAGGGGGGCAAGATTTTTCTTTTTATTTTATGTTTAAAACATTTTTTTCCTGACACAACAAAATTTGGAGGGATCCAAAAATTGGGGGGTACTGCCCCGTATGCCCCCACGTGGCTACGGGCCTGGTAAAAGGTAGCTACGTTTACACCAGCCCAAACGCAAGTCACAATCATGAAAAACAGAATCGTTGCAAGTAGAATTACACTTACTGAAAGTACGTAAATATCATAATGACACAAACAAATCCCAATTGCCATAGAACCTAAGCACGTAAAATATATACTTAAACTATGGCTAAGTAACCGCACGGCGTGACCTATGCGTACAACGAAGAACTTCATACTTCAATGATTATAGTTCAGCCAGTTTTTGTAAAAAAAGACAACAGTGACAAATTTCAGGTAAGTTAATAACAGCTTGTGCAAGCATGTTATGAAAAAACCATTGATCGGCATTTGCAGTTACAGTTTATCGGCGGTGAGAAGCAGGACTCCTCAGGCTTTTGAGTAGTCTTACCGATACCCTTTTCAAATAAGGAGCTGCTAAACGTAAATCAATGTTCAACTGAAAAACAATTGCAAGTCTCAAGCAACGCGCACCAACTTACATATATTTTTGCAACTATTCCACGGTTAACTAGAGTATTATTTGTCTAATGTTTTTATATTGTTTGTTGCAACAAACACGGGTTAGTAACAAAAATGTTGTGGGCAACTACATCTACAAATACTTCAATAGGTCCAGCAATGTCATACGCAGTACTCTGTTGGTTGAATTTTACAATTTTGCAAAACAGTGTTTAAAGAAACAAGCAACAACTACACGGAGTCATCTCCATTTTTAGATCGTACCTTTGCTTCAGCAGAGATTAGTGGATGAGACTGCTTCGTGCATCTAATGGGAATCTGCCTGCTTAAGTGTGACCTTCGTAAAGGTCATTGCCAATTTCGCTGAAACCAGTTGGATCTATCTTGTAAATGTAGATAAGCCCTTAACAAACTTTTAAACCATGAACTCAATTTAAAGGACACCAGAAAAGCAGAGCAGTCTTATAAGAGGGTCGCAAAACTTGGTGCTTTTCATGGGTGTCGAAAGGATTTTTTCCAGGGGGGTCAGTTACTAACTTCCAAATAAGAGGAAAACATTCTTCTGGTAAAAACGTTGATAGCAAAATATTAAAATTCAAAATCCAGGGGGGTCAAAGGCCTCCTTCCCCCCTTCTGACGTTTATGGTGCTCTTTACTACGATCCCTTCAAAAACGGATAGATCATGTGTTATGCATCAGCTAACGGGTCAACAGTTCTGAACAACTTTTGTTTATCTGGGTCTAAGTACAGCAGAAAGTTAAGTGCCTCAACATAAGAAACATAAGCAAGAAATCTCGTTCATAAGTTGTTCTACTCTCAAAAACTGCAGAGTGATCTTCAACATTTCATTATTTACTGTGTTTCATTCATGCATTTTCATACCCGTTTTCCTCTGGTCAGGGTGGCGGGGGTAGGAGCCCTAGAAGGAATCGAAATACCTCGTAGTCAACAGCATCTCAGAAGTTCCACTGTTGGAAATATAACACTATGTTGATTTTAAAAATCTGATCAGCAACTAACAGACTTTTTGATTAGGTTTATCCAAAATATGTTGACTTAATCTTCCTAGATCGTCGCTTATACATATCTGTGCAAACCAAATCCTTTTCACGAACGTGTAACGGTGGCAGACCATCCTGCTTGGAAATTGAAAAACAGCATGCATGGAAATCAGAACGACTTTCGAAAACAACGATCACATTCGCTGAAAAATCGTTATTTTTTTTCGATTTTCGAACATGAAAACTTCGTGCCTTGAGAGTGTACCATGCCCTTCCTTCGATTTCACGATTAGCGTAACGTGAAAAGAACAAGAGAACCTAGCCCTGCCTTTACGTTTCTTTCAGCATCAAACTGTGCGTAGCGGATTTAGTATAGAGGCCTAAATCAAAAACAAAATTCTCATGTTCCATTTAGTAAGTTCTTAGCTCTTTGTTTACACTTTTGCGCCTTTGCAAAAAAAGAGCTGAATGGCAAATCTTCTCTAAGCTACGATTTGCATGCCTTAGCGCTCTCCAAAACTTCTCCTACACCCTACATTCAACTTATAACCAGACGCCAAAGGTCGAATTCAACTCGCAGACTGTAGCAATCATACTATTTTTGTGTAGTTTTGAAGAAACGAAGCAACGAGTAACTCTCCTCTGTTTGTTTCTTAAATAAAGCCGTAACTGCAAATATGGTGGCCGCGACGACGTCTTCTCGACAGACTTTCTTTTTTCTAACACTTTGAATTTTTGGAATCCTGAATGTTTGTTGGCAGTCACGTGAAAAACACGTTTATCTTCAGAAAAGTGACGGTTTCAAGTCGCTAACAAAGTTTAATACGAGCCGGCCATTTTGACCAATTAGACAGTAATCCAGCATTATGCAAAACTAACCTGTTGAAGAAATCCACACACGACTTGCCGTTGCACCACCAGTGGCGCAGAAACTTCCTTCGTTGGAAAACTTGTGCTAAATAAAATCTTGCTGTCGTCGTACCGTTCACCGAAACGTCACAGAGACCACGTCAGGAAATAATTAGCTTTTCAAGTGACATTTATTTCGCAGCCTGTATGCGCAGAGTGTGACTCAGTTTACTTCGAATCATTCTATATTTGAAATTTTGTCCGATAACCTAAAACAATAAAACAAAAAAATGCTTGTTAAATATAGATTGCCAACAAATTTGGAACTGTGTGTTCGAATTCGAACTCAAGAGAAATTTAACGGTAAGTGAAACTAGAAAATAAGCTGTGAATGGCAATTCAAATAGAGTCCCAGGAAAAGCATTTTGGTCGCAGCAAACCGGTATAGCTTTAAAAAATGTTCTCAAGCAGCAGCTTTTTTTGGGTTGCTGGACCTATATGTCAAAATCGAATAAAATGCTCACATAGTTGCACGTCATGGTATCACATAAAGATGCTCTAGACTTGCAAGAGCAGCTTGTGCTTGTAGCAAACAACAATAGACTGTCAGCAGATTTGAGCAAAAAACAAAATAAACGACGTTATCCAACGTATAGCCTCAAACTGCATGAAGTCCACGAAGGTTGTTTCGTGCTGGCTGCAACGTCTCAGCTGCGGTCGATTGCACTTGTCGATCGTGCGCGTGGTTTAAATGCCTCGCAGTGCGAATGCATGAAATCACCGCGTCAAGCGACGTGCTGCTCTCTGTGAAAACGAATACCGCGAAAGAATGCTCACCTTAGATCAGTGCTTCCCAGCCTTTTTCAGCTTGTGACCCACCTTTACTGACAAATTTTTGTGGGGCACACTGTTTAATAATATTGCAGCAACAACGAAAAATTGTGAGATGTGAGAAAGAAACAACGTATCAACATAAGAACTTTACTCTCAATGTGAAACTTCAGGTGCTTTTTAGATAGGTAAGATCAAACCAATAAAAAATCGGCCTAATTTTCAAGAAACGTTTTAGTTAAATGCGGGAAAACTGACATTTTCAAGTGCTTCGCCGCCTTATGACAAAATTTGGCGGCCCTCTGGTTGGGAAACGTTGCTTTATTAGATGATGCCGTTTTGCTTGTTCCCGAGAAGTTAGAGAACATCTTTCTAGAAAAAAACACTTGCGCGTGAAGAAAGCTTGTGTGCTTTCCTGCAGAAAACCTGATTTGCCAAAAAATCATCATGCATAGCATTTACAAAGATATACAAATAATACATTTCTAAATCTTAACCCCAACTCTACTCAAAATCCTCTGCCCAGCTTAAGCGTAGCTGCAAAGTGAAAATTTATGGATATCATCTGCAGCCAGTAAGTATTACCAGCTGCGCAAAACATGGGACGCATCAACCACCACGAAAGTTTTATTGATATGACTTTTTGGAAAGTTTTATTTATATGACTTTTTGGTTAAGAGATCAGCACTTTGTCACTCGATCAGGTAAATGTTGCATGAAAATCTCTTATTTCTGAAAAGTTTTTTTTTTACAATCAGAGCCACAGCAAAAAATCAGTTGGAAAATTCCGTGTAATCCGCACACATGTCGTTCAAGCGCTTGGCGTGCGTACGAAATGACTTATTATAAAGCAGTTGATCCACATTTGCTGAAACACTTAGATTTTGAAAGCTTGCGTACTTTAAAAACAGGTATTTTTTTTCATTAAACTCTCATTTGGCCACAAGCTAATTGGCGTTAAGATATCTTCGTCGCCACGCATACTCGCTTAGCTCAAACCTTCTGTGTTAGCTAGAAATGCACGTTCATGTGAACTCATCTTTCAGCGACAGAACCCAGCAAAGTGCTTCTTACATTCTGAAGAGACACGTGCTTGCCCATGGCTTGCCCCAGACGACGCCCTGTGTGTAAACACAAGGGCAGATAACGTATTTGCAGAAGTGCGGAAGCATAAGCAATTTCCAGACAGGATTGCTGCATAGTCAACGCCATAACCAGCAAATCGGTTGAAAGGCTTTTGACGAAGTGCTACCTATTTCGCAAAAAGTCTATGAAGAGGCCTGTCGTCAGTGGTGTGTTGAGAGGGAGACGAGCGAGGTAGTTGCCTTGGGACCCCTTTTTAGGGGCCCTCCTTTTGAGGTGTTGTGCGTTTAAATTTTCTCATTTTTGGTAAAAAACTTATTATCCACTCATATAATATGCTCCGACGCAGATCAGAAGCAAGCACTCTGCTTTCAACGGGGCCCCCAACAATAAATGCAATATGTAAGTACTCGGCTTTCAAAGGGCCCAATAGCCACTGTAATGGGCATGGTACTCTACTTTCAAAGGGCCCCCAGTAGCAACTTTAAGGCGTAAGTACTCTGCTTTCAAAGGGCCATCAACAGCAACTGCAATGGGTAAATAATACTCTGCTTTCAAAGGGGCTCCCAGTATAGCCACTGTAATGCGTAAGTAGGCTACTCTGCTTTCAAAATCGTCCCAGGTAGCAACTGTAATGTTTAAGTGCCTTTCTTGCAATCGGGCCCCAGAAACTGCAAAAATAGAGAAGCGTGGGACGATGCCAGCTTTCTATCGCTTAACGTTTATATGTTGCTAACTTTGTCTTCCCAACTTTACTATTTTAAAAGTTGTGTATTATGAATATCCTTTTGCATTTTCCGTTATGTCAGTCATGCTGTATCCTCAGGAACGTAAAACTGGGTGGCCTATGTATCCCCTTCCTCGGCTTGATGAAAAGGTCCTATCACGGTAGGCTGAGCATGATGACGTTATTAGAGGACCCCCCTTTTAAGCCTTGCATCGACCCCCCAACCCTAAGTCCGCCACTGCCTGCCATGTTCTTTCGTCGATTTGCTGCTACGACTTGCATCACCATTCACAACAAACAATATGCAACCACTCAAGTTTATTCATGATGACTGTGACTATGCGTTTAGATATGTCGCTATCGATGACGACAACCACTGGTGTAGGAGGCGGGGGTGCAGGAGGTGCAACCGCACCCCAAAACCTTTTGATTTGGTAAAAATCCGGACAAAATCTGTAGAAATTTGGGCAAAATGTGTGTAAACTTCCGCATAATTTCTGAATGCTTTTATGATTTTACAAAAATGTCACCGAAAATGAAAGCGCAGAGTTTTTTTTTGGAGGTCATATTTTAATTGACCTCTTTCCGGGCAATTTAGGAGAAATCTGGGCAAAAATGGTGTTTGAAGTGTCTTGATTTGAAAAACTGCGCCCAATGAAATGCATTCATTTTTTTTAGAGGTCANTTTCTGAGTTTTTTTNGGGCAAGTTNGGGGAAATTTGGGCAAAATCTCTTGGCACCCCCAAAAATTTGCCTGCTCCTACACCTATGACGACAACGAATGATTTTTAAACTGCATAATTCGGAAAATCCTGACGCTTGTCTCTCTTCAGCCATTTCATGAGCGCGNCACTGCTGTTGTGTNCCTAGCTTTGGCACTCACTACTTACGATCTGAATTCAAGACAAACCTTTCTGGAGTGGGACATACCATNTTTATTCTATTGTAAGCCGCGGCTTATAAAGCTTTTATCATAAGCAAACGCGGCTTACAATCAAGGGCGGCTTNTATTTTACATTTCTTTACCTCATGGAAAGGTATAGACAACGCTCAGGCTCAGTCTTTCCTTGGCTACGTTTTGTCGACCAAACTCTCTTTTTGCATTCTATTCTCTTGAGCATCACGTGCACATCCTTCATAGAAGGAAATACGATCAACAGAAGGCAGTTATAGTGGTGTAAACAGCATTACCAGGGTTGCCAATTAAACGCGAAACGTGCTAGTATGCCAAAGTATCTCAGAAGCTCAGGTAAGTGTGTTCAAGTGCGGCTTACAATCAAGGGCGGCTTACATTAATTTTTTACACCGTTTCGTGCGGCTTACAAGCAAAAGCGACTACATTCAAAGGCGGCTAACAATAGGGTAAATATGGTAGTTGTGTAGTTTTACAACTGTACCACAAGACAATAACGTAGTTTCGCAATTGCAACACATAAGAGTCCTATGTACTTATTTCATACAAGATATGTGCTCAATCAAACAATTTACTCTTTCGTTTTAGGGTAAGACAGGAAAACGACGTATGCACATTACTACCCTTGTGTATTCACAGCGAAATGTCTGGGTATCAGTAGTTTGGGGTATGTCTGCTGTGCCTACCTTTGCCTTCAAAACATTGCCTCGCCTGCAGTCGTTACTGCTGAAGTTCAAGACAGTCACACTGCGTTGATTTTGCGCTTCAGTTTACAAGGCAGACCTGGGAACTGGGCTTACTCAATACCTGATAGCACTGCATGGTTCCCTAATTTTGCGCACCGAGAGATAAGACCAGCAGCAAAGGTCACAGTCATGGGCGTCGGAAAGTGGGGGCAGGGGGCCTTTCCCCCTGGATTTAGAAATTTGACATTTTCCTATTAAATTGTTTGCAAAAAAGGTTGTTTTCTTAGTTTCCAGTGGGTTAAATGTAATTTCACTGCTTTCCCCCCTGGAAACGTCTTTTTGGCTATCCCTGGAAAAATCCACTATGGTCCCCCTTGAAAAAAATCCTTCCGACGCCCATGGCCGCAGTTTGTTCCCGGTGGCATTTGCCTGTTTGGCAACTGCTACAACAGAGACGCAGTGAAACCAGGTTGTTAATGTGCCAATGGTTATCACTACACATATTACGATCGTTTGTGGTGACAAATTAAGTGGTGACATTAAGACGGCTCTGCAATTGCAATTACTTGTTAATACTTTACTTCAAGGAGGTTTATCCACATTTGCACCCAGAAAGATTGATAATAAAGGTAATCACGGATTCCCAAGGTTTATTTGCTTCCAGCAGCAAGGTGCTTTCAATCTGGAAAATTTGCGCCTATTGTTGCATTGTTGAACGCGTTGCAGCAAATGCTTGTCTTTTCAAATGGCTGATGAGTATTGTTCTGCGTCCTCGACGTCGCATCGTTCTGCAGCACTGCATCGACGCTGGTCAGTTACGTGGTCGGCACAACCCTCGACTACTCTGATAGAAAGCGCGATTAATTTAAGCATTGCACACCGTGTGCCAACACGAACAGCTTGCTTGTAGAATCTAACCAAACAATTCGGTAAATTGTGCGCCTAAACAAGTATGATGTTAATTTAACGAGGGTTCCACAATTGTTTCATGTTTGTCGTCCAGCAAGCAGGCATCCATCCACTGCGTTTTCGTTTAACCGTACTGTCCGCTTGCTTCAGATATCTGATGCTTTTCACAAATCTTCATTTTTCGCATAATTATGGGATTATTACCTGCAACGCTTATATACAGTATACCATTTACAAGCTGCAGTGTTCCTGTGTGCTCATAAAGGAAAGTAGTAGTGCTGGTTCATTGTGTCGGTGTTTGGTTACTTTACGATACTGCCAGCACGCATAGCAACTAACATCCACCCTGTGATTTAGGTCTAAGCAATTTTGCGTTCTTATGTTGCTTTGCTAATCTCTGTGATATGGACCACGAGTTTAAGCCAAACACGTAAAAAACTAAAGAACACTAAACGTTTCACAGCGAAAATATAACACGGCAACTACAGTACAAGTTTGGATTAACATCCAGTTACATCGTGACAGCGAAATTTGTATTTGATTCAGAAACAATTTTCTAATTACGCTAATGAAAGGTTATTTGCAAAACTGTAAAAAGACGACAGCGATTTCAGAGCAGATTTCACTGAACAATGCTCTGAGCGCCAGGTGAATCCAATCAGTTATATGCAAGAAGCTCACTTAAGACTGCATCATATCGACAAAATGCTTGCCGCAAAATAAGTGGGCCAGAAATGTTTTTTTACAATGGTATCGTAACCGTACACTAAGTTTTGTTCCAATACTACCTGGCCGCTAGCATCTGTTCTGCACTCACTTTTACACCAACGTCAGACTTACCCCATGCACTTGTTGGTTTATCTAATAAAACATGTATGCACAAGGCTCTCGTTCAGGTACTACTTGTCTTTGGCACTCAAAGCACTCACTGGCACTCAAAACTACTCAGTTCATTAATACCTTTTCTAATTTGAAAACCATGGTAGTTGCGGAATTGGATAGTCAGATAGTGCATCTCTGAAAATTTCGAAAATTTTCGAAAACACGTAGCAGGGATCAAGGGTTTTGCAGCCTGATCTGTGCAAATGATGTTCAGTGTCTGTCTGGAACGTACAGCACACTTACCGGACCGTAACGGCAACGCAAGCACCTGCAGGTCACGAGTGATTACTAAGCGGGAACAAAACTATGCGCAGTTTGCTGCGGAGCGGCGGAAGAAACAAACATTTTCAATTTTCAGTGTCGTTTCTGGTCAGGCGTCATATCTTTATTCGCACGCGCTTGTGTTGAAAAAAACGTCATACTTAGTACCAACCGCATGCATAACATAAAGAAAAACCTAGAATGTACAGCCGGTTGGTTATCAACAAAGACAGTACTTGTAACACAATGATGTCTCGCTTTTGGCAATTGGATATTAGCTATCATCTTGCAAAAACAACGTGATAAACTACCGCAGTCTCCCCAAATTCGTTATCGACATTGGGACGGTTGGGAATGTTCACAAATTGTGCGATTTCCTCCAACGAAACATAATTTTTGTTTTCAAAAAATGCTTTGTTTCGCTTCCAGTAGTTTGGGGGGAAGGAAATTTTTGCAATTCTATTGCTGGGTGCCTGCATACGTCTACACCCTACACCAGGGCTCTCAACGCCAANTGAGGACTTAAAAAGTAACCCGAGGGCCGCATTTTGACGCTGACCCAACAATGGCANNACCTGAACCTTACTGGAAACAGCTTTTACATCTTATTTCCTGCGAAAGATATCGTGAGTTATAAGCCAATCATCTAGTCGTCCTTACGTTCGTTTGAAAGGAACTTGTCCACTCGCTAGCCGGCACTTTCAAACACCAGTGAATAAACTAAATAACGTAAATGTCAATTATTTGAAAATTCCCAAAAAGTATCGCGGACCGTAATAAACGTCCTTACGGGCCACATGCGGCCCGCGGACTGCGTGTTTGAGACCCTTGCTCTGCACGGAGTTGCGCTATTGAGGCGGCATTTCTTACGAGTATAGAAAAGGCGGACAGCGCAAATAGGCTGACTTCGCTTGACACGACTGCGTTTCATGTTCATTCAAGCTCAACACTTAACAGTATCTGATGAACTGCTGCTGCTTGCGTTAAGCAGTGCTTTTCGTGCTCTGCTTAAAAATATAAAAAATATATTTTGCTGCACGACGAATTACAAAGGTTCGTTACACTTGGAAATCTGTCAAACGTCAGACAACGTTGCTCGTTGGAGTATCAATAATTTAAAACCTGGCAATGCTTCACAGAAGTGATAGTTGATTTAGACTGAGATGTAACATAACACTACTGCTCACTTTTTATGCTTCAAGGTAATTGCATAGATTGGAGACACAATGCGAATCTCGTGTTTCACTGATGCACCAGCAGCCAAAAATCAAAGAAAAATTTGTGATTCTCAAATCCTGCTCCAAAATTTGACTTAACCTCAGTGCTCGCAGAAAAAATGGTAGTTTAGCAGGTCAATGTTTTTTTTTTGATAAGACGATTTTCAGGTTACATTTATCACCTTATACTTCCATCTCCTGCACTCTTGTCTATTGCAAAGCTCTATTCAAGTTTTCGAACGTGATGTAGTATCACTTGTGGCTGTCACTGAGATGTTTCATTGTGCTGGAGCACTTCGACTCGATAACCGCAAGGTTTTTCTGTGTCCTGGCCGCAAGGTTTCACTTGTTGTATTTATTTTATGAATAAGTACGACTCTAGATCATTAAAATGCTTCTTGACAAGTTGTTTCTGTCTACGTCGCCGATAGCTTCGTCTCGTGTGTGTTGGGGCGTGTATAATTGCCTCGAGTACTATATGATGAAAATTCGCAAATGTTTTAGTTTGTTTTCTATGCGCGCAAAGCCATGTCTTGTGGGCCTTGCTGTTGAAATCCATAAAACTGCCAAACTGTCAAAACTGTAGTACCGGTACACATGCCTCTAACTTACTGCCACTAAATGGTCAATTTTGAACTTCATTTTTGTACATCGCGTGATCGGTTTGAAATTAGAAACTGAACTCTTAAATTCTTTTGTCCTCTGATCGGGCGAGGTTTCAAAAGGTTTACTTTTACAGCATTTAAGTCGAAAAAAATTTGCCTACTTGCTACGTACAAAAGATTGCGAAAGAAATGGCTTTCGATTTTAAAACTTGCCTGATGCTTTTAAAACTTGCCTGATGCTAAAATTCTATGGTAAAGAAATTGTTTTCCTGCAAGAAAATACAACAATTAACAAAAATGCGAAGCAAAACCCTGAGCAAAAGCTAACGCGGAATTTGAATGGAGCGTTTGCTAATCTGCAAAACTTCTTTCAAACTATCTGTTCAGGCCTAGTGAAGTAGAAACTTGGGCTGATGTTACAAGACAAGCATGTAATCAACTGCGTTTATGACTCAGTGTACATGTAGCCAACTTGATCGAATGCCTAGTACAAACAAAGCGTTCAGATAGCATGTCTGGCCACAGCGTTTCTCGTCCTGTCTGGTTTGCACAAAGCTAGCAAATAATAAACAAGCCATTTCGAACACACTTGCCATTTCGCGTGGTTTTGCAGTGGACTGTCGTAAAGCGAGAGAAGCTTTGCCAGTTTAAATCATTCACGGGTCGCCTGCTCGTAGAGCAGACGAACTTTGCTGTGCAACACAGCATGCCCTGTCACCAAACGCTTGACAAAGCGATACAGGAAAACCTTTTCTGCGAACTATATTGTTCTGCGTCCAGTTTCCGCAATCAATGTTGGCCAGCCTCCGAGAAGGTTCTCACGTCATTCAAGCGAAAGAACCTTCATTGCCTGGTTGTGAGTTGCAGCACATTATCAAAGCTATCTGCAGAAAACAAAACATTGAAAAACGGTACTTCAGTGGACTTGTTTTCATGTTCAATATGTTGGTCAAAATCGACGCCGTGTTTTTCCACGAATGTGAAAATCTTTCGTGGTGGCGTGCACCAGTTCCAGCAGAACAGACATGACTGTTATGAGTCTGAAAACAGTTCAAGTTCCAAATATTTATGAAGCAGAAAAAAATCCGCAGTCAATACCACTGTTTTTGGTCTTCATCTGCGTTGTTGATAAATTCCTAACAAAGACACAAGCTCTGGGCAATTTCCTAGTCATGTGCAAACCAGACAGAACAAAATTAGTGCAAAGAACACTAGCCGTATATGTTGTTAATTTCAAAGAATCATTAATATTGTGTTTAAACACGCCTGGAAATGGTGTGGGCATATATTAAGAAAAGTTGAAGTTTTCTCACTTGAAATTAATGGTAGTTCTTGCGGAAAGCTTACACAAAACTTTACGGCACCGTAATTTCCAACAAATTCGTTGAAAATAAATCGCAACCGGCCATGCTGAGATGCTCCAAAAATCCTCAAAACGATTGCGAGCAGTGTTTCCTCAAACCAACACAATTTTTGTTCGACAAAATACTTCCTCAGTAAGGTTCAGCAACTTTTTCGCCACCGTATTCCACACGCAGCAAAGCGGTGGTTTGATCGCATCAGTTCCAATTGCCAACAAACTCATTGAACGGCTTCCTGCTGATCACGTGATCTCATTGTCCTCATGAAGCGCGGCCAGGTTTACTTGGTACGTGCTACAAAACATGCGACGACTTGTTGGACAATATGGGGCGCCGTTCGTAAAAATATTATATCTGACAGATTTAGCACAAAAACGGCTATCTCTGCGCATATTTAGCTATCTCTGCGCAGAGATAGCTATCTCTGCGCGCATTTAGCTATCTCTGCCCAGAGATAGCTATCTCTGCGTGCATTTAGCTATCTCTGCGCGCATTTAGCTATCTCTGCGCGTATTTAGCTATCTCTGCGCGTATTTAGCTATCTCTGCGAAGAGATAGCTAAATACGAGCAGAGATAGCTATCTCTGCGCAGATATAGCTCAATGCGCACAGAGATAGCTATCTCTGTGCAGAGATAACTAAATGCGTGCAGAGATAGCTAAATATGCGCAGAGATAGCAGTTTTTGTGCTAAATCTGTCAGATATAATATTTTTACGAATGGCGCCCCATGGGACAAGGTTTTAGAGCTAAATTTTCGCATTTTGCCTCTCGCTGACTTTAATTCGAACTAATTCAAAATACTTGGACTTCTCCACCTATTGCAGAGTCTTGCCGCTTACTCGCACAATACATCGAGTTACTCGCACA
>JGI24158J21664_10001491_pt1 | contig 26532 bp, 16 predicted proteins | sample Ectturendosymbi3_FD_21664 | JGI IMG/M metagenome (IMG submission 21664) | reverse complement strand
CCTCCCTGGGGGGAATTCCTCCCCGGTTGGGAACCACTACTTTGTACAAAGAAAAATGTCGAAGTTCAGTACTTCGGAAATATTTAAAATTTGACTACTTGTTACATTCAAAGAGATATACCTTCAGGTTAACCTAACACCGCCTTCTAAAACACTTACTCTTTCAAATGTTCAAGAGTGTTCTTATTTCTGGTACGCTATGAGAGGAAGCAGAGTTTTGTTGCAATATTATAGGCAGGGACGGATTAGATGAAAGCGAGGCCACGGGCAAAGTCATCACGACGAGGCCCCCTAAACGCTTAGCACAGATGTGTAGCGTTTCAAATGCCCTCGTTTCAACTTTGCAGAAGCATCGGTCAAAACTAATACAATTTGGCAGCCTACACTTCAGGCCTGTAGCCACGGGGGGATATCTGGGGCAATGCCCCCCCAAATTTTTTGTGCCCCCCAAAGTTTTTGAGCCCAGAAAAATGTTTTAAACATATAATAAATACAAAAATCTTGCCCCTTAAAAATGCATTTTGCCCCTTCAAATCCAAAAACCTGACTACGGGTCTGCTACACTTCAGAGACAATTGGGGCTGACGATGTATGGCGGTTCGCATGTGGTTAATTTGTTCAAACAGAAAGTTGTATCACAAAAAAACAATGTTTTTGCTACCGTGACATTACACAACAATCTTTTTTGTCATGGACTCTATGATCATCTTCACTGCACAAATCGTACATTCACATATTATTGAAGAAAGATACACTCTTTCGCACATCAAAACGTACACCGTTTACAAAAAATGTTCTCAACAAATTATCACGCAAAAGCAACTAGAATCGTACTACTTGACTGAAGGTTCGCCATGGGAGCTTTACAATAGTTGCCTATTAACTGTTCCGTGTTCTCGTAGACAACAGCGCTTTGTTTGATGCACGACTGATACACCCACGATCACGACAAGCACTTCGCAACTAATTGTAACATCAGTGCATTATACGGCAATTGCAAAGACGTTAGATTGCAAAGAATACTTAGTAACGATCTTATTGAAGTGACCTGGTTTCTGTCACTCTGTCAATGTGTGCTTTTCGAAAAAATGTCAGCTATGAAAAGTTTGATGATGCCGCTTTTTTTGCACCTGAAATCGTTGATGATTGTCTCCAGGTCCGTATCTTCAAAAATCTCATGCTCCATGCTCGTTACAGACAGCATGCTTAGTTTTTTTGCACAATTGAACTTCAAAGATAATTCTGAATTCTACGCAACTTAGAAAAAGACCCCCCTTTAGTGCAGTTGGCAACAATGAGGCACAAGTATATGCGAAGGGCAACTTCAGTATTTGGAAAAGCAGAGTGCAACGCGCTTTCCACAATAAATAAATGCGTTCGCAATCCTGTACATTTTCCGACACAATGACCAAGATTAGCTTTTTGCTTGTCCAAAATGGCGTTATTGTGCGAATATGTTTTTTTTGGTGTGCAATCTGGGTTTACTTGAAATCACTGAATGGGAGCGCTGCACGTGACATAGACATCTTGGCAGGTGATGCAGTGAGACAGTGACACTGACGATAGCGGTAAGCCACGAATAGTTTCATACTGTGTGAAAAGAAGCATGAGTGAATCTGTAGCAGTGCTTCCACAAGTTGGAAAATCCATTGTTTGTGTGAGACTGTGATCAACGTGCTCGAGTGAATAGGTTTAATCAAACGACTCTTATGCAGGCTTGTTTTCACACAGTATAAAAATACGTGGTTTGTTAGAATAAGTCTATGCAAACTTGTGGGAAGACGTCTTTATCGTTGAGGTCTTGTTCTGACTTCTTGGTGAGTGGGACGTGCAAAGCTATATTTTCCGTGGCAAGTTTTCGGACTTCATCTGCTCAGTCTTTTAGCCTGCGTGGAGCGTGGTCGTCTAACTTTAGTGAGTTGTCCGATAGTCTAGTCAACGTGTAGTTTTACTTCTCATTGCTTAAAACAGTTTTGCGAGAGTGTCTAACTTTCTTGTCATTTCATCGCTCATGTTGTTCTGGCTGTTGATTATTCTTTTAAATAATGCCTTATTTGTAGAAAATGCTCGAAAAAATGGTTTTAGGCAGTTTATGAAAAGAAAAAGCATTTCTGATAGCCGAAGTGTAAAAAGCATTTCATGCAAAAGATTGAGAATGAGTTTCGACCGGCACAGACTAATGGGGTATAAAGGGTAAAGCGTTTTGTGAACGTCCATTTGTATTGCATTGTCAGCAACCTGAAAGGGATAAGCAAAGTTTCAACATTGCTCCCCCTGGAAAAATTTTGCAGATGCATGGATGCACTGATTTCAATCTAATTCTTGGGTCATAAAGCCTGTTGGGTTCAATTCTTTTAAGTCCCTCGACAACGATAAATGCGAAAGTTGTCAGTTTCCTTAGCTCATACGTTAACGCAGTAATCAAAAACCTCTATAATTTTGACGCGTGGTGAACAGCCTAAACACATGAAATCCAATAAAGGAGTGTTGTTTTGATATTCAAGTGCAAGGCCCCAAAGTGCGAGGCCACGGGCATTTGCCCGGTTTGCCCAATGGTTAATCCGACCTTGACTATAAGGCTTCGGAATCGTTTCCTCTCTCTGCAACCAGAGTTGCGGAGAGTCAGAGTCGAAGGTTTTTGGGTGGAGTCGGAATCCTGACAACCCTGGGAGTTGGAGTCGGATGTTTTTTCCGACTCCGACTCCGGATGTCCAATTGGATCATTTTTTATATCACACATTCCCACATTGGGAAATACCATTGAAATAGCACAATTTATTTTGAAACTTTTGTTGAAACAGGGATTTCTTGTCGTGCAACACGATTTCCATTGATTTTAACAGCCAAATTTCATTCCATTTATGTTGAGGAGTCAGAGTCGGGAGTCTGAGTCGGAAATTTTGGAAAGCTGGAGTCGGAGTCGGACATTTTACCTCCGACTCCGCAACCCTGTCTGCAATGAACTATTCTCAATCCTCATTTTGACATTTCCCATTGATAGCTCATCAGAAAACGTTGTAATACCACACAAAATCGCTATAACGACAGTTGGGCTACACTGCAGTTTTACTGCAGGATATTTCGGATAAGGTGAAGTCTGAGCGTTTTTGTGACTAATGTGAAGATTTCTCATACGATTTAAGAACGCTCAAGCCGTGGTTCAATGAAGAATTAGCAATATATCGATTTTCTTCAAGTTATTTCAAGGAAAACAAGTAGTAGCTAAAATGATCTGTCGTCAAAGTGATCGACATGCCAACGAATGGTGGGTTTGCCAAAAGGCTTTCCAAATTTTTTCATTAAAAATTTTATTTCCGTGTAGTGGACACGAATCAATTGTAAGACAATCATCATTTACAATTTGGGGTTTAGACAAATTTCCAATCACTTAGAATTTACAATGTAGAGAATTTTTACAAAAAAAAACATTTGTTCTCTGAATACCGGATTTTTTACTACTGTACTAATTCAACACCATTTTGCAGTATAACTATATCATCGCTTTCGCAGTAGGTTCTACATATCGGCGTGTTTAAAATTTACCACCACGTCGATAGAGATACTGCAATCGAGACGAAAAATGTAAAGCAAAATAAAAAAGGACTTTTAAAATATTTTATTCATTACTTTGTTTTGCTTAATTGCCAATAACAAAAAGCCATACACTCATATCAATAAATATTTCGTCAACCAGACAATGTCATTGAAAGCCACTCAAAATCGTTCTGCGTAGAAAACGAACTTACTTTCCTCGCTTAAAGAATTTTTTATATGCATTTTTTCATTCAAAGAACACACGTTTTTTACTTTTGTTATAACGAAAACTGTGTGTGCCGGGACATCCAATCCGTTAGTCACATCCTGAATCACTGTACGGTGCTGGCCCCTCCGTGCAGTATCACCAACAAAGAAGATCTGATTGAATCACTTTGCAATTCTTCCTTTAAGATCTAACCGCATAGTCTTACCGGTTTGTAGGACTACAGCCACCTGGAGAATTGCCACCGGACAACTGCCAACTAGGACAACTGCCATCTTGGATAACTGCCACCTAGGACAACTGCCACTTGAGAAAATTGCCACCCAGGACAACTGCCACCTCGGACAACTGCCACCTAGTACAACTGCCACCTAGNNCAACTGCCACCAAAGTCAACTGCCACCCGAACAACTGCAACCAAAGTCAACTGCCGCCTGCGACGATCGCCACCAGGGAAACTACCATTTTAGGCATATTGAGTTCTTTGCGTTTATTGCCATTAAAGCCATTTGAACTTCGCAAGGATATAGTCATGGGCGTCGGAAGGATTTTTTCCAGGGTGGGCCAGTATGGGATTTTCCCAAAATTTTTTCCATGGGGGGGCCAAAAATGGTGAAAGTTGGTGTTTACCCATCGAAATTGAAAAAAAAACTTTTTTTGCTAATACTTTCAAAATCCAGAGGAGGCCAAGGCCCCCCTGCCCCCCCCCCTTCCGACGCCCATGTATAGTATATGACAAAAGTTTCTTCATACTATGAATACTTTAAAGGAACGTAACTTCAACTTAAAAACATTTATGTGGAGTATGTCGTGTCGATGTCATTACATCTATACTTCACAAATATTGTTAAGACAGTGCATAGCTTAATTTTTTATGGGCCTTTTCAAATTTTTTACAGCAAACTCTTATACACACTATCACATCGTATTCATTTCACGCACTCATAAAACGCGTTATCTTCTGTTGATTTAACTTTTGTACATTTTTTCACCTTAGCTTTTGATTTGACAGTTACATGGCAGCAGCATCAACTTGTAAGTGATGCGTAAAACGCAGTATTCTGTGTGGCAGTTGTGGGGTAGCACAGGGGTGTAGTGCTAAAAAAGACGTGTGGGAACGCACCTAAAACTAGCCATTTTCATCATCATTTCAAACCCATTTTTAAATCAGTTCTGAATGATGTATTAACTTTCATTGCACTACAAACGAAAACATGAAAAAAGTGTGGGAATGTGTTCCGGGGTGTAGTAGGGTGGTAGTTACCTGGACGGCCGTTTTAAGGGTGGCAGTTGTCCTAGGTGGCAGTTGTTCGGGTGGCAGTGGATCCTGGGTGGCGATTGTGCTAAGTGGCAGTTGTCCTAGGTGGCAGTGACTGAGGTGGCAGTTGTTCTGGATGGCGATTGTCCCAGATGGCAGTTGTCCTAGGTGGCAGTTTTCGGGGTGGCAGTTTTCGGGGTGGCAGTTGTCCATGTGATTGTAGGCCGGATGTCAGCTGTGTGTATACGACAGAAGAAGGTTTTAAGAATGTCCGGCACAAAAATCTACGCTAAAATTACAGAACAAATTCATGCGAATCCATGCACCACGGAAATCTCTGCTTCTTCTTCAAAACTACTTCACTTTAAATCAGTTGTTGATTTTTTATAGCCCACTGGCTAGAAACCACAGTGGTACTTAGCATATATAAACGCTAGTCTTATGTCTAGTAACTTGTCTCAATTTCCAAAGCAAACGGTTACTTTAAATTTTTATATGTATCGCAAAATATATTTCACTGAACACCAGAGTTTACAAATTTTCTGAGGGGCTCCTGCCATTTTTACCATTTCCTAGAGCGTTTGTGTATTTTTCGAGCAAGTACATGATCCAAAGTGTTGCTGATATCAGGCACACTTTATGCAGGACATACGTAATTTGAGAGAATTGCTTTATCGTCCTTGCGACCAAAAAATAATCGTTTACTGCAAGATGAGAACTATGCGCGTACAAATTGTTGAGAAAAACTTTAGCATATTATCTTCTAAACGCGACAGGCAGGTATGTTGTACTGGAAAAGTAAGGAATACAATAAAACAACAAAACAGTTTGGCAATTTGTGTTCCTCAGCATTGAATAGCCATATAAGTTCAAACCCTTAAGTGTAAAATCGACAACAAAATTTGGAACTTCTTACCTTAGTGCATTTTTCATTTCCTTCATAAAATGTTTCTCTTCACTGATCAAAGGTTTTGTGATTTTTTGCAAACGTCGTAACATATTAGGAAAATATCGCAAATTATTGCAGGATACCATTTTTGCCATTTGAAACCAATTTTAAACAACAGCATTTCTACCTGTATGAATTTTAGATGTGTCCACAAAAAATAAGTCTATGAAGATCGAAGGAAATTACGCAAATGTTATGCAACTACAGCAACAGTCTCCTATGGATTTGCAAACAATAATATCAAACGAAAATTTGTGTTTTGATTACACAAAGAAAATGAAAAACAAGCGTGCTTTGTTCTCAAAAGAATTCCAGGTATAATGTGTTTTTTTCGTAAATGTGTGCAACTTTTAAACACTGTAAATGCTGGAAAGAAAACATGGGAGCAATTCTGCTTTGAATGTGTTTTGCTTTTCTTTGAAACGTGAAATCATAAATATTAACAAAGTCAATACTAAATTGTTTTTTGATTTTTTCACAAAAACAGGAAATTCAAGAATCATCGAAGAACTTTCAGCACTCAAGTTCTGTTGCTCAGAGTTCTGCAAACGCAAGCAAAAACAGATACAAAAACATATATCCTTGTACAGTATTTGCTTTTCAAAAAATATCTGTGTTACAAATTAAGAACTTATGATGACATGAAGAACACTTGCAGTCTTGAATAGTCGTTCGAACAGACAACACAAAATCAAATTATTAAACAAACTAATCTTTGACTTTGTGGTTTGAGACATTCCGTTTGGTGCTTCTTTCATTTCCATCTGTTAACCGCAAAAGCTTTGGTTTTCCGAAACGTTTCATGTAATCTTATAATCTTGTTGGACACATTGGTTTTTGCATTGTTGCTTCGTAATAAGAACTGTTTCATTTCACAATTTGTTTTTTTCACCCTAACCGAAAAATATTCAAGTGTTTACCATAGGCATTACTTTCACAAGAGCCAGTCCAAACTGTGTTGATTTGGAATAGGCAGAATATTATGCACAGTCAGAGTTTATCATTCCATAAAGAAAGATGGTGGCTCCTAAAAGTGGTTTAACTGCTTTGTAAAAAAATATTGCCATTTCCCAAGCGTATTTTGTGGTTGATGCTTCTGAAAGCTTTGACTATAAACTGCAGACAATATAAGGGCAAAAAAATTTGGTCAATATTTTATATTTCAGTGTTTTCTAAACATTGTTCCATTTCTGTTTATAGTTGATGATTACCGAGTTCTGCTCAAAAGAAGAGGAAGTGGTGACTACATTAATGCTTCATACATTCCGGTAGGGTGACTTCTCAAACGAAAATAAATTGCTTTTTTAATTAATCCAAGACTTTTTGCTTAAACCCAATTACGATGCAGATTTTTTATCAAGCGAAAGAAAAGAAACTAGTGTTGAATCCAATACAAAGTTTGCAAACTAGACTCGCAATTAAAAAACATGAGAGAACCACTCTGTTAAAAATGATTCTTTTTAAACTGTTTCCAATGTTTCACCAAAATTGTTCTAGAGTTACAGACTTCGGCACAAATTCATTGCAACGCAAGGTCCCCGCACAACAACCATTGCGGACTTTTGGCATATGGTATGGGAGCAGAATTGCTCAATCATACTCATGTTAACCCAAGAGAATGAAAATGGCAAGGTTGGTACAAACAAATACCAAAGTTGAAGATATTTTGAAGTTTTTAGCCACTGATTGAATTAACTAAAATTTTAATTAAGGAAACTAAAAATCCTAGTTGCTGTTCAGCAAAAATGGTGAATTCTGAAAATCACTTTGTAGACATAAATCTTTTCTGCAAATTTCATGTGATTTTGGATACTTTTTTAAGTTTTCAAATTTTATTTTAACTCAAAGTACTGTCTATTCCTAAAACCATGGTTTCAGTTAGTATTGTGTCATTTACAGTACTACATTTCTCTGTTCTTGTTTGATTTCTGGCAATCAAAACTGGAATTTGCATAATTAAAATATGCATGTGCGAGTGATGCAATGTCTTTTGCGGCCATTTCACCGGGCGCTTCTTACTTTTTGAAATGTTTGAAATTATTTGTTTGTCTGTTGAAAGTCTATAAATGTTTTCAAAATATATATTATTTAAGGTATTAAAGCCAATGTTTATTCATTACGCTTCCTTAACCTTTGGCTATAAGAAGAAACATTATCTAAATGTTTCGTTTAAGCTGGTGGTAATATCAAAATAGTTTGCTCAATAAAGCGATGGTGCTATCAATGTTATTTGTTTAATAGCAAACCTCACGCACCGCTTTCCCTTAGGAAATTCATCTTTTAACGCCTTTCAGCAAGTTATTTAAAGCCTTGCTAAATCGAACGTCTATAAATGAACCAAGCACTCCCACGTTGCTTCTGTTTGAGCTTGAGGTCATTCTAACTTTTTTTTTTACTTTTTCGTTCGGTTTACGTTTACAGTCAAACATCAAAGCAATTTAATGCATCAAACACCAAAACCTCACAGTATTTTCAGTATAAAATGCTCACAGCCGTACTTGAAATTTACCATAATTTGTATATTTCAGAGAAAGTGTGACCGCTACTGGCCGGATCTCGGTTCAAAAATGCATGTTGAGGAGTTTGTATTATTTACGAGACAAGAGAAAATGCTTGGAGGAATTTTACAAAGAAAAATTCAAATGACAGTGCCAGAGGCAAGTTTAGTAGTTCTACTACACTATTGCAACAACATATCTGAGTACAAGGAAAACAAACCTAGACTAAAAACACAGTGTCAGCGTTTTCTTGAGAAAACAAAAAATGAATAAAATCAAGTCAATGCATATTAATATGTACGAAAGTATAGTGAAGTGGCCCGCCACGTAACAATCAATTTCCACACACTGAGTTTGTGTCATACTTGAAACGTTTGTCCAAAAATTATGATTTTTGTACAACAANGCAAGATAAGGCAAGTGAAAATTATTGCTGTGGCTTCAAACAACCAACAACTGGTGTAGCAGNATTTGAGAATGTATGAAACCTTGCATTAAAGNAATGTCCCCTGAAAGTATATTTGCCTAATTACATGGTTTATTAATGTAAAATTTTCCCTACCCTTCACTCCGCCCTGTTCCTAGCAATAATCCATTGACGCGTTATGATCGTATTGTTCCGCGACAGACGCTTAACCTACGTGATGTGGCCTACGCGGAGGAATATCTTGGGGCCGCATGTGGCTTTTCAGCGGTGTAGATCTTGGTTGAAGCAGGAAGCTGCTTGGCTCCTAAAATTAATATCTAACTGAGCTCATATTTTTAAGCAATAAAAGTTTTCGGCTTGTAAACGCTTGTAAGCAAGTGGGCTGAGACAAGTGCAGCGGACTATATGAAGTTCTGTTATCAAGTGTGTTTGAGAAACAGTTTTCGTTGAGTCAAAATGCTGTGACTTTCACTGTTTCCCAATGCCCAGTCAGTTGTGAGTAGACTGTCGTACTTACTCTCTTGAACATTAACCAACGTTTGTGGGCCGAATCGCAGTTGGTGGCTCTGCGTTTTTGACCGGTACGCCTGTGTGTTGCGGATTCGCTGTGCACACGAGGAGCTACCATACTGTTTCCGCGACTCTCCAAAGACAGTGCGTTGTACATATAATCTTGACCACAATTGGCATTTGTAGCGAGCGTATTTGCATACGAGACATGAGTTCGCGTGGGCAGTTTACCCACCTCCTGTAACGACAGTTCTGGTGACCATCCGTTACAAGAAAAGTTGTCAGAAAAGCATTGAAAAAAAAAGCAATTCACTGAATAATTTTCAAAATATTGCAGTAACTTAACCTACAGGCCTTCAGGAACCAAGGTGAAGCGTTTTTGTTAAACAATTAGGTTGATCTTTTTCAAAATTTTGCATTTATTTGAGTTCAAACATGAGAACACTCAACAAAGCAAAAGCTTTTAACTGAATAAAAGCAGGAAGACTTGCAACGACTTATCAAAAGGTAAAACTCCGAACAAATCATTTGAACAAATTCATTTTGGAGGTGTTAAAAAACGTTCACATTTTCAGCAAGACCTGATGAAAAACAACGGTTAATGTTGCATCAGTTTTCATCAGCTGGCCTTTCATTCTTCTAATTTTTTAGCGATGAAAGCAGCTGTTTCGAAAATCCGATATAATTTACAGTAGCATATCTTCGTTTGTTTTGTGTGAGTTTTTGGCTCTAATGAAAAGTTTCCGTAAAGAAAGGTGCTGAAATCTTTGAAGTTTAAATTGATAAGAATTTTAAAGCCTCTCTGCTCAACAATTAATTTTGAGGGGAGAAACAAATTTGTGAAAAACTGCCCCTATCATAAATCTTAAAAAAAGCGACGTTCTGTTTCTGTCTTAAACGATATATTAACCGTTTTCAAAGTTTTTGTTGCCACCTTTAAGCCATAAAACTCCTCTTCCGTGTTATCTCTAAATGTCTCACGAAGCTCTTCACATATACCGAAATACATCTAAAAAATAGTTGACGCAAAGACCGCTTGTGTTGAATAAGTTGCAGACGCTTTCAGGCGTATTTAATCCATCAAATATGTCATAAAATATAGGAAAACGACAATTGTCACAGCTGTTTGAAATATTGTCATGGACGAAAAGTGCTCACAGCCAAGAAAGCACAAGTTTCAGAATAAACGTTTGGCTGATTCGGAACTGTTGGCTACGCGATCAAACCCATACATTCTATTTAATTCAAAGGACTATGATCAATTGTTCTATTTTGTATTCACACCATACCTACATACAATTTTTATTACATTTTCTAATTTGATATTGATTAGTCTTTGTTGTACTTCCTGTCCTTAATATGAAGTTGGATGTTTCAGAGCAGGGGTTCTCAAAAAACTTGGCTCCCTAAGGGAGGAAGTTTTAATTGCTGGGAGGAAATTTGTTCCAGGGAGAAATTGGTGAGGAAAAGCTGTGGATGAGATAACCTTAAGTTTTTAATATTAGTTTATTCAACATATATAAAAATTTCACAGCGAGGTTGGTTTAGATGGGAATGTCTACAGTAGGCAAGCACAAGCTGCTTCATCACCATCGTCGTTCGAGCCACTTCTTTCAGTCCATTGCTTGGCCGCACTAGATATCGGGGCAGGTGTTGAGCAGCCGATGGATTGGAAATTGGAAGACAACATTGTCAACGGTTTGATCTTCTTCGCCACACTCACAAGCCATAGAAGCATTCATGCCCCATTTTGCAAACAGGAACGGGACCCACACTGTTCTTGGCTGGGCTATTCCAGGAGGATGGGTAGGGGGTGAAAGTGTGGAGTCTCGTAGTGCTCAACAATCTTATCGTTCCATCGGTGATCCGCGTACAGGGCCGCACTTCTGTCATTGTCGTCAGATGAACTGACGAGTTGTTGTGCAGCGGGCACAAATGGGTGTCTCAGTTTGAGTCGCCATGCATTCCCACCGAGATGTCCAGGCTCCATGGGACGTCGTGCTGGAGACCGTGTGGCTCCTTTGCAACGAAGCTCAACAGGTTGGATGCCTGCAAGCATGGGAAGATTGTCCGCTGGTATAGGACGCAGGCATCCAGTCACAGTTCGCAGAGGGTCGTTGGTGGCAGGGTCAGTGAGGCGGGTATGAACACTGCGGCACCAGACAGGAGCGCAGTACTCTGCTGTTGAATGAACCAAGGCTAAGGTGGCAGTTCGCAACGTTATTGCACTAGCACCCCAACCAGAGCCTGCAAGTCGCCTCTAGAGTGCAACGCGTAATATCAGTTTCACGTGACCGACCTGTCCAACGTTACTCTGAGGAATGTAGGCTCGTAACAAAAGGGTAGGATTTCGCTGTTGTGGTTGACGTTTAGCTCACGTTTAGCTTCTTTGTTGTTGAGGTGGAAGACAGCAAAGGCGCTATTCTTGAGGCGCAGTAACTTACTCCGTTTGCCGCTAGCGGTGATAATAGTTGAGCTGTGGTTACCATCCAGGCCAGCATCATGATCAACAAGAACATGCGCCTGTCAGGTAGCAATCGCAGTAACTTGCAGGTACTGTACAAGCTGCTTTAACTGCAGTGACTGATGTTATGAAAGAGTCTGTTTGGTTCATAAATTGTTTCTCCACAGTAGGTAGTATGACATTTTTGCAATTATCATTTGTGATCTTTGATGGGCGGAATTGACAGTGTTTGGGTCTGTAAGGGAGGAATGCGAAAAAAAACTTTGAGAACCACTGTTTTAGAGGATAAGCGTTGTAACACTTCGTAATTGAAGGCTTTGGGACGATTTTATTTCAGCTACCTTGGGTTGTTTTCATAGCCATTGACAAGTTGCCACTATTCATAGGCACATCATGTGAATTCGGCAATTTATTTCTGCAACCATGTCAACCCACTTGCTCATTCTTTTTTGCATCGTTGTATGTTTGTTACCATATTCGTCTTTTAAACATGTAAACCGTTTTTTGCATTTGTTTGTCTACAGTGGCATTTTCCTACCCCATGCTATTCGGCAGGTGGTTTTATTTTCTTCACGAGTAAATATATTCGATAGGTGTGCTCCACCATTTTTAAATTCTAGCCAACTTTTCAACATTCGTGTTCAACACAGAGCAGGATTTATCAAAGTTTACTCATACCTCTGTGACTCAAATCATGAAGTAACTGAAATAGAGTGAAAAGTGCAAAACACCAAAGGGTAGAAAATTTGATGGCATTTTAGTGAAACAATTGAGATATTGAGAATTTTGCAGATTGGTTTGAATTGGCGCTCAGCGACGAACCAAATTCACCTGTGCTTAATCCGGCCACCGAATTTAATGTGTGCTCTTACTAGAATCAAAGGGGTTTGTTGCATTTTAGTATCGTCCTAGAGCCTAAATTAAGTAACAGCATATGATAGATGGTACTGCTTTGCCTGGCTGGACGAAATTTTTTGTGTTCGTCAGCGCGATTCCAAACAGCGAGCTTTCTGTTAATTTATAGGCCGTAAATCTGAGCTGTGGAAGCCACATCATTTTGAAACCGTATTGCAAAATCAATCCCTGCTGGACTTTGCTGCTTAATGCGACTTGTAGGTGGCTAGCACTCACAGATTTTTTGAACGCGTGTTTAACAACCTTCAGCCTTCCCTGACACCGTATAAATCATGCGCATCAACAGGACTGCAGCCTCGTATTTCCTGTAGAAATTTCTATGGAATAGAAGATGATAAGCGCGAACACTTGTTATCACAAATGAAGGCTGGCGCCACTACATGTACCACAATTTCAGACACAAACGGTGGGTGAAAGATCTTATTGGTCAACTACTCAGTCAATAATGTCGTTGGAATAAATCAAGTTAGTAATAGTCATAAAGCACAATATCAACAAAAAGCAAAGACACACCCGAATGCCCATATACGGGAAGTGTTGGGTGAGCACTAGGAAGCGTGAACGGTGTTACTGAATGAAGAGGCGATATATACTCACATACAAGGAAATGAAACAAACACGCCAATGAAGAAGGAGCTGGCATACTGACAAGACAACAAGATAGTTTTGCAATTTTTTCCAAATGAACAAAATGAAAGACATGTCAACTTTTCAGGAATTTGAGACCAAAGTTTGGGATCATAATACATTAAAGACTTCTGACCCAAAGACGTATCAATATGGGTAAATGTTTTTTTGAGGAGAAGTAAGCCATGTTTGATAATTGTGAACTGATGCACTCTTTCAAAAGTAAGTATCAAAGTCTTGAGGCAGTAACAATTAACACAGGAGTGCATAAAATCTAGCAACTGGTAATTTAAAAAAATAAGGTATTATCAAAATTGGGTGCTAAATTCGTTTTATAGTTTTGCTGTAATTAGAGGTTCCAACAGCGTCATTCTGTAATCATATTAAATGAAGTAAAATAGTTTTATTGACAATTTCCCAATTAAAGTATTCAGTAAGTAAAAAGTGAGAAAGAGAAAAATAAACCGATGTGAGCACTCAAATATTGGCGTTATGACGTGGTGATTCGCCACATACAACGTTGAATTCGTAGTAGCAACAGTGGAGTCTACCTAGTCGAGTGGGACAGCCCCATTATTTCTGTTACGCGGAGGGTCGTCGTTTCGACTCTCTCTTCAGGTGGCTCAAGGCGACGCAGCATTGGTTTAATTTTAACAAAATTCCATATTATTTAGAAATTTTTTTACCAACCTCTCTATTTGATACTTTCAGCTGGCTTGATCACAAAGTATAATGCCAAGATATTTTAAGTTGCTTTGTTTAGACATTGGTTGATTTAACATGAAGAGAAAAGAATTTATGGATAGGTTTATTCATAAGCACGAAATTACATTTGGAATGCAACTTATACTAAATTTGTTAGTAGGAACCCAGTAGTCATTTTTTGATTCCATCGTTTGCCAGATCTGTAACATCAAGGGGGTCGAATTTGCAAGAAAAATATTATATTATTTCAAGACACGCAATGAATCATCTATATGCTGAAAGGCGATGGCATTTAAAGAATAATGTCTGCACTTAGAAACTTGAAATGGGTACTTCACTGATGCAAGGTGTAAATCGATCAATCGCCACTTCGGTTAAAAACAAGATTCCATCTTTTAACGATCAAACGTCTTTGATTGTCATCCATTCCTCAACTTTGTGTTGTTTATCTGTGCAATACTTTGAATTTATTTCAGAGACAAAATGGCATGCAAACATTTGTTCGAAAGTCTAGTCATTTTCAATCAGTCTTTTACTTTAAGCATGTGTTCGTGCAACTGGATGTTTTAGTACAAAATTCATTTCAAGTGCAATTAAAACATGTTCCATCAATAAGCGAGAAAAATTGCACTACAAAGACGCTCATTTCCATTCGATAGATTGTTGTCTAACATCCCAGGAAACGTTTTAACAAATGTGATATTCAGTGGCATCTGTATTAGTGCAATTTAAACCATTTGATGGCAANAGCCAAATATATCGTCGGACGTTTGCTTAAGGAACAACGTGAAGTCACCCAGTTGCAATACATATCGTGGCCGGATCATGGAGTTCCGANTACAACCACCAATATGGTTTACCTGCACAAGATGGTTGAAGAAATGCATGATAAAACCAACCCCATCATCGTGCACTGCAGGTATCTCTTTGGTTTTGAAGCGCATAAAGATTACGTTCATCTGCAAAAACATAACTATGGTGTTTGAACGCATTAAAACAATTACTTGTTCCATGAAATTTTGTAAGCACGAAGAAAAAAATAAAAGTTCTCCGTAAGCAATGCGACTCATGTCTTGTAACTAAAACAGTTCCCTTTTCGGCTTAGTGCTGGAGCCGGCCGCACTGGCACTTACATTGCTATGGATACATTGATTCAAGAACTTCAAGAAAAAAAACAAATAAACTGTAAAGGTTGTGTGGAAGAAATGCGTCGGCGCAGAAAAGACATGGTTCAAACTCTAGTAAGTAACTCTTTTCAGTATGTAAACACACGACATAAAACGTTCCTCTAATTGTTGTTTCTGTATAAAATTAATTGACTACTTCCAAGTCATTAAAAACTTTTGTGCCAAGCACATTTTTGTGAAAAAAATATTGTTAAACATTTGAAGCATGGACTGTTACAAATGCACAAGAAAATGCTTCAATCCTTTCTCCCACAAAATAAAGAAAAAAACGTTTTTACTATTATTGTACTCAATCATGGCGAAATATATTTTTATAATGCTTAGAATTTTGACGCAAATTTTGTTCGCTTGTTTCAAAATTTTAGTTTGAAAAGTTTCCTTTGCATCGATATTCTGGGGTTGATTGTCAACAAACGCTGGATTATTTGCAATCTTTGAGATTCATTTCTTTACTCAGGATCAATATGCTTTCGTTCATCTGCTGATACTGGAACACGCTGAACTTCCTGACACCGATAGAACAGTCGATAGCCTCAAGTTGTTTACAAATGAAAAAATGTAAGTTACAGTAAGACTAAAAATCAATCATGTCTTGGGTGGCGTTGGGAGGCCATGTACCGCTTGGTTAGAAAGAATATGTTTCCAACCGAAAATAAACCTAATTGGTATGTTGAACTTTGAAAGTCATATTTGAAATTTACTTGTGTTGAGTAAACCAGAATTCAAAGTGGGATTTGCTTTGTTGCGCAACTTCGCATGTGAACACCACAAACTTCTAAGTGTTATGGGCTTAGTCTTTAGTCAGCGAGAAATGTTCATTGCTAGTGTTACCTTAGTTGTTGAACAAGTGTGACTCACACGCGTGATATTGTACAGTTGCATGAAAATGAAAAACGCACCTTTAACACTTATAACCCTCGAATGCTATCGCGGGTCTTCTAGACCCGGGTCAAAGGAGGTCACCACGTGAAACCTACGTAAGCACGCGTCGAAGCGCTTTCCACGCTTGAGCAACTTCATTTTTTCGTATGACTTGTTGACAGGTGCGCCTGCGGTCTTTCTTTGCTCGTTTAGATTTTGCAGTGCACGGGAAAGGTTGTGATTTCGGGTCTCGCTGACCCGACGTTATGGTTAGTGTGAGTGACCTTGCGCTGTATGGACCATAAAGCGCCAGGTGGCTGTAAATAGATGAAACTCACTCAGCGCATGCTTCTACGGTCTTGTCAGCAGTGCACAAAAAGAGAAGTTATTCACGCCCATAATTTTTTTATGAGTAATTCAGTTCAGTCATATATGAAATCTTCGCTATATTGGTCTACATACCTTTTCATCAAAAATCGTATCATATTAGAGTACAAAGTAACTTTGTTAGTGCTCAAACTGCTCAGTGAGAGTTACATTTTCAGTGTAGTTTTTGTGATAAACTTCAGTTGAAGGAAAGTATATTTTTTTTATTTTTGAAAACCGGATCTGACACACCCGGCGGCAGCATTAACGTGACAAAAACTGAGCGATAGTATTTCAGTTAACTGTTTGAAAAAGTTTTGCCATTTACAAACGTATGGCACAATCTTCTTTTTTCAACGGCAACTACCCACTACAAACATTCCGTTCATTATACGTATTTTTCGGGTAGACAATCTATTCTAGAATGAGACATTGGTCTTTCCCTTGTGTGGATGTAATCGCAAATGACGGTGGATGTTTTTTGTTTAGTTTCCTCTTCGGTTTCCGCTAACCTAGCTTCGCTGCGTTAAACGTGTTTTACAACATTTCAGACCAAATCCACTTTTTCTACATTGTATTTTAAGCACAGATTGCAGGTTTTTTTCTTTCCAGTTGCATGTTATTTGGTATCTGTACGTTGTTCAAATGTTTAGGTTTCAAAATAGAACAGCATTCCAAAGAAAAATTTAGAAAAAAACGTGCGCTTGTACTGGTTGTTTTCTGCACGTTCAAAGACCCACAGTGAATTTCAGGTAGCTTTGGAACCCATTTAGGCCACCGAATGTAAAATCTGGTCAAAGCACCACCTGCGCAAAAATTGGAGTCGGGAAATATTTTGTTCAAGTTCGCTGCCAATAAACACCTGCTTCGAATTTATCTCGAATTCACCTGACGTAAAACATTATTTAACATTTTATTCTCAAACCACTTCGTCCGTATCACTTTAATTGAGTGAAACCGTTAGTCATATTCAACCACCGGCTAGTGGAGGTCACTGTGTTTGATTCCAGGGTATGGAAAGTGTAAGCGTTTCGCTTTAGGACTCGTTTAATCAAGACTTGACCAACCTGCCCTGCAGCGCTCTTGCGTGACACAAGATGTAAACGAAGCTGCAAAAGTTCTCAAGCGCATTGCGATGAGAGACATTTTTGAAATCTGCTGGCATTGGTCTGCTGTGAAAATAAGCAATCTCTGCACCACCAAACACAAACATTTTTCTTTTTTTAGGTTTCTATTTGTTGTTCGTATATACTGCATACAGTATTCGTTGCTTACGCTACATATTCTCGTACTTGAGTAACCTGCGCCGAAACTCCCAGTGGCATAACATGATGGAAAGAGCCACTACCTGTAATCAACATCTGCATGCAATTTGTACAGTTGTTCATTCTGATAATATAATCCTTGAGCTTTCTTGGTTTCAACAACAAACTGTGTCGTTCGTTTAACAATTGCGTAGATATACAGTACAATACGGCAAAGCCTCCAGCGGGAATTAGCTGCCAATCGCTTTAAGACATATAACGTTTGTAAAACTGGCACACCTTTCATAAAAATATAACAACGTTCGCACCCCCTAGTTTTAAAAAAACGTCGAAATAACAAAAAACAGTCTAATTTTGCAATGTTTTCATGTTCAAAATTACTACTCGTGTTTTGATACTGACAGCACAACAGAAAACTCTCAGTCATACTGTTCAACCTTCATACTTACAGCTCATTAAAAACAAACCTGGCGATTTTTTGCTGCTGCCGCTCTGAAATTATGCGATCATACCTTGACACACAATTACTCAGAGCCAGGCGAAAATCGTTTGAGGGGTTCAAATGGTTCCGATAGAGCACCTGTTTTTCAAATGAAGTGGAGAGGAAAATCCAGATTCTCACAAATATGTTGTTGCAAAGGGCACTATAATAGACCGGGCTTCTGTACTCAATTGCTGACAACTTTGTATAGTTGAACACCAGAAACATTCGAGTTCTGTAACATCAAACAGCAATCTCGCCATAAGCATTTAAACGTCACAATGCGCCTACAATCGCATCACCGGCCATCTTCTACGTGGTAACCGCAGCGCAAATCAGAAATAGCAATACACACCTTTAGCACTATTGTTAATTTAGTGATGTTAGTTGGTATAATTAGGCTGGATAATACTCTTTGAGCAATAGCACATGCAAGCCTTCATAAACCTCGGTTCTTTTGAAAAATGTGCATCCAAGAACATATACAAAATATCGCCCTCAAAATCGCATTTTGGACCCCAAAAGTCGTGTTGCAGACCCCCAGGGTCCGGGATCCACCGGCTGGAAACCGCTTTCAGTAGCGTAGCCAGCCCAAAAATTTTTGGACCGCGTTTCCGCGTTCAGTAACGTAGCCAGCCCAAAAATTTTGGGAGGGACTCACAAAATTTGGGGGGGTCAAAATGCTTGATTTTAGGCAAAACACTATTTTGTTTGGAAAACCACCTCTCAAAGCACAAAATGACTATATGTTTTAAAAATTTTGGGAGGCCATCGACCTCTAGGCTCTTCTTGGCTACGCCTATGACGGCATGTTGGGGAGTTTTGATTGTTTGCGATAAACAGTTTTCAGAATCTTTTCCAAGACATTCTGGTTTCGAAAAGATTTTTGATTACAATACCCAGGAGTGGAGCATGGATTTTTTGTGCTACAGTTCTACCAACGCTTAGAAACGAACTACGCCCTTTGCAGTCTTTGCCAAACATAAAATGGCTGGAAACCCTTTGTGAGTGATATAAACACCGCCGCAACTGCAATAGTCACAGGCAGGGGTCTTACTTATAGTATGCCTTTCGTTGCTTACATTGAATCCTCATATGTTTATTCCTTGCATTATTCAGGTTGCACATTTTTTGCCTATTAAGCTAACTAATTGAGTTTTATAATCAAAGATTTTATAGACCGCGAAATAGTGTTGGAGATGTCCGAAAATCCTGACTGAATTTTCGATAACTTTGCAGAAAAGAAGTTGCACAACAAGAATTTCTTCTCCTCAGTAAAGTTTCGACCTGGAGGAAGTCACAAGGTTAGCACAACCACTGTCGCTAAAATTGTTTTTTCTAAATTGTGTTCAGCTTTTACAATTTCCGTAACTTTTTCATTAGTAATAATCCCACTGGTTTCCTTTGCTTATGACACAAAATAAATCAGGTATTTAACACTTTCTTCAGCTTTAAAATAAAAATTGCTGCTACTAAGGGCCGGATTTACCAGTAGGTTATGTAGGTTTACGCCTAGGACCTCAAGTTCCAAAGGAGCCTCCAGCACAATCTGGTACGCACAGAGTCAATTGCCGGTATATGTTCATTTCGATAAATATTCGTCAAAAAAGTATGTTTTAATTATTTCATGAAATTCAGTTTTATTCACCTGATCAGATTTCGTGCTGATAACGCCAGAGTTTTCCAACGAGTTTCTATTAGTCTCAATCTCAATATGACCGTTTGTCAAGCGGCATGCCAACTATTGTGTCGATATACTCAAAGCTCATTGGTTGCATCCTGCGTTTGGTGAATCGTGTCGATTGTTACTTGTGAATCAGGCGAAAGAACTTGTAGCTGTTCGGGTTTGAAATGCACCTGATCAAAATTTAAGGTTGCACTGCAGATAAAAGCTATGTCTGCGGCTAGCAGCAGTATCCTACAATAAAAACATAGTTGCTTCTTCTGAGCAAAACAGTAGTTTTGTTAGCTTTTCTATTACGTAAAACTGGTTTGGTATTTTAGATGTGATTTTTTCCATTTTCTTTAACAAAGTCATTCCGAAATCAGATAGCTGTCAAGTGCTTGCTTAAGTTTGTACTGCTCCCATGCTAAACAAATCAGAGAAGATCTTGATGAGCTTGAATAGCAAGCAAAGTCACTTTGCCAAATGGCAACCACATAACTCTACCTCAAAGAGACAAAGAATCGNGAAACAGCAANAAAATGATGAAAGCGCGTTTGGGTCTGATGAGTTAGAGATTATAATTTCTCAGATTATCCAACCATACGGATCCTTACTTCTTAACGTGATGGTCACTATCTGCTCAGAAGATAGGTATTTTTCAACATTTACAAAGAATTATAAATAAATTAAAGGGTCACAATCTTCCAGGAAAGGTTGGCCGCACTCAGCATTCGGGGCATTAAAAGTGACAAACTTAAGCAAACAAATTTTAATGAATTACTTGATGATTTTTTATGAATAAAGCCAGCACAAAACCTTCTTAATGGTTTACTGTGCCATTTTCAGCCTTACTTGATTCGATTATTGTAGCTTCTTATTTCCTAAAACGTATTTTAATAATGACAGCAGAAGGGAAGTTTAAACCTGTCCCGTCGCCATGGGGGAGCATGTGTGGGCTCAATTCCTCCAAATTGAAATAACAAACACCATGAATCAGTGGAGATTTTAACAAATCTTCAGAATGTCAAGTCCCTTGCACAAATGTAAAGCCCCGCATTAAAGACTTTCTGGCGACGGTTCTCGATTAAAACTCATATCCTTTCGCCTGAAGGTTTCGTTGCGTTCGATTCTTAGCAGTCTAAAAGAGTGACAAAAACGCGAATCGTGAACTTGGCAGTTGCAGCCATTTGGGTGCGCTTCACTTGACGTGTTTTGCTCGTGCGTGTGAGATTTTTACAGCCGTGGTAAGCGAGTCGTAACATGGTTCTGACGTTGTGCTTAAACGTCTTCATGCCGCCACGCATANGTGCAGTGTGTTTGTTTTTTTGAACACAGATAAGAAAAAACAAGTGTAAAGCTTATAAAAACCGNAGGCAAGGTGCTTTGTTAAATATTTAACAGGGGGGTTTTCGGTAAGTTTGCCTGTGGAAATTAATAATCCGTTTTTGCGTCGAAGGCAGCAAAAAGCGCATTGACTGTGGGGCACTCCAGCAACGATTTAGACTTTTTTATTCACCATACTTTTAGAGCGGGAGTTCACAACCTTTCTCCGACCATGTACCCCTTCAGCAGTTTGACAGATAAGCATGTACGGTACCCCTAAAACTCCTTATGACAAACAAGCTGAGTAAAAAAAACAAAAATCCATTGAATATTAACAGAACTTTTAGATTTTAGAAATATAAATGTAGACTCCTTTTTTATGTCACAAGTTTAATTTGTTACGGTGGTACGAAAAGTACCCCCTCGGGTAGGCAAATGTACCCTTAGGCGTGCATGTACCCCGGGTTAGGAACCCGTGTCTTAGAGCCTCAATATCGCCAATTTCGGCTTTTCGCAAGTTGATTAACGGTTTTCCATTTTTTCCTCGCAACAGAGGAAAAGGGCGTTCACAAGTTGGATAGCCTTAGAAGGGCCTTGCATCAGCCAAATCCGGCCCTGCTTCTGATTAGATTCTAGATATTCGGAAACATTTCCAATTAATGTCTCGTTACATGCGTTTGCACAACGAACAACAAATTGAATTATAATCTGTCTTTCCTAACACGACTGGGGTGTTTCTTGATTTAAAATCAATACTGTGAAAAAAAGCTGGATGCAAATATGTCAAGCAAGTAGGTTCACATATTGGTAATGAACCTCTCGTTTTTCAGGAAAGAAGAACGTCGTTCATGTGCACCTTAACACACAGCAACAAGATTCAAAGACAAAAGCAGTGTTTATTGATGTAAGATTATGTTTGTATATTTGATTGGTGATTAAAGGTCAACGTGATGGAATTGCCGACTGAAATATCTGAACTATCTCGTTTTGACCAAAATTTCCGCTTCCACGCAGATGAAACGTAATTGAAAGCACTATACTTTGGATATAGTAGATCATTTAGAAATCATACATCTGCTCTTGAACAAGACTAACACGAGCTATATAATGTCTAAGATGTTTTTTGATCTTTTGTTATCCCACAGTAACCTATTTTAGTAACCCCCACAATAACCTAACATAGTAACCTATGTTAAACTGTTCCTGAGCCTGATGCCCAGCTTTCAAAGCTAATCCAGCTTTCTTTTTCATGTTTCTACTTGTTCACTTGTTTTTCTCGAGAATAATAGTTTTATGATTACAGCAAGATCACTAAGTTGCAACAAATACGTCCTTACTCGCAAAATCAACGAAAACGTAAGTTGTCTATAATTCTAAGAGAAAATAGAATCTGTTCTTCACAATATGCGATAATTGCTTCTCACCGGTGTTCGATTGGAAAACCCGAGCGGGATGTACGCTAAGCTTCACAATGTGGCAGCAAGCAACAATATAAATCACTCGAAGAGATCACTCTCGTCGTCACCATTAGCAAACACAATCAACAGTTCTCCACATTCACAAGCAATGTTAGAGGTCACTCACCAAGACCACTCTACCGGGATCACTCTATTACAGCTTCTTCGCGCCACTTATACACGGGTGTTATTCTTCGCACACATCCCGTTCATGATGAATTGCACATTCAACGCTACCTTAACCGATAGGTTGCAACACCGGCATTTTACTAAGATGATTCCTGAAGCGGTGTCTACTGTTGAATTTTTNATCACATTCCAAATGGTATATCATCAAAAGACTAAAAAACAATTTAAGTCAATGGCNAACAACAACACGCTATTTCGTCAAANATAGGAAAACAAACTTTTGCCAAGAAAATACGGACATATTATGGCAAAGCGTTAGACAAATTTCAGCTTTTTTCTATCATATTTGATTTTTATTCTTCTGCTTAATCTTTTTCTTTTTTTTTGTTAATTTTTGTGACGGCAATTGGCGGCAGGCCGAAGCCTGAACTGTGCTTCTTGCCGAGGCGGTTGAGGTGAACGCCCTTGCCCAAGGAGTGTTACGGCTATTCACGCAGTGGCTGTGGATCGACCACCCAACCTTCCAGTTGAGAGGCGGACACTTTACCACTGCGTTATTGCCAGCGTGGTCCATCTACAGGCCCGCGGACAGAATGTTTAAGGCCCGCCAGCTTTCTCAGTATTGATTATTGTGTGTATATTACAGCAGGTGATTATAATCAGAACAAGCATAAAATCTGTTAAATAATAGTGTGCAATATTAACGGCGTTAGACCAGACTGTAGAGAGCTTCTGGAAATTAGTCAGCAAAGATAGGTTACCAAACTGAACGATTTCGCATTAATAATGCACTCGATGTTTGGAAGCACATTCGTGTACCAAGGAATTTTTTTCCGGTGGCGGTAATCGCATATTTACAAAATATAACCTTGTTCTGGCACAATGAGGTTTTCAGCCAATCACAGCGCGGAAAACATTCCAGATGATTGATGATTGCTGAAGAGGTTGTTTGTTTCACAGAATAGTGTCTGTAGTCCTGAGTGTAGTGTCACTGGTGAGTAGAGCAAGCTACTACTACCTACGTTTGTTGCAAAGTGGACAGACTAGGATGGCTAACCTGTGACCAAGAAAAGCTCCACATGGGCAGCCATACTTGCCTAATTTGAACAAAATTCACAATATTCTCAAGTTGTAGCCTAAGCACTATATTAATTTATGTAGTAGTCATGATTGTGATTCACAACATTTAGCTACGTACAAACAGATTTTGGTATGGTGCACAGAACTTGTTAATTAATTCAAAGGTTGTACTCTGATTGTTTTTGTAAATTTTTCATACTGTACTCTAAACAAGAGAAATGTTGATTCTAACTTATCAGAGGCAAGAAATATGAATAGTATTACAATACATGTTTGAATGTATTACAAATGTATTACATAAGAGATATGATGTGCTCTCAGTAAAAGAAATTAATTGAAAACGCTGTTGTTCTTGGTGCTGCAGTGCATAATCTAGTCTATAACCTGCACACGTACTACCCTGGCTTGTGGTTCTTAATTCGTTGCATTGAAATACTTNCTTTNCCGAGATTGTGTAAACACATTAGGCCACAAGTGGCTGCTATCTTTCCAATATGGGTAAGCCAGTGTTCGTCTTATAAGCTGGCTTCAACCGTGACTAGGCTAAAAACATTTTTCAAAAAACCGCTGCTTTGCAAGAAGCCGTCATAGCAACTCGTTGTGAGACGGGCTTCAGTAATCATCAGGAATGTTAGCCGTGCTGTGATTGGCTGAAAACCTCTTAGTTCCCGAACAAGGTTACATTTTGTAAATATGCCACCGGCTTCAGGACACTGAAAAAAAAAGAATCACTTCCCGAACGAATCACCTTTAAATAACTCGACAATTCCCTTATCGAACGCATCGCCCGATGACAAAGAGCGACAAAAATCAAAACACTAGAAAAACTCACAAATGACTACAAGATATTTTTAACACGTGTGTGAGGGTACATTTTCTACCATGAAACAAGTCAAATCAAAAACAAAGTGAATGGCAGACGAAACGGTGGAACATAATCTCTGACTTGCTACCACTAACACATTGGCATTGATGAGGTAAAGATAGTGTCACAGAAGCTTCAATCACAGCAGTCGCACTGATAGATATTTGTAATGAATTGTTTGTTGCTATTGCGCAGCAATTTCAATGACAATCTCACTTAAACTAAGTTGATTTCCCTTTTCAATTTTAAATCTTGTGAATCTGTTGTTTTACATATCTTTGTTTTGGAAGTGGCCCACGAGTTGTCGCGTTTTTGTAAAATGGTGGCCTGTGGGCCGAATGTAGTTGGACCACGCTGGCCGAAAAACGACAAATCAAGCAGCTAATCACGTCTTAAAGGATTAGCTAATTAATTTGTCGGCAAAACCTTCCATAACTTTTTTCCTCTCAATATTTTCATTTGATATTTGGTGGGATGTTGTAGCACACAAGGAAAGCCTGTTCTGCAATTTTCAGATGTTTTGTGTGTGTTGATTGGGTACAATTCACTCTTCAAAGATATGAAAAAGGCAAAACAATCCAAAATTTTTGGGTTTTGCTCTGTTTTGCACCCCCCAAAAAGTTCATTTCTTCTATTATTTTCGCAAAGTTGTGGTCATGATAGACATTTTATGCAGAAACTTTTTGCCAACGTGTTTCGTTTCCGCTCCACGGTTTCACAAAAACCTCGAATATTTTTGGCAAAGTGAAAAACTGGTTTTCCATCAAAAAGACGTCACATGTATGTGCATAATACCTCAAAAATTATTTGCGGTCTTCCGAAAGCGAAGATGTCTTCACTAACTCTCTAGCGTGATTCGCTGGCGAGTCATGGCTGATTTTATCTTCAAAAGGCACGATCGTGCCATCTGCGGATCTTAATGGGTGTACAAATTGAAAGGTACGGTATGCTGTGGATTTTTGTGCTTTTTGCATACTTTTTCTGTGGCAATAACAGAGTTGAGTTTCTCTGCAAATGTTAAAGAGCATAAATCCAATGAAAACAAAGTCAGAATTTGGATGGAAATTCACACACTAGAAGATTTAAAACATCGCTTAGAGTTTTCAATAGATGCAATGCAAAAACTTCTTCATTATGTGAAATCATTGAGATGTTCCCAAAAATTAAGAATGGAATATGAAGTTTGCACTCTAACATTATAGTTAATGCAATCGCCTATTTGCAAAAAACAAGCTTGTCATGTAATACTGAAAGAATGCCTATAGCATTCAGCTGCTAGAAGCAGATCTACAGTCGCGCTCAAAAGTTCAAAGAACACCTGTCTAAAATCTGGATTTTTCCAGCAAGTTTGGAAAATTGTCTCATTTGCTTCGTCACATTACTTTTTATGTTGGAAGAACATTGTTACATAACTGATGGTTCTATTGCAACCTTTAGAAGTGCGCTTTTTAACAATTTGGTTGTCTTGTCAGTGTCACAATAGAAGCAAGAATGTTCAAAACTATCGCAAGTTTTACTTCTGAAAATATGGGCAAAAACAGTGTTTTCAGGTGTGGACAGGTCAAAAATTATTATATTGCATGAAGAGGGGTACTCAGAAAGGTAAATATCTGAAAAACTGAAGTTCAGTCAAGACTGCAATCCATCAACAATACCTTCCTCCACTTTTAAGTGGTCCAGTCGAGGTGAGACTTTGCAAAGGTATTTCTCTTAGTTTTCATGGAAGGTGCAAGCCCAGC
>JGI24158J21664_10001490_pt1 | contig 26546 bp, 19 predicted proteins | sample Ectturendosymbi3_FD_21664 | JGI IMG/M metagenome (IMG submission 21664) | reverse complement strand
GATTCAAACTTGCACATATCTCTATTCAAGTATGTACTTTCCACGATGGGTGTAAGCAAGGAATCGATCAGCAAATTTTTAATAGGAAATCGATTTGACGTAAAATTACGCATCCTCAGTCCTGAAAATTGCAAGCAAAGCTTACAGGTGAAAAGTTGAAAGGCTGAAGCCTTTGAAAGGCTGAATTTATAGTTTTATTTGCTTGAAAGTTAAAAGGAAAAATAAACGTACATTTTCTATTTCAAAACCCATGTTTTCTTCACTGTTTATCTTTCGTAGAATTGTGCCTATAGGCTTATCTAATATTTGAAATAGTATGAAGGTCACACTTTCAAATTTTGCCATGGGCGCCATTTTACACAGATACTCCACTGCCTCACTAAAAAAAGTTACTCAAACATAACCATCAAGCATATCGTAGCAACAAAAAGCTTCACATGCCCATGTGGGCTAACAGACGTCTTTACGCCCCGCCTTCGTTTAAAATGCAACAGCTCGAACCAAAGATGAGTGAAAAGCAACGTTTTCAGCTCCACAAGAACCAAGAAATTAGCACAAAGTGAAAACATTTCTAGTGATCTTCAAAGATCGTTTTAAAAAGTCAGGGCAACAGGGGAAACGCCCTATGTCCAGACTTTAAAGCGACTGTTGTTGTAATTTTCCATCTCTGGCATAAGCTGGAAGCGTCACCGTGATTTATAGCGGAAACATATGATGAACTTGTCGATGTTAAGTGTGTGGTCTGATCAGCATAATGCCGAGTGCACAGGAGTGAGAAGCCGCAAAATGATTGCACGTCTTCTGCTTCTACAATCTGTCGATTTGCACTGGAGATTAAAGCATCCTACGACATACCAAACAGCTTTAGATCTACAGCAAGAGTACCAAGTTTGCAGTTTAATCGGAATGCAAATTTTGTCTGCAGGTAAACCTGTAGCACAGTTCAACGTAGCTATAATCCTAAGTAGGTACGCGTGTTCCATCAGAAGCTTCTTGAACAAAACGCTATTCTGCAAAAGCGTTGAAAAGATTCGACCGATGGTTGAAATAAGATAAATGAAGCTGAACAATTTAGGCAAAAAGTAAATACAGAAAACGCTTAAAAAATTAAGTTACTTTAAATTCTAAGAAGGGCAGAGGTATTTACTTCACCAGTGAGATCAAAAATGTCTTGTGAAAACTAAGTCTACCAAGACCATTATTTATTCGCACTGTTCGCTAAATTTTTTGTTCGCTAAATATTCGCACTGTTCGCTAAACAAGAATGTTCGCTAATTTTTTTTCTGCAGACACGCAGGTCTGTGCCTCAAAACAATTTGAGCTAAACTTGAATGAAGTTGCAGCTGTTCACTAGATCAATGCTTTTTTATGTTTGCGAAGAGCGTTTTGTAAACAGTGGACCAAAATTCGCTTTTTGGTGCCGCGGCGAACAAAACTCACTGATCACTGATCACCCTCGACATATTCGTTGCAACAATTTTGTTCTGATCTATGTGCAACAACCTGTAACCAACAGAGCAGACTGCATGGTCTTATAGGTATACGACTAGTGGAGCAAATAATTTGGTTCCTTTTACTGCTCACGAACCATTCATGTCTTCAAAATACAAGTTTTCACCCAAGAGCGTAGCCGAGGGGTCGCATGGGCCATGTGCCCCAATTTAAATGTATAGTTGTGACATATGTTCATTTTTAAAACTGTGGGGGTGCTGTGTAGCAAGCTGGGAGTTTCGCACAGTGCTACGTTATCACAGCACGCGTGACGCGATGCCATGGACTGTTTTCAAGTAGATCCGTGAAGAGGCGTGCTGAGATGACCCTGATCAGTTTAAGATAATCCTTGCGAAATGCAAGGCTTCGAGTTTGTTGGATTGTCCACCTACGACCGAACATTGATCCTTGGCGGATGCAGGGCCTCGAGTCGTTTCTGCAATTCATCAAACAAAAGTGGTTGTTAACCTATGGGTAATGACCTGCGAAGTCGGCAATGGAAGTCGGCTTGGTAAAAGAAAATAAGAAAATAATCTTTGTACAATGTAACTTTTACACTTACGCGTAATATAACACATACTTTTAAATAATGAAAACCTTATAAGCCACCAAGGTGTGATCATTGCGTTATTCATTTGGTGTTTATACTACCAGTTAACACAACTAGTGTGTCTACAGCACAGGTGATCGGAGTCACTTTTTTGACTCCAGCTCCTGCTCCGGATCTTATTGAAAATTTACACTCCCACTCCTGTTTGAATTCCGAAAACTTGAAAGCAATGTATATTTTGCCTCATGAGGCAAAATAGACTGCTGAAGCTATTCTGCCGTCACCCATTCGAACAAGTTATATCATGGTTTCAGTGCTGGCAAGCAGTTAGTGGCTTCTTGTCTACTTTGCGTTACTGTAGGCAAACTCTTACTCTAACCCTTACCTGTTACCTCTTTGTGTGAGATTGTATTGTCATATGATCACTTCAACCAAACATGTTCATCTTAAGGCAAAATAACCCAAGCACATATTTTGCCTCATGAGCAGTGTTCCCTCTGAGAAAATTTTGCACTGAGCAAATGTTTGTTTTAGTGCGCACGCAATTACGCAACCATGCGTAACCATGTGCAATCACAACCACTGAAGCGTGCCCTACGGTGAAAGGGCTATGCGATTTTTGAACGACATATAATTTGGAATGTAAGTGCGCGAGAATGAGATTTCACTGCGCAAATGGTCTGGTGACACTGTGCAATTGCGCAGTTGCGCACCTTAGAGGGAACACCGCTCATGAGGCAAAATAGACAACACCAAGCTTGAAACCAAGAAATAGAGTCATATGTCCTTGTCACCTGACCCAAATCTCATTCAACTCTTATAGTCCTAACCTGAACCAAATCTTGTTGAGCTTTTTCATGTAACTCTTTATGCTTTAGGCACAAGTACAATGAAACAAGAACAAGTTACAACTGCTGTTATCTTTTCCCTTAGGCTATTAGCCTCCACATATAAACTAAAGCCTGCATTTGAAAACACTTGACACTTTATTCACATATTTAAATTATTTCCCGTATTTTATTGTGAACTCGCAAGGTAATAATGGCATGTTAAGAAAGAGTTTGAAGTAAAATGAATTTTAGTTGCCTTGGTTGATATAGTGATACTGCACTGTTGTGGTTGCATTTAAAGGTACATACACTTTTGTCTTGTGCATTTTAATAAAAATAATAAATTGTGAATACCGCTTAAAACATGACACAGCGCAGGGTTAAAACTTCCAGTAACTGACGTGTCCACAAAATCAAAATAACCTATTCCTCTGATACAGCAACTGAGGTTTGACTCTATGTCAGTCAGAACAGAGCTCGCCAGTGTGCCACCCTCCTTCATCCTGACCAACCTGCCCGGAATTTTCACTGTCCCAGTTTAAGCAAGAGAATAGAGCCAGCATGTTATTCTAACGATTAGCCTGTCGGTGAAAAACTTTAAATTGGACAACAGCTGTAATCCGGCTCCTGTAAAAATGGAAAATTTCACTTCTGCTGCGGGTCCGGTTTTTATTCAAAATTCCGACTCCGCCTCTCGCTTCGGTAAAAATCCTAGACTCCGGTCGGAGTCCACTCCGGCACTCCGGCTCCGTGATCACATGTGGTCTACAGAAAGTCTTGTTTTGTTTTTTGTATTGTTGCGTCACAGAAAGCATATGATCGCGATGAGTACTACACACCCACACACTCGGACTGCCATGCTGCCAACTGCTCTGCATGCAGAGAGTAAAGTTAGTTGCGATTCCCTTCAAATAAGAATCTTTAATCAGACAGCACAATTATTTCTTCAGAACAGGCCAGTGGTAAGCAGACTGCTGCATTGGTGAGACTTCGATTAGGAGTGTGGAGTGGGTTCTTTTTTACTAGCGATGATTGATTCGTTTCATCAGCTTAAAGTACATAACCAGTAGTGTCAGATTTTCCCAAAGTTTTTCACTAAAAATTAGGTATTTTCGACAAAACCGGTTTCTCCATTGTTTGAAGGACTCCCCCTGGCCAGAAGTTAGTAAGGAGGCAGCAGTGAAGTAAATGTCCTCATTTTGTGCGTAAAGCGATTTTTGAGGGAAATTACAAAAAGGTTGCACCACCGTTGACTGTGTGGAAGGGATGATTTCATCGGGGCGAAGAAGTTTTTCATTAGCGCAAGTTTTCATTCATTAGAAGGTTGCAATATTTTTTCCAATAAAACTTTCACTGATATGACTGGGTAATGAAAACGGTGCTCATGGAGAAGAACGCCACATCGTTTAAAGACGCGCACCCGGAACTTATGCGGGTCAAGTAATGCAATTATTGGTTTCAACTGGTTTCAAATATTACTTTCAAAACACCTTTGCGACATTTAAAATCGATGTTGTTCTAAAACTGTTGCGCGAACAACACTTCCAATACAAACAAAAATGTTTTATGGTGTTGTTTGATGTTACAAAATAAAGCGAATCAATTTTTGTTTTTTGCTTGATGTTTTTAGCAGATTCCTTTGTGCGCCTTAACACAGCTGGATTCTTCTGAGTCCCATGTGATTATCGTACATTTCTCTCAGTAACATGTTTTCAGAAACAATTGACGTGCATGCACAATTAAAAAAAACTGACAAAAATCTTTGAAAAACACAAGTTTGAAAGCTTGACCTACTATGCGCTTGCTTTGGCCGATTTTTCTCAAAACGCTCGAAGTTGGTCAACATTAAACGTGCAACATTGCGGCAACTTAACGTTTTAAACAACTTGTTTGTTCATGAGCTCTACATGAAAATTGGTAATGCTTGATTTCTGTAGCCTTTCAACACTGGGACTTCCGCCATAATGTAAGGTTTGGTTGGCTCGGTTGACTGCCGCATGGGATACATGGTTTGCCTTCTCCTCACTCAGTCTCTTGCATGGTTAAGTTGGCAAAAATCGTCCCATGTTTGTGCTATAGGCAAACCCGTGTCTTCGTGAAGCCAAGATTCAATTTTTGCGTTATTGCGGCAATTGCGTCTGTGCAGCGTTGCGCTTCGTTTACCTTGGTGAACGGTGGAAGAAAGATAGTAAATCTGACAGGTCAAAACCAATTCTTCATTTATACTTCCCTTCATTCATCCATCTTTTCTCCACGCTCAAGGTGCTTTTGAGGTTTCTCCTGAAATACTTCCAATCGAACACCAGATTGTGGATTTTCCGAATAACATGCTACAGCGAAGTGGGTTACACAATCAGATTACTCTACATTAATTGCGTGCGTCCAAATTTGTATCTCTGAAAAGCACCGAGTAAGCTCAAACTTTTGCTTCTTCCATAGGCAGTATTGGGTCTTAATGTTAATCTTTCATGTTTGCGGTTGACAGCAAAGATAACCGATCATTAATTGTAACTAAATTTAACTAACAATATGAGTTAGGAGCATCAACGCAATCTAGTTTAAAAGTTTATGCAAAAGCTTTGATAACTTTCTGGTCCTCGTCGCGTGGAAACTTTTGGGTACGTCCTTTAGCAAATAAGTGATCTTTTCATTTGATTTCAACTCTTTGTAAGAAAACCATTTTTGTGTTTAGCAACATTACTGGGTGATATTGTGACACTGAAAATACTTCAAAGAACAAACAATGGGAAACTAAGCAAAGAAACGAAATCTACGCAGGGACGACTTTAGTAAAACGTAAACAGAGCAAGACCGAACCGGTTGCTGGGGGACCTGCAGCCATGTTCAGACAGTTAGTCCAGAGGAAAAGCATATCAGACTATTACAAGTATAGGTTCACCATTCACATATAATTTTTGAAAAGTAAGAGTTATCTGTGCATGAAATAATATGTAAATACGAAACATAGCATCGTAATCACTTCTACCCAAAGCCTGTCATGCTTTCTGACCTGCCGTTTCATTCATTGGTATTACGATTTCTGAACGTTTATCAATTAAGGTATTTTAAAGATTTTGGAAAACTTGGCATTTTATCTTCAGAAAACGACCATCACTAACCACTTTACGTCACAACAGAGTTCATTCTATTGTAGCTGGTGGCATAAGAAAAAGCTGTTTCTTAAAAGACAAGAGATATTTTTCAAACATCCCCCTCAGAATATTCACAGCAGACTGTTCAAATAGACATTAATTTCTTTGAGTTCAAACCATTTTAACTAAAATCATCAGAAAAGTAAAACCTCTTTAAAAACACAGTAGGACTGATGGGTGCTATCAGAAGAATTTGGGGTATTTCGCAAATGCGCTGTTTTCACTTCAGGGATTTTGCAGAAAGAGAATACGAGGGAGAGAATACGTCAGGCTCAAATTCATAACATACCCTCACATGAGAATATGTGTAGACGATAAATGCGGTGGTTCTGTTAACTCTTGAAAGGACAATTTATCTTTTATAATTGTGTGAAGGCAAGTTCCATCTGGCCTGCTGTGAGAGGCCTGAGTGTTTTTTTTTTATGATCTTCTGTACTGCACTAATAACTTTTTCGGTTCGACAAGCTTTGTGCGGAACGGTGCAATACTTTGAACTTCAAGCTGTTTTTTCGTAATATATATCTGAAAATCGTAATAATTTACTACAATTTATATAAAACAAATTCTCAAAATTCGCGTTTTCGAAAACGTTGATTTGATCAGAACCTGTGGTTAGGTATATTTGACAGGGGAGTAATGCAATTGCAAGCGCTACACATTTCGATTTTAGCAACATTAAAACACCAATATTTTCATCGATCAATCAAATTGGTTGTAGTGCACCAGGCAAGGCTGCCACAACCAATGTGATTCATAGGCGTAGCCAGGGGGGACCAAAGGGGCCATGCCCCCCCGCAAATTTTTAGAATATCTAATCATTTTGTCCATTGAGAGGCGGTATCTCATACAAAATACTGTTGCTAGTCTAAAATAAAGAATTTTGGTCCTCTCCCAATGTTTTGGCCACCTCCCAGATTTTGAGCTGGCTACGCTACTGATGTGATTATCTGATTTGAGGTAGTCATACTGTTCAGTTAATATTAAGTTGGCCATGAAGTCAGACATTCGCGAATAATCTTGTTTATACCGATCAGGTTCGAAAAACAAATCTATAGAAAGATATATTGTCAATTAGGTGTTTATTCATTTGCAATCACTTTACTGAAGTTTGCCTCGGAAGTAGATGCTTTCAATAATTTTTATCCTTATTCTGTGTAAAGCAGAATTTCCCAAACTTTTCGACCACAGGCTCCCATTTGCCAATATGTGTTTTTCTCGGACTCCAATCTTATGTCGCATGAATCACTACAAACAAGCTTTTAACCGTAAATTTTGATGGCGTAATAACCAAAATTTACGATTGTAAAAGCTTGCCAAATATTTTCAATTTCGAATCACTGCGGGAATTAATTCCGACAGTATACATACTGTACAATGAACATCTTCGACGTTTTAGTTTTTGTCATATCTTCAAGGACCTCTGTGCAGTCGCGGAACCCCAGTGGCCCGGGGACTCCAGTTTGGGAAATTCTGGTACAGAGCATAAAACCATCCTACAAACCGATTCCCCTCGATAAGGTTTATATGAAATACTCTGTGACCACATTTTTTCAGAAAGGCGTCATATACTTTATCTGTTTCTCAAGACGCAACCTTCCCAGGACAAAATGCAAACTTTCTGGTTTACCACGGGATTATGATCCAGTGTCATGAACTTACACTTGTCTATCTGGTATATTTTCGCCATAGGTTAAAAGCTATATATTTTCCAAGAAAGCACCACGTGCGTTTGTCTTATTACGTAGAAACAATGAAAAAGCAATGGTTTGTTAAGTTTGGTGGTTACACTGTCTAGCGGAAATTTTAACAGCGAGCCGGTTGCGCAACCAAGTCATACGAAGCTGCAAAGCTGAAGCCGTCCAGGGTCCACCTAACCGTTATTGATCTAACGTCATGCAACACTAGTTATGCTTAGTTGTTCGTTCCAGTCCAAAATAGTCGGGTTAAATTCATCAGCCAATTGTGCTTGCCGTCCATTGCAGCGACGACTGGCAATTGCACTTTGAAACGGAAGCAATTAGGCAAAGAGAAATTGCGGGCGCTTTCTTGTTACGCAGCACACGCCTTTCCCAGCTGCCGCTTCACTTCCTCGCAAAGGGAGATGGTTGAAATGTTCCCACGCGGAACGCACGTGCGGCCAAGATAGCGCAAATGTTGTGCGGGCACGGCGCGAGACCTGACAGGGCTCTGTCTGCGTCGCTGCCCCGCCCAGCGGTCGGACAGTGAAAAGCCAACCTCCCAGTGACGTAATTAACACTCCGTCTCTGCAAACTGTAACAGATACTTCTTCGGCCGGTGCCGGTCAAAAGATAACCTCTAAAAATAGGTCGCGCTGTCGTATAAATACCTCGGACTTCTCCCCACAATGAACAGCGCATTCGTCACGCCAGTGGTCGATAACGTCAACAACCCAAGACAAAGCATCCCAATTCAAAAGGCGCGTTTTGCAGCTGAAATAGTTGCGCACGGCGTCAGCAATAGTTCCTGCTGCGTATGCGTCTACTCGCTGATTGCGTGGCATATATTGTGGATAATCATACTATCAGGGTTTGCTTTAATGCAGGCTTATTACCTAGCCCCACTTTTGGGGAAACCTTGAAAAAACGCTGCAACGCCTGCAAAAGAGTTATGCAACTTTTGGGGAAACCTTGCAAAAACGCTGCAAGGCCTAAAAAAGAGTAATCTTTTAGAAAAAATGTGGTGTACAACACACAACTATTCGTTTTCACAGCCATGTTCAACTAGCCGAAGAACATGGCTGTGAAAACGAATAGTTGTGTGTTGTACACCACTTTTTTTCTAAAAGAGGCAAAAGATAAACATGTACCCCTCTTAAAATGAATATAAGGTATGTCAAACGACCTTGACAATTGACCGTAAAAGTGTGTTTTTCTTATCTAAAACACGCGTTTCGAGGAATGCTGAGGATTGTGCATAAATTTGATATCATATTCTTCAGGAGCAAAAACATACGCAACGGCCAAAATTGCGAAGTTTTTTGGTGAAGACTTATTCTTATTAAGTTCATTCCGATATAAATGCCTCCAAACGGTCGGCAATGAGAATCGATGTTCTGCTACTAGACAGTATGTATGCTGCTCTTGAAAGTGCGCTGCTTGTACCTGAAGTTGCATTTGCTGATAAAAGCATGCGGTACACCATGTTTGCTACAATTTTATCTAGCAATTTCGTTGACAGGTGACATGGAATACGTGCACTGCCACACAGTGCTTCGTTCTGCGGATTGGAGCTTGAATGAGTTGAACATGTCGCTGATGAAGAGATGCTTCACTGCGCCTGCAAGCTTGATATAATGCAGCACAATACGAATCTCAGACCAACTTTTAGCTTTGCGCTGTTGTTCAACTCATTTCATGACCAAGTAAACCATATCAGAAAAATGTGGTTGACGCTGGGCGATGTTCGCCGCACTTTTACTTTTTCTATTTCTCATCCCAGTTTCTGCGAAGCAAAGAGTGTTTCAAAACCGACGGCGGGCGAAACGACAGTTTCTGAGAAAGTAACTTTGTAAATCTTTTTCGAAGGTTGCTTCTTGTAACAATGCCGCTGAGCGTTAAAAATAAGATATTAATTTATTCTCTAAGAGTCTAGCTCTATCCAAATTGCACTGTCAGTGAATTTTGGGAGTTTAGAATAAAACCGATTAAAATTAATTCGACTATTTCACTAGATACCAAGTGAAAACTGAAATCCAATACTACATGGCAGCAACGCAGAATGCAGGCCATATTGAAGAAAATGTCTGGGTAGACGGCAGTATGGTTAAGGGCTATCACTATTTTACACCTTGGGTTTTAGTGAGAACTAAATGATCGGGACAATAAGGCCAACATATTCAAGTTTGTGATAGGCTGCTCAGGCTCAATGATTCTGAAGTTGTCCAATTGTACAGCTTCGTTGGGCTGAGCGAAAGGTTGCTTGATGGTTTATAATTTTCCGCTCTGCATTTGGGTGCGACTCATGCCAATCGTCTTAAATCCCAATCTGCTCAAGCATCGAAATGCGCTGTTCACACGCTATTACTTTCCACATCACACAAAAGTTAGCGGAAACATTTCTAAGACTATGTGTTTTCGGCTAACTTGACCACATGTGGCCTTAACATGTATTTAACGTCCAGCTATTTTTACGTAACGCAATAATCAGTTTGATTTTAATGAGGATCACAAAATATTCAAGTTATTCCAGATTTTGATTGAATAAAGCGAACTAAATGACAAGCGTTGCACTGAAAACACCGCAAATTGCCTGTACGACAGCGTGTCATTTTGTTATTATTCCGAGCCCGAGCCTTTCTAAGCGCTCAGAAGAAAAATCTTAAAGAAAAATCCGCAAGAACGCAGACGCAAGAGTTTATTGCAAACGTTAAAACTACATATAATCAACACTAGACAACCATTAATTCAATTTCAAGCAGCAGGATTCAAAAACCGTGGCCACCTTTTGTGCATTCCTGCAGATTGTCCATCCTGCAGACAAATACCAAATGTTTGCTTTTAACATCTGTAAAAACGTTTTGCTCAATGTGACCGGATATTTTGCAAAAGACAAGCCTCTTATTAGCAAGTGACCACCGACTTTAAAAAAAGCCAAATGTGGAATGAATTTCTCAAGAGCAGTCTAGGTTCATTTATCAAAACGCAGGTTGGTAAAGAAGTTATTACATGTTTTGAACGTTTTTTGTTTGGCCATGGAATCGTCATGAGGTTACGAAGCAATACAACAATACGATGCGTTCACAAACACACGAGGTGCAAATGCTTTTCAACATTAAGGAGACGTTGTCACACTCTGCTGTGGTGGTAGTTTGCCTGCTCCTGGGCGAGAGCAAGTTTAGTCAATTGTTGCTGACATGACAAGCAACAATTGTTTGCTGATGACGGAAAGAACAGTTACGCGAGTGCAGCTTTTCCACCGAGGGATTGACATGTCGACAGCCGTCTTTGAACAAGGCCTCCTAAGTAGACAAGGGCCCTTGATGCAATAGAACGGGGTCTCAAACTTAAATTGCTCCTAGGGCCAAAAATGAGGACTTATAAAGTAACCCGGGGGCCGCATTATGACGCTGACGTAACAATGGTGGTAGCTGAACCTTATTATTAGAAACAGCTTTCACATCTTATTTCCTGCAAAAAGGTATCATGAGTTATAGGCAAATAATTTCTAGCCGTCTCTGCGTTCGTTTAAAAGGAACTTGTTCACTCGCTAGCCGTGCACGTTTAAACACCGGTGAGTAAATTAAATAACGTAAATGCTAATTATTTGAAAATTCCCAAAAAGCATCGCGGCCGCACAAAAAGCCGTAGCAGGCTGCGTGTTTGAGACCCCTGCTCTAGAAGATAATTTTAAGTGTTCTAAAAGCTAGACAAAACAAAATCCACCTCGGTGAAAAAATGAGCCTCAGATTGCAAATGCCCAGGTAGCTGCTTTTAGGAAACTGTTTACGACTTCACCACAAAATATAAATTCTACGAGCACGCTAGCTTGTGATTATTACGACTGACAGTGACTTTGTGATTCCGCAAAAAGTACCCATGGCGGGCCTTTATTGTTAGTCACCCTTGTGGAGGCTCTAATTGTGATTAAAAAGCTGGCGGTTATTGCTGTGATTTAGCTTCCCGATTGATATTTATTTGTGCTCTTTACATAACAAAAAACACTCCAGGAAAATTTTTAGCGTCATATTGCATAGGGTTGCCAGATGCATTTCAGCGGCCTGGCCGGTAGTTTACTGCTGATTTAGCAGAGGCCGGTGAAAGGCCGGTATTTTGAAAATCAGTGCCTGAAGCCGGTATTTTGAAAATAAATAATTTTTCGTAACTTCAAAAAGACCTAACGCAGAATTTCTCAAATTATAACGACTCTAGTAGTCAATCTTGTTGGGACAGTTCCTTCAGTGAAGCTTATTCGCTGCTGTTGACGCAATTCCCGATGCGATTGTCACGTCACACACACACCGAAATGCAATGAGCCAGCCAAAATACGGGCAAATTATTATTAATTGTGACTTGGCAATAGTGATTGTCTCTCTGTTTTGCCTGCGTCGCTTACGAAATGCGACACAGCTTAGATCTGGCACTGTTGACAAAATGGCCGGTATACAAAACGCATCTGGCAACCCTAATATTGCAACAACTTGTAAAGTCGTGCACACAAGGACATTTGGAGATCCAAACATTTGTTGCACATGGCCGAAAAATGATTAGTCTTGGTCAGCCTTAAATCGCTCAACCAACTTTAACGGTGCATTTACAGTAAATTTGGAAATGCAGTAAATCTATTGCTAAATGCCCAGCAAAATTTTTTGAACCGAAGGAAATTCATGCTGGCAGTTCTCGAGCAGAAATTCTATCACTCCGCGGCCTTCACATTACCTTACTCAGCCTTGAAACTGCGCCCGCCACATGCGCTGCAATCAAAACGTACAACACAAACAAAAAACAGCGCGAGTGACGTTTTCGTTGCGTTAAGGCACATTTTAAAGAATATGTCTTATATTTTGCCGTATGGAGGGTAATGAGTTTTAGTCGCATCGCTTTGAAGGTGTCACTTGGTCAGTCATGGCGAGCGAAAAATGAGGGGCGCGCGCCTCTCTAACTGACACTATTTGGTAAATAACGGGATCCGCCAAAGTACAAACAGGAATAGCCGGCGTCAGGTACACAGTAGCGCATGAGCTGTACTTTGATCCAGCGTGCTCAGAATGCGGCAAAATCGAATTACTGCCCAGCAGGGCCACAACAGTTTGGCGAGCTATCCCAAACGCAAGCATGTACTTTTCAGAAAACGGTAAGCGATACGTTTCGTGTGCTGTTGACAAGCCAACATCGGCGATGTTTTGGCGGGTAGACTTCATTGTCAGCTCCTGGCGATTAGGCTATAGAGTTACCAGCAACTATTCTCAGGCTTTTTTCGGCTCGCACCTGCCCTGATCGTGAGAAAATCTGACATAGCATGACGGTGACTGGTTTATACTGTTCATGGGGTGAACACGACAACTGGCGCGATCGAAAAAGACGGCGTGGTGTGGCTCCACCCTGATCAATGCGCAAAAAATGCACCTTGCACAATCTTAGACAAAGAAAACGTTGTCGTTTGTCGATACCGCCTGAAATGAGTCATCTTTACAGTTTTTTGCAATCGTATGCCGCAAACGCTTTTCTAGAGCAGGATAAAAAATCTTGTCAGACCGGCGTGGACCAAACACTGAAAGTTTTAACTTGCTGATTAACAAAGAAAATTATAAACACGCGGCTTTCCGGTCTAAATTTTTTTGGAGTCTTTTCCCAGACTGAAGTGAACTGCACCTGGGGTGGTATCACACAAGCTTGCTGGCGGTCGAATAATAGGAGTTTTCCCACAGAGCTCCTTTAAGATTTCTATGAAATTGTGGCTAACAGCTTCTGGCCAAGAGGTAATGTTCTTCGATAAAGCACGTGGCGCACACGTGACGGCATGCTGCTATCAGCGCCTCATTTACACGAAAGCTTGGCAAAGCTTTAACTAACTAGTTTCGCGTTGGCCACGAAGCCTGTCTGGACCGAATTCCGAACTTTGAACTGACCTCTCGAAGGCCGGCGTTGAAACCGGACCTTTCGCTGCGCAAGAACGCAGTGGGTTAAGGTGGCATTGTCCTTTTAAAACTACGATTAACTTTTGCCATTCTGTCAAAGACACTATAAGGAATTCGTGGTGTTAAGGTAACCACATCGGCTATATTGACAAATTTCACCATTTGAGATTTTTTTGTTCTGACAATTTCCGAATGGTCCTATTAGAATGTTTTCCTCAGTCTGCCTTGCAGTTTGTGGATGTGAGGAACTCTTCCGGTCTGTTGTATAATACGTATGCTATAAAATAATAGTTCAGGGTGACACTTACTTCTACAGTTTTTCTTCTAATGCATCCGTTTTATTCTTCCAAATGTCAAACTCTTGCAAAAACCTCGAAATGCCTTTGGTCATTGCGTACAAAAGAAAACATGATATTTTTTGTTAACTTTCGAAGGTTTTGGACATACGCGTGACAGCAACTTTATTGAAAAAAACTTCATTGAAAAAAGTTGCAAATATCAGTGCGGGAAAACAAAAATCTTGGGCAGTTGACGTTCCTGTACGCTGCAAATCATTCCAGTTGTGTCATCGTTTTCGCGGAAATCGTCTGTTTTAATCGGCGCAGCTTTGCTACGTCGTGAAACGTTTTTTCGGAGGAATATTTTGTAACGTTTCCTGACTGCTAAACTATCAGCAACGCCAAACCGATTCACTCTGCCGTTGTTAAACACGTAACCGTTTGTTTTTCTGTCGAAGATAAATGGTGCACAACATAATTTGGATCAAAGGTATTTGAAATGAAAAGGCTCTACAACCAATTCTGAGCGAAAAACCAATAAAAACAAATATCTGGCGTATTCGAGATGCATTGCAAATTGGCCCAAGTTACTGACCTCTCAGTTCCTGCGTGCCAACCAAAGATTAAAAACGAACATGAAATCTAGAAAAAGTTTCCGTGAAGATCCGCAAGTTCTAAATTTGATTGCCTGAAAATACTAATGCTTGTAGATCAGAAGGAGTGAGTCGGTTGTCGGTGTCTACGAACTCAGTCATCAGTCAAACTACCAAACAAGTTACGAGGGCCACGCTTTGATGCTTACATCAGTTCGTCACAAAGCGTGCGAAAAATTACACGTTTCTAAGGCAGTGCAAATAGGTGCATCAAGCGGTTTACAAAATAAACCCTGTGTACAAACGTCATCGTTATCCGTTGTTGAGCATTCTTTAAATGGAGACCCGATAATAGTTAATAGGCTGGCTATTTTTACTTCGTTGAGTTGGCGTCGTGTCATCGTTACCGATCCAGCAGCTTTCTGCTCTTCGAAAATTTGCAAGAATGTTGACTCTTTCGTTTCGTTTCGTTTCCTTTGCTTTTTGTCTTATTGTCAGCAGTGTGTACGTTAGTTTCGCAACAGTAAGTTGCGGAAGGCGAAAGGTTGATGGAAATTAAGTCGAGTCAGTCGGATGTCAATTATAGCTGTTAGCTAATACCGCTCCTGCCTCACGGAATGCCGCCGATAGCTCCGCGCAGCGGTCGCTGCAAAACGAGGGCGTCGCGCTCGAGGTCAAGACTCGTAACGTCTTGGCGCGGATTCGCCGTGAGTCACACATTTTTTGTTGCACGAACCGGTGTAACAATTGAAAGCTGAAACGGGTGAAACAAACAGCTTTATCCTCGTGACAAATATTTTGCCCCACTTTCTGAAACTAGCTGAAATTAATAAACGTGAAAACGCTTACACTTTTAGAATGCTCATGTACTCATGTTTGAGATCGCCGATTCTTTTCAGGATGAGAATTTTTACTATGGATGAGGGTCCCTTCACTTGCGGTGATTTTGTGCTAATTATATTTGCGATAACTTGATTAGAACAGAAGATCCCATGCGAAACATGAAGAAGATAAATGATAAGAGCAGATTGGTAAACGAGTGTACCTCTGCGAAGTGATAAGCGTCGGATCGCAACAGAATGAAAATTGGTTGATCACGTTTAAACCCTTTTCTCGTAAATTTGTGCATTAAAAGCGTTTCACATTTTGTCGAATTAAAGCGACACAACAACTTGGGCGATAGCACCGATTGGCGGGAGGTACCAAAATAACCAGTCAAACGGTGATAACTTTACATTTTGTTATTTGTCGACCCAAAACTATTTCTGAGTCTCCATTGCAATAATAAAAGAGCATGTTTTGATGGCAACCCCAGGCGCAAGATGTACAGCAGAAAAGCGCAGCAGCTGGCATTGCCATAACAGCGAGGCAGAATGTCTTGCGTTCGCCCAGTGTCTAGAATTGTTGCCCAGCGAACTATCATTCGGAGGAATGCTAAGCTAACGTAAAGCCCACAATTATATGAGGCACGCGGCAGCTCAAGCTTCAATATGCTAAAAACTGATTTTTATACAAAGACCAACTATATGTGGGTGATTCCGCACGTGGCATGGGGCGGGTACTCGAAAGCACGTGCTGTCTGAAAACGCCGCCCGAAACAACACCTTCTTTGATTGGCACTTACGCTATATATCATTCATCTCCTGCCGTTCAGAGACATAAAACCCACCCAGGGAACATTGCGATCGGCAGTCGTGGACGTCAACTTCACGTGCAGGTGACACTCGCGTAACGAAGCTTAGCGTTTTGACGTCACAGTCTTGTCGAAGGCTTCACAGCAAATACGCGGCGTTGCTCAGCAAAACCCTTGTCGGCACGAGAAATGCTCATTAACTATTTTGTTGGCTTTAGTTTTTATACTTCTGGCTGAAAACCACCACACACCCATTTCCTTGCTCTGGTCTGACTTGGATGTCGTCTGCGTCGTAAGCGGATGTTTTGCAGCTGGCATAACCGTGGGATTGTCTACTTTGGAAGAGGAATTTATTTCAATGGTAATTCAACGAAATTGCTTTCTAAAACGGTACCCCGTTTTGCCACATAAAGGTCGCGCTCCGTGAATAATTAAAGGGACTGATCAATTATGAAAGATAGACAAATACTCTTCTTTCGGTCGGAACCAGGAGCAGAAGCATCTTATCACGACTAGTACCATGTCATATCAAGCTGTGTCGAGGGGAAGAGTTGTTCTTGTTATTGAAATAGAATAAACAAACATAATTTCTCACCAAGTGCTTATGTCGAGAAGGGTTGAACGTAATAATTATTCAAGCAATTAAAGAGTGTGTTGCTAAAATGCCATAAGCAAAAGACGTTCCAGCCACGTGATATGGTGATTCGCCTAAATATCCTCAAGTAAACGCTCCAAGTAATATTTGCGTATGATCCAGCACCTAAGCGAACTACAGCTGTGACATCGCGAACTTTATGCAAAAACAAGCCCTTATTTTTACTGATAAAACAGGTGCTCTCCAGAAAACTTATTTCAATTATTTTGTAATTATGGAACAGCCTCTCTAGTATAACCATGCGTCTTCCTCTGTTGACGGCTAGCGTTCTTTAACGCAAATCAAAATAGCAAAACTTAAACAGTGAGATGTGGGATATGCACTTGACAACGAAGCACTCATTTAAGCAAGTACAGAGGTAAAATGTGGCCTCCACTTTATGTGTGCGCCTTGCTTGCATAAAAAGCAGTTAATGCGTCCTTGCTGGTAGACAGGGCGGGTGGGGTACGTATTATTAAACGAATTACACAGTCTTTGTTCAGCGGAACCCGTGTAAGTTTGACAATAAAACTGTAAATGCGAGCTTTCATGCTTTTAAAACCGTAACGGAGTTTCTGTATAAATTGCAAGAAAGTAAAATCGTACAATGTATGCATTGTTCGTATCGAAGTTGATGGAAGTCACCCAGAACGCTGCAGTTTGGGTCAAGCACTTTGACGGGAAACTCCTTACAGAAAAGGGAGGGATGCATTCAAATTAGTTGGCATAATACTTGCAATAAACGGCTTTACGCAAGGGGTTCTTAAACTTGTGGGAGAGCAAAGGCTCACAAGGTGGCGCAAAAGAGGACAAACTGTATATGAGTTATGACGAAACATGTTTTCACAACCACGCTGGATAGTGAATTGCTTTTGACTGCCGAAGATACGACAAACATACATGAGTGCTTTGGTTCGCTATTCGTTTAGTTTTACCAAAATTTTAGACCACTAGGCTAAGGTACCATAGGCGTAGACAGAGAGGGCCCAAGGGGCCATGCCCCCCACATTTTTAGCATATCTAGTCATTTTGTGCTTTGAAAGGCGGTATCCTAAACAAAATACTGTTGCTCACCTAAACTCAAAAACTTTGGCACCCCAACTTCCCCCCCCTAAAATTTTGGTCTGGCTACACCGCTGTAACATACTTGATGTTCACTAAAACTGCAGAAAATGGCGCAATGGCACTAATAAATTTAAAATATTGATTAGGGGTGCATATAATGGAATATCGAATCCTATGGATTCGATTCATTCAGTATTCGAATCCAAAAAGCAGAGTTTTTTCGAATATTTAGATTCGAAACAAATTTGGATTAAATGAACGTGAAAAATTGCAAAGTTGGCAAAACAAAAACTTTCAATAAATTTTGTAGTGGCACTCTTCACGCTCCTGAGTAAGAGAAAGAAAGAAACACTCAACAAGCTCACTGCACCGCATAGTGACATAACGAGGTAATTTACAGATCGTGTGATCGCTGATCGGCGTTCTAAACCTCTGCGCGATCAGCGCATTTTGCTCCTAAGAAGTTATTCCGGAACAGGATTTGATATTCTGGATTCGCAATAAAGATTCCGGATTATTCCGGAACCTCTAAATGTTCCGTAATACACATCCGTAATTTTGATACTGAAATCTGTAAATTATTACATCATAAGATTCCGTGATTAGGCAGCTGCACTTAAATCAAAATCGGGTTAAGTCCAGTAACAATACATTACAATTAGCCTAGTAACAGTTGCCAGCGCAACTGCGTCAGTAAGCTGCTGTAATTGCTACCTCCACTTCCATTAAGAGACTAGATGTGCTCAAGTCAAAGGTCAGCCAACAAAGCTAAAGTCAAGCTGATAAAGCCGATGTGCAGTTTCAGATTCCGGTAACACCAGAGAAACGTTCTAATTTGAGTTTAAGTATGATTTTTAACATTGATTTAACTAAGTTACCAGGTGCTTTTAGTAATTAATTCAATTGTATTGATACAAAATAAGTGTAAAATTAAAGTATTACAACTATTACCTCAAATACGGCTTTATTAATACCATAGTCAATGTTGAAGTCGTAACGCAATGCATATATATTTTGTAAATCTGAGCAACGACGCTTTGGGGCCAAGTCGCTTCCAGCATCATCTTCAAACGAAGTACTGTACATCGGCCATCAAGATAAACCTTTGATCTTTTTTCTGAGAAAGCCTCTTTCAAAAAATGTAGATTACAAGTAATGAGTGCTTTCACCTACCTGCAGAAGTAGTTGCAGGGGCTACGAAAGTGGGGTACAAGAGGTACATCGTACCCGGGCCCGAGAGGTACTGGGGCCCGGCAGGATGAAAGTACGCACGCTAAGTTTTTCTCTAATCAAGCCCAAAATTACTAGTGTTTAAGCTAGTTGCCAGTATCACAATTAATATATTTCTAAATTTTGGCATGGTAGCTGTTTTAAATATATTTTTAATTACCGTAGAAACAGGCTATAGAAGTTTCAACGAGAAACCCAGAAGCTAGGGAGCCTGGTATCGGTCTTCATATCCCCAGGTAAATTTATCTCAAAGGGCCTGAGTAATAGAATCGTCTTTCGAAGTCGCTCACGTGATTGCTAAAGAGAAGAAACCCCACAACATGGTGAAACATTGTTAAACCGTGATGTTAAAAGCAGCCATTCTTTTGTTCGGGGAGACGAACAGCAAGAAGCCTGAAAAATTTCCATCTGATTCTACCGTTGAAACAACTGAGCATCGATAAGCTTGCAAAGAATAATAAGTTTCATATTCTCGAAAAAATATACGCATCACCTTTTTCCTCCATTCAATTTGATGGGACAACTGATGTTGCCCAGTTGTCTCAGTTGTTAGTTAGTGTATGTTCGTTTTGTCGGATATTCTTTAAGTGAAGAGGAAATGCTGGCTTGTAGACTCTTAGAAACAAATACTAAAACAAAAGACGTTTTCAAAGTTGTCACCATGTTTTTTGACAAAAATGGTATGAAACGGGAGAGACTTGTGGGTGTTTCCACTGATGGTGTCCCGGCATTGCTTGGAACTCTAAGTGAATTTATTGCCAGGATCCAACGCAGTTGGATCTCACTGCGTTATCCACCGAGAGGGTATGTCCTCCAGGACACTATCTCGTGCAATGAAAGATAAGCTTGTAATAATCATACCAGCTGTCAACTTCGTCAAAACAAGTGCTGTCAATACGAGAATGTTTGCCAAACAGTGAAAGGACATGGATTCCAATCATGATACTCTTCCGCTTCATACATCTGTTCTGTGGTTCAACGGCGGTATGTTATTCCGCGTGTATGAAATGATAGATGAAATGAAGCTATCTCTTGAAGCTCAGATGAAACAAGATCAACGTCTATCATTCACATCAGAGTGGTTTCAGCTGGCAATGGCATACCTCGTTTTTTTCGAAGATTTTAAAAAGTTAAATCTGCTCTTGCAGGGTAAGAATTTTAACCGTATAAATGATGACGACGCCATCCATGCTTTCATGGCGAAGCTGCTGTGGCATAGCCGATTTAAAATGAAAACGCAGCTTCATTTCCCAACCTACAATAAATACTGTCCTCGAGAAAACCAAATGGAGAGCGAATTCAAGACCGAAGTGGAGGCCAACCTCCGACTTTTGAAACAGGAATTCGAAGGATATTTCCCAGAATTGTGTGACACCCAACTTCCTGAATGGACGATGACAAGGAATCTCTTAACGAAGACCTTCTTCCAGACGACTTGCGGGAAGAATTCTTGGACAAGTATGACTCCACTTCAAAACACAACTTCGAAAAATGCCACAAACTGAATTCTCGGAGATTTACGTGGACATTTACATGAGCTTGTTTGGTGTGGCCATACGTACACTTCTGCCATTTTCATCCACCTACTTTTATGAAGTGGCTTTTCTACACTCGTGAAGATGAAGACAAAATCTAGGAACAAACGTGACTGTGAAGCCGATCTGAGATGTGCATTATGTGCTACAAAGCCTCGAATCAAACTTTGGATTCCGAAAAACTGCTACATCCTTCCTATTGATAAAATTTAATTGCAATTATTGTTCTCTTTGATTCTTTTTGATTTTGCAATAAGGTAGGACACGAGTTTTGTTGGGATCGTTATGGGTGGTGTGTCTCAAAAAGTTTATGACCCCCTGTTCTGTAGGGAAGAAACAGCAGAAAGAAACCATTCACGACAAAAGTACAATTTAGTTTTGAAACCACAAACCAGTGGAAGTTCCTACATGTTGCTTTAGGAAATATTTACCTTATATACGCTCTGTCAATATCGATGTCCTCTAGAGCAGGACCAACGAACATCTTTGTCCGAGGGCCACATAAGCTCTTCCACAACAGTTCGCGGGTCGGACATAGACTCTCGGCCCAGAATAAAAGAATGTCAAAACGTGAATAATTTTCAATAATAAATGTACATTTGTTAAAAAGAAAGGTGAAATCGTTTCCTTGCTTTTAGCATAGTGGGAAAATGTAGCTCCAGCTGGGATGAAACTAATAATAACAAATACCTCAAATTGGCTATGGGTAGGCCAACCTGCAGCACGTTAATACTTAGCCAACTTGGCCGTCTCACTTAATGTCGCTGTTTCGGGCTATGTGCATTCTGCCAAATCAACAAATTTTTCGTAATATGTTATTTTTTCAGGATTGATAAAGTGTCTTTGCCGGCCGGATGGAATGGCTTCGCGGGCCGTATAGTTTGAAGAACCCTGCTCTAGAGTTTAGAACAGGGGTGGGGAACCTATTTATTATCACGGGTCGCATGAATCGTGCATTATCGCTGAAGGGCCGAAAAATCCATTAATTTTATCCTCCTAAAATTCTACCTTTATCTAACTATCAGGAAGAGCGACTTCTCTTGACTTACTGTCTGTAGATAGTAATTGCAAATACCTGCTTATTATTGAGTTTTGTTTTGACTCGTTGCTATATATATACTCTGATTGGGTAACGAAAATTTTGATGCGGGCCATTTCAAATGTTAACGCAGGCCGCAGGTGCCCCACCTGCGGTTTAGAATCTAGACTTTATATCAAGGGTCTCAAACTCAAACTGACGGCCAAACGAGGGCTGATATAAAGTAACTCGAGGGCTGCTTTATGACTAAGATCCAGCTAGTAACGTAGGGGGAGTAATTTCAGTAACATTTCGTAGTCAAGTCTCTTAAGGGCTTCGCTACTGCAAGAGAGATGAAGTATACTCGAAAACACTGCTGTGACAAAACAATGGACGACAGAATGGCCTTATATCGGGAACAGTGAGACAATTCGAACTTGACGAAAGACTTAATCGGAATTGGTTTTGATATGTTGTTTTCCGAATTGTACTAAATCATGGTGAATCAAGTTACTTTCGTGGGTTTTAGGGGGGGTGATTGTCCCAATCGCTCTTCCGGAATCCACCCTTGCCCAAGGGCCGCAATATCACGCTGACGCAATAATGGCGGTGCCTGAACGTTACTAGAAACAGCTTTTACATCTTATTTCCTGCGAGTAGTATCGTGAATTTCAGGCAGATCATTTCTAGCAGTCTCTACGTACGTTTAAAAGGAACTTATTCACACGCTACCCGAACACTTTTAAACACTGGTGAATAAACTAAATAACTTAAATGTTAATTATTTGAAAAATTCCAAAAAGCATTGCGAGCCACATGTGGTCCGTGGGCCACCTTTTTGAGACACTGGTCTAGATTTTGAAGATGATTTATGGTTCATTAAAGGAAAACCAGGTAATGCACTGCTTTTTCAAAGAAGTCTTTTTCTTCCATTTGGTATCAGACGACATGTTCAGCTAAGGGAACAAAAAATATATGGCTACATTGGCAATTTCATGAAAATGGTTGTGGCAGTTTAAAAATTCTTGAGAAAATTCAGCTTATTTCGGTAGCCTGGGCTTAGGTCTGCAGGATTCAATTTTTCCTATAGGTCGGCTGACTTCTGCTTAGGTATGTTGGATATGATGTGGTAAAATAAGAACAACTTATTTTTTTCTTGCTAGTTTTATTACGAGAACACGGAAGTTTTAATTTTCAATTAGTGTTCGAAGGTCTACAGGCAAATTTACATTTTTAGGGACTCATTGAAAGGTGCGTGAAAAGCAATATTCTTCAGTTATGGCAAAATCACCCAAACCTTTTTGTTGGAAACTCCTTGTGAAGAATTTCTACTAAGTCACGGGTCCTTAACCTGGGGTCGGTGAACCCCTAAGGAATCCGTGAAGGTATTTAAGGGATCCACGAATGTGATTCAAATCGTTAATAGACTCTGCTTTGACATTTCGAAAAGGTTAATAGGCTTTGTAGACCTTTTGATTACTACTACAATGATTAAGAACTAATTGCAAAAATTTAGTGCAACGTTTATTCTTGAGGGGTCCGTAACCGTAGCAAGGAATTTTGTTCGGGGGAGGGGAAAGAGACCGGAAGGATTTCATCGTTCAATTTGCGCAGGCAACAATGGTACAACCTTTTTGTAATTTCGCTCGAAAATCGCTTCACTCACGAAAATGAGGACATTTCCTATCCACTGCTGCTTCCTTACTAACTGCTGCAAGTGGTGGGGAAGCAGTCGACGTTGATTGATTTTTGTGAGCAACATAGGAAATCTGAAACTGGCTATGTATTTTAAAAAGAAACGAATTAAATATCGCTAGCAGCAAAGAACCCACTCCACATTCCAAATCAAAGTCTCACCAAAGCAGTCTGCTTACTATTGGCCCAGTCGTAAGGAATACTTCACTGTCTGATTAAAGTAGGTTGCAATTTGAAGGGAACCTCAACTAGCTTTACTCGCTGCATGCAGAATATTTCAAAATATGACAAACTGTGTTTCAGACTATGTCAAACAGGACACAAATATGCCAATTGTTCATTCTTTGCAAAAAAACTCCTGGAAAATAAGCAGTAAGAAATATTCAGATTTTTACTCAAGTTCACCGCACAACCAACCGTTTATACCAGGCCTGCACAACTCAGTAACTCGAATGGCCAAATTATCAACATAAATTTGCCGCGAGCTGCAAAAGTCTATTTCATTTCGACGTAGAGATTTTTGTTGTTGTATGGAAGGAAATCTGGAACAACAATTGCTTATTCGAGGTCGAATTTTTGCAACATTTTCTACAATTGAGAAAGCTCTTGCATGCCGCAAGAAAAGGTTTGGCGGACCGCATGCGGCCTGCAGTTTGTGCAGGCCTGGTTAGTACAAACACATTTTAAGGCTAATGTGATGTTGTTGTCATAATTTTTCTAATAGAGCTGTACTATAACTTTCATGTTTCCCAGTACTAATTGGTGAGTGGTTAACATTACATGCATAAATTTTGAGTAAGCGGTGCTCAGGTCGCTAGTGTGTTATGTTTTGCAGTTTTGCCGGGGTTAGTAATTAGGAAGTCATGGCGGTGCTGGCTGGTAACTTCGGAACAGAACAACGCTCTAGCGCCACGTAACGTACGTGCCATTGTGTGGTAGCTTGATCCTCGCTGCATTTTGTCTCGTAAACGATTCACCACTGCTTGATTTGTCACGTTCTAAATTTCATTATTGTATTAGTAGAAAGCGCTGCGGAAAGTTAGTGTTGCAAAGAGCATTATGCGCATGGTTTGTATAATGGTGGGATATTAACACTTATTGGCCCCAAAGCAAAACAGTTTTCCTAACGACATCTTCTTCGTTTGTATACACAGTTGACTGGTGGTAGCGGTAGGCCTATGCGGTTATACATCTAAAAAGAAGAATTGCAAAGGTGTTCGATCAGATTTTCATTGGTGGTGTTGGTGATGACACGCGGTGGGGCCAGCATGGTACAGTGATCGAGGATATGGCTGTGGGATTGGATGCCTCCGCAAACGCAGCTTTTGTCATCAGTCAATCCCATTCGAGGGTCGCTATGCCTACTGCACCCTATTAGGGTGCATAAAGTATTGGAGTATTTCTGAACTTTCTGCAGTCGACATTGTTCATTGTTATGATGACACAAAGTGCTCATGTATGACCTAAGAATAACATAAACCAAACAGCGTTTGCACCAGTGTTGCCAGCCTTGCGGTTTTCCCGCGAATTTGGGCTTGTTTTTTGTGGAGTTGCGGGTTTTTTTGAGGACTTGCGGGTTGCTTGTTTTAATTGGAATTTGCTTGTTTTTTGGGCTTACTTTTTGCAGATTTCTGTTTTGCGCATTGCTTTTTTTCATATTTTATGGCACTTTTACTGTTTCAACTTACTGCTAAAGGCATATTGGGTGTGTTTTTGTGAAAATGTGCTCATCTTGGGCTTGTTTTTTCAGATTTGCCTCCCTGCTTTTTTGTTTAATTTTCTTACTAATTTTTCGTTTTGTTGAATTTTCTTGCCAACGGATGTTGGGCTTGTTTTTCGGTTAAACTACCTATTTTTGGCTTGTTTTTCAAATTGTTTTGCTTGTTTTTGCAAAATAACCTGGCATCATTTATTTGCACACCTGTTGAAAAAGCTAGCTTGATGAAAATAGCAGGCACCACCAAATATGGAAATTTCAAAGAACGCAGTTCGTGAGGGAGGATTAATATGTCTTCCTGGAGTTTTTGTACAAAACTTGTGGGATGTGTGTTGTTTTGGTTAGTATGCTTTTTCATCACTTTTTCATGAAAAATTTTGCATCACATGCTGTGTAAGTGGTCATTTTGTTACGCACCCTATTAGGGTGCAGCAGGCACAAACTGGTATATCTGCATGTTGCAACTATAGCATTTACTGCTTTTGCTTTGGGGACATAACCGGGTGCGATTTACCACTCGTGAAGTCCTACAAAACCTAGAGGAGAATTCTATTTCTACTGAAATTTACTTGACCCTCCCAATGACGGCCAATAGTCAGATGAAGACAGCGACTCTGAAACAACTGCTGATGAAATAGCCTTTTAACCCTTTGGCTTCTGGCAAATGCAGAATATAGCCTACTATAAACTTAGGAAAGACAATTAGGCCTACTAATAATAGGCTATGAGTTTAGAAAATGTTGAGCTTTCTCCTGACCAGTCTGACATCGTTTGAGATGGACGTAGCTGTTGAGTTGTACAATCAGTCCTGTCGCCACAGCGTAGGCGTAGCCAGGGGAATTACGAAGACATGGATCCCCAAATTGTTAGAACATATAGTCATTTTCTGCTTTGAGAGGCGGTATCCAAGACAAAATAGTGTTACCCACAAATTTTTGGGCTAACTATACGCGTTGCAGAGTTAGTAAAATTAAAGATATATGGCTTCAAAGAGTGTGGGATTGGAGTGGGCAGTAGTCGTGATTTGTAAGGTTCTCCATAAACGATCTTAAGGGCATCTCGAGTAGAGTCTGTTGGGAGCACTCCGTACGTGCAGAGTTCATGTAACAGGTGGTCGGGACTTTGTGCTTTGAGATGTAGCCGTAGACATGCCATGATTCTTCGAGTAGCGGGTACCAGGTTACCGGTGTTGCGATCGGAAAGCCCGAGCGGCAAGCGGGCAAAGCTTCACACTGTGGCAGCAAGCAACACTAGAGATCACCCGACGAGATCACTCTATTATTGCGTGTTCGAGCCACATACACAGGGACCCGACATGGGGAAGTGCCGCCCCGGGGCGAGTCGAAAAGTGCCGCCCCATAGTCAGTGGTTTTGAGCCAGGGGGAAAAACTTTTCTGAAGGGGGCCCGTTAGCCATCGTGTGGGCATGCAATATTTAGTTTCTAAAAACTCACAAACGTTACATATATATGGGCTTAAGTCTTCGTTTGTTCGCGCCACATATATACGGTTGTAAGTCTTCGAGCATACCC
>JGI24158J21664_10001488_pt1 | contig 26552 bp, 22 predicted proteins | sample Ectturendosymbi3_FD_21664 | JGI IMG/M metagenome (IMG submission 21664) | reverse complement strand
CATAAGTTCAAAGGTCATAAGGAAAGTGCCAATGCTTGATTTTTAATAAACACACCTTCTGATACATTCTCACAAATTTTCAGCTAAAAATAGGCACAGATAAAAAAGATACAAGGGTTTTTATGTCAGAGCACCAAATTCACAAAAATATACGCAAAAATTAAATGGGTACACTGCAAATTTCAACCAGCCGTAACTTTGTGAATACAGGTCCGTATTAAAAAATTCAAAATGTTTTGAAATCAGAATGATGAGATCTCTCTGTTTATGAAATTTCATGGATTTTTCTCACGGTCAGATGTATAGCTCTGGATCGCCTGACATGGAATGACCCGTAAGCACAATCTGGTCGTTTGTGCATCGCAAACCAAAAACCTGCTCACCACTGAAGCTTAATTTTAGAGAATTTCCATTTCACCGAACAGCCTGAGTGTTTGACAATGTGATTCTGAACTATTATTTTAGGCCCGTGATTTGTAATGGTTCGCACCTGCCTCCGCGAGATTTTGAGTTCCTCAGTTCTTTCGATCGTTCGAATCGAAGTGCTGCTAGGTCGCGTTGGTTTACAGAATTTTTCCCACCTTCTGGCATGCTCACGACTCAACTGGTACTTGCTGCTCAAGTTGAGGATTTAGCTTCTTAAGTAAAACTTTCTGCCTTGCAGAAAGAAAGCTCAACAACCGTATGTTACTCCGGCTCAACGACCGGGATCGCCGAATTCCCTCGCCTCATCGATCATCTCTGAACGGTCACACAGGCAGCGCTTCTCCATCTCCTCTCACCCCCGACTCCCAATATTCCTCTGCAGCGACGGTTACTTGGTAACCGCGCTACAGATTACGGATTGGGTGCGTCCGCGAGATGTCGCCACCGTGTCGCTGGTCGGAACGAATCGAATCCTGAGGAAGATCATCAACAAGTTTAAATTTGAAGTTAGCATTGATTTGTTTCCACAAGAATAAGGCCTTTTAACCATAAACGGCGATCAGATAGCTGCAAGTTTCGCGAAACTACTGATTTTTGCACAGAGAGACTTGTTAAGGTGCAAAGACGTTCACTCGAGCTTAGGATTAAACGATAGTCGTGAAGCGTCTGCATAGTTTGTTCCGCACTATCATTTCATAGCAAGCATGGGACTGGAAAACATTTGTGCAGGTTATTTAAACTGTCCAAAATTTTTTTACTTTTCGTTTTCCTCCTGCACATTTATAATTTTTTCAACGACATCATCACCGCAACTATAGCATGCGATTATAGTTGACGACACAGTGGAAAGAAATGCGCTGTTGATTTCTTTACAAAGCTTTACCGTGATGATATGGTTTTACTTTTGAATGTTTTGTTCTCTCGTGCTGCTTTATCCGTGGTTTAGCTCGTCGTTCGCTACGTCTTCCTGGTCACGGCGATGACTGCCCGCTAGCACGCGCATTTAATGGGAAGCAATTGTTAGGCAGTTTCATCGTTCATCAATGGTGTCTTTCACCTTTTTCAGAGCGCCGCTCTCGTCACTCCGCGCTACGAGCAACCGGCGATCATACACGACCAGGTCAAGTTTAAGGAACACATCATTACGAGGATCTACACCGCTCTTTTCAAGGCAAGCTGTGCAACATTCACTTTTGCCGTTTACGCTAATGTTGGCTTCCTGTTTTGGTCGCTGTTTGCTGTCGGCGGAAAGTTAAGCTTTGAGCATAGCATCTGTTTGATAGCACTTTTATGTTTGGACTTTTGTTGCATTTTTTTGTCGCACCCAGACAATCAGACAGGCCTTTTGCAGGCCTTTTACATTGTCATTTACGGTGCCATTAACGAAGACGCTTGTACTCACTTTAACCTAAAGATACTGCACTGTCTTGGATTTTGACCGTTCTCTCGCAATGGTTATATTTTGCTGGGCTAGGAAGTGTACGATTTGATGTGCAGACACTTCGAAATACACTTTATAGATAACAAAATAAACACAAGACTTACTGACAGAATTTTTGTCATCCCAGACAAAAACTGACTGTTTGAATATTGTGCGTGGAATTTTCGTTTACTGGAGGATTCTTGACACCGATGTTTCAAATCAAAACCGGTTTACTTGGTTGAATATGTATGTATGTACTAGGGTATGTTCGGTCGCTAGTATTACCGAGGTTGTTTAATTGCAGAGGAAGAAGTCAGACAAAAAAGCTTTGTCCGAAACTCAGAACGTGCCCGAAGAAAGCTTTTCGAAAGATGAGGACCTCAAAAAGCTTAAGTATCAGTAAGCGGATGTGCAGCTCAAACGATTCCAATCTGGGCTTCTCCAATAATTCCGATTTTGCGGTTGCGTTGATTGGTGAAATGGTCCAAGAAAGACAGCTTACAAACTCTGAAACTATCTCATACAACCAAGGCTGTGGAAACGGAACTCAAAATTCAGGCTCCAGCTCCAGGCATCTAAATTTTTTGGCTCCGGTTCCAGAACACTTTGGTCCATTAAAAAGTAAAAACCATTATATTATTTGTACAACTCTCTTGCACCACAAACCGTGCCTGTGGAACCGGTACCCAAATTTCAGGATCCAACTTCAACATCTAAAAATTTTTGGCTCCGGTTCAAGCCATCCAAAATTGCTTGGGCTCCGGCTCCACAGCCCTGCCTGCAACATCATATCGACTGAAAAGCAGCTCAATGTGGAGTCCTTTCGACGGTTGCAGCCCAGCACGTGACATACCACTGGCTGGAGGAAGCATCGCCCCAGCTGAGAGTAGAAATTGTGGCAACGTCCTTAAACTTGTTATAAATCGACCCGAAAGCAATGTTTTGGAAGTATGTTGTTTATTGGTTTGACAGCACCACTGTCGACGCTTTTTTCTGGCAAATTCAAAGATGTTTTAATCTGCTGCTCACTGCTTTTCGTGAAAAACGTCTTTGTGTCATCAGGTTTGAAGAAGAGGAACTTGACGACACGACTGTTCAAGAAAGTTTCGGTATGCGTGGTTTGTATGCGAAAGGCGCCCCGCGAAATATTATGCTATCTGTATTTTCGCTCTCAATCTGTTTGTTTGCGCAAAAACTGCGTTCAGGCATGTTTACTATAAAGCAAAAAACGTAATTTTCAAAGCGTTCCCATAATTTTCCTACCACAGTTCGATCTCAAATATTTGTTTTTACCACTTTACTGCATTTTTGTTTCACGCGACAGCACTTTAAGCTAAGCTTGACACCGCAAACGTTTTTTACTCTCAATCAGTCCAGATACTTGTTGTCCGAAAACTGCAGTGTTTTAAGTTACGGATTTGCTGTTACGTTGGCAAAGTACAGCTTTGAAAAACGAAAAAAAACTTCTGCTTGTGCTGAGTGGAAATTTTCCAAACAATGTCGGGTTAACGCGTGTACGTGTCATTGCTGACAAAATGCTTGCCGTTCCGATAGTAAAGAGATACTTTCATCTTTGAAAGGAAGTGCTGTAGCTGCCTCTCGCGTCTCTATTTGTCTATTAGTATTTTTATATTTCTACAGACGAGGACGAAGAGAACATGAAGAGGCCGTCCGGTGCGATTCTGAACGCCGACGAAGGCAAAGTCAGCTTCGCCGACCTTGGTCTGACTTCCGATTCACATTATTTGTTAGATGAAGAACAACTGGACGACAGAATAGACGGCGGTAAGTTGCTGTGCTGTAATGTGAGTTTTCGTGGAGCAAGCGTTGAAGATATTGGTGCAAAAATGCGTTTCGGTCTTCGAACTTTTTCTACCAAACTTTTTCCACATCGTGCTTTTTTTCCGGTCGCGCATGCTTGCTCTGTTCGTTATCTGTGACTACGCAACTGGCTCGCTGTAGATATTTCAGACATTCGTCGAACTGGCGGCAAAAACCTTGGCATGCACTGCATTGCTGCTTAACAGGTAAACGATAACGTGGCAGTTTCCCGCAGAATGGTGCAGTCGCCAGGTTGTGTTTGTTTGATGGTTCAAACAAGGGGGCGCAATGTTCAAACAAGGGGGTGCAATGTTCAAACAAGGGGGTGCAATGTTCAAACAAGGGGGCGCAATGTTCAAACAAGGGGGTGCAATGTTCAAACAAAGGGGCGCGATGCAATCCGGATCGTCGTGGTAGAACAAGACCTGTGGGAAAACAAAGAGGCGGGAGCCAACTTCACCCATTGTTTGCTCAAAGTTTCATAGAATAACTTCAGAAAACGGTCATTACTACATTCGATTGCAAAATTACTTCAAAACCCTTAGCAACCCCAAGTTACGTCTAAAATGCAATTTTCACACAACATCCAATAAGCGGCTGGCAGTGTCACTGGTGTAGAGAAACGGTTATAGTTTGAAGCATGTTTTGAAAACATTACTATTTCTTTGTCTCATGCTGAAACAAAGGAGTGTGAATAAAAGTCGAGCGTGACGTGCCCAGGTTTTTGTGCTTTTTCGATTACACCAAACTTTTTATCGCTAGCTTTTCCGGACATATTACCTTTGCAGCTGCAGTACTTAGGCTACTGGACAGGCATTTCTAAGCTGGCATGATCTTAAAAATAAACAATAAACTGCTCGAAATGGCGGAATTGAAGCGGCAGTTGCAGCATAATTTCTGCTCGCTGTGAACCTCAGAAAAATCAAATCACTTGCCATTTCCTTGTGATATCGAATTCGGTGATTCACCCGGATATCGGACCAGCGTTGTTCGAAAGGCCGCCTTTGTGTAACTATCCAATACTCTTGGAAGACTGCCTGTGAGGGTTGTTTGCCTTTTGAGCTAAGGCGAAGTTGCGTTGTCCATGATCGACTCTCCCTACTGCAAACACTTGTAGCAATTGGGGCCAAGCTTTGAATATACTTAATGCAGATATTCCAACCAGCTTCTATGTGTTTCGCTTGCTGTCTTGTTTAGAAAACTTGCTGCAATCAACGAAACGCTGCATCACCCGCATCCTGTCCACGTGGGGGTTGATCGTGTCGGAAGATTTCGTATACAATGTCTCCTCAACACCCGCCAAGCCCAAGAACGACGAGCTGCACCATTTCTTTCTGCGGACTCTTTCTTTGCTGTGCAGCGTACTTCTGGAGGTTTGAAGGCTCTCTGTTGAACTTTTCTTATCTGGGTCTACGCGACTGGCCCGCTGTTCTTGACTGAATAGTGTTTAATTGCCCACATGCATTTATTTTTGTTCTTTCGAACCGATGCCTCTGTGACCCCCCCGACTGGCGATCGTTCCGTTTCGACGACTTAGGGCAGCTTATTAATGCAGCTCAAACACGATCTCTCGGGCCTCCGTTCTGACCGTCTCCCCCGCGCGGGACCGAGTCTATCTATCACGGTGGCCTCTTCTGGACACGTGCATTCGTTCCAGGTGTCAAAGACAAAACCAAAAGTCGATGGAGATCGCGGACCATTCGGTCACATCAGCGACAACACTGGTTCAATCTCATCACATATTTTCTAAGACGATTCGTGTTCCGGCTAACTGGATAATTTTTAATGAGGAAGTTTAACTATACCTTAAACGTTTTTCACTTAATAATTAAACTGAAATCTAGTAGCGTTGTTGCACGGCTTGAGGGAAGTGCTGAATGCAACTTCAGAAGTGATGCTTTTGACGAATTTTTTGGCTAGGTGGGCGTCATGTCTCTGGCAAAAGATGTATTTCTAAAATTTGAAACGGATCAACGGCCAATATAATACCTTGTACTGACTGCTTGATGCTTTGGCAATGTTTTCCAAGGAACAAGATTTTTTCCAAAAGCTTTTACACAGCGTATCATCAGGCCTGTGGCCACAGGGGGGCATTCGTAGACAGTGGTCCCCAAACTTTGTTGTGCTCAACGTATTTTACCCCCTCCCTAAATACGTTTTTTCCTCCCTAAAAACGTATTTTACCCCCAAACCTTAAAACCTGGCTACGGGCCGACGTACGCTGCAGCGATAATCGCTTTTGCCTTCACCGCTATTGCGAGCGTTGTTTTATTTACTTTCAATTCGAAATCTCGTTTCAAATCAATCGATCTGACCTTGTAAGAAGCGAAAGCATTTACGTTTTCAGGCCCAGCGTTTGGCTCATTGCTTGCCGTGGTCGCTCCAGGATGGCCACCACCATCATCACACGAGCGACTTCCTCCGGAAAAGCATGTGTGATGCTGTCATGGTTTTGGCCAAAAAGCTCGCGCTGATCAGCTCTTGGGATAATCACCATCTGCCAATGGTGAACGAAACCATGAGAATCGTTGTGAAAGCGGTGTTAACTTGTCACCAGAGTGCACCAGAGGGTTGCTCTTCGGCTCAAGAAATTTTCAGTAACTTGTCCAACGCGCTCGCTGTTCTGAGGAGAGCAGAAAAGCTCATTCGTCAAAATTACAGGTATAACCTGAAGTTATTCAAAAGTTACTTGCAACTGAATGAAGTTCCGGCGATTAAAGAATCTGATTTTTATTACGCCACTAACCTGTGTCTTTGCATTAGACTTATTAGCTTGATAACTTCAATGAGCANATTTTGTCATCACTTGAAAATTATGGGCTGTTCAGAACTTGGTTCTTTGACATTTATATGTTAGATTTCGGGAAACTTCGAAATCTGTGATTTTGTGTTGCGGTGCTATTGGGCTGGTAGGCAAAGTAAGTCTGCGTTGTATTACGAACTCCCACGTGATGCTATTGATGTTTGATGTCACACCTGTGTAGCAACATGGGGCATCTCTAAAAATGAGGCAACAGTAGGGGGTATATAATTTCTTTTTCTTAAGCAGGCAAATCCGGCCAACCCCGTTTAACGGGAACAGAACCGGATCAAAACTGGATTATTGCTTACTCTTACATCTGTCTGCAGTTACCGTAAAGTTGGTGAACAACATGGCAATGAGTTCGACCCCTGTTCTTCGTTCAAATACATTTTGCTCGACGTCAGACCTGTGCGATCCCCCGACTTTTCTGCGGGACGTCTGATGCTCTTGCCCGTTTGGAAAATGCTTTATGAGTTCGTATCGGAGATATACTTGCGCGAGGCTTCCATCCAGGTAAGAAAGAGCTTTGCAATCTCGTAATTCGCCGCTCACTGCGAAACCGATGGATGCCTCAGTGCCGTGCGTTGGTCGCTCTGTGAAATGTGAAATGATTTGTTTAAAATGCACTAGTTCTGTTGGTGGAACAATGTGGGCCCTTTTATCAATTTTGCATTCCATGTTGTGCATCTTGATTTGTACAGAGTAGACCGTATGGCACTTTTTCGATCAGATGTTAAGTGTGCCTTGATCGCACAGAACCACCCATTCATGCACAAAGTCATGTCACTCCTCCAGAGGCTGCTGTTGACGGCCGTGCCTCAAAACGAATTAGATCCTGGTCGCGATCTATCTGCTGTTCGGGGCATGGTGCAGCAGCTGAGAGACTACAGGTTGGATCGTGCTCTTCACTTGGCTTTGAGAGTAATCCACGAAACCTACAGCAAGCCCGAGCAACTGCAAGGTGGGTAAAAAACTTTCAAGCAGCGAATGCCACTGCGTTGTTTGTGACTGCTTAATTGCGCAATCGCAAGAAGCCGACCGTGATACCTTGACACAACTTCTCACTTTTTATCTCAGTTTGCCCGTAAACCAAGCTCGCGTGCAGCTACGTTTTCTTCGAAAAAACAACAGTGCACTGTCGTATTTCAAAAAGAACAAAAGTGTGTGACGTCACATCACACAGCGCCAATAGGAAATCATGCAGTCATGGACGGCGCAGTGCAGCACAACCAGAGTGAACCTGGTCGATCGGGGAATCTCTTATCGTTGGTGCTGCTGAACAGGGTTCCCACCACGCGGTATTGAAAGTATTGAAATATGATATCGGTTTTCAAGACCTTGAAAAAATATTGAATTTGACCAAAATGTATATAAAGTATTGAAAAAATATGGAAATTTTATTAGGAAAAAAATCATATGGTTTCCGAGCAGAAGCGTCTCGTATTCCCCTGGTTAATTTAAATCTGTAAGCCGTAAAATTTTTGCGGGACATGCAAGAGCAACTGACATGTATGATTGTGCTCAGGAAAGCGTAGAAGAAACATTAAGATAAGAAATCGTTGTACTGTCAGTTGATGGCCCACAACGTGTAAACTTGTGTTTCATGATTAAAATTTTGGAAAAATGAAGGTATGTGCTGGTAAAGGTATTGAAAAAGTATGGAAAGCAGTTTTCAAAAATGTGTGGGAGCCCTGTGCTGGAACACCACAGTCCCTGCATTCTGAGTTCGCGTTTCCAAAAAGAGACCGTTGCAAGTGTTCTGCCATTCTCTGTTCCAAACGACATTGGCCATCTTTTCACGTGGCAGTTCACACATGCATGTTATGCGACAGGCGAACAATGGTTTTCGATCGAGCTGCTGTGTTCCGCGATGCTTTCCTATTTTACGGACGCGCCGATGAAGTTTTCCTGCGTCGATCCTCCCCACCAGCGCTTCGCGATAGAGAGAGACTTGATCACCGAAGCCGTGAAGTAAGGCGCCGTTTGCACGTTCGGATATTTTAAGTTTCACGATATTCCGCTTTCGAATAGAAGCGTCGAATAAATGTCAGATTCGAGGTGTTGTTGAAATCTGCATGGTCGTTTTCACTGACGTGCAAAAATGGCGTTAACCGGTAAAACAATTGTGGGCGTGTTTCATGACCGGCAACCAACTCCTGGAATTTTCGCACTGCTTCAGAAGAACAGGAAATTGAATATGGTACGTGGCTCATTGGCCGGGCAATCACGGCAAACGTTTTTGAATTCATTTCGTCGCCCGGCAGTTAACGAGAAGAACAGGGTAGATGCCGCCATGCTGGCATAGAGGTCACCACGTTTCATTCGAATAGATCATCGCAGCGTGTAGCACCCAGGACGAGGTCCTGGTTTAGAGAAAGTTCGATATAAGCCAGGTACTCAAAAAGTCCTGCTGCCAAAAGGTTGCGACCAGTCAAAAGAAACTGTATTCCTTTCGCGGCAATACGTTCACAGATAAATGCCGATAGAGCGCGGCCAGTCGATTTACGACCAGTCGCAAATTTAAGGAAAACAAGCTTTCAGAAAAATGTCCGCACCAGGACCAAACGGTTACGAATAACTTCCTGGCAAAAACAAAATCGATCAGAAACAAAAGCACGTAACCGGCAAAATGAAATTCGACTGCACGGCGTAAGAACGCAGCATCACAATTTAAAGGTAGAGTGAACGCGGCGANCTGCGACCAACAGTTTTNTTCAGCTCACAGGCACTGCATTAATCAACGCGCGAGGAATGCGCAACTCAGCCGGAGGAATTGCTTAAAGGATGTAACACAGCAGACTTTTCTCTTAGTGCGTTAGTATTGCGACAACCTTGAGCTCTTAGGTTCTGCTACACGTAGCGTAAAGTTGCACTCATTATCTTTCACAAGGTCAATCGTTTGTGTGTTGTTTTCTTCTAAATAAATGCACAAAAATGTGGTTCACTGAAAATAGCTTTAGAATTTATTGCAGTTTGTTGCGCGTTGCAGACAGCAAAAGCTCTCGCACGCGTGGTCAGCAAGTCAATCGGCGGCATTTCTGCTCTGTTCGGGACGAATCAAGGAGGCCGCCCTTTTCGCCCGGGACGTGGGCGATTGGCGAGCTGCCGTCGTCATGGCGGCGATCGCGGATAAGGTCCGCGCATTTTCTGATCCCTCCCCAAGCTCCTATCCGCTGACCGGCCGCCTGAAAAAGCTGGGAGATATAAACGTGCAAGAGATCTTGCAAGACCGATTTATGGCTGTTTTGCCGGGAGCTCTTGCAGGAGTGGACGAGCGGTTCGGTAAAGACAGCGCCTTGCACGAATTCGGTCCGGAGTCGTTATTTCTCGATTTCACCGACCTCTTCTTGATCGGGGTCATGACCGGGTGTGATTTTTCCAGCTGGTCGGTGAAGTTTGTTTTGAGTCGATTGAAGGAAAATCTTCGAAATATGAGCTTTTTGGTCAATGACAAGATCTATATACCGGCACCACCCTTGTATCTGCCGCAGCCTTTTCCAGATGGAAACGATGGTGAGCCGCTGCCGTTGTTTGGTGATTCTCACGCCAATAGTCCACATTCTCTGTCGCTGGAATTAGCTTCTCGTCGCACGAGATCGACTGTTTTGCGATGTCAGTTAGATCACCCGTTATTGGTCGGGAAAAAATGGTATTGTCGAAGCTGGGGTTTGTTTTTGACGCTGGAGTTGAAGCGCATCTCGCTTGTTCTGAAAGGTTGTTCGCAATAAACATGACGAGGTTTAACAGATTCCAGCCTTGTTTGGCTCAGGTCGTCTGGTGGTGTGTCCAGAAAAGGGTTGGGTCAAATAATGCGAACTAACAGCTGATAATACGAGTTTACTTTCAAACGCAGTGCCGTATGTACACGCGCAAACATGTTATTGAGCGGTTTCAAGCCTTAATCCGCGTGAATGACACCGAAGTGTAGCTGCTGGAAAACGGTCACGAGCGTGCGTTGCAGTAATGTGTACAAGCTTTTCAGTATCAAATAAAACAATCCTTCTGTTATCCTTCTTACTTCGCAACATTGCAGCCGAAGAATCGTTCATGATCGTCCGGCAGAAGGTGTCGTGCTGGCTGAGGCTGCTGCTCGTCGTCTTCCACTCGATCGGCATCACGAGGCACGCCTCGTCCTGGTACGTGAAGAAGCTCGACGACGAAAGACCCGGCTCACCCCTGTCTTCCCTGTCCGAAAACCTGACCAGGACGTCCGACTTGTCGCTGGACTCGGACGAATCCCGCACGCTCCTTTCCGCTTTCCGCGACGCGTTCGCGATTCTGTGGATGCTGAGGGTGCGGGAGCAGGTGTCGCTGCACGCTCGCGCTTACCAGTCGCTCAGAGAGACGGGAGACGACTGTTCGCGGGCGGTTTGGGAGTGCTTGAAGTGGCTGGGGAGGCTCAGCCCGTTCGCACGCTTCTTGAAATGCGAGACGGAGCTACAGGACTTGGTCCTCTGCCTGGCCAGTGCACTTCCGGTGAACTTTGACCTGGCTCGCGTGATGGCCAATTTCTTCCCCGACCCCACCAACGTTGACCCCAAGGTCGAAACGAGGTTCAAGCAGATGATGGCGAAAATGCGACAGACCTCTGTTCCCGCTGGCTTCTCCGCGACATCGGATCGAGATAGTCGTTTGGATCGCGGCGACCGGTCCGACGACCCGGAGAACTTGCAACCCATGACGGTTGTCTACCAGCAGCAATGCCGCGCTGAAACGCGACAAGCGGTTGAATCGCATGTTTTCATGAAGAAAACTATGACCTTCCGACCCGGCACCAACACATCGACCAGCTCTCTGACGCTTGCGGAAGCGAGCGAACTCGCCCAAGCGCTAGACTGGATCTACCCGTTCGAGTCTGATCACCGTTACCACGAGTTCGTCTCTCAGCTGTTCGAGATCATTTTGGAGAAGTCGGCTTCTCTGCGCAAGTACGACTTCTCGACGAGAAAGTCCGCCCGGCACCGGCACGCCGCCGAAGAGCAAGTTTTCGTTCTCGCCAATCGATTCCAGATCGCGACCGCGGAACTGGAGCGCGCCGCCGAAAACGACGGCGGGCGCGCTCAGAAGTTCGCGTCGCGCTTCGGAAAAGCCTCTTTCGAGAAGCCGCACTCGTCGTCGACGCCGAAACCGTCGCTGAAGAAGGCGTCGAGCCTCGGCGACGTCATGCGCTCAGTCCAGCACCTGTCTTTCTCCGATTCTCCGTCAGACCAGCCGTCGGCTTCAGGATTACGACGCTATTTCAGCAAGCCGGAGGTGAACGCGACTGAGGATCTTTCCGCGCGGTTCTTCTCGATGCCTGAGTGCCCTGTAATGACAATCGCCGATGCGCCCGCGCCAATGCGGAAGCGTCTCGGCCGCCTGTCGATGTTCACGCGATGGTTGCATCACTGGGCGGATTCAGAAAATCCGGGCGTCGGTCGACAAAGATCGGCCATTCGACTGAAGATCAGAAACGAGCAGCTTCTCGGTGGACTGATCGTCGCCGAGCTTCGGTTTGGAAAGAACTTGTCTGTTGTCAAAAGCGGTGCCAGTTCCGAGATTGACCAATCGGAAGCGAGAACTGAAGCAACGTTGATTGGTCCGCAGGAAAATGACGTCGACGAGGTCACGACGGTCAGCTCGTTGGACGTAAGAGACGTCACCGTACTTTTTACAGAATAGCGCTTGTGGTGTGGGTAAACAGCAGTTAAGTACACTATTTGTTTGAAATTTTCTGGTTGCCTGTGTTAAATTAAAAATTTTAATCTGTCTGAAAGCTGTTCGTGCTGCCAGACAAATCGCTCTAGGCTTCAGCATCTCTAGTTTGCGCGTAATTCAGTAGCAAAGTATGTGAGTTTATAAAAAAAAGTGCGAGGAAAGAAATCAGATAAAATTTCCCTCCAGCGCTTGACCGTCAGTTTGGATAAAATCCAGTAAGGCCAACTCATATTCAACTGCCTTAGTTGTTCATGCGTAGTTGTTCTAGTAATGCCTCGATTTACGCCGTAGCCCTGCTGTCCGATGGATTCTATGCCACGGTGAAGGAAGTTGCACTTTTATATTATCCTTAGTGCTTTTGTTTTTTCAAAAGTTTCTCAACATCACATCATTTGATTCGCTCTTTGTCGCAGGACAAGCCTGCACCGGATGAAAGCGATGCCGCCATCTCGAGAATAGTTGGTGAGCGTTTATTGCCAGGTGCTGAACAAACTGATGAACTAACACCAGGGCCGACTGCAATCGAAGAAGGTCAGTTCAACATTAGCGCGATTTTAAAACCCACAAACCAGCTCATAGTGTTGCATTTCAAAAACTTCCCGGCTTAGCCGCAGGAGGCAGGATGGTCGCCTTCCCTCTGTGAAAAAGTATGCGAAAAAACGGGCAACAATATAGCTTTTTAAAATTGTTTGAAAAGCTTTCAAAAATCTATTTTTTTCAGTTGTTGGCAAACACTTACAAGCAAAATAAAAATATTATGATCGGTTTCAATTTGTGACAAGTACCTAGAGTATGAATTCAATTGTTGTATGCCAAATTTGAAAAAATTATGGTCAAAATTGTTAAATATCGCAATGAAAATTTTTCCTCCATGACTGTGCTTTCTGTAGATATTTTTTATAACATTCTTATCGATGCAATAAAGAAATGACTGTAAGTGACCGTTGAATATGCCAGAGCTTTCACCCATTATGCTGTTGTGTTTTGCGCGGTGTGCTGTTTTCCACACTTTCTCAACAGAAGCTACAACACAACTTTCATGTTTGCTTTTTTACACATACAAGCCAAGGTGCTAAAGTAAATGCAGTTATGATCCGCATGTTCTTTCGTTAAGTCTTCATCATTTCATGTTTACATGAAGGACCTGTCTCAGCCTGAAATAAACACGAATGCTTTATTTGTCAGTGAACGCCTTGATTTTTCTTTGCGTTAAAGCCCATAACATTTTTTAACTCATGGTGTTTTGCGACTGGATGCAGGGTCTGACCAGCTCCCCGACCCATCTTCGGAGCAAGTTGCTGAGGCTGAACTAACCATGGGTATTGGTGGTAAATGTCAAGAAGACGACGAGAAAGCCACTGATGAGCAAGACGAAAGTAGAATTTTGTTTATGTCTACTTTGCAGTGTTGTCCTAAGATAGAAAGCGTGTTCAACCTTGCAAAGTTTGAGATCGGTTTTGATAGAATTTCTTGGTTTCACAAAGTTTGGCTGCAGTGGATTTGCAACTGTTCTGCAGTCAGAACTTGAGTTCCAGGAGTTTGTAATAACGGCTTGATCATATAAACAATGTTTGGAACAGAATGTAATTTCTATGCTTCTAGTAGGCTATATGTCGTACATAGAGAATTTATCTCCTGTTGTAAGCCTAAGCGTATCGTAAACTTTGTATGTGTGGATTTCGTCTATTGTGCAAATATCCTACTAATAAAAGGAGCTCCAGCTTCTGTTTTTTCGCGTGACATTCAAAGTTCCTGCACTGGGGATGCAATCTGCTGAAACTTCGAAAGAAACGTTTCCGGCATAAAGTATACCCCGGACAGTGTACGTGACAAAATTGAGCATTAAAGTGTTTCCCTTGGTTTTACTAAAATTCACTAAGTCTACTTTAAGTGCTGCCATGGCATTGTAGTTAAAGCAGACAAATGACGAAAGTTACCTGTGAAAGACAAAATGGGAGTTGTCGAAACTAATTATTAGCAGGGCACTAGTTTTTGGAAACGCAAAGTTTACCGATAACCCTTTGGAAAAATAGACCTATAGTTAAACAATAGCTTTGAAATAGACGCTCAACACAACCACACTTTCAGAATGGTACTAACTTTAATCTTGCTTGGTACACACGACTTTTTTGCAAAGGCTTTGAAGGACCAATACAAGGTCTGTATGCGAATTTTCTACGAAGGCCTTCAATCCTCATGTTTCATCCTAAACCTGTCCACTACTGTGACATTGCTACTTTCCTGGGCAAAAAAAACAGGTTTTTCATATGTCCCTTTGAAAGTAATGGAATTTTCGGCCCCTAGTGCACGCGGTCGATACATTTTTTATGCAAGGTAGCTGATAAAAATCGGTTTGTTGCAAGATTCGATACTTTGATTGCCGGTCTAAAAACGTCAAATCACATATCAAAGCCTTAAGCCAAGCATCTTGTCAAATCAGTATCAGTGATGTTCAAGTATCAGAGTAATGGTCAAAAACATGAGTGTCCACATCGCTGCGATATTTTTTGCCAATACGATTTTTTGGTAAAAAAGTAAAGTCGTCTCGTCGCCATTCCTTCAAGATCCTTTTGCTTTTCGTTTACACCTGCTTGTTAACTCACAGAGGATTCGACTTTGCTGGCTGAAGACCTTGCCGCTCAAGGCTCAGGTAAAAACATGGTTACTTGCGCGTAGTTTTCGTAGCTGTCTTAGCTATTGGGTTTAAACAAAATCTGCCAGATAGTTCCACACCTACAGTACCATGCTGGCTGCTGCTGTTCGCGGAGTTAGTTCTGACGCTGATTTACCTTCTTGCTGCGGCCAACTATAGGTAAAAAATGTAATTAGAAAACACATAAGCTGCCGAGAAAGTGTCGGCGTTGCGATTGTACTCGTGTTCTACTGCACGCTTTACTTTCATAAATTGAAAGTCTTTAATTTTAAATTATGCGTCGAGGAAAACCAATTTCAGGTTGTTTTGCTTTGGGTCGATTCTCGGAATGACAACAAGAAACTAACTTTCGACTTCGAGTCATTTGCAAGCGATTATTTTTGCTGTACGAGCATGTGACTTGACCATCTTCGCAAATGTCTGTGAACGTAAAGCGACTGCCTGAATTAAACCTATCGCAAAGATTTCCAACCAGCCGATGGTGTTCCGCTGTGGTAACAATTAGATTTGAATGAAAACACCGCGTACGCTGAAGAAGTCGATTGACCCGGATGCGTTGAACATAATACATCGAGCGCTTGCTTTGCAGAATTAAATGGCGACGGATCGTCCAGCGGCCAAGCAGACGGGGGCGGTCGAATCACCGGCCTCCCGCCGTTAGTGCCGGAACCATCGGCAGGTGGCCACCACGCGCATACTTCATCCAATCAGAATGTCGCCGACGTCGTTCGTTCCGAGATCCACAACGTGCTGCTCGCCCAGCAGGTGTCACTGTTGAGTCAAATATTACTTGGCCAGACAATGCTCGGTGGTCCTCATGCTCCTGGTCAAGCGGCCGCGCCCAATCCTGTCATGAGCGGCGTTTTGCAGACTTTGCTGCCTGGGCTGACCCAGCCCGGTGCTTCTCTGCCTTCCCAGCAAGCGCCAGTCGCGCAAACCCCACCTGTGTGCCCCCCTGCTCCACCGCCCGTGGAGCCAGAGGAGCAGGGAGCGTTGGAACCGGACGCTAGCCCGCCGATGAGAAGACGCCGGCCCGAGACCAAGTTCAGCATTCCTCTATTTCACGTGGCTGGCATCACCAAGTCGCAGGATCCGAAAAAGATGGACTTGGTTCGAACCCCGGAGTCACGTCGGGCCTGGTCCGCCTCCAGCGCGGCGCGAAAGACGCGCTACGAGACCGAGACGTCGTCTCCGCCCAAGCCCAGCACCATGAGGCTGATCAACGTCGCCTCGCCAGGAAAACCCCTGCGTATTCAAGATTTGCACAGCTTCCCACCTCCCAGCAATGATACCGTTGCTGAGGCCGCCCCGCCCAGTGACCTACCTCCGCGTCAGCACAACGCTGAGCAGTATGCTCATCACGCAGGGCCTGCGTCGATGGCGCCGGCCCAGAAACAAAGTCAACACCACGGCGGCCCTGTTATGCTTCCGGTCACCACCACCCGACCGCCTTTGTTAAAACTACCGAGCATGGCCGTGCGAGGGGGTGCTTATGTTCCGCGCACCCCCGGACCCGCAAGCTTCATCAAGACCAAGTTCCCGATTTTGCAAGCGGAGCCCGCTTCCCCCCCGTCCGCTCCCCACTTCGCCCCTCCGAGATCGCGGGCCGCTTGGCCGGATCAAAATCGACCGGATGTGACGTTGTTTGAACGCGTAAGGGAAATACCCGTGGTTCCTCCCCAGCGATCTGCCCTTATCCCCCGGTTGATCGACCCGCGCGAAGTTTTGGCATACGAAAGGAACAAGCAGAATTTCCAATCAGTAAAGCAGGTGATTTGACTGCTCTTTTTAATTTATGCTCTAATGTTACTCAGGGCATTTTTTCTTGCTGCATTCTGCGTGGCCGCATAGCTTGTATCCCTGGTGTTTCACGGGCCTGGTCGCACGAAACATTTGCTATTAGTTTCCTACCCGAATAGTTGATGGCGTCATGTTGCAGATTTGCAGCTAAGTAAAGTGTTCAGGGATGATTTTTTTTGCAGAACTCGCCAGAATCGAGTTTCCGACTTGGGCGTTTCTGCATGAGTTTTCCGACTTGGGCGTTTATGCGCCATTGACGCGCAGCGTTGCATTGATCAGAAGAATGTGTAAAGCCGCGCCCAAGTTTTTACGCGACTTCTTGCTAGTATGCAAACGCCGTAGTTTCAACTTAATGCAATTTACCAATAAAACTGTTAATGTTGTCCTCTGAAGCTTTTTTCAAATCACCTTGATAACAAAATAACAATTAAAGTTGATACCCGGGCAAGGACTTGAATAATGGGTGAAACTTGATAAAGAAAATACGAATCGTTTTGTAAATAACTGGATTTTCTTCTGCTGTCACTTCACACTCCACATTTCTCCGCCACATCACAGGCTCGTTCCCGCGCTCCTCCCAAACCTTTAGTGCCCGTTATGCAAATAAAGGCCCCACCATTCGAGCAGACTCCGAAAAAAGTCCCTGGCAAGAAAGCGGATGTGGACCAAGAGTGCGACAAAGAGAACGTCGAACCAGTCCCAAGCGAACAGTGCAAAACAATCGGAAAGTATGGGGAGACCTCGAAAGAGGTGAAAACTGCGAAACGAGGTTCGTTGAAAATGCGTTTGTCAATCGAAATGTCACAGTTACAGTGAAGCAGTGCGTCGTTGCGACTGTGACGTAATGCATCGATCCATCCATTTTGACCTGAGCGCACTGGTCCATTCAGCTGAACAAATACAGCAAAACTTTGTGTAGAGCGGCGTACTATCGACCGTCAAAACCCGCTTTTGGCCGTAAGCACACGAAGAACCACGCTTGAAATTTTATTTCACAGTTGTTTGGCAATAAACTTTCTCATTGACGTCATCGCGGGGTTGTGGCATCAACCTGAAGTTCGGTTGGTTTTGCAGACACCTTTTCAGCCAAAACGAAGGAAGTACACCCGCCCGGAGGTGAACCACTCGCTTTCGAGGGCTACTTAAGGCAAGAGGATATTAACCGCGAAGTCATCAGTCTCGCCAGCGCCAGTTCAGACGAAGCGATGACGCCGTCTGACGCGCATTTCATCGCAGCTGTCGGCAAGCAGGTGACCGTTTCCATAGTACCTCGTTTTCGTGTAACTGCGATTTTGCTGTTGACCCTGTAGCAAGCGCTTGGCCTCTTGCGTTAAATGAGTATTTTCAGATTTTGTTGTCAGTGTGAGCTGCGAGCGTCAGACGAACCTCAAACTAAAGGCAGTACGTCTAAGCGCCAATACGGCCAACGAGTTTCTTAGCATGGCAAAAGAAGTCAGGTTAAACAGTTCGATTTCGCAGTCAAGAATAGAAGCAGTCGATTTTGCGTGGTCGTGCAGATTAGTGGCAAGAATACTCAATTCGTCTCCGTTTCAAATGAATGATTTACTGTTTCTTTGCTAAATATGTGGGCGCGTTTTTCTTTCACGGAGTCGCTCGATCGCTGCGTGTCTTGCGCTGAGTCCCGCTACTTAAATTTTTGTAAAGGCTTTAATTGCAGTGGACATTGCGTTTAAAGAGCCTTGAACACGCTGCTCGTGTTTCGTAACTTTTGCCTCTGTTCATCGTCAATATGTGTGAAGATAACGGAGGTACTTTCCTAGAAAAACAGTGATCAATTCACGTGCTTTGCTGAACGAAGACGTTTTCTAAGCAATGTGTTCGGCGTTCATTTTACTGTGGGTACCAAGGCTTACCTGCATTTGTAGCGCACAACTTAAAAGTTAATTTTGTCTTCATCAGTAACAAGAGTGTTGACTGCCACGTGCAAAATCTCGAAATCCGTGGCGACCTGGAGGAAAAAGACTAATTCATTGCTGAATGGCATGTTTGCACGCAATTGATTGCATGAGATAGTTCTTACGCTCACGGTCGTCGCCTCAACATTCTTTTCAGATTCCAACCAAGCCTCGCATGAAGGACGTTAAACTGCAGGCGGCTGTTGACGAAGAGACCCCCGACCAGACAACCCAAGTCGAAATGCCGGATTACCGCGACCAGCTGACGACCAAGCCGCTCAAACCGCCCCCCGACGTATTTTTAAGACTGAGGTCAGGATTTTGCAGCATTGTGTGAGCCTGGACTAGTCATTGCAAACAGTTCATGTTATTCCGGCAGGCCGCTGTGTTGCAACAATGGCGCTGCTGTGTAGAATGCTGAACGTTACAGTTCGCAGCTTGATCGTCGGTGCATGACGCGCTAAAGGTCCGTAATTGATCCACTGGTTAGATCGGTTCGAACGCAAGACACCGCCTTGAGACAAGAACTTGTTTTGATCTGTTGTTGTCATGAAAACGATGACTATACTTCGCAGGTTGGAAGCAGAAAAACCTATCGATGGACAACCTGCTGCAGAAAAGCGATCTGGTTTCCTTCACATGGGAGAGGTCAGCGCGGACAGCGTCAGGAGGGGGCTTTCCCCGAAAAAGGTAATTGTTTTTGCTTTCTGAACTGCGGTCAGGAAACTGAAAATGGAGCGCACACGTCGGTCAACACGGACAGAAAGGAAGCACGGATGCCTAGTGATTTTCACAATAGAAGCAACGATTAACTCCTGCTCTAGCTCGCAAAAAAACAGCACAAAAAAGCAGTTGTTCGAGCACAGTCAAGTGTCGAGCTTTGTTTATCAGACGAACCTTGATTGATATTTGTGTCAGATGGGGTGTTGACAGGGTGGGTGTCGCCGGTATAACTTGTTCTAAGAAGTTCTTGTTGTTTCTCCAGACGCCTGCGGAAATCCATTACAAAGTTGCGAGCGAGTTGCAACCGGATCTGACGTCATATGCTCCTGGCTTCCCGGTCGAGCCCTCGTCTTCTCCATCTTCGAAGAAACTTTCCTTCGACTCGATTTTGTCCAAACATGCGAATGAAGTCACCGAGGTGATTGCTAAGTTTTTGCCGTATTACCAGCGAACACTAATGCTTGGAAGCAGCATTTTTAAGAGATTACGCCGAAAACTGTCTGTTTATGCTGGATCTCACAACATTATCTGTTTCGCGGACGTAAAACAGTCGATATTTAGGACATAGTTTTTTTCTGTAGCTGACAAGAGACTCAATTTAGTTTTGCAATTTTTCCACCACAAGTAAAGAAACCTGCCGTAGTTCCGGCATCAATTTGGTCAGCTGTTGTTATGACAATCAGGTCAGGAAGGTGCGAGAGGTCACCAGAGAGCGACACATCAATGCGATGGAACAGATGAGCGCTCAGATCGATGCCATGGACGCAATGGCTCGCAACATGAGAGACGATTTCAAGGTGAGGAGTGTAATACTTCGATTGGCTTTTCAACTGTAGCTGGGCGTGCAAGTTGCGAAAGATGCTTCAGACAAATCTGAAATTGCTTGGCCTGTATTCGCCATTACATGATTTTAGGAATAAAGTCAAGTAGTTTTTAAAACGCACTTTGCTATTTTTTTCTTCGGAAGAGGTTTGTTGTTGTTTGGCCACTCGTTGTAAATTCTGCTACTTTCGCCATTTTATCGTGGGATTTTTTGCGAGAAATCTATCTGTTTTTTTTCTTGTGAGGGGGTCCAGCACAGATCGCATGCAAGTTCATTTTCTTGCACGGGGTTTTCGAGGTAAATTGTCAAACTTTGCTGGCGTCGTTCCACGGTGAAACCGATTTGCTTCTGTGGAAGACGAATCCAACGCTAGTTGTTTTGCAGAGCGCGGCAAGCTTGGTGAAGACTATCGACAAACTGGGCGATGTTCTCCAACCGGACGTTGCCGTTCAGACATCGTAAGCGGTTGTGCCACTGCAAGCAAAATTCACTGTTCAAACATTGTAGAACGCCCTCCATGCGCAAAAAGTTGCACGCACACAACCTTTCCTAAAGCGCAACCCCTAGCTATGTTTTGCTATCCCAAAATAAAGTTTGCTGGTGTACAATGATCAGAAGGAGCAAACTGCCTAAGGAGTATTTTGAAAACTGCAACCGTTAATGACCAGACGAAAGCCGACGTTGCTGCATCATTCGAAAGTGGTCGCCTTGTTTTCAACTGATCATAGCAGTTGTTCGTCGCATTTTCATCTGCTGTTCGTCACACGACGCGCATCCTCATGCCTGTGCTTGTGACGTAATCGCCTTTTTCATGTTTCGTTTTCGACTCGCGACACGGTTTCTTCGTGACGCAGACCGACAAGATCTCGCGAGAAAATCAGCTCGGAGGTATCGCCGCCGCCACCTCCTCCTCTGATGCAAGAAGTCTCCAGAAGCGCCCAGCCTCGTCGCTATTACGAAAGCACTTCTCCGAGGTGAATGGCGCCGAGTCGTTTCTTTTGAACTGCCGTCGGTGTAGCAAAACAAAACAAAAGCGGAATTGAATCGTACACCCACTCCAAAGTAGTGTAGATATTTTTTGTCGAAACGTAGAGTCGTGAGTTTGCGTAAATTATTATTTTGGCATGAGAAAATGGCAGGACCTGCCGCTGTCCTTCGCCGGCAGACGGGGGTTCATGTCTGTCGAAATCGTCTTAAGCATCCAACAACATACTTTTTTGAAGTAATCCAAGCTTTCGCTGGCTTTGTTTCGTAACAGAACTTCCGGCGAGCATTCTGTTGCAACACGTTCGATGCACGAGCCACTCGAGCGTGACTACACCGTGCCGAAGTATCAGTCGATGTACGGTTATGCTGACCCGGGCTCAGCAAGCACGCTCAGCGATTTCCGCACTTCTTCGTCGCAATACAGAAAGCGGTTGAACGAAGCGTACCGGTTGTCTGCCGCACCACACGGTTCGTTGCTTCGCTCTTCTGTTTCGAACTTGCGCTCACATAAAGACTGGGTGGCTGTTCGATTTGCTTTCTTTTTGCAAAACTGCACTTTGCATTGTTTCTTACTGTATAAGGCCTTTTCATAAGTTTGAACGTTTGAGCTAAACCTCAGAGTTGAGTTCCTTCGTGATTATTTGAGTAAGCGATTCTTTGATTTCCTGCAACGAGAGAATGTATCCTCGTATGAACGAGGAATTTTTGCGAAATCGTAGGCCATCGCAATGTACGTACTTGTTTGGGAAAGCTCAATTTGCATTTCATGCTAGAAGCTAAGTTCCAAGTGAGAACTTAACGACTAAGTTGTCAGAAATCAACATATTTTTGTTTTCGGAAAAAATCGCCTCTGTTTGATGCAAATGCGTGGTCTGGTATTTTGGCAAATTTTCTGCATGTTCAAATAAAATCTTTACAGATATTTATCCTGAGTATGTGTCTTCATCGTCTTCCATCGCCTCTTACCCGTCCAAGCGAGACGAACCGCCGTATGAGACTCCTTTAGAAGCTCCCGCACTCCCGGAATCTATTCCTGAGGTTCCGGAGGAGGATGACTCGAGCACAGATATTTCTGTCGCTGAGGAAGCGCCCGACCCCCAGCTGGGTGAGCAGTGTATGAATTCATGAATGCAGTGTTTTCATCAGATACGTCAGTTCGTGTTAAAGGTTCTCGGAAAGCTTTGTTTACTTGCCCTGGTGACGTAACACGAAGTTCACTCGTTGATTGGCTGCGATGATCGAAGTTCGATCAACGTCACAAACGACAAATGGAACCCACCGGAACAGTTTACTTTGGAAAATTCTGCATGATCACCGATGAAGATATTGAAAGCTGTTTTGCCCTTTATCGAGGCAACTGTCTGCCTGCTTTGTGTTAAAGTCCAATGTCCGAGTCCTGCTTTGTTAAAGGTTTGGGTGGAAATACATCTTTAGGAGGCAAGATTTTTGTTCTTATTATATGTTGAAAACAAAGTTTTTTAGGCAGAAAAATTTGGGGGCACTGCCCCCGAATGCCCCCCGTGGCTACAGCCCTGTGTTTAACACGAGGTTATTGCGCTGCGAGAGGTGGTTTGCAAGAACTCATATAATTTTGAAACCTCATCGTTTTATTCGCTGTTGCAGAATATGCCTTGGAACAAGAGCGACTGGTTAAAAACTTGATCGAAGACAAACCGGACTCGAAGCAGAAAATCAAATCCTGGAAGCAAAGGTTCGCGCTTGAGTGGTTTCGTTATCTCCTGTCCGTGGAACTTTACTTTTGCTGCTGTTTTTCGCGTTCACAGCTAACCTTTATTTCGGTTAATGGTGAGCACACGCGTGATTTGAGCTGCCTGCTTTAGTTGCGGCCCTTTAAATATGACTTAACACTGCCGAGTTCTTTGAACGTGTGCCTTGTGTCGAAAGATCGGAAGACCTATTCCTCCGAATTTGCACCATTTGGCTACAGGATAAAAGCGCGTTGCTTTGCCAAAACAAAATTGCGTGCGACCGAAAAAATCCTCCATTAAGCTTCCACCACTGAGTTTGAAACACGAGGTTAACTTCACTTGTTTGTCGTTGGCACTCAGTAGCAGCGTCGTAGAGGTCACCTTCCCGGCGTAAGCGACATCCACTGTGACGCATCTGAACACCCACCATTTGCAGCCCGCCAGCGGTACTGGAGCCTCAGTGCTGCTGCTGCTCTCACCAGGTCGCCTTGCTGACTGTTGCCGTTTGAAAAACGCACGTCTCGGCTTCAACGGGTCACGCCTGACTGGTTTTGCAGGACGGAAAAAGACAAGAGCGAAGTTCGCCGCTGGATGGCGAAGAAGCGACGAGAGCGAACGACAGATTACCGAGCTCAGCTGCGCACGAAGCGCGAGGCTGAGAAGCAGCCGTTCGTTTCGAACAGGAGCGGCCTCAGCCAAAAAGAAATAAACAAGATGAACGCCGCGCGCGAAAGACAGCGAAGGTTTGCGTTGTCGTTTTTTCAATTTTCTTGCCTTTCTTGGTTCTGAGCGGGAAACGATTTGTTGATTTCGACAGCTAGGATCTGTTTTTGAGTCGATGATGATCTTTTGCACATTTTGAGGACATTTGTTTGGTGATGAAGGCCAGTTGCCGGTTGACCGATCGCTCGGTTTTTGTCAGTGTGCAGTTTGCTTCACGAACGTCGTTTGGTCAAGCTTCTTATTTTCAGACTAAAATTTTCGTGTTCGTGCCTTGCATCAAAGCTCACCTTTGAGCCTGAACATTCATCGAATCTGTGTCTTCAGAATGCTTGTCAGAATATTCTACCCGTTCAGCGTTCTCGTTAAGCTGTTAACCACCTTTTCGGCTGTGATGAATCGAAGCCTAGTTCACACTGCGATTCGTAATTATTGTTCAGCCAAATGCTCGCAAGTCATCACCAGTCTCGCGTTGATGCCGGCGTCAAACTCATGGACGAACTGAAGTCAGGGAAACCTCGACTTCCCTCTTCTGACGCAACGGAGTAAGCGTAGCTATCTTGTTTGTTTGTTCTTTGTTCTTTGTTCCATCACCAGCAATTAAAAAACTCCCCCAGGAAAACGCACTAGCTTTGTGCATCGTCAGAATGTCGCGGTTTTATTCTTGCAATCCCCTGAAAGGAAATGTTTACAACGTTTGAACGATGGTTCAAATACCATGACGTGCCCGTTGCTTTGCTCATTTCATCCCAGCCTTCTTCTTTCTCAGTTACTTTCCATCAGCTTGAGTTTAGGTTATCAACCTTGCGTGGAGTTTTTGCGGTACGCTTTTTGACAACTCATACGAAACTTTTGACAAAATGCGTTTCTCTGCTACATGCTCACACGTCAGAATCAAATAGTGGAGAGGCGCTCCAAGCACCGCTTATGTGCTTAGCTCTCTCTTTCGTAATGATCTCCGGATATAGCACAGCGCACCAGCTTTGACGGACAAAACTTGCGATTGCTTTCAGGCTCAAGAAGAGGAGCAAGACGTCTGCCAGTAGACGATCCCCACTGAAAGAAGGTAAGAAGTGTTGGAGTTCGTTTTTCTCGATGAATTTCCTGTCACATTCGCAAATCACGCTTGTCGTGAAAAGAAGAGCTTAGACCTACCGGCAAATTCCTCATCAGCTTGTCTGACGAAAGTGACAATTTTTAAAAAATGCAAATTGTGGTCATCTATTCAGATTTCTCGAAAGCCTCATGGCATGTTACTTGGCGATAATATTGCTGAATAGATGGTTCACGGGTAGTGTTTGGAACGAGGCAAGAAAACTAACCGACAACTCACCAACTTGCTCTGATAAAGGCGAGCATAGCTACATTGTTTCAACTTTTTTAATGTTGAACTGACACATTTAAACAGTGTGAGGTCTGAACACATTAACACCAGAGCATTGACTGACTAAGTACCTGATTACGAGCTGGTGACCCTTGTTTGTGGCGTCACTTGCCTGCGGTTGTTACATCACTTTTTAAAGTCGGAAGCAAGACGAAACAATAAATGCAGTGCATCAAAACCAAAAGTGTTACAGCAGCAGTTTAATCCACTGTGCGCCACTGAAGAACTCCTTGCTGCGATTTTCATTGAACAGCAATTTCGTGATGATTTTGCCCCGCAACGCTTTTCACTGTCCCGGCCGGGGTCCTAGTCACCCAAATCTAGTTGGTCGAAACAAAATATGACTCAGTGGTTTTGTTATCAACTAAGTTTTTTGCTGTCGCATTTGTGGGGCGCATTTACAGCAAGTTTCTTTGGAAACGAAAAACAAAACATTGATCAATTTTCGCTGCAAACGAGTCTTTTACTGTTATGGCTACACACTTCCGATGTCCAAGACCGTTGAAATCTTCGAAGTTATTTTAAATCTGGTGGTAACGAATTCTGATGTTCCACCTTGGACTTGGTATAGGTTTATTTCATTGAAGCTAGTAATCGCAAGGGATGATGTTCCATCAAAGGCTAGAAGCTTAAAAAACAATACCAGAGAGACGGACGCAGCCAGGCGGGTCGCTAGATTTTGTCGGGGAGCATTTAAATGTGAAGGACTACAAACGAAGACCATCACCCATTTTCAGCAGTATGACCCCACAGCAGGGACCAAGTTTATGGGAGATTCGGGGGAGATATGTCCCCCCCAACTTTTGGACAGGGGGGGACATAATATCTTTGGTCCCCCCAACATTTTGTGATGAAAAGTAATGTAGTTGTACAAATTTCATGGTTACATTACTGTTGGAAACGTTTCCCGAGCATAAAACCAGGGCATAAATGTGGAAAACGAACGTTATCACTGGATTCTAACTGAATTGTCGTGATTGTTGAAAGTTGTATTAGTTAGTTTGAATTACGGAATCGGTGTGCACATGAACTTCGCTCGATCAAGAATTCCTGCGCTGTTCTGTAGCCTACGATCAGAATACGTTGCTACCAGGCGCGTAGCTACGGGGGACAACGGGGCAAAGCCACTCCCAATTCCAAATTTTTCAGGTTAATAAAATATTTGAAGTATAAGCCAAAGAAATACTTTCGTGCAAATCAACGAAACTGCCTCAACGAACCTATCCTACTTCAGCTTTTAGTCGAACACAAACTTGTATCTGACCTTTTGTGATCATAATCAATGGCTGCAAGTAAAAACAATTGGAGTAACGCTTTTCGCAGCTGTTTTTGGCGCACCAGCTTGCTGTATCCCACCTGATGGTCATACAAGCTTCATTTCAAGACCATCGCAAATTCCTCTCTGATAACCGTGGGTGTTACAAATACAACCTATCCTTGTTTCCAGTGCCAGCGTAGCCTTAAATCGACATCGTAGATTTTTGTTTTTGCACAGTTTTTAAATTACATGCGTGAATATGGTGTTGAGATAAATTTTAGATGTCTTGAAGCTCTAACTTTGGCTAAGAAGCGATTCAGTTTCAAAGTCTTCTTCACTGCGCCATAGTCACTGTTTAGCAACAATATCATTCATTCTAGATATTTATTTGTGATGACATGTATTGTGA
>JGI24158J21664_10001486_pt1 | contig 26565 bp, 15 predicted proteins | sample Ectturendosymbi3_FD_21664 | JGI IMG/M metagenome (IMG submission 21664) | reverse complement strand
GCGGAGGAGCTAGGGCGTTGGTAAGGCAACTGAAATTGCTGGTTTTAGGCTGAAATCAAAGTACGAATATATCGTACCCCGGTTCTCAAAGTGTTAAGAAGCTGGCAAGGGGTAAACAGGAGAAATAAGGTTGAGAACCCCTGATCTAGCTGACTTTTTATGCATCACTAGTTTTCGATTTGTTTAGGCAGATCGATCACAATGGTTCCAACAAGCCTGTATCTGTTCTTTACCCACGAGTAGCTATACATTTACCAGGAACATAATAAAAAATAAGAGTTATCTTAAATGTAGCCTAGCAAGCTTCAAAGTGTCAACAGTGGGTGCACATCATTCCAGCTGCTCACCTCTGCTCTACTGCTTCTATTTGACATGACTTTCATGCAGACCAATGTTTTTGCAGTTGTGAACTGCCCCGTTGTAACACTGAGAGTGTTCTACTCTAGTGTTTTAATGTGCAACTTGATATTTTTCCAGTTATGCAATGCTTTGTCATAGTGTTGAGTACTGCGTTTTGCTCTAGTCCAGGGCTACTTACATGGTGGACCATGGTCCGAATTCAGACCTTTGGATGGTGACTACCGGACCTCGTCAGCCTCTCAAAGGTGCATTTCATACCCAGAAGTTTTTACCTCAAAATTTTGTGTTTTTGCCTGTACTTCTAAAGCATTAACTCCTCGCCAACTGTGTAAGTGATTGTCAATCAAGGTGTTGTTTAACTATATTGCAGCGCACACCTGAGTTGGGCTAGCTATGCTTATCTGGTTCGAAGTAATTGTTTCATCACAATTGTTCAACAATATCTTGACACTACAATGTCCATCCTGGTGAAAATAGTGGATTCAAGGCTAGAAAATAGCAATGAAACCTTTTCTTTCAAAAAACAATGCAATTATACAAATTACTCGTGCACAATCATGAAAGATGCTTGACTACGGAAAGAGTTTTGCAGGGATTTTGGTCCTTTGGGAAAGATTTTTTGTTTTTTGCGGGAAGTCAACAAAATGTGAAGAAAAAGCTAAGACATTTTCAGCTTTTTTAGAAAATGATAAAGAATGGGAAATTGTTGAATTTTTGGCTGACATAGTGTAACACCTCAACAACTTCAATGCAAAACCGAAGGAGTAAAACATACTACTTTTGATTTGATCACTACTACTCACCCTTTCCATAAACACTTTAATATCTTCAAACATTTCATTCAAAACGTACCCAGTTTTCTGAGGCACTTGGGAAAAATAAAAGCAAGAAAGATTCCAATTACATTCAATTTCTTGAAAAGTTGATTACCAACATTGTTGAACAGTTTGGCGACTTTTCTTTTCGAAAACAGTTGCTACTCTTTCCTCAAAATCCTTTCAAGTGACAGACATTACCAAATTTTCAACTGAAGCAAAAAGACACGTACACATATTTAGACTGAAGACGTAGTGGAAATTTTATGAATGCCTGAGTTCTGCTGGGCATCTTCGCTTATATTTCTAGGCAATGACCCATCATTCATTGCATTCACTAATGAAAGTGGTGGACCGGAGCTCCAGCAGCTTGACACCACTGGGGTGGATGCTGTCAAACTTAAACTGGAATTAATTGAATGCCAACAGAATGTAGCAGTGAAATAAATATTTTTTGATGGCACACAATCTGGTTGTCTTGGAAATAAGAATGGTAAAAATCGTCGCAAGTTTTACTGCTGAAAATATGGACAAGAAATCAGGTGTGGACAGATAAAAAATTATAACATTGCATGATGAGGGGTACTCAAAAAGTAAAATATCTGAAAAACTGAAGTTCAGCAAGACTGCAATCCATCCACGATACCTTCCTTCAATTTTAAAAGTGGTGCAATTGAGCTGAGGCTTTGCAAAGGCACATCTCTTAGCTTTCATGGAAGGTGTAAGACTACGTTTTCTTGCAGATTCACTGAAATGACATTCCATGGTAATTGTACTGCCATCTACACCTGTGGGCAACAAATCTGGTCGAATCTTTTTGTTCAAAGTGGTGGGTGAGTGCACTACCATCGTCCTTTTCACTTTGACTGGTAACGTTGCACCTACCAGCCCTGTTCAAGTCCTGAAAACTAACAAACGTCTAGAATCTGGAAAGTGTCTAATAGATTACAGTCTTACTGAACTTCAGTTTTTCAGAAATAGCCTTTCTGAATAACCCACTTCATGCAATGTAAGAAGTTTTGACCTCTCTTCAACTGATAACTGATTTTTTGCCCATGTTTTCAGCATCAAGACTTGCAATAACATTGACCATTTTGGTTTGCAAGACAACCAGATCGTTAAAAAGCCCATTCTTAACATATTAACGACCGTGATTGGTTGGCCTTTTTTTGGCCATAAATTGCCAGCTGCTAGAGCTAGAGAGCTGATCAAACCCTCTACGGATTCTGCAATTCTTCTAGTTGACATTGAAAAAAAAAATTTTTTGTTTTCGGTGGGGTTTTCTGGAGATGACGTCACAATGAGGGCATGTTTTTGAAATTTTGGTCACCATTAGCCGGCCCTGGGCGCCAACCTATTGACCCATTCTATTGGCCTAAAGTTTTGTTGAAAACTAGGTCAAAATCCACGTCTATAGAGCCCTGGATTGACTTGCTAGCATATCTTTAGTCAAAATTGTGGTCAAAAACCCAGTTTTTGGCCTAATTCAAAACATTTCACAAAAGGGATAATTTGCCCTTTCAGGGCAAACTTTGGCCAGCCATAACTAGGCAGCAGAGTGAGCTAGAGAGCTGTGCAAAGCCTGTAAAAATGAGTGGCGGTGTGTAGTTTAGATCTAAAAAAAAAAATTTAAATTTGGTTGGGGGATTTGGGCCAATGGGATCATGACAAGAGCATGTTTTTTGGTTAATTATATAACGTCATCATCCGATGCCACGTGCCAATATTTTGGATCGCAATATTTTAGGATTCTAGGCGAGAATATGCGTTTCTAGAGCCATTGATTGAGTTTCTAGCGTTTCTGGTTCAAAAGTTTGACATGTCACATTCGCATGATTTTATGGGAGAGACTGGACCTCGAAAAATTTTGACATTTGTAACTGGAGCCTTTAAGCAGAAATTGTAAAATCCGAATCCATAAAAATACTAGAATACTGCAAGATTTAAATCCAAGTCTATGTTCATCTCATGTGAATTTTGAATCGATTTCCTATTAAAAATTTGTGATTGATTCCTTGCTTCTTTCATTCTATTTCAACAAGCAAAGTTTAGAAAATCCAGTTCAGCAAAGTTCGGCAAAGGCTATTTGAATAAGTGTAATTTAAATTCGATAAAGTGTGTTTTCTGTTATACTGTTAATAATGGCTGTGGAAACGCGAAGCACATCTGCTGTGGCCACGAAGCAAGATGTGAATGAATTATCAGAACAGTACGAAGATACACTTCAATCTTCTACTGAAGAGGTGAAGGCTTTCCGCTCAGAAAACCAGGACCTGAAAGACCCTGTTCAAAACTCGAGGGATGCTTCCTGTCGGACCCAAGAATCTTTGAATGATCTTGAGCAGTATGGGCGATGGGAGTGCCTTGCATTTCAATGTCAGGCCTGGTCTGAAAACGAGAACACTGATGAGCTCATTACCAGTGTTTCAAAGCTTATAGAGATGAACCTTTCTGCGAAAGACATCAGTGTTTCACATCGACTCTCTGGGAAGTCTGAAAGCAATCCGTGACCTACTATCATCGCAAGATTCTGCTTGAGACAAATCCAAGATGAGATTTATAGCCATTGACACCGGCTAAAGGAATACAACAAAATTCATCCACAGGAGCGTATCTATATCAATGAGATTCTCACCAGGACAAACTGCCAATGCTTCAACAAATGCTTGTACAGGAAAAGCAATAACTTCAAATACATCTGGACAAGGAATGGAACCACCTATATATGATGGAATGTGAACAGCAACACCATTGCCATAACAAAAGAAAATGACTTGGTGAGATATAAAATCATTAACCATTAGCTATGTGCAGCAATTATCTCTGTTTGAACTTTTATAACATGGTAAAATGGATTTGGTAGATTCTTGTAGAAAATGCAGTAGACGTTTTAGTTCTGCTGTTCCTGTAATCTTCTGCGATATATGCAAAAAGTGAAAAGTGCAAAAAGTGGTTACACTTAAAATGTTCAAACTTACTGATTCTCAGTTTGCTGAATTGTCTTCAAGTAGTGTGCCTTATTTTTCCATATGTGTATTTCAGACTCCTTGCCTGTTAACTTAGACTATGATCATAGTATATCAGATATTACCTATAACTCCTTGCCATTACTTTCTGACCCAAACGACTCTGAGTGTAAATTTTATGACCTTATGCATTCAACTCTCTCCTGACTAGCAAAACAATTACTCCAGCTTGCATAGTTTATGTGAATAGATCTGGACATAATTTGTATGTGCTGATTCTGACCAAAAATCTGGTGGTGTTATATAAAAGTATATATAAAAGATAACTTATCATTTCAAAGGCGAAGTCATATATGTAATGATTTGAAAGATGCCGAAAGCTTGTGGGTTGCAAGTAATATTGGTGGTAGGCAATGTGTTCTTGGGGTTATTTATAGACACCCTAAATATGACTGTAGAGGTTTGACTGATGATGTTAGTGCTATTTTACATTATCTTAGTGACAAGAGGCTACCATATATCATTTGTGGAGATATTAACATAAATCGTCTGCAACACACAAGTTCATCAAGTGTACATAAATATATTGAAAGTTATAATTGTCAACAAATAATAACCAGGCCAACTAGGGTAACAGCAACCAGTGCATCACTCATTGATCACTTCTACACTAATCTTGATTTGGAAAAAATAATCCCTGGAATACTTATCAATGACTTGTCAGACCATTTACCATATTTTTGCCAATCCAAACAAATACTGCTAAAATACATAACAAGAAACCTATCTTAAAGCGTGACTTTACTAATTTAGATTCTGAAATGTTGTTGCTTGACGTGTTAATGACGGCTCTCAACGTGTTAATGACAAAAGTTTGCCTGTGAAGACAATCATTGGATCCAAGGTCTGCACTAGACATGGAATTAAGAACATTCACTACTTCTTGAATGACATCATGGTTCTGTTAGATAAAAGATTTGCAACATGGAAAAAATTTTTTTGCTGCCTGGCTTTGTTTTCTGTCACTTTCTTGTCACATGAACTCCTAGAGAAATTGCACCTTACCTTCAAACCATTAAGTTCAACCATGTTACACAAATGCATACCTCTGCTTCACCAAAATAGTCTCCACATGCAAGTTGACCAGTTGATTGACAAAGGTCGGCAGTAACAACAAGACAATGTCCTTTTTTGACAATACACAAACTGTTTGACAATTCACCCTAAACAACAGAGCCGGGTAAACATGTTTTACATTTAGTATACATGACAGACACAAATAAAAGCTCATGCAAACAACTAAGAAACACTTTTGCTGACAACTTTAATGTAACAAACATTCAAACAATATTTATAGGCAGTGTTGGGGAAAGCCGTACCAATTGATAATTCTATAGTGTCACAAGTGTAATGTGGGCACTCATCTAAACTTTCTTGCACTGCTAGCCACTCTGGTCCTTTTGCAGAAAATATTGCACTGATGGCGAGTCAGTGGCAGCATAATGCATGGTATGCTACAGCACAACTGTGCCACTTTGACAGTTGAAGTTTTGTTTGCAAAATTGACATTTGAGACATTAGGACCAGCTGAATTGCATCCTTGTTCAGTTCAAATTTTTTGATATGGCATTTTGTACACAACTCACTTTTGCATTTTATCACTATGGAAATGGATTACTTTTTTCAAAGGAAGCAAACAATCTACACTGTCAATCTACATCAGATCACCAAATGGGTTAGCACTACCATAGCCGAATTGATGTGCATTTGGTAAGGTGTGCTGTGCATAGAAACACAAAAATTTCAGATTTTATCAAAATTCAACTAGTTTCAAAAAATGTTGGATTTTGAAATTTCGAATTTCAGCGGAAAATGAAGTGTACCACCTAATCTCTCAATGCTACATTCCAGCAACTGCTGCGTAGATTTTGATGAAATCAGTGTTATTTTGTAGTAATTTTCTCCAAGGATTTTATCTCTGTAGTTAGTTTTTCACAAAGAGGCACATTGGAGGTAATAACTTGTAATGCTTGAGTTTGAACCGGACATGCATGTTGGTTTACAAAAGCACAAACACAAGCAATGTTGAACAAGTATATAAAAACATTTGAATTGATAAAAGTATAGCACAACACAAAATACTGAACCTATCAGCAGGCTTCCTCAGGGCCGGAGGAAGCCTGCTTGAAGAGGTGGGCGAAACGTTGGCTGCTTATAAAATAATCACCATAACAGCTAATTTATCTGTTTGATTTGAAACCTGGTGGCAAATGTTACGAAATAACAACAGGAGTAGCAAAAAGATAAGTATTTTACCATGTTTTGACCCAAGGAATTCATTTTTGAAGTTAAAATATTGATGAGATGAGGATTTCAAAACAAAATGTGAGGTTGAAAATTTTCTTTACATTGTTGTATACCTCATCTTTGAGACAATATTTTCGTGCGTTGGCAAAAACTTGCCAAAAAAATTTTTTGTCATTCCATAGATACCATATACCATAGATATTCCATAGATAGATACCTAACTTCAAAGATCACAAGAAATTTGCCTACAATGACACTTTCAACAGAATTCCAAATAGGAATATCATTTGGTAGTTGCATAAGTTGCTGCAATATCTTTAGCTTGTTTTACTTTTTTCAAATTCTGAACATCAATTAATTATTCGCTGAGTTACCACAACATGGAAAGTATTGTAAGCTACTCACTAGCTAATGCTTTGGTAAGCTAATGCACCAGCTAATGACACAACCACACAAAATTAATTTATGAGAAACATTTTAGTCTTCTTGCTTGATGCCTTGATTCTGCTCAGTTTGAAGATCTTTGTGGTGATCCTCAAGAGAACAATGTAAGCTTATCATATACATCATAAAAACAAAATTCTTCATACCTGGTATTTTATAATGTCCCCCTCGCAATAGAAGTATGTAGCAATGTGTTTGCACAAAACAGTAATAAATGAAGAACTAACTCCATTAAAAAATGGCAGAGTTGAGAAAAGCTGCCCAACACTTTCAGCAACCATTTTATGGTATAAATTTTCAGGCAATTCTTTTCCAATGATTTGCTTTCCAGGAATGGCTGTGCCTCTATACCGTCTCCATTCAATGAATCGCACATTCATGACTCTGCCAATTAATTCTTCTGGAACCTGCCATTACAAGGAAGTTTGACACTTTCACACCTGGGTTAATTCAAGCAGTTCGCGCAAAAACAGCTGGATTGCACGTGCTTTTGCATGGGAATTTCTCCGGTCCGTTAAGCGCTACAAACCCGGTCAAAAGCTCAACAGACTCGGCAAGTGTTGTAGTTTGCACTCGAAAAACAATTTTTTGGTTGGGGGGTGACAGTTTTTTGTGAGTGATGTCATAAGTGGAGGAATTTTAGGCCACCTTGACCCACTTCACCTGTTCTTGGGCCCAAACCACTAGATGGTAGCATTTCGCTGAAGTTTTTGTTGGAAACTAGGCTACAATCTGAGTCTTTTGATGACATGCTGGGGTTTCGGGTTGAAAAGTTATGATCTAAAGCAACAAAAATATTTGACTAATTAGTTAATTAGAGACATATTTTAGTGGTAAATCCTAAAACTGGAAGTTACGAGGTTTTTCTTTTCATATGTGGAACACAGCTTATGCACAGCATCATCTAGTGGTGACATGCGGAGAATAGTGGACGGTGAATAAATTTCAATGTGCTAAATATATACAATTTCATTCTAAATTTTTTTGATTTTGCTAAAACTTTTTCATAATTACTTCTTGGTGCATCATTGAGTGCAAGAGATATGTTGTATTCCTCAATACTTGAAATTTCCATTTTGCATATTACCTCAGAAATATTGCAGCTTTTTTAAGCACATATTTATGTCGCACACGTTACATTTTTTTGTGTTAAGGTTCTTTGAAAAAGTTGTTTCTTTGAAAAAGTTTTACAAGTCACTTTTTGATTGTATTTAGAACTATCTGTAATTAACCTCTACTGAACACATTTATCCCATTAATGATTTTCTTACTATTTAGATTTGGCATGTACTTCTTAATATTTAGATTTGGCATGCACTTATTATATCTCTCTACAAACACACAGAAATTTGTGCTGCAAGTGAGTGGCAATGCACTGCAGCAGGTGGTGATGTTCAAGTACCTACGGGTGGTATTTATGAGTGACGGAATGCGGAACGAGGAGATTTATACATGGCAGAGGCGGCCAGAGTCACTTTTTCAAAGTCCTACTCTGCTCCTGTTCCAAAATCTTTTAATCCAGGTCCAGCAATTTTTCAAATTTAAGAATCCGACTCCTGTTCAGACTTCGAGTGCAATCATCGATTCAACATTAATTTACCCATGTTTTTACTTAACACTTTGAGAACTGGTCTACGATATATTCGTACTTCGATTTCAGCCAAAAAACAGCAGTTTTCGGTTGCCTTACCAACGCCATAGCTCCTCCGCCGATTGCGCTAGAGAGCTATTTAAGGGCTCAAACGGATCGGCCAGCCTAGTAGATTGCACTCGAAAAAAAATTTTTTGGTTGGGGATGCGGATTTTTTTGACTGACGTCATAAGTGAAGTAGTTGTAGGGTCATTTTAGCTCATGTTGCCTGGCCTAGGCCCCAACTGCTAGGCCAAATTGTTTCGATGAAGTTTTCACTGGAATCTAGGCTCGAGTCCAAGTCTTTTGAGCCTTTGATCAACTTTCTACCATTTATGGTTCCCCATAAGCCACTTTTTGCCATCACTTTGCAACTCCATAGCGCTAGTCAGGCAATTGATCTGTTCAAATCCTCAAAAGACGTGGTGAGTTTTTAGTTTGGATTTAAAAAAATTGGAATGTTTTGGATTTATTTTGCGGGTGTTATCAGAAGTTGTGTAGGTTTACACCTTTTTGGTCCAGGTTACCTGGTCTTGGGAACCAACCACTAGAGTGAATTTTTTTAATCAAGTTTTTATTGCAACTAAGTTATAATCCAAGTCTTTTGAACCCTTGATTGGCTTCCTAGCATTTCTGGTTCCAATGTTATGGCGTAAAATCAACAATTGATTAATTTATCAATTTGTTGTTTATAGACCATACCTTTTGAACCAGAGACGCTAGAAAACAAATAAAAGGTTAAGAGACTATTAGCAAATTCTCTATATTGTTCCTGATGACACGCAGCTCTCTGACTGCATTAAGTAGTGTGCAATATTCAGAACACTCCACAATCACCCAAATAAACCAGTCTATGACGTAACATTTGCTCTCAGGTTTTTGCATGGGAACAGATGGATGCCTGCAAACAACTCAGGGTAGCCTACGTGCTGTGATGATGGCCTATCTTCATGACACAGGTTTGTGCAGAATTCATTGTTGTGCGCTTCTTTATCGCACTGAAGCGTTGTCTTTTCACTGTGTTTGAGTGTTGCAAATTATCCACTTCGATTACAGGCAATGAAAAATGAAAACATCAGTATCGGCCCAAAAAAGCCTTATTGATCGAGCTCTACCTAAAACCAAATCAAACGCGGCTAGTACGTCTAGTAGCCTTAGTGGGGCTAGTAGCCTAGCACAAATAACTGTTTAGAATAGATAGTGGCATTGATATCATTGTCAAAACACAGGAAAATATTTATGTTATCATTGCTTTCAGTCACAGTGCTTTTGTTACATCACAATCGCTGTTTGTTCCTATGAACATAGTGCTGAAAAGATAGTTAGTTTGTTGAATATTCAGCAAATGTCAGTCTTACAGCCATGAGAGCTGTTTACCAATACGTACATACATTTATAAAATCGATGCTGACAATCAGCTGCACAAGTCTGTGGAGTGCTATTCATCAAGATGGCAGTGTTGTTACAAATATACTTGTGAAATCAATGCGGAGAAGAATGATTGAGTTACAATTGCTCCTATGATTTTGCATTGTAATGTGGAAGTGAATTACTTGAAATCATTATAGGACTTCTTGCGCAGCAAACAACATCATCTACTGCTCAATTCTCAGAAAGCTATCTGCCGTGCCTTTCAATATGAAAAATTCCTCATTAAAACACAGCTTCAGTGGAAATGAAAGTGCATTCCTTGGTGTGTCCCTCAGTAAGGTCTGAACTTATTTCATTTGTCATAACCAAGTAGGTGTAAATTGCAGAAAAAATTTCAGCTAAAGCAGAAAAAATTTTGGCTATTGCTCAGAAACACACCATGCAGGAAATGAAGCTGCCACGTGTAAGAACAAGTTTGAAACCAACTCTGAAACACCTACAAGCAGTGAAAAATATGTACTACTTGCTATAAAATTTATAGTACATGATTTCTTTGAACCACTGGTATTCACAATTGTCACGATAATAGTAATGAAAGTTATTCAACTAATATGTAGTCAAAAACAACAAATTTATTAACAAACGCAAGCAAAAACAAACATGCAAATGAGATGAACCAGTAACACCTACATTAAGTACTTCAAGAAATTTTCTTGTGGTCAGCATGGAGCTCTCAAAAGTTGCTACAGCGCTTGTAGCATTTGCAAAAGTTGCTGCAATCACAGCGACTAACCACCCATACAAAGCAGTTCCAATAATCATCACAGCAATTGACATTTCTTTTCCATTGTTTGAGTTGGGTACAATGTCCCCATATCTGATAACAAAGTAACAGATTAATGTTTAGAAAAAACTTTGCAAGCAGTGACGGATCTAGTCTGGCAGAAATAGTCTGTCAAAGAGCAGCTTTTGATACCTATTTTCAGAATAAAATGACATTTTCTCAAAAATTGGATTAGGAGCTCAATGTTTCTTTGGAGGCATGGTTGATTTCTTTCAGGCGTATCCACTCTATAGAGTGCGCTTGATAGCATTGAAGGCCAAAAAAGATTTCTTAGAATCAAAGTGTTTCTGAAATTCTGAAGCCCTGACAGTGGTTGCTGTTTAGCGTTATCTCCACGACTCAGAAAGTTCATGGTTTAAAGTAACATCGAATCACCTGTGGTATCACAAACCGCACAGAATGGTAGTTTGTGGTTCAGCATACAACAAAAAACAAGAGTTATATTGTATCAGCAAATAATCAGAAAAAAACTTTGATCACAAAACCTTTTTTGCCCAAATGTTTGTAAATGCTTCAAATGAAGAAACCATTCTTCTACCTATGCCTGTTCAGACTATTTGAAAACAAGCTAGAAAAAGTATGTATACGAAAGTCGGTTGAGCTTTATGATGAAATATCAGAAAAAGTCTTTTTTATCTCTTTACATGCTCATAGGCTGCTCAGCCATACACTGGAGTACTATTGTAACATATGCCTATGCAATGTCAAGTCATGCCATATAAAATGAATTCTACTTCCACAGAGCACCATCAACATTAAGGTGCATCAGGAACCCTCGACTTTTTTCAATAAACTTCTACCTTGTGTTAAAGTGTTGCATTTTGGTTAAAGTGTTGCAATAAAGTGTTGCAATTGTGTTAAAGTGTTGCAATATAAGACGTCAAAATTTTTTCGCAATTGGTTGCTGTTCAGGGGTGCATCGGGACTCCCAAAGTTTGACCCGAGGGGCGGAATTTGCAAATATGGAAATTTTGCCAAACCTAGCAACTACTTGGAGTAGGACCATGATTTTGGTGTCTAACCCTGCTAAAATACAATACCAGCTACCATTAAAGCTATCAGAAAGACGTAAGAGGTTAAGCAATTTCCATTTGCAGTGATTTTTGCTAAAATAAATAAAAAACATGCGTTTTTCACAAGAATGATCAAAAGTTTGTCATGTATTCTTCTTCTTGGACAAGTCTTAAGCCCAGGTGGTTTTGCCAGTGATGCGTTGAATCATATTTGTTGAGTCGCAAGTCCTTAGAGTCGGTAGTGCCCAAATTTGTTTCAGCTCCGTTGTTATCAGATTACTTAGATCTAAATATATATTTGGTGAAATCAGTTGTTTATCTTTCATTTTAGTTCTCTTATTCACTCTCAGTCAATTCACACCACTCTAGCATAACCCTGCTGCAACAAATACAGCCTATCTCCTTCTAAGTCACATGCCCCAACAAAAGACTCAAAGTAAAAGCATGAGGTGACTGCCATGATCGTGACATGTAAATACTTCATTAAACCACGATGTATTATACAATGTGTTGTGTGCTGCGAGCCCCTCAGTAAAACGCTGAGACTCAGCTTTGACTCAGTGTTAGGTGGAACACTTAATCCAGAAAATCTAGCATAACACCTGCTACGAGGTGCAGTCAGAACAGAAAATTGACCCCAGTCATGCTATCTCTGGGTACTGCTACTACCGTTCTTGGTGAAATAGACAAATATGTGTGAAATTTCATGAGAAATAGATCAGTATGCAAAATTGTAACAATAGGACAAGCAGTGTGTGACACCTCCAATGCCCATGCTGAAGAAAAGCAATATAAAAAATTGATATAATCATCAACATGATACAATTGTCATTATTGCATTTCTTCTGTGTCACAATACACAGCAAAAGGACACAAAAGTTACAAATTATCTGTCTCTTATGATGCAAGCTTGGATGTTTTCTTGTTTTGTTCCACCACTTGTACGAAATTCTGTTGTTGTAAGAACTTGTAACGGACTTTTCACAGCAGATAATTATCTTGGACTTGTTGAGCTCTTTTTTATCTTGAATAGGAAAACATTCCTTTCAGGAGACCAGGAGAAGTCCAGAAAGCAAGATAGACAGGCAAGATGTTTTATGCAAGTGAAATAATTTTGCTTAAAGCAAGGATCCTACTACCCTTAGGCATCACCACAACAAAAATGCAGCTGCTACAGCTAAAGATTTATTTTGCTTGACACTCTACTGTGTGATGGTTTACCAGCAGCTGTACTGTTGATGAGCTTACAACGATTTGCGACCTTGCAAAGATCTTCTGTTGTATCAGCATCAGGCTGTTGACAGCTCAGTTTGAAATATTGCTGTCAAAGCATTTAGTCGCCACCTTTGGTATCTTACTTTAGAAATTGTTCCACTCTCATTGTTTAGCTGGAAGTTGAATGACATGGAGAAACTAGAATTGGCAGATTGTCTGTTAGCTCTTAAACCAAAATAACAGGGTTTTCATTAAGGAGAATGTTAGGTACCCAGTATGGACCTGTAGTGACCCGATTTCTCTTATTCTAGGGACCCGATTTTCAATTCTAAGGACCCAAACCGAGTCCCTAAAATGCCTTAGGAAAACCTGCAAAAGAATCAATCCCTTTCCTCACTGCCAAAATAGTACTGGGTATGGTAAGCCAAGCTTCCCAGAAAAATGTTGACAGCTGCCCTACTTCAGCACACTTGGTTAGCTTTACTCTCTTAAACAATGATCATTCCTTTGTGGTTGAAGATGTTCTAAACTGGCCAGACCCACCAGTATATCTATCACAATGCTCTTGTCAAAATTGACGCCATTAATATGATATATGACTGTGTGTTTGCTGCAGCGAGGTCTGAGCAACACTATCAAAATTTCGTACAAGTGGTGGAACAACACAGAAAAATCATCCAAGCTTGCGTCAACCAAGAAAAAAGAAAATTGACATCTTTTTTCTGTTCCAAGTCTTGTGACGCAGAAGAAATACAATAGTGACAATTGTATCGTGTTGATGATTATCAATTTTTTAATGTCAGCATGGTCATTGGAGGTCCTACCAGTGGTGTAGCCAACCCAAAACTTTGGGGGGGCAAATGTTTGACTATAGGCAAGCAACAGCACTTTTGTTAGGGATGCCACTTCTCAAAGCACAAAATGACTAGATATACTTAAAATTTGGGGTTCATGGCCCCTTGGCTACACCTTTGGGTCCTGCACTGCTTGTTTTTCATGGGAATTTTGCACACTCAGCTATTTTTTGCATAATTTCATGAATACATGTTTATTTCACTAGAAGTGGTATTAGCAATACCACCAGGGCTTGAAACTTGACCAACAAGAAGAGTACAGAATACAAGTTTAAACACTTTTGTGAAAAACACAAAATTTTGATTTATTTTAGCAAAAATTAATGCAAATCAAAATTGCTTAACCTTTTCGGTCTTTCTGATAGCTTCAATGGATAGCTGGTATGTATTTAAGCATGGTTAGACACCAAACTCATGTTCCTACTCCAAGTAGTTACTAAGTTATGGCAAAATTTCATTATTTGCAAATTTCGCCCCCCGGGTCAAACTTTGTGAGTCCCGATGCACCCCTAAACATCAACCAATTGCAAAAAAATGTTAGACGTCTCATTTTTTGCCAAAATCAACACTTTAACACTAGGCAGAAGTTGTTTGAAAAAAGTCGAGGGCTCCTGATGCACCCTAATCAACATGTTTAATAAAAAATGTCACTTTTCATCACATACACACTGAACAACTGAACCCCACCAATATTACAACCAAGGTTGAACAACACACAAAAAGGTGTGCATGAATAATGACGTAAGCACATGTCTTATTTATTACCAGGTATGCATAACTTAACACATCAATATTTTTCCAACACCTAAACCTTCATAATATAACAAGATTGTGAAAAGCATTGTTGGGTATCTTTTGCAACTAACCTAACATCATGCATTTGTGCATGAAATGCACCTGAGAACATTACACATACCTGTTATTTTGCCTCAGTTGCCGTTGCCAAATTTTTGGAATTGCAGGAATTCCACCATATTAATGATGGTAACAGTGTCCATAGAAATATTTACCAAATGTCTCTTGCTTAGTTTTGGCCATATCACTTGTTTTTGGTGTTTTGATGTACCAAGTTTATTTGCGGCCAATTCGAAAGTGGACTTTAGGTGCTTAGGATGGTTGCGTTTGTGCATCACTAAGATTTCACGAACTGGCTCTATAGGTTTTAACTTATAGGAAGCTTCCTGTGTGCAGACACAACTTTTGTGTTTGCAGGTTTTTGCAAAGTGAAGAACTTAACATGTGTAACTAGCTATCAGTGGAATTTTAAAAACCACATGAAAAACCTGAAGTATGCTCTTTTCAAGCAGGTTGGTCACCTAGTGTTTATCCCTGCAATTTCGCAAAATAAATTATTCACAAATTTTAATGGGACCGACTTGTTGGCAGAGTTGGATGCTGTAAAAAAATCATTATGACCTAGTGATTTGTTTTAGATAATGTTTTTGAAACAAGCAAACAGACATAAACCTTCAGATAATGAAAATTCATCACAGGTTTCACAAAATTTCAGATTTATTATAACATAATTTTACATTTTTGTTTTTTGTTTTGTTACCACCAAGCCTCACATTACCAACATCAACTATGGTTTTATATATGTTCAAGTGTCTTGCCAGACAGAATTTGCAGTATTATTGGCAGGACATCTCCATATGGTTGCTACGTTTTTTTTTCAAATTAAGAGGCATATATCAGCTATGTCAGGAAGCAAATTGAGCAAAGCATTGCGATGCACAACAACAATCAGTTTTCACATCTACTTTTCACATTTTACAGCAAAACTGTACTACATCGAAAAAACTAATGGCAAGTAAATTTGCACTTTGTATATTGCTGTTGTGATGATAGTGATTATGTGGACTGAAACGTTTGGTAAGTCTTTCTAATTTTCTAATTTCATTTGCTTTATCTGCTATTTTTTTATCAACAGCATTAGGAACACTATTTTGTTTAGATAGGTACTGAAGTGTTCTTAGTAGGTAATTACCTGTAAGTATTCTTGGTAGCTAATTACTTGCTAATCAGCTCCTACTGCGATCTAGTGCGGCCAAGCAGTGCTTAGAACAAATGGCTCAAAAGAAGAAACCTACTAGGAAAGCATAAAGTTTCTAACTGCAAACACTGAATCACATCCATTATGACAATACATAAAAGCATAGAGCAAAAGTGCAACTGTTGCGTCACATTTACCCCGTGCTGGTCATCGTGGTTGTTGCATAATACACAGCTGTTACATAACCTTTGGCATTAGATGTTTCAAAAGACAAACCCGCTGTCCATGGCCATGAAAGAAATGTACACTTTGTGGAGAAGAGTGGATTCCTGCATGACAAGTACGTACCAAAGGAAAGATTGTGTTCGATTATTTAAGAGGCAAAAATTCGATAAAAAATTTATATAATGGCATGTTTTTTTTAAAACAAATGTGAACACATCATTTCACAAAAAAAAACGGTGATTGTCTTCTAGGTGTTCATCAATGGGAATTACGTCTTGCAATTTAACACTTTGTTGAACAAGGTTCAATTAGACATTTCATCAGTGTCATAAAAGGAAACACAGCTCACTCTTAATGGTCAACACCTCGGCTACTGGGACAGTTCGCAGCCACCGTTACCAGGTAGTTTACCATCAACACTTTGAGAGCCGGTTTATGAAAATAATGCATCTGGATTTCAGCTTACAAACCAGTAGTGTTTGGTTGCTTTACCAACGCCATAGCTCCTCTGCTGATTGTGCTAGAGAGCTGTTCAAACCCTCAAAAGACTTGGCAAGTCTTTGAGTCTGCAATGAAAACATTTTTAGTACTGGGTTTTGTTTTTTTGTGAGTGACGTCAGACGTGTGGTAGGTTTCAGGCCATTTTGGATCAGGTTGCTTGGCCCTGGACCCAAACCACTTCATGGAAGTATTTTGCTCAAGTTGTTTTGGAAACTAAGCTAGAATCCGAGTCTTTTGAGCCTTTGATTGACTTTCTACGGTGCTGGGTTCAAAAGTTATGGCCCAAAAAAAAACAACACAGTGAATTAATCCTCTAATTAGATGATTAACACTTTGACGTCTGGCCACTTTCAGGGATTCTTGCGCCAAAACAACTGGATCACATGTGACTTTCACGAGCGCCTAACTCGGGCACCAACAGCAGTAGATAGCTGTTCAAAGGCTCAAAAGACTCGGACTTGAGCCTAGTTTCCAATGAAAACTTCAGCAAAATACTTTGGCCTAGTAGTTGGGCCCTAGGCCTGATAACATGAGCCAAAATGACCCAAACACTACTTCACTTATGACGTCACTCAAAAAAAATCCACAACCCCCAACCAAAAGACTTCTTTCGAGTGCAGACTAGAATGCTGGCCGATCCGTTTGACCCCTTGAACAGCTCTCTAGCGCAATCAGTGGAGGAGCTAGGGCGTTGATGAGGCAACCGAAAACTGCTGGTTTTTGGCTGAAATCCAGGTACGATATATTCATAGACCGGCTCTCGAAGTGTGATTTATTTTGTTGTGTTTAGGGCATAACTTCTGATCCACAAACGCTAGGAACATGATAAAAGGCTCAAACTACTCTACTTTTAGACTAGTTTCCACTACTAGTTCGAACAAAGTACTTCCATTTAATGGTTGGGCCAAAATGGCCATGAAACTATCCTGCTTAACTGCAAAAAAAACTGAAACCTAAAACCAAAAAAATTTCTTTCATTGCATACTTGAAGGTTTGAACAGCTCTCTATCACAAGGAGTTAGAGTTGTAAGATGGTGCATAAATAGCAGCTCATCCTTGAGCTCAAAATACAAATATATTGTACATTGGGAGCAAAGGTGTTAATAGATCAAAACAGACATCAGCCTAATGTGTTGCAAACCTTTATTATACCGCAAAATAGACCACGTTAGCTGTTTTTTGGCTATTCCATAATCAGTAATTACCACTTTAGGTTGCCACACCACATATTTCTACAACTTTGGTCAACACAACTAAAAATACCACACAACATGATTCAACACTTCCATCATGACATAGACAATTTTGATTGAAGATACTGCAAAAATTGGCAGCCATGCTTGATGTTGCTGATGACTTTTTTCATTGCAGGTGTGACAACCTTTGAGGTGTCTGTGTATTTTATTAAAATGATGCAATGTCTACGGAATGACAAATATGGTGTATCTTTTTCTAGCCTTATCAACCTGTAACAGAAACGTTCACCACGTAGACATAATCTGCAACCAAAACATGAAACAGAGTGAATAATTTGCAGCTGTTACAACCACAAATCAGGAGTGTCAAACTGGCGACCTGTGGGCCAAATGCGTGGCGTGTGGCGACACACCAGGCTCTGTTTTGCAGCCCAAATCATGCCTGTTTTGTGCTTGCATTAGATTTGCTGGAGTTTGTTATTATGTCACAGCAGAGTTCTGATTTTTGTTATGACATAACATAACAGTAAGACTTAATCATTAAGGTAAACCAATGTTAACAACTTCTTTAAAAAACATGAGGTTGTGTCGATTCCTTCAGATGACTTATAATTGGTTTAGCAATTTATACTAGGGTTGCCCTTTCCATACTTCTGGAATTTCCAGAGATGTCTCAAATTCCGTGTTAAAATATGTGTCCGGAAATAAATTGAAAAAATGCTCTATTTTTTGGATGCTATATGTTTAACTTGAAACAATGTGCATGTGCTGTGAAGACGAAAACTTTTAACTTTTGCACTGGATTGTTAGTTGTAAGAACAAACTGACAAATGCCTCAAAGCGCTTGTTTGTCGTTGTGAAAAGTAGCCATTAAGACTATCAGTAACTTTACCTCTTCATATATGAGTTCGAACTCACACTCCAAAGAGAAAGATGTTATCAAAGAGAAGAAAAGTAGATGGCAAGCACCATTTAATGCAGGAAAATTGGAATACAGTGAATTTTTTGTACCTACGGGCTTAACTTGTATGCAAAACATTGCTGTATTTATAAAAAAGAACATCCATACCAACAGATTTGCTGCATTCATCGCATGTTTCTTCATGTGGTGTTTTGTAGCAATGTACCAAAAATTGATAATGTCACAGATATTGTCATTGGAATAATTAATTTCATACGTGCAAGAGGCCTGAATCATAGACAATTCAACCACCAGTTGGATGAAACTCCTGTACCTAGAGTGCCTTATCGCTCTGATGCTTTTTGGTTAATACCTTCAGCACCAATGTACAATGTATTCATACTTGCTATTTGTGCCACTTTTCTTGTGTCAGTTTGCATAACCATAACTTGCCAGCTGATTGAGCTAGACAGCTTTTCAAACCCTCCAAAAATGCGCTTCTAGTTTTTTGTTTTTTTTTGTATTTTAAGTTTTGGCTTTTTTGTGGGTGATGTCATATGTGAGGTAGGTCAGGGCCTTTTTGGCCCAGGTTATTGAGACCTGGGTGTCAACGCCAAGAGCCAAATTTTCATTGTAAAATAGGCAATGATAGCTGTCTTTTAAACTGTTGATTGGTCATCTAGCGTCTCTGGTTCCGAAGTTATGGCCAAAAAGCCACTTTTTTGCATAAAGCAACTTTTTTGCATTTTGGCTAATTTCCCATTTTGCAAAAAGGCCTTTTTGGTCATAGCTTTTGAACCAGAAACACTAGATGCCCAATCCAAGGTTTCGAAGAATGCTGTTATAGCCTAGTTTTCAGTCCAAAATTAGCTCTTAGCGTTAGCGCCAGGTGTCAATAACCTGGGCCAAGACGGCTCAACCTACCTCACATATGACATCACCTACAAAAAATCCAAAACTTTCCTATTTTAAAAAAATCAAAACTGGAAATGCATTTTTAGAGGGTTTGAACAGCTCTCTAGGTCAATCAGCTGGTAAGTTATGGAGGCGCAGAGTGACGCAAGAAAAGTGGCTCATATAGGGGGTACATAGCATGTACATCGGCACTGAAGCCAGGGGTTTGTTTTGAAGCAATTTTGTGAATTGAGAAGTGTGAAACAGTTCTTTATGAAAAGTGGAGAGAGGTCAAAGAGCTAAAAAAATTCAATAATTTGAAGATCTAGCCTTCATGGTGGATATGACAGACCAGGTTGGTTTCATCTAGAACTACTTTTCACTTTGCTACCCTTAAAACCTTGCAGGGTACGATGGTGGCATTGAGAAAGTACTGTCACAAGATCAAAGCTCTTACAAATTCAGTTGAAGAATGATTTGTTTGTTACGAAGATCTGGAAACTGATTTTGCTATTTTCACTAACCCTTTTGCTGTCAATGGTGGAAGACTTGTCACAAAACTACCAAATGCAACTAATTGAGTCATAGTGCAACAATGTTCTGAAATTTAAAATTGAAAATGGTGACATCAAAATGTTTCATCAATGCATTGGACCAACCTAACCCCAAATAAAGGAATTGTTATCCAAGGTCATGTCAATGTTCGCTAGCACTGATGTCTGCAAAAAATTGTTCCATTTGATGACCTTAAACAAGTCTCGATTCTGACATCAAATAATGGATGTGCATCTCAACTCATCAAGTTGCAGATCATTGGCATCAGGTTTTGACATGCTTGTAACTGACAAAAGATGTCAAGTTTCTTTGATTCGCAATGATATGAACCAATATCAAACAAAAATACCAATTGCACCAGTATGTGCAAAATTGTCTGATCTGCGTGAAATCTAAGTACCCAAAAAATATAGCCCACAGCACCAAATGAGTGACACCCCTGCACTAATTGCTTGGTGGCAAGAAGCAGGTTTACACATATCCCAGGATCTTGTGTGAAAACCACAGGGATTCATGTCGCAGCGACCGCACAGGAACTATTTACATGTCAAAAAATACTACAACATTGTTAGTTGATCACTGATATTAAGCATGACAAATGATGAACAGCTTAATATGGTTTAAAAAATTATGAAATGAACAAAAAACACCCTGTTTGACAAGAAGCCTTTTTCTTACCTTATTACATTATATCCACAAGGAAACCAATAATATAAACATGCCACCATATGTGTTATGAAATAAACATACATGATGAGTTTCATTGTTCGCACTTTTACTATATGCACATGCAAAGATTTTTCCCATATTGCAAATGACAGAGGGACATTCCGTAGGAAATTAAGAAGTCTGTTGAGTCTCAAGTAACACACGTTGTGATGAACACTCAATCGATTGCATCCAAAAAATGAAAAAACCTCAAATGGAAATACAGCAAGTAAGTCGTACCAAAACCGATGTATTTGATTGTAATCATGAAAGATTTCCGTCAGGCTATCCAAATAACCTGAAATAATGCAAAATATTACATTCTCATAAACATTGCAAATGGTGACATTAATTGGCAAATAACCTTAACTCCTTCTCTACCATGCGCTTGATTCACTCGTAAACTGTCCTTCCAGGTAAGTTTACAAAAATTGCAGTTGTTGCTGAAAAATCAAGCGTTGGCCTTGTGGTTGTCACAAATGTCAAAAAGTGTAAAAGTCAGAGCAGAAGTTGTAATCTGGAATTGCCCTTGTGTTTGATGTATAATATATATTGCTTGCAAAAGTTAGACTTCACAAGTTTTATTATCTGCAAAGCTTTGAACAAACTGTGTCCAACCCACAAACTATGGCTTGCATGCAACAGTGTTAAAGGTTTTGTGTGGGCCATTGAAAGGATTCACTGTTGTGCTGCATGCAGTATTGACACCTTCGGTACCAGCCCACATATATACATGTCTCTGCTAAAAATCTATGTTACCTGGCCCTGGGTGTCAACCCAATGAGCCATTTCTTTGATTCATATTCTATGGAAACTAGGCTATCATTTGAGTCTTTAGAGCCCTTGATTGGCTTTCAAGCATATCTGGGGCCAAAATTATGACCCAAAAAAATAAAAATTGGATGAAAATTTAAGTCCCACAAAAGGTAATCCTAGGCATATTTGGCTAAAGGTCATAACTCACCGGCTGATTGAGCAAGAGATCTGTTCAAATCCTCAGAAACCCAGAAAGACTTGTAGTTCAGAATTTAAACAAATTTTTTTGGTTTTGGGGTTTTTGTTTGATGAAATCATAATTGGGGAAGGTTTAGTGTTTTTCATGATATCATCCACTGATCAAATGAGCTGATTGTGTGGCTCAAAATTTTATTTGTAACTAGGCTATAATGTGAGTCTTTAGAGCCCGTGATTGATTGTCAAGCATTTCTGGTTCAAAAATTATGGCCAATAACCCTAATTTTGTAGGAATTCCCTAGGGCAGGGTGGTCAACAAGTTGATCGGTCAATTGCCGAGGCTCAGCTGGTTGATCGCGCCTGATTTTGCATTGAATTAACAAGATAACTAAAAAGAACACTTTCAATCAATACCAATATTCCAGAAAATACATAAAATTCTCAATCAATTGGTTGGTCACGTATATTCTTTGGTGTCTCTTGTGGTGGCTGACCATAGGCTAGCACAGCAGATGCCGTGAGATTTTGTACAATCTTTTCTTATCATTGCGTGACAATCATGATTTAGGGGCAAGAGACAACTTGCTTTTCATCTGTGCATCAGATACTAAGGCAATGGCACACTGTATTTGCACGTGCAAAACTCAAATTTGGCATTTTGTACTTGTGACTTTATTACTGGCTGGTCGATCGCAAATTAGCAAGAAATTTTCTAGTCGATCCTAATCAAAGACAAGTTGGCCACCCTTGCCCTAGGGAATTAGTGGGAATTTACCGAATAAATTTGTTTTTTTGGCCACAATTTTGGACCCAGACACGCTAGAAAATTAATCAAACCCTCTAAACACATGTACTATAGCCTAGTTTCCAATCAAAACTCAAGTCAAAAAAATGGCTCTTGGTGTTGAAATCAAGTGCTTGATGGCATCATGCAAATCTGAACAAAAATGCGTAACCATACTCCTATGATGTCCACATCAACAGAAATCAAGATACCCAAAACTATTTGAAACTGCAAGAGTTTCTGCGTCGTCAGAGGGTTTGAACAGCTCTATAGCTCAATCAGCTAGTCATGGTCTTTAGCCAAATATGCCAACGGTTACCTTTTGTAAGATTGAAATTTACCCAAATTTTGGTTTTTGAGCCATGGTTTTTGCTCCAGATATGCTATCAACCCAATCAAAGGCTCTAAGACTCAGATGATAGCTTAGATCCCCAAAAAAACATGAGCCAAAAATGGCTGGTTAGGTTGGTGTCCACGGAAGGTAAATTTGGACAAAAAGGCAAAAACATTCCCTCATTATGACATTACCCACGGATAACCCCAAAACCAAAATGTAAAAAAATTTTTCAATCTAAACTAGAAGACTTCCCAAATCCATAGAAGGTTTGAACAGCTCTCTAGTGTCGAGTTACGGTGTTGCAAAGCTCTACAAAAATGTGGATTAAAGGAAAACCGTGCAGGCCTGAAAGTGTTAAAGAACCTGTCCTTATTTCAATAATCTTGAATTTGATGTTTTTGTTGTGGTGTTAATCAATGTCACTCTATCACATATGGAATGCATACAGGCATATTTCCATCTGACCACTGATGCTAAAACTCATTACACTAGTTTTCTGATTTCTACCCCTTTTGTTCCATTTGCCTGAGTTCTTTTTTGTGGTTCCACTGGTACTTTAAACTTGCCTAAGATATCGCAGTTTTGGAGTGACTAGAGGTGCTAAAAAGTCATTACCATTGCCGACAGGATTCAAACGTTTGCAGTAGCTTGAGCTAAATTTGCTGAGAACAATGCAAGTCATTCAATGTGCAAACCTCATTAGAGGAGTGACTTAACTTTTACCTACAAGTACATTTCAGGTGGACATTGCCACTTTAAGCCTACTAACATTTTCAATTATGCTGTATTTGTTGTGACGGTTGAAACTTGCAAAAAGCAAACCAGCAATGCTCTCAGTGGAGCTTCCTTTACATCAGTATTTTTTTCTTGAAAATGCATGGCCTTAAAATATTCCCAAGAATATTGTTTCATGTGCAAACAAACACCAAGCAGAAAAAATAAAAAGATGATTGCAATGCTTATTGCTGGCAAATTTTCAAACCAACCAACATTTCAATCTTGCTTTCTTTCAGGGGTTCACAACAAGGGTTCCAACCACACCCAGGGGTCCACAAAAACATTTTCAGGGGTACATCACTAGTGGTTATCTTGGAAATTTGGGGGCATTGTGCAGAATATTTTGGGCTGGGCCGGCATCTGTATAAAAAAAGGATAGAAACAAAAGTAGAAGTATTGCTCGAAATTTTGACAGATATGGAATCTGCATGAAATACCAAAGACGGTGATATAAAATATATGTTCATGGGTTGTGTGGAAAGTTGTTAAAATTAAATATCAATGTTAGGTTGTCAGCTGATATGTGTCTACCTCAGAGGCTCTCTGTGGGTAAAGAGCATGCTTTACATTTTGTACAAAATCTCTAGATGCCGAAAAGTGTTCCTCGAAATTTTGACAGATATGGAATTTGTATGAAATACCGAAGACAGTGATATAAAACATATGTTCGCGGGTTGTGCAGAAAGTTGTTAAAATTAAAGATCAATGTTTGGCTGTTAGCCGAGATCTGTCTACCTCAGAAACTGTCTGTGGGTAAAAAGCATGCTTTACATTTTGTACAAAATCTTCAGATTCCAAAAAGTGTTGCTTGAAATTTTGACACATGTGGAATCTGTATGAAATACCAATAATGGTGATACAAAAAAATGTGTTCGTGGGTTGAGCGGAAATTTGCGTAAACTTGGGGTAAAAACGGTTGATTTTCAGTTATGTGGGCCATGACTGTAGTGCTGTTTCTTGGTTTTGGAGGAGTGTTTTGCATAGCATTGTGATTTTTTGGGTTGACCAAGGTTTCCAGGCTTTTTCATATTGTTTCCTTGTTCATTGCAGTGAAATATTTTGTTTCTTTATAAGTACTTGGCAATTTCAAATTTTTATGACGAACCTCGCATCCAATTGTAAGTGCGGCTGGCGAAAGTGCGACTAACTTCACCTTGATACCTGCGAGCTCCTGTGACTGCTACATGACAAACACATGGCCTGCAAATTGTGACTGGATGCCTGCGTCTTGCACCAGAGGACAACCTCCCTATTTTTACAGGCATCCAACCCGCTGAGCTCCATCATGAAGGAGCAAGACTTTCTCTAGCATGCTGTGCCATGGAGCCTGGACACCTGCACCACTCAGCACTCACCAGCCTACCAGGTACGAATGCACAGGGCGATTCCATACGTGAATGTGTGATATTTTGACAATTTTTTGTTAAGTCTGATATAAATTTTATTTGGTGCATTTCTGGAATTTTATTTTGGTATCAGTGGCAAACAACTTCATAATTACTTGGTTTAAAAAGAAAAATTTTCAGCAACATGATATTTTCTGATTTAAAAAAAACATGATATATGTGACATTTTTGTGAAGTGACTTTTACCTGCAGTGACATATCACAAGAATTCTGTGAAGTAGGGCTGCTTCACTCCAAAAACATATCACAGACTATTGCCATTAAGGTTACTAGACCAGTGTAACTATTGCACAGCTAAGACAGTAATTAAAATAGTACGTGAAGTGTGTGACATCAACATGTGAGACGGAGGCCACTTTTCACAGTTTCACCATGAATAGTAGTAAACATTGGTCGGAAGGTTCAATCATACAACTTCTGATTCATTTTAAACCTGTTGCCAATTGCCAGGGCATTTAACTGCTTCACACACATTTTCAGACATTGGTGACATGGTAATTCAAACAAAAAAGACATTGGTGACGTCGTAATACAAACAAAAATGTATGCCTCACTCACACCAGAGTAGTTATTCTTGCAACACCATTATATGTGCTAGAAGTAATTCAAGTCATTTATTAATTATTTTAAAAAGAAAATGACAGGTGGACTTTTAAGTAAACAAGGATAGTCTGTGTTTAGCATGAGCAATTTATAAGCTAAAAATTGTTCCACGGTAAAGATTAGTCAATCAGAATAAGTGAAATACTACAATTTCTTGTGGTGCCATCTATTCTTTCTGTTCTTCAAAAACTTTTTGTAAAATATTAATGCCCACTTTTTATTGCAGGAAACACTTGACTGCTGAATACATATGTTTGTGATAGTGTCTATATTGTCTCATGAGGCAAAAGCTGTTATTTTGCCTTTAATGGAACACAATTGGTGGAAGTGATCACAAGTACGATATACAAAGAGACAAGGGGTTGGGGTTGACAGTTTAAAGGTTAGCCTACAGCTTACACAAAGTGGACAAGAAGTCACTTACAGCATGCCACCACTGAAACTATGCCAAAACTTTCTCATTGAACTGAGCTGTTACAGACATCACAAACTTCAACTAGAAAGAATTAGTTTAGCCAATTATGTTCAGCTAATTTGCAGAATAGGCAAAGTTGCAAATCCTGTGCTGAAAGAAAAAAGGGGAAAAAAACAAAAAAATGAAGCAGCAATTAGTCATGAATTTAACACTTCGAGAGCCGGCGTACGATATATTCGTACTTTGATTTCGGCCGAAAAAACAGCAGTTTCCGGTTGCCTTACCAACGCCCTAGCTCCTCCGCCGATTGTGCTAGAGAGCTGTTCAATGGCTCAAAACAATCGGCCAGTCTAGTAGATTACACTCTAAAAAAATTTTTTTGGTTGGGGGGTGCGGATTATTTTACTAACTTACATCACAACTTTTGAACCCGAAACCCCAGCAGGTCATCCAAAGTATCAAAAGACTCGGATTGTAGCCTAGTTTCCAGTAAAACT
>JGI24158J21664_10001485_pt1 | contig 26570 bp, 13 predicted proteins | sample Ectturendosymbi3_FD_21664 | JGI IMG/M metagenome (IMG submission 21664) | reverse complement strand
AAAAAAAGCTCAGCTCTCTCGCTTTCATGCTCGAGGCACGATACTGAGGTTTTTGTTCGAACTGCCATTGCAGGAACGGGCAAGGTACGAGCAGCAGGCTACCGAGCTGCAACGTCGCGTCGACGTCGCCGAGGAGCATGCGCTCAAGTTGCAGGAGATCAACATCGCCACCACACAACAGCTGAACGACAAGCTTGACGAGGTGACGAGCCAAAGGACCGGTTGGAACAAGGCGTTGCTGATTTAGCTGTATTCGAAGCAGGCATGTAACCAGCTTGGGACACCAGTGGGCGAATAGTTTTCTCAGGGGGAGCAGCATTTTTTGAACTATGTCCAATAGTTGTAACCTATGTCCAACACATTTTTCCAGGGAAATTCCCTCTCACCCCGGTTACGGACCTGATTCGAAGTGAAGTTATTTTGGCTTTCATTCGAAAGCGAAAATCGAGAAACACGTACACTTTTTGTAAATAAGTGGATGTGCGTTAAACTTTTAGTTGACTCGCCTTGCTAAATGTCAGTGTTTCCGATCGTTTTACGAGCGGGCGCCTGAGAACCTTACGCTTCTCCCGCGGACACTCATCCCCAAATTCTTCAGTTCAGTGAAATTCGGTATCAAAGGAAGAAAAGAAAAACGTTCTTGTTCAAGAGCACGAGCTGAAACATACGTTTGCTCGACATACATAGGTAACAATTACGCGATTGTGATGTCATAAAATGTATCAGCGTATTGAATTCACGCAGTAGGTTACCCGGAAGTGTTGTAGAATCTTAAAAGTCCGACGTGAAGGAGTAAATTCTAACTTTAGATTCGGAATCAGCAGACTGGCATCATCTTGGGCATATAGTATTGTACCTCAACCAAAATGTTGTTGATCCGTGAATTATCATCACGTTAAGAGGTTACATCTCGCAAACCCGTTGGTTGGCGATCTGCTGCAAGCAATGCTTTTTAATGTGTATTGAGAGACCGAAACGGTCTCTCAGTGTTTTTCTAACGGTTTCTCAACATACAGTAGAAACTCGCTTTATGACCACCTCGGTCTTCAGATGAAATAGTCGCGGTCTCTCAAAACGTCTTTATGGTCACCGAGGCCAAGCCTTAAAGAAACCCTGGCTGTAAGTATGCGAACAGTAGATGACCTGGCAGAGGTCTGTTTTCGCAATTATTGCGAATTGTCCTCTTGCCGGAGCGTTCGAGGTGGGTCCTCTTGCCCAAGAATCGTTACGGAACATCACTAGCGACAGTGGACGATCAGCCGATTGATTGACAGACGGACTTTGCCCCGCTGTGCTAATGTCGCGATCTCATTTTTTTTCGTCACCAGCGTTTGCTCTGCACTTCGAAACCAGTAATACTGATGTTTTTTTTTTCTCGCACTCACTCTGTTCTTATATCCCTCACCAGAGATGAGCGGGCTGTCCTATTTTACGATCCAGATCCAGTTCGGAATTTTTAAAACTCAGTCCAAGTGCAAACATAGCCAAAGAAGTTTTAAACTGTAGAGTCCAAATCCAAATGATTAACAAAAAACAGGTTTTGCACAACAGAAACGCCGCAAGTCTTTTCTATTAACTCAGTCCAAACTAGGGCCTAATCATAAATTTTTGAAACGGTTCACAGTCCGGACCCAATCCAAATCCCCCAAAAATCGTTATATAGTCCGGATCCAAGTCCAGTCCAATGCTCATCTCTGCCGCTTACCCACTGTGCTCTTGTTTGATCGTTCATATTCAAAATAGTTTCTGTTTGCCAGCCGTGCTTGTACACTAAGGTTTTTGAACTTGTATTAACGAGACCTACAAAAAGTTTCCTACTACATCCCACAAACAAGACCACTTTCGCCTAAGCTCAATACAACGTTTCGCAGGTTGGTGAAGCGAGCGCTTTGGTTCATTGAGGCGCAGATGTGTCTTTGGCTTCGTCCAGCATTAAACTTGGCTCGAGTGCCCCCTCCCTCTCTCGCAGCAGCAAACTCTGAAACAAATGGTTTGTTCAGCGCTCACTTCTACTTTTGTCCGCAGCTCGCCAAAGTCAGGCAGAAGTTGGATAAAGTTGTGCAGAGCAGCGATACGCAATACAACGAACTGAAAGTGTCGAGTGAAGAAAAGATGTCGCAGTTGGCGGCCAACCTGCAAACCACGGAGCTCGAATACGGTGATTCCTCTCAGGTTGCTTTATGTTCACGTAACTAAAAGCCAGACCGATTCAGAAAAGCTTTTAGAGCTGTTAGCGACCTGCGATTCGAAGAGAGGTATGGAAAATAGATAACTACTGGTTTTAAGCGGGTGTTCGTTTTTTTCAACGGTTACTGTAAAGGGCACTTCTCGCATTAAGGCCGTGCAATTTTCGTGTTTTGAGAGAAGTTAGTTTCGTGCTCTGCCAAGATTTGAACCCACAACCTCTGCATTTCTGGATCAAATTTATTGAGCTGTGATAAACATTTGATCCGCAAGTCCACTCGTCGGGTCACACAAAAAATAAAGTGTTCGATGACAGTGATGTCTAGCGCAGTGGTCAAGCTAGCATCGTCTGTTCGGCAACTCCAGCGAAATTATTGCGGCACATTAGAGAAGCTGCAACCCTGAAAGAAAAGTTACTTCTGCCACTCTAATGTTTCTTGCGGTTCTTGTTTCCGGCAAGACAACCCACCGCCGCAAGCGACCATAATCACTGATGCTTCATGGTAGGAAATAGAGCAGGGTTGGGGACATATTTCCTATCACGGGCCGCATAAATTGTGGATTATCGCTGCCGGGCCGCATATAACAATAATTAATTTTATCCTGAAATTCTAACGTTTATCTTACTATGAGGGACAGAGGCTTCTTATGACATGCTTTCTTAAGGGATAGAGGCTTCCGGCTTACTGTCTAAGTAACTGCTTATCATGGAGCTTGTTTTTTACGCAGTCTTGTGCTCTAAATTGAGTAGCAACAATTCTGATGCGAACCATATCAAATGTTCACGCGGGCCGCAGGCTCCCCAACCCTGGACCAGATCGTCGAGCGGATAAGTGTACAATAATTGAGAAAATGGGGAGTAATTGCTCTGATTTTTTCAACGCCCATTTAAAGTGTCCAAAGCACCGAGCAATAGCAGAAGTAGCAAATAAAATTCTGAAGAATCGTATTAACAGAATCACAGCAACTGTGAATGGAAGCACTAGGGTTGATGGCTTTTGCTTGAAATGCACTACTCAGTACTCGGTAATACCAATGATAAAACGTTCCATGTGTTACGATGAAAAAACTGCTTTATTTTAAATCCGATCATTATTCATGATCCACGTTATTTTACTTTAGCCGTTAGCGATTCATCCAGGGGGGTATCGGAACGTTGACCCTTGGCGCTTTTACTTCTGACCTCTTTGTATCCCTCTTGGTGTCAAGTCATAGTTTGCTTTACATGCAGTTAACTTTTTTCCCCTCAACACTCGGCTCATATAACGCCTCGATATCGATTGCTAGGAAAGTCGCCCCTCCTTGCAAAAGGTTTGTCATTACGTATAATTCACTGACGTGCGCGTTAGGTCATGCACTGGGAGTGCAAGCAGGAAATCCACCATCATTGTTTACATTGTGATGTCTCATCGCTGGTCTCAAGTTAAATTATGAAGCATTTTGGAGGAAAAAGATCCACTATCTTGTGAGAGTGCTTAGTTGCTGGTAGTCTTTTTATGGAGTATCTGTTTAGTTGAACTTACTTGCCTTACATAATGCTACGTCAGGCCGTCTTTGATAGTTACGCATTGTTCATTTTTCAGTAAGTTAAATGACGTACATGCTTCGCAAACTTAAGTGCTCGCTTGCTGAGTATGTGGGACGTTCAACGCAGCACCCAAGCTTTGGTAAATATTTACCTTCGTCGAGTTACAATCTATAGTTCCATGTACTCCGCTTTTCACAATTAAACCCAAGTGCCATCCACGATGACGGAGACTTCACCGCATGTACGTCAACGCTTGTGAATGAAGTTCCCAGTGATCGCATGGAACTTTTACATGAAGTGGGCGTTTGCACATCATCTGTTCGCATTTATGCTTTTTTCATTGGCGATGTTTGCATGAGATACTCTTTGCAAATTTTGGAACGAAGCAGGGCCGGTCCGAGACAGTTCTGCGCCGTAGTCGAGCTTCGATATTTACGCCCTCAGATACGCTTCACACACAGTAAACTTCACTAGAAGTTGTAGTAGTATTTCACGTAGGCAACTACAACTTAACCGCTTCGACAAAATACAATGCAAGACTTTTTTTTCCAGTATTCGGGACATGGAAGCCAAGAAAAAAGTGCCCCTGAAGGCTACGCTCTAGCCAGCCGCCTCGCCCCAGTGTAGTGGTTCCTAAACTTTACAAACACGCCGAACCCTTCCGTAGTTTTCCAAGCTCTTGTCGAACCCCATTTTTTCCCAATATAACAGAAAGTAAAAATGGGTTACCGAAATCAAATGACCTTCGTTGAACCCTGGGACGAAGAAAATAGTTAAAATCACCACCTGAAATCCACTTGCTGGTTGGGCGTCCTACTTCACAAAGACCCATCGCTGGGATTTCGAAACCTCCCGTGTTAAGTGGCAAGAGGTTCTCAGTTCTGGGTAAGCATACCCAGGAACATGATAAAAAGAAAGTTCACTACGATACGCTTGTTTTAGCGTAAGAACGTACGTATCTGTTGCAGTTGTGCAAAGTCGCAGCATCAAACGCGAGTTATTTAAAAAATGATCTGAAAAACCTGATTTCACGGACTTGCAAACACGCTGCTGATGGTATGTTATATATACATGTACTGTCAATGTTTGGATTTGTACGTTTATCAGGTTAGCTCTGGGTAAACCCTTGTCTTGGTATCTAAAGCATTGACATCAGGGCCGCAACCAGCTGATACTTTCGGGGACCAAATTGATTGAAACTTGTTGCACTATTTTCGGGGTGGGGCAAAATGGTTGTGGCCTGTTTCGACCCAACAACTAAACATTATTTAAAAAATTTCGGGAGGGGGCAACTGCATGTCTGCGAACCTGACTGACACATACCTTCGAAAGCTTAGTACTGGGTTGGTTGGTCAATGGAACGGTTGCTGTCGACAACTTTGTAAAAATGGATTTATCAACGGATAATTTGCCGTGAATGTGCCGGAAGATGGCGCACTTGGTTTTATCAGCTTGTGCACGCGGCAACCTCGCATGTTGGTCAGCAATGTGCAGAAATACGAGGGTAACGTCTGCAGCGCATGCCTCCTATATCTGGGTTGTCAATATAAGTTCGTTACTAAGCCCGTAGTTTACACAACCATGGTTTAGAACAGGTGTGTCCAAACTACGGCCTGCGAAGCCATTTTTTCAACGATGAAAAAATAACACATTAAGGAAAAATGTGTTGATTTGGTAGAATGCAACTTTTCCCAAAACAATCGGATTACGTAAGACGTCTGACCCTCGAACAAAGAAGTTTGGAGACCCCTAGTTTAGAATGAACGTCACTATGCTTTCTCACATATGAAACTGCAGTAGACTTCTGTAACCAAGGCGGGATTAAGACAAGATTGGGCCTGCTGCTGTAGTTCAAGGCCTATTTTCTCGGCATTGGTGCATGTTCATCCGACACTCATTACGGCTCAAACCGACAATGCAGGATCAATAACTTGGCCTATTTTAGGAATGGGGCTAATGCTGCAGCATAAATTGCCCAAACGTCATTTCACGGGACTAGAGAAAGCGCCATTGCAGGCGAACTACAATGTGAGTTTTAGTTCAATGCCAGAGCCTTGTCATTATTTTTCAAAATTGTAGTCAACGTCGTTGTTTGGATAGCTAATTTTCTTCTAAGTTTTGCTAATTTCGCTATTAAATAACGATGGATACTGCTTCATTTTTTCGATAGTTGACACATCCAGGGGCGTAACGAGGTTTGATGGCGCCCGGGGCAAGAAGATTGGCGTCCCTGTGTTCGAACCTGAGGTCTTTCGAAAGCAAATGTACTGTATAGAAGCTACTTGTGACATTGTTGGGACTTTTTCGGCGCCCGGGGAATTGTTCCCCCCTCATTACGCCCCTGTACGCATAGCTTTAGTTCGATCGACCCGCAACAATCCCCTACACCAGGGGTCTCTCACTCACACGGGTCCCGCGAAGTAATTTATTTTATTCCCCGGTGTAAAAGTGCTGGGCCAGCGAGTGAAAAGTTCCCTTTTCAAACGAAGACCCCCAAGTGATATTGGCCTTTAACTCACGACACCATTCGCAGGAAATGAGATGTAAAAGCTGTTTCTAGTAAGGCTCAGGTACCGCCATTGTTGCGTCAGGGTCATAATGCGGCCCTGGGAGCAATTTGAATTTGAGCTCCCCCTGCCTTTCACTCTTGGCTGCAGTAGGATTCAACACTCATGTGTTAGTCACACCTGCAATGGCTAACTGACTATTCGCTGCGTTCTCATTCGGTTCTGGTGGCTCCACATAGCCGAGCTTATCAACGAACAAAACGATATAGCCGAAGTCGAATGGACGTAAAAGATAGTGCCGGCAGATGTGATTTTGGCTTTCACCGATATGGATACGCTGTCTGTATGCAAACTACCAAGTGTATGGCATGACCTCAGTGAATAGAGGTTTCAAACAACTCGAATGTTGGCGAACACTGAAACTTCATCGTCATATATTGAAGTAGGGAAGTAATATCGCAATAACCGATACATCGAACAACAACCATTAACACCTTACGTTTGCGATTTGGCTGCTGCGGGCTGTGAAGATGAGCGAGCAAGCGGGCGGTGACACTTAAGACTCGTTCCTTTTATTTGAGCAAAAAAAAGCACAGAAGGACCTGACAAAGTAACAACGCGCAAGTCGCTCTCGAGAGGCAGCGCAAGCGACGGTGCATCAACCAGTTTGGTCAGCGAACGCTTTTGTCTACAGAAGCACGAGTCACGGACTTGGAGCGGATCAGCTGCAGACAGGCAGGCCTGATCGGGAAGCTGCGCGACGAGTGCCGGCAAGTCAACGGTGAGTTGGATCAGTTGTCGCGAAAGTACAGAGAAGAGATCGGCCGGCTCGGCCAGCACAACGAGGAACTAGCCATCCAAGCGGACAGGTGCGGCTCGGAAAATTTTTACGCCACACGGGCGCGCGCTTTATTTGAAAATTTCTGGAGGGAGTTTTTGTTATTGTTTGAACCCGGTTTCCATCGACTGCTCGCAGATTAACGACGAAGAATCGGGAGCTCTCGGAGCAGTGCGTGAAGCACGGCGTCACGCACAGGGCGATGCAGGAGCGTTTGGCGGAGCTCAACAGCCGCGCCAACCATTGCTCCAATCAAGTGCTCAATCTCCTCGACAAGCAAACGCAATTGTCACGTGACAAGGAGACGCTCGGAAAGGAAGTGCGCTTCTTGCAGTCGCAGGTCTGTACCACGCAGGTTGAAAATGCGCGTTTGTGTTCAGTCCCAGTAAATTGTTTTTACTGCTCTTTCAAAGGTGTTGTTGGACGATACGCTCTGAACAACAACACCCCGCACGCTGCAAACAACCGCGTGCAAGGTTCCAGTAAGAACGACCAGAAAGCTTTCCTGCTGACTTCGTGCAGCAGAGACAGACGACGACGTCCCGCCTTTTTTTTTGTCTTGCTCCTGCACTCGAGATGCGGCGACCCCATCAAGCATGAGATCGCGGCAACAGTATTTACTAGCGGACGCGTAACATCAGCACCAGGGGGGTGGATTCGACGGGGAAGCGACTTCAGTCGTCGATGACGATCGGCTCCGGCTCCGGGTTTGTGGCGCCGGCCCGCGGTATCGAGGCCAGTTTGGCCGCGGCGGACGGGGGCGCTATGACGTTTCTCGTTGGGCACCGGGCGGCGCTCCGTTGCACTTTCGCGTCCAGTTGTTTTCGCAATGTCCTGTTTATTTTCAAAATACACACACGTTATTATTACAACATAATCATCAACACGAGTGCATGTTGTATATGAGGGTGCCGAGCAAACAAGTTATTGCATTTGCAACAAGACAAACAACACATAGGCGTAGCCAGTGGAGTTCCCAGGAAGCCATGGCCTTCCCAAAAGTTTTGGCATTTCTAGTCATTTTGTGTTTTGAGAGGCGGTATCCCAAACAAAACACTTTATTCCCCAAAAACCAAAATTTTGGGCTGGCTAGCGGCTACGTCACTGAAGCAAACGCTCATTAGCGATTTGCGGCCGACCACTCACCTGGTGGCGCTCGTGCATACAAAAAACATGTCGTCAGAAACGTCGCTAGAATTTATGCAGCGCTTTTTTCTCTGTGGTCCGTTCGAAATTCTCTGCAAAAGGCAAAATGTCGTCAGTCTAGTGCAAGGCAATACAGAACATGTCGAAGGCTGGACGTCTTACGCAATGAGATTGTTGCGGGATATGTTATATTCAGGGCTACCATCGATCTAGAACCAAAAATAAGGACAGCTGAGCAAAATTTGATTTTATGACTTAAAAAGAAAATAATTGTTTCTGTGTGCCCGGCTAACGACAGATCATAAATTTGCCGATTTATCTCCAGGAACCATTTGCTTCGACAATGTCTTCTTTTCGACTTCCTTGTAATCGTCACGGAAAACGTCTTTTTTCGCTTGTTTATTTCTTGAATCAATTAACTGCGTAACCTTCGCTACAAAACCAGCTTTCCTGAGAATCCTAACCAGAGTAGACAGCTTACGTGCTAACGATGCCTGATAGTGCGTTACGTCTTTGTGCTGCAAGATTATACTACTTTTATGATGTCAAAAACTTTGATTACAAAATGTTGACAATGAGATAGTAATGGTCTGTATGTCTATCACATATTGCTTGTATTTAAAATTGTTATGCTACAGAAAATAAAAAATAAGGACGCAAGTCACCAATAAGGACATTTCTTAGAAATGAGGACAGCAAAATTTTCCAAGACGAAGCACTGCAAAATAAGGACAAATCTTAGGACGGTATGGTAGTCCTGGTTATATTCTACCAAATCAAAAAATTTTCACGAAGTACTGTTATATTATTTTTTTTTTTGCCGCACACACCCGGCAAAGGAATTTTCACGCCTCGCAACAGTTATCTATTTGGGGATTCCATTAAACCCGCGTCAACTTGGGCCCTTCGCTACTCGGCGTCTTCAAAACCGCGGTTGAAAAACTGCGAATTTATCGCAAAAATAGGCGGCTTCCAAGGGGGTAACGAGGGGAGTAAGGGAGGCACAATCTCCCGAGCGCCGAAAAGTCCCAACAATTACTTTTTTCAATACAAGTACATTTGCATCCGAAAGACGTCAGTTTCGAACATGGGGGGCGGGGCGGCCAAACTTGCTTCTCCCGGGCGCCATCTAACCTCGTTACGCCCCTGGCAGCTCTCTCGTTTGAGGCTCTCCTCGCGCCAGTTTCCACCCGTTGCGCAACTACTGATTACAAAGCAACCCTTTCCACTTACACTCAACGCTCCACTGACGACGGCTTCTGAGCTCGGACCTGCAACAGAGCAGACTGTGAGTCATAAAGACAAGTCGAATTTGAAAGTAAACTGTTGTTGCTACGCACCAGCGACGCCGTTCTGGTGGGGTCTCTTCATTCCGGGGGCGGCAGGAATGATCAGGGGCTTCGCTGGGGCGGGCGCCGTCGAGCGCATTGGGTGGGATGAGGTTTTGCGGTTCGTTCCAACGAGTTCTGCACAGGATTCAATGATAAACGCACTGCTTGAGGGCGGTTCACGAGAACGTGTATTGTTCCAGAAACAGCCGAATCATCTGGGAGCGCACCACCGCACCACTATCTTACCGCTACCCCCCATAGGCGTTGGATGGGGGCAAGCATCCCCGGGATTTTGAAAATTTCAGCAAAGAAGGTTGTTTTCTTAGTTTCGAATTCAGACTTTTTCCAGATCTAACACTTCCGTATGACCTACCCAGGGCAAATACAGGCACTACCTTAACCAGCTTGGGAGACCAGACAGGGCGAAGAGTAGAGGGGCCCAATTTTTTTAAACAATATCCAGTAATTTTTTTTTTTTCAACTATTTCCAACACATTTTTCCAGGAGGGGGAGAAAATTTTGCAGGGGGGCATTCGCCCTCCCTGGTTGCGGGCCTGGCGCTATCGTATTTAACACGATATAAGTACAATTGTATCAATCTTGAATACAATATTATGAAAATATATGTCACAAGATCAAGTCGGGAGATTTTCTTTTTCCATACTAACAGACCAAATAAAATTCTTTTTCCAGTCTGGAAAATGGCAAAAAAAATTTCCATACTTATCAAGACTGCGCAGGAAACCTGTGCATGAAGAACTTCAGAGACGGACAGATTTTTTCGTTATTTTGAATGGTACAAGACCGCATATCGTAAACTCCCGTCGATTATCTTAAAGCTAAGCAAACAGGTATTGTGACACTTGAAGCAGCTGGCGAAAGCATTCGTTTGCGATTGAAAAACTCCACGTCCGCAAGCAGTAACAACAGGATAGCATAGCAATCAACCATTTCTAGGCCAAACAATCAGATAAACTTAAACAAGATCCAAGTTTCTACTTTGAATTCCAGGCGCGCTGTTGTTGATCTTCGGTTCAATGGACGCCACCCGGGTTAAAACGGATGACAGCGGGGGCCACTTTCGCGGGGCAAACTTCGGGAGGACGAGAGGTTCCGAAGCAAGACGCACTTGACCTTGAATAGAATTGACAACAGGACACTGACATGGCAGTTGTTGAAGTAAAATCTACCCTTTAGTTTCATACAGCATCGAACAAAAAGGAAGCCCGGGGAAGTGTCTTACAGTTTGGACCGGGGTTTTCACAGCTACGACAAGCCACGTTTTAGTTTCGGCCTTGTTCTTCAAACCAGGCCACGATCAGGTAGCACGTTCAAGCGNNTNTNNNAACACANNCCAGGCCTGTACTTCAAACGGATCTTTTTCCTTTAGAAAAGGTCCTGTTNGGTCGCATTAGGCAGTGANGTAGAAGGGTGGGTCAAGGCACCCCCTAAAGCAGCTCTGTCCAACCCAACTGGCTTTCTGAGCCAACAATTATGNCACTATCTTAACCAGGGCCGCAGATTGAATGACTTACTTTGATCTTAGCAAACTAAATTTAGCTTGCACTGATAGGGTTCGAATTTGATCTGCAATGGTAACAGACGTGATGAAGTGGCACTGAGGACCACATGGCTGCGATCTCACAGAATTTGACGTCAAAAATGTCAAAATCAAGATTATCAAAATAAGAACAGCTTGTCAGTATATAGGATACTTCACCTACAACGGACACCTAAACTGGGCCGCACAAAACCTTCGACTGGGCCACATGCGGCCCGCGGGTTGGACATAGCTGGCCTAAAGTTTTTATTTGTCTAAATCCGGGAAAGATCTTTGAAGATGTTCGCAAAATGCCTGAAAATACGGGCAAAAATGGCGCCCAACATTTTTGATTTCGAAAATTTGGCGCCCAACATGTGCGGAATCACTTGGAGACTTTTTTTGGAGATCATCCCAAATGAGAAGGTGTTCGCGTGATCTGTGTGGGAGGAAATATTCGCGCAAAGAGTTCTTCGGGCATGTTCGGGGAAATTCGAACAAAAAATCTTTCGCGCCATAAAAGATTGGCATTAGGTTTGAAATCCTTTCATCCGGTTCCGGTAACTTTCAGTCGCAAACCACAACATACCACATTGTCGCGTGAGAAAAGCCATGACCGGAAATTACGTTCAACAAACTCGCGGTCGCGCGCGCAGCAATAAGTGACGTCACAATGGCATACGCACATTCGGCCTTGATTGCGGCAATGCTGATCGCCTCGAACGGGTTCCGACTGAAGTGGCGCACGGCGAGTATGTCGCGGCAGAGGCGTCGCGCTAATCGCGTCAGTTTGGTCGCGTTCAAGTAGAAGGCCTGCTTCGTCTTGTGCGAGGCTCGGGCGGCACCGCGCGGTCCGGCGATCGGCGGAACGCTGGCGCCAGGTGGCGGTCGATAGCGGAGTTCCTGCGAGAAAGAGGCACGTGTTCGAAACGGATGAAAAGAGGTGGGTTAGCAACGCGAGCGCGGTGGCGATTTCGATTCGCAAGTTCGACGTTCTGATTGTGACACCGACCCGTTGCTTCCGCACGGGGAGACACTAAAATTTCACACAGTTCATCGCATCCTGCATCATCCCCATTTCAAAGCTGACACAAATATCACTTAATGCAAATCAACAAGCTCTTCGAATGGCACAGGCCCACCTTGGCTGTTGTCTCCTCTTAAAAAAACAACCTCGCATTAAGCAATACCACAATCAACGCAAACCTACAAGATCTAATTACGAGGCATCAGATATTATCCACATATTTTAGCATTCATAACGAGAACATGATAAATATAGTTTAGACGAGGGGTCTCCAAACTACGGTCCGCGGGCCAAATGCGGCCCGCGAGGCCATGTCATCCGGCCCGCGAAGCCATTTTGTCAATGATGAAAAAATAATATTTTAACTAAAAATTTGTGATTTGGTGGAATGCAACTTTTCCCGAAACAATCACATGACGTAAGAAGTCCGGCCCTCGAACAAGTGTGTAATAGTGTATGTTGCCCTCGGACAAAAAAGTTTGGAGACCCTGGTTCAGACAATTCGGAGGAAACGGTGAATACGTCAGACCTCGCGTAGACATGCACCTTGTCTGTGCCTTTGATTTTGTGATTTTGCATTCGCTCCAATCGACTCGATGGCGGCATCTTCAGGCCGCCGTACTTTTTCCAGTACAGCCAGCAGGAGGCGCACAACCGACAGCCCATGTTGGGAGGACCCCAGGTGTACCACTGGAAAGAGTTGGTGCCTGAAAATCAAGGTCAAAACGTCTCCTAACACAGCGCCTTGAAAAGCGCACCAACAACTGCACACACAGAAAGACGGGCGTTGAATTCTTGTCATCACTTACCAAGTAAAAGGTTTAATCCATAAACATCGAAAACGCATGCATGTTAATTTTTAATTTCAAAAAACAGAAAAGCATACGCAACAACACGCTTACAGAAGCATCCTTCGCAGGCCTTCCCGACCCCGTCGCCGTTCACCATTTTGATTTGATTCGGGTTCGGCTTGTTGCTGCAACGAAACAAACGATCACTTTGTCTCGCACCATTGTTTACAACAAACACGAACGACGTCACGCTACCCTACCTACTATACTCAAATGTCGCGTAACAATTTGACAGCCACATTGCAAGCATGCGCGGCTAGTGTTACGGTAATAAGAAAGAAGAAAACAAAGCAGTTTCGAAACGAGGTACGTACTAGTTCGGTATGTAGACTTGCTTTAGCTTGCCTTCCGATTCAGCCGCTTTCAGGCGCTTTTGCTGAACGTACCGATCTGACGTTTTCCACATGTAGTAATACTCGACGATACTTGCAAGGGTCTTCCATGGCAACTGCAGAATATGTCACAAACATCAACTGTTGCGCATCTGCCACGCTGTTGATTTTGAGAGACGCACTTTTGTCACATCCAGGAGTGTAGTGGGGTGGGAACGCCGTGTCTCTTTTTGGACTAGATTACAATAAAACATGGCTGTGATCTCATAGATGTGCTGGCGACACACAGATTCGCACTGCTAGTCAAAAGTCTACAGTGAAACACGAAGATCCAGTGGAGAAGTTCTTGTAGGTAAATGTTCACTTTATTCAAACTGTTTGGGTAGTCTTCCTTTATATTTGGTTTGGGAACGGCGTTTCCATGGCATGGCAGCTAGCACCCCGTTAAAACCAGCGGTTCTCGGTTTTTCTGGAACACGGCACCTTTGTCACCTGACTTGCGAAGGTTGGTGTCACTCTCGTGAGATTTCCCAAGGTCTTAATGAGTTTCCGTTGCAGGATGGGAATCNTGGCCGTAGATGACAAAAATAACTCCCGTTTTTAGTCAACCCACAGGGGTCTGCCACTGGTTTATCAATGGCTCATCGNTGTTGGTAACTTCTGACCGTTGTCAACATAAAACACGTAACAGAGCGAGCCCTTCTAACAANCCTGGCCGATGGTAGTGCTTGTATCACCATTGAAAATAAAATTAATCAATCCAAAACATTCGTGTCCTCCATTGANCTTTAANAAATTCACTTCACACTTTACGGCAACCGCCTCTCTTACTAAACGCCGATCTCTTTCATAAAGCATACACGCGGATTAACCATTCTTTTTGCTACGATTGTTTTAGATCTGAAAAAAAATGCCAGTTTCGGCCTCATCACTACAACTATTTAGATGAATGTTATGACACGCACGCAAAGCACACATAAACAAATCGACAATCGGTACGTTTTGGACCAAGATATCGCGTCTCTTGTTTCCATTTCGGGTGTGTTCAAACGTGTGAAATTCGTAACTAGCGCGTGCACGCTACTTTTAACCAACACATGCCTACACAGCACCTCTTCTCCAGAGAATGAGAGCCTTCTGGCAATCGCCTCATAAGCATATTCACATCGATTGGAACAACCGTTACTTGTTACAATAGAAGCCGACCGAACAATTTCAAAGCCACATCGTGGCGGTAACCCTGGTCTTTTATACCCTTCTCCTGCCTGAACAGGAAGTTAAAAAACAAATCTATGTTGTGCTGTGCAGGACTTTGCCCCATTGAGCTTGCGACGGACGTCAGTGTCGTCAGCGAATGACGCAACTCTTCCATTTATTTTAATCACTACAGTGCGCTGTTCATTCTCTATATCTTTCTGTTATCCCCTCATTGAACAAGAGCCTGCGAATCGTCGATACATCAAATGCTACCGCAGGTTAAGGAAACGTACAAAGTCTTGCTGTATGTCCAGGAAGTCCTTGCCATATTTTTCTAGAGCTTCTTCAAACAAGTTCGCTTCGGACGACGACCAGTCTTCCATTTCGTCTTTACATAAAAACGGTCCGCCTTTCGGCACCAGCGACGCGACGGCTTCAGACAAGTTGTACTTGCTCTTGTGGAGACAGTCCATTGCGTGAAACTGAAATCGAAAACACGGTGTTGGGACCAGCGGCAGATATAGGGTCAGAACTCCTAGAGGAGGTACCTGTCTCACTCACTCCTAACTCTTTTGTAAAATTTCAATGTAGTTTTGTGTTTAAGAATATATGCGGGTTTTCTTGCCAATTCTGCTTCATGGCAATGCTTGACAATCATTCAGGTTTGAGGAATTAACATTAATGTTTTGCATGGTACAACTCTACAATAGTTTAGTATTGTGCACACAGTAGGATGCTTAAATAAATGAAACAATTTCAAACAAAAAAGACATACCCAAGGTACAAGTCTAATTCTGATACGTACACGCTCATTTACACTGGAAAGCATAAAAACGGTCATTTGGGCATGACATGAATTTGCAGTGTGTGCGACAAATAATGTTTTTTGCCTGTTTGTGACACAAATGGAGGGCTTTGTCATGTCAGAATATAACAATCTGATTGCTCAAAGGTTCATAATATTGTTAATGATGGGCAGAAAATATTTGTCACGCTTTGAAGTGGTATTCTGTGATTAACAGCACTTCCAAGTATAGGTTATTATTCCTGTATATGTGAGTAGGTTCATACAGTAGGATATGCAATATACAAATCTTGGGAGGTAAGCCTTTTCGCATGGCGATTGAGTGAGCTTGTGGGTTCACTTTCCAGGTCAATTAACACGATGTCGGCAGATTCACCAAACGCTCGAGTGAGCTTGTGAAGGTTAACACAACAGAACCCTCGTAGTTGCATGGCAGGCAAGTAAACTGCTTGGGGGTGTCTTGCAGAGGTGAGCATGGGACTGGACTTGGATTGGAATGAATCCGGACTGTAACAAATTTTTTAAGATTTGGATTGGATCGGTTTTGGACTAGTCAACGAAAAGGTTTTACGGCATTTCTGTTGTTAAAAAGCTGTATTTTGTTAATCTTTTGTACTACATTTGGGCCTGAACTTCAAATTTTAAACAACATTGGGACTATGAACTGTTGGGCTTGAATTTAGTTTTAAATTTTCAGAATCGTACAATACGACAGTTATCTCTGGTTTGTTGACGTTGATGCTTTTCAGTCACTTCAACATCCTTTATTAATTGGATAATGCAAGAATGAATCTAAATCATGTACGCGGAATTAAACGACATGGCGACACTTTTAAAGTAAATTTTGCAATCAAATTGCAGGAACAGCAATAGACAGTTGTGTGAGCTGTACTAGGTTAGGCCGTCATATCTGTTTATGGCCTGTCATGGTAGGCTATTGTAGTCAAGCGAATCTACGGACGCACTGTAGCGCTTTATTTAGTTTCTGAACATTTTGGAGGATGGATTGCGGATTCGCATTTAATTTTAATCCAATGAATTTGCGCATCTCGATTTCATTTAAGAACATCTTCAGCTACGCTAACTTGGCATTGCATTGTTAAGTCAAACAGCGACAAGTTGATCTTCCCGGGCGCTGAGCAGGGCTGAAAGAAATTGGAGGTTCCCAGCTTAGTATTTTACAGTTAAAGCGTAACACTTCGAGCTCACACTTGTTCGCACGGTGATGTGAAAAGGCCTATTGTAAGCATCACTGTACAAGCCGCCTGCGTTTATTGTTGTGTGTTCGCCTTTTCCCCTTACCAATCCATTGCCTCATTAAGCAGTAACACCGCGCAAATCAGCAACGACCACGTCCCACCGACAGAAAAGCGAGTGCAACGCAAGGACTTACAGTAGTTATATCCCGCGAGGCGGCGGCGGCGCTCATATGAAGGGCTGGTTGCCGCATCGAGCTGTTGCAGTCCAAGGCGCGAGCAAAGGTGCCCACTGACCTGCACAAAAAAGTTCAACGCGATAACATGTATTCAAGCATTTGCAATAGATTTCCAGTTGCCGTTCGCCTAAATTGTCCACCTCTCCGCGTTTAAGGTTTAGTTTCGTCAGTCTCGTGGAATAGGCCTTAGTCTGGCCAAGACCATTGGTAAACCAGTTTTTCCGAGTCAATTAACTCTAATTCTGCTGGTCTAAGCTTGTTTGCCGCTAGTTAGCATGTTAGTGCCACCAATGATAGCCACGAAATCAAGTCGCCTGTCAGTTTCTGATCGACACATATCGCAAACATCTAATGGATGTGGTCGAATCCTCTTCTTGCGGCCATTGTTTGATGATAATGTTCGACTTACTTCCTTGCGTCCTTTCTATAATTCAATGGGGGGTTTGTTTCACAATCTCAATCAAACTAAGCACAAAGCTTTACAGTAAAACGAAGATGGATACAGTATGAATCGGTCAAGCAAAAATAACGAAATGGTTAACAACAGCTCTATTTCATTTTTCTTACAAAATTTTGTGTTTCATTAAATCATTTGAATAAACTAGAAGAAAAAATCCAATTTGACATCATTGTCTCAAAGTACACTCGACGAGAGAGTCCGTTGGAAGAAACTTTCTTTACGTCGGAATTGCCGCAAAACTATTTAAATAAAACAGCTGATAATGCCTGCCAGTAGATGGAGATACACTTGCTGCAACATCTACAGTAGGGGTCATCAACATGGTGCTTGTGGGCACCAGATCGCCCGCGAACCTGTTTTGAAAATAGCATTAAGACGATAAGTATCTTCATAGAGATTAATATCATTTATAATAACATTAGAGAAAATATTTATTTCAGAATTGTGTATCAAATTAGTAGCCCTTAGCGTTAATCGGTACCCAAGAAGTAGCCCGCAGTTTGACAAAGGTTGGTGACCCTTGCCAATTCCTTGCAACACAAGGAAGGGCTCATTCAAAAGATGGCAGTTGCTGCGAAATCCAACAACTACTGGCTTTATCACTTAACCTACAAAAATCAAAAACGTCTACAGTGATCTCTTGCAGAGGCGGTAATCACTTAATTTACCCTTAGTTGGGTTTTTACAATGGCTGTTTAACTTCAACTCTATCTGCAACGCGGCTTGTCCTCTTAGAATTAATTACCTACTGAAAGCCTGCTTCGATTCAGCTGGTTGAGCGTTTTAATTCTATGAGCGTTTTAATTCTAAGTCGTAAAGGTGCTGGTGAAGCAAACATATCAAGTAAGAAACAAACCATTAGAAACACAAGAAGCTGCAATACAATAGACACCGTTCAAGTAGCTAGTCCCCGCAAAGGCGATGTGTTGTAGTCGAATCTATCAGTTACCTTTTAGGAAATCGATTTCACGTAGCACTACGCATTCGCAGTCTGGAAATCTGCAAGCACCATTTAATTAAACCTACATTGGTGGCAGCATATTTCCGGTTTAATAAGCCTGCAGCAAAAACAACGAGCCTGGATGGTAAACACGCCATCAATCATTTACTGTTATCTTGTCTAGATCTGTTCACTCTTCACTGTGCAATGTAGAATAGAACACACTTCTCGGCTGCTGAACTTCTAAACAGGCGGTTCCAAGCTTTTTTCAGCGCGACCCAAATCTGAGTTGGTGAACATCTCGCGACCGAAGCCACAAACAGCGTATGAAAAAAATGATGGCTGCATAGATGATTTATGACAGTAAGTTGCTAAGTTCGTTTTCAATGTCTGGAATCTCCTTTTATTCCAAGTACCTACGCTACCTACAGATAAGCAGTGGTAACGTTGAAAATATTCAACTCCTGCTTGGATCGCCTCGGCGCGACCCATTTTTGACCCTTTGCTTGGGTGGCGACCCAAACTTTGGGAACCACTATTCTAACCCAACAACGTGGAAGAGCTAAATGACTGAGGAAATGAGGCAAAGCCGCGCGGAATAGTGATTAAGTGCCTTTGTTCGTTCACAGATACAATATACATAGAAGAATCGAATACGGATTTATGAACCAAGCGAGTCAGAACCTGTTTGTTAGGCAGGAATTTTGTAATGTTTTTTAAATTGAAAATTCGGTCCCAGTACGAATTTGATTTAATAGACGCTAAGCGGCTTCCTACTGTAATTCAACTGGAAATGAAAATTAGAACATTCTGCACTGCGAAATGACTACGGCGCGCAAAATACGAACCACCCCGGATGGGACTCGAACCCACAATCCCTGGCTTAGGAGGCCAATGCCTTATCCATTAGGCCACCGGGGCTTGCGATACACTCAGTCAAATACCAGTTAATAAAGGACTAGCTTCAAGTGAAGAAGTGTTGTAAGATGTGGGTAATTTAAAATGAAAATAAAACAGGATGAAAACGGCAATTTATTGTTGTCTTTTCCGTTGTCGAATTTATCACTTGTGGCTAACTTCACACGAAAGCCGGCCAGACAGTTTTACAGATGACGAACGTTACTCCTGCTTTCAAGCCTTTTTGCAAAGCAACATTATTGCAAAGCACGTGTGCATAACTGGTTAACCTCATAACAAATTCATGATTTTGAAAGCAACAAAATCAAGCTACATTTATCCAGCGCAAGTCACGACAATTAAACAAATAAATAGGTTTTTCCAGACCTAACTATCAATTTGTTATTGGTAGCTGTATTGTAAGTCACTTAGATTGCATGTCATGTCTCGCAGAATCACACAGCAGGCCTTGGTTTTCGCGGGACTTAAAGGGTTAAGGTAACTGTTCATTGCAACTACAACACTTATAATATTTCCTATTCTTAATATAAACGGTGCAGAACAAGGCGCTGGTTTGGGTTTACAAACCAAAAATACAACAGTATGTCCAGCCTTAGTAGGGAAAGCACGCTTGCTCAGCAAACTGAAAGCAAGAGAAGGCTAGCTTGAAACCACACCCAAACAGTGTGAGATGTCTGCACAAGACCCAATATTTTAAAGTCAGGGAATCAATGTCTTTCAGCTCGAACAGGTTCAGTATGGGATTTCGTGTGTTTTGTTCACAATTTTGTAAGTGCGATAAGATTTGACAGAATTCAATCAAGAAAAAGCTCTCACTTTGCCTGGTTAACGCACGCACGCACACAAAACACACCGGGACTTATTTCCAACAACGGGACTTCTTCGACTTCAAAACAATTAACTAGTGAGGCTTAAAGCGCCGTGACAGACAGTCAGTGTCAGACGCTTCCGCGGCCCTCCCGACGGGAAGTCACAACTTCGCTTTTTCAAGGTTTACGGACGGAATACTCCACGTAAAACACAACCAGCGGTTCAGTACTGTGCTCTTAGTCATTTCTTGACGTGGATCTGGCAGCAAAACTAATTATTTACCGATGCTTTCTTGTGGAAAGTTATTTGTCTTAAGGTGCTAGCACGTCCAGAATTTAAGAGGGCCCAATACTGCTCCAGGAAAGTGAAGCATTCCTGTATACGTGGAGGTAAGTGCTCTCAGAGCATTGAAATTATGCACGATGAACAGTCTATTGTTTCAACATAATTGCTTTACAGACAGTGCCAGCAGGTTGCGCAAGAAGTGGATCTGTGGTTACGGCAGTGAACTTGTTCAACATGCATGCATAACCCTGGTCCAAGCCGTACACAAACACGCTCACGTTCAACTGCAATAACAAACTCAGCTATGACAGTTTACGTACACCAAGCGTAAGGTCAACCTTCCGACGGCCGCATACCCCGCGTCACGTGACCACAATCTTTCACGAGTAACAAATGCGCTGACAACGTCACAAGCAAGAACAGCGCACGCATGCGCGCACACACGCAAACGCGCGAGCAGAGTTGCGCGAAATCGAATTAGGACTCACGGCGGAAGAACACCAAATCTATGCTTACGTCACACCGCGGAGAAATTTCGACAATCGGTTTGCGCAATTAACTGGACAGCCAGCGCGATCTTAGCTGGATTTTAAAATAAAATGCGAAGCATTACAGGCCTGATGGGATGAGATGCATGCTTGGGACAAACCACACAAAAGCGTTCGCCACAAATACTGGGTCTATTCTCATTAAGTGCACCAAAGCAATACCGTATCACCCGAAGCAACGGTTGGAAACGGGAAGTTATCTCAACAGAGGACCGACAAGCAGCGGTGATGGGCAGAAATGAAATCGGCTATTTGATTTGCATATGGTGAAATGGTAGACGACACGGGCACAGCCTATTTTACCATAAAATATCTCAAATTATTGTGAAAACTGATGGAAATGCACTAAAGCGCGTTTGCAAACCTGTTTGGAGCAGCATGTAGGTCGACTGTGGACTTAGTTCAGAAGCACACTAACGGGTCAAAAACACTGCAGTCGCTTGATCTGACCGAAAAAAGTCCTAAAAATGTCAGTTCCAAGTCCGGTGAGCCCATGGCTTTCAAACAACTTGATATCAACTAACTGTCAAGGTCCTGAAATATGTGCGAGAACTTGAATTTGGGAATCGCTATCCCTTAAATATATCAGAAATGCGACAGTTTGTTAGCCTAACTAACACATGGACCAACCACTAAAAGCCGGTTTTGACATTGAAGAAGTATACAACGATCATCTCCCAAAAGCGACAAACACCCATTACTCGGGGTAAAATAGCAACACTAGAAAACAGGCGACTTCCATTTGAATAGCCGGAAAAAGACGATGCGTATCGCTACAAGAAGCAATTGCTCTCACCAAATTACGGATCGAAAACTGAACCTACGTAAGTGCGAAGGGCAGTTCGAATACGCAACAGTTGACGGCCACGGACTAAGTCTCGCACACAACAGCAGAAATCACCATTTCAGGAAATCTAGCCGACAGGGTGTAACCACCACTTGCAAATAGCCGCTGGGATTTTTTCTTTTCACTCAGACGAGTTTTTCACCATCAGCACATACAACGTAAGCGACACTACGTGGAAATACAACAAACAAACTTTAGCCTGGCGGCAAGCTTCTGAGGAATCTGCCTGCTTTCTGCTGTCATTTTTCTGCCACGATTAAAACTTGCAAGCAAATCTGTTTTTCATAGTTATAGGCCACAAAGATGGCGCAAGTAAATCAGTCACAGTTGATTAACAGGGAAATTAGTTTCGCGTTTTGCAACGCATCACCAGTCCTTTAAAAACTGTAAGACAAAGCTTACATTCAAATGCTGGCACTTGAAAACAAGTAAAGCAAGAAACACGAACTTTGGTTCGTTACAATGACGGTGACAGTACTAAAATTTGCGAAGCTAAAAGGCGTGAAATAGTTGCAGCACGAAGATGGTTTCTCCCAGAGAATTAGCCCAAAATGCAGTTTTACAGGCTAATCATTCGAAGATTGCCTTTGCAACAACCATCAAGAACTCTAGGTTTGCTGTAAGCTTTTGAGGAATCAGCGAACCGGGACCTGCTTTCATCCTTGTGCGATGATTCAAACATACACGACTGCAGATGCGTAGTGTTACGTGAAATCGATTTTCCATTAAAAAAATTGCTGATGGATTCAAACCCCTCAGACCTTGGTGGAGACTAGTTATTTGCAACAACCATTCAGACACAGCATAATGCGTGCACCTCATCGAGAGAACATATTCGGNCGATTCTGCGTGCAACCTCAGCTATTTTATTCACTTAGTGTCTGTTTTGGATGCACGCTGCGCTACGTCGTTGTCCAAGGTAACGCATCATGGGACGGACGTTTCAAAGTCACCTCTCCAACAAGAGCCGTGGGAAGAAGCTTCATGCATCGTAATATCAAAGCAAACATGCAGCTTCATCAACTGTGTGTCTCGTTCATCACGATCCAGTCAATAAACTACCACGATCTGTTGATTATATACATACCTGGAAATTATTAAAAATTGATCTATTTGTCCATCAGACATAGGATTTTCAGGATTCCATACAAGTTCTTCTAGTTTACTGGAATCTCTTTCTTCTTTTTCTGGAAAAATCGAACAGGCATTATTCACCGGTATGTAAAAAGTTAACAGAATCAAGCGACGACCATGTACAAGCTAAAGTTTCATTAAAATCAAACAAAGCGCACGGCTACCATCTACAACCGCTAGAGTCCTGCGCTGGGCGGGTTAACCCGCGCGGGTTGCAGGTACCCGTATTTGCGGGGCGGATGCGGGAACCCGCAGAGATATGCGTGCGGGGGCGGGATAAATAAATTATTTGTGCGGGTAACTGAATATTGACTCAATGCATGTGAAAGTGACATGAGCAGAAAAGAAGGTTTCACTTTCTTATAGATTTTTTTAACACTTTCGTTGGTTTGGAATTGAACCACTGGATATATTGCCACTAGCGATGAAACACGTTGTATGAGTTTTTGCTGCTTTTTCGTGACAGCAGGTTTGGGACCAAACAATGCGGGGCGGGAGCGAGAAAGATTTTTCAAATTCCGGCGGGTGCGGGGCGGGAGCGGACAAAAAATTTCAACCCGCGCAGGACTGTATTAATCGCTAAGCAGTGTTTACTTACCGGTAGGCATTTTATCAGGAACAGTAGCTTGGAACTTCAAACCGACTCGTATTTCACCTTTGTCGGCTAGCAAAGTCTTCTGAGCAGGGTCGTACACCAGTGAATAAAAAAAGGTGTCCTGCAATGAAGTCATTAACATCATTTGCTTGTAGTTTGGTGAAGCAGGTATAACATATAGACAGTAAATAGACAGATTCGATTTCCTATGGTCACTAACCAAACACATTTGCACAAATATGAATATCTTTAAAAATGCCTTGGGCTTTTGGAAAAAAACGTGTTCCTTCGACAGTTTTTGCTAATTCAAGCCTGAGGAAGCTCTGCCGTAATTCCAATAAGAATACTATGTTCCCATCTTCACATGCCAAAAGGCTTTTCCAACTTTTTAGCTGACGACAATGCTACAAACGCTTCCAAAAATGCACAAAGAGTAGTCACTAATTCGTGTACAAGCAACAGTATTGTAGAAACCATACGAGAGGATAATTTTTTTCCAAATCAAAGCAAACCCAATCGGTTAGGGTAACTGGGTTGTGCAGTCATCAGTAGACCACACTTCGCATTCCCAACATTACTCCATGGAAAAGTATGGCCAATACGTTGTGGCTGGATTCAGCTACACGGGCTTCCAGAGTGGGTAAATACTTCCCAAATGCCTAAAGGTTTGGCTGTTTGCTTTTCTTGGCTGAAGAGCTCAACCAACTTTTTAAGAGACTATTTAATCCATAGGTGGAGCCACATCAGGTGTCATCACTCTGGGCCAGAGTGGACCCGGCAATAATGTTGGGTCAAGGGTATTCTAGACCCTTCAATTCCAAAAACTCCTGAGCTGCAGCGCACCAACTGCTGCAGACGGGATACATGATCAGAATTGCCCAATTTCGTGAGTAACTAGTAGAATTGTAGGCTACGTTGTTATTTGCTGTTGTCCCATTTAGACTCTCGGTGTTTCTGTATGTCACAATGTTCGAGCCTTCAATCTCCACCACACAACTGCATGCTTTTGAATCGAGTGCGTCACATTTCTTAGGAATAGTTGTAAGAAGGTCCTTAGTCTGTTGTATGACAGAAAAAAGAAACGTGCAGGCATACAGCTCAGATTTCTGTAGTGGGCTACACTTTTGTTTCATCATTACTAACACTCGGATTCTTTAATAATTACTCAATCATAAAATGAACTAAAGATACCTGGTCTATTTTCTTGCTAGACCAGGATGAACCAGGTTTAAAAATTAGGTACAGAGCAAGCCTCAGGCCAGCCAGGTCTTAATCACCAAATACTAAGCAGAGCTGGGTTAGACTGCATTGCAAAAAGCTGACATGTGAATATCTACAGTAGGAAGAAGAAAGTACAATTACGATTGTTGGTTATTCTACAAAAAAAATTACATCAAGAACTTGAAGACATTGCGACTTCTGCCCAAAGAGAGACTTTCCAAAGCACTGTGCGCATCTGCTACCATATAAAAATTGCTTACACAGCTCAATAACCATTTAGGCTATTCCCCTTGCATTAGCATTCTTTTTTGAATAAATGAGATTCTACGATAAAATGTTTTTCACAGATTCACAACTTTGTCACATTGAAATAGCAGTTTAGGGTTTTCTTCAGTAACCTGGGAATTACCTGTTTTTACAGTTTTTTGCATGCATGTACTCGCGAATCCAATTTAGGAGTTACATGACAAATTTATTTTAGTAGCACTATCCAATATATAACTGAAACAGCGATTCATCTGCAAGTTATATACAAAGGGTATGTACCATGTTCGCCAAATTACTTCACTACTGACTAACCCATTACAAGAAAACTGTGAAGGAGCTACCCTTCAATCTTCTAACACTGGGACACAGTCAAATGTCATTGACTATCCCATCTTTTGTTTTTTCAGAACAGTCTAGGAAAATTGTTTATGGCCACTGGGGTTTACTGAAACAACAGCTAAATGATGTACGCCCAACTTCAACATTTCTTGAAAACAATGGATTCCATGTCATTTATGTCTTTTTTAAAAAACATTGTTGTAACAGCCATCATAAACGCATATTACTTACCGTTTTTTGTAAATATGACTTCAAATCTTCTGTTTCATTTAATAAAGTAACGCTGCATTTCCCCCTGCAGAAAACATTTTGTCAGTCACTCTAAAAGAATGCCTGTAAGTTGCCAACAAACGCCTCAAGCAATTGGGAAAAATCAGAAACTGTGCCAAATTTCAGTACCACTACCAGTGGCATAAAAATAAAATCAATCCAGCTTTAAGAATTTTTAATATCCGTACATACCAAATCAAACAGATGACAAACACCACTACAACTCCAGACAATGTGAAACAAACACAGAAGTGTGATAAAATTTGATGAATGACAGTGATGCCCAAGGCCTTATATAGGTGACATTTCTTACCAGAACAAAGTTCAACAAGAAGTAAGTACCATAAAACCGTAAGGTAATGAAACAACCATAACGGGCTTTTGAAACATCCAATATGATTTTATTTGAATCACCAGTTGTTGTGTTACCTATTTGAATATGAGCTGAAGATGCGTGCTCAGTAAGCAAAATTTATACCCTGCTAGCATCGTAGTGTCTGGTTCATTGCAGTGAAAAGATTTCCTTTGGCAGATACTGCAATTGTAGTATGGTTCTTTATAATTCTATTTTAATGTTTTTTTATAAGCAAAAGCTTTCAACAGAAACAGTGCTTGTAAATACACTGCTGGATATATTTTATGCACCTACCCACCTATAAATATCATCTTTCATGACCACCAAAAACCCTTTTAAGACATGCGTCTCTTTTGCTATGTCATGACAGTCACCAAACAACTAGAATATGACACTGCCAATAATACTTTTCAAGCAAGGAACAAAGAGTTGACAATCAATAGGCTTTTATGAAATAGTAATTGCATCATCATTAAAAAGCGTGTGCTGTAGTGCAAGCAAATAACTTCTACAAGTGCAGCCTGTCCACAATTTCCCATGACTCTTGAAGTAAAACTGTAAAGCTCCCTACATCAATTGCAGGGTGTCCTATGGGTGATATGGCCTCCCTGAAAATGTTTAAACATGAAAGTAATGTGTATGTAATTAACATCCTGTAAAAAAAGAACGGTGCTACTATAGCGTGAGGTCTACCGACATAAGTCACCTACCGAGATGCAGGGTGAGATCTACCGCTTGACTCGCACCTACCGAGGTGCAAACTGCGTGAGGTTTGGCCGCGTGACTCGCACCTGTCCATCAAACCGAGTAACTGCCCATATAAAAGAAAGCAATTGGACCTCTGAAATCAGATTTGCCCT
>JGI24158J21664_10001484_pt1 | contig 26590 bp, 18 predicted proteins | sample Ectturendosymbi3_FD_21664 | JGI IMG/M metagenome (IMG submission 21664) | reverse complement strand
GGGGGGGCAACGTCGACATATTGCTCATCCTTTTCAGGTTGCTGACGATGCAATGCAAATGGACGTTCATAAAGCACTTTACCCTTTCTACACTACAAAGAAAATATGTCGATGATTTCTGCTATTATTTCTGCTATTATTTTTATAACTTTCTTAAATTTTCTGCTATTATTTTTGAGTTCAACATTGCTGATGAACAGACACAAACATCGTTGACAACGATATACCGCTTCTCCGGCGTCCCTGCACCCCTGATTTGCACATAGGCTGTTTGGAGATTTTCAAAGCAGGGTACATCTTTTCAAAGAAAGATTGAAATAGTCTTTTAAAGAAAGCCCAAATTATGACGTTATTTTACATGGCAATATTTGTCAGCATCACTTACAAACAAGAGCTACAAACGTCTGGGATCTTGTTCGAAGTGATCAATCACGATTTCATATAAAACCTTGCTTGTCTACTGATTTTTCCACGGTGAACGCTTACCATACATCAACCGCACAAGCGTTCAATCTCACACTTACCAGTGGCGTAACTGACGACGGTCAAGGGGGAGAGCCGCCCCCTGGGAAATTAAATGTAAAAACTGAGCCTCCTTTCGCTGACATATTGACATTTATTATTCTTTTCGTTTTCATTTGGTTGCTGCTTTTGTGCATTTTTCGGCGTGTTTTCGTGTTTTTTAGCCACTTTAAACATCCGGGTTCACTATCATTTCTTAACTTTTTTCTGAGTGTTGGCTAGTGGCCCTCTACGGAGGCCAATGGGCCCCCTTCAGCTAAGTTTTACCCCCTGGCTTAAACCTCTAGCTACGCCACTGACACTAACAACGGATTTTTCTAACTTGTAGAAGTACTGCTGCAGTTTCACTCATGCTTCTTTTCACCCAGTGTAAAACTGTGTGGCTTTGCTATCAGCAGTCGCTGTCTCCCTGAATTACCTGCCATGATGTGTTGTTTGCGTTCAACAGTCACATGCGGCAAACTCCTACTATGGTAACTTAAAGTCAAGCTTTGAGGATTTGTTGCCATTTTATTTTAATGCAATAAAGGCCAATACTGGAACAAACCGCTCGCAAGTTTTGTAACCTGCTTCTGCAGGCAAAGGAATGAAGTGAACTGCAAGCTCGCCACTGGATGACACCAGAACAGTGAACCTGGCTCTTGTGCAGTGTGTGTCATGCCAGGAAACAAACTATCATTGCAAGAATTAAGTTAGTTAATTTGAATTAAGCTGCTGACTTCAGGTTTTCCAGAAAATTTGGGTTCTTAGTCACAATTTCCAGGGGGGGGCAAATGCCCGTTTTGATCCCCTGCGGACGCCCATGTGTGTGCGCGAATAGCACCAATATATTCGATTCATTTCGATATTGATATAATTCATGAAATTACTTATGATACTGTTATGTAGGGGCACCTAATATCTATTCCCCCTTTCTAAGGGCAGGGGGGGCAATGCCGTCGTAATGCACCCCGTTCCGGCGTCCCTGGTGTTAGATTAAATAGAGGAGTCTAGACTCCAGACACAGTAGAGGAATTGATTGTTGCATTCAACCTAACGTCATAAACTTGTATTTTACTGCAAATAAAAGCGCTATGCATATGAGTTCCTATGATAAAGTATACGAGCTTCTATGATAGAATTTTCACCTGTTTGCATGAGTCACTTCACCTAAATCATCACATATTTGTAATCCCCTTGAGGTGACGAATAAAGCAAATTCTACTGTATTTGGTTAAACTGCATTTTAGACACTTTTTGGTTAACATCAGAAGACTTTGACTCACAGTATTGACAAAATACAGAAACGACGTGTTGAAATCCCGAACAGTCTTACAATATTTTGATATTGTGTACAAGCTGATATTGGTCAGATCTGTTCTAGAAAGTTTTTGACCGAACAGTGCATAACCTCAGGAATCCTGTCAATTGCAAAGAAAAGTTGCACATCGGGATTAAAGCACGGAGTTTGTTTCAGTCTTTATAACACGGCTGCGTGCATTATATAATCCATTTGGTGGTTACACGTCCAACTGCATCGAATATAAGACGGCCGTTGCACGCGCATTCACGAAAAAATCAAGTTTTATCAAACAACGTGACACAACCAGTTTCCTTCATTTGTTCTCTTTTCCCATTCTATTTGAGTTGAAAGACGAAAAACAAGCTGTTTTCCATAAATTACGTCTGCAACACCAAACATAAGTGAAAAGGCATGCAGCCGTTTAGTGAGACCAGAACTATTCGGCAGCCGCATAAGGATTTGAAAAATATCGAACACTTTGAAAGCAAACAAACTGCAACGATCGTCCTTTTAAAACTAACTGAAATAAGGCGCGTTTAATTCCTTATGCAGTGGAAAGCGCTTAATACAGCATCGGTTTATAAAGCAAACCGCTTATTCGAGCAGTTTCGGCTGAAAAAACGATCCTATCTTTTTCCTCTTATAAATTCTTCGCTTATTAGAGCAGGCACACCTTTTTGGCTGAAGAGGAGCAAGAGTGAACAGTGTCCACCACAACAGCTACTGTGCAATATATTATGACAAAAATATTGCAAACATACAGTAACTTTTCTTTTTACAATGCTGTGTACAGTGCTCACAACGAGAATAAAATACAGTAGCCTGATGTTGATGTGTGTTGGTGAAAACCTAGTGTGAATGACACCCTATTTTTATTGCAAAAAGTTATCATCGGATAAGAGCAACCGCTTATTAGAGCAGATTTTGCTATTCCCGAGATGCTCTGTTCAGCGGTTTCCACTGTAAAGGTTCAGCATCTATAACGAATTGCCGATGTCGCATATGTGAGCTTGAAGGTTGTAAATACCGCCTGAGCGCGACGATGATTGCTACAGTTTGGGCGAGAAGATGACGAACCAGCCTCGCTTTCAAACAGCTACATATGTTTTGCACTGCTTGTTTTGTGCGATTAAATCCATGGGGGAAAAATCAAAGTGTTTTTCCTGGAAGACTATGAACAGGCCCGTCGTCAGGATTTCGCAGCAGGGGAGGCAAAAGAACATGAAGGGGGGAACATTTTTTTAATACAATATTGAATGTACGCAGCAACCGGGGGCAAAACATGAAATGGGGGAGGCCGGGCGCCACTGGGCGCCCCGCTGGCGACGGCCCTGCAAACGACTGCGGCGCCCCTTCTCCAAAACGCCGTCTCAAACGAACTGGCTTATCGTTCTGCATTATTTCAGCGCCCTCTCCGACTGCATCCCCGAACACGTCTTAAACTCCACTGGGCGCAGCTGTAGCACTCCTCACCATCTACGTTCACTCAAAATTTTATGCTCTTTTTGAAACCTCCGGCCCTTGACCGCTAGAATGCAATTCCTTATATGCTATTACTGATGTGGTCGTCTGTAACTAAATTTGCGTTTATATGGAAAGACAGAAGACAAGGAGCAAAACAACTTCTGCGTACGTCATCTTTTCACATCCTCGTTTTAAAAACATTTGCCTTTTGCGCCGATAAACTCATGTATATAAAACCACGTAGGATCTGAACGATAGTGCGAAAAACGTCTGATAAATAGCATTTTATTTGCATGATATACTTTTTTATCGCAGGAGTATAGTCAGTGGCCTGTGTGAGGCAAATCAATTCATCAATGTTCTTGCTGAATGGCAGGCGCGAAGAGATATAAAGAGAATCTTTACGCGAGTTAAAGATTTATGAAAAGCAAGAAAGTATTCGAAGAGGCACCGAAGGAGTGCACGGGTTGGTTTCAAACAGCATTGGGTTATGAAAGTGCCACGAAAGACCACGTAGTGCAACATCCCAAAGCTTAACAACAAAGCCATTGGGAGTGCTTCGTTCTGCCTAAAAATAAGTTAGTTGCTGCAACAAAAGATAGAGCGTCGTTAGCGAGCGGGGCGGGTGTGGGCCGTGAAAGTTGGTGCCGATCGAATGTAAATCGCTTACGTGATATCTATTTAATTAATCCCAAACCTATAGGAGATGAGCTTGCGTGCTCGGCAGGCCGATTGAATGTTTTGAATACAACTAATCAGCGGTTCGTTAATAGGAAAGGACTTAATTCAGTAGACATCACCTGAGTGTTTGGAGGGAATGTTATGTTTTACTTGACTTTTTCGGGAGATTGAAATCACTATCTTTAGTAGCCTCAGTGCTGGTGGGCAGTCAAAATCGAGAAACAGAGACAAGAACCAAACTTATGATAATTATCTGTCGTAACAAACATTGGTAAGTTTTCTTCTTCGTTGAAAATAGGGATATTTTTTGATTTTGCATAACAGCTGGGTGACGCGGAATAGTAATTAAGGTTATTTCGCAAAGTACGCCGCCTAATCTCAGTAGACTAAAAGAACCCACTCAACTAGATGCAATGTGTCGTGTTATTGACAACACCCAAAAAAGCACCAGGATACTGTAACCGTTGCATTTTCCCCCACTACCCCAGCTGGTTGGTATCAGACAGTAAACAATGTTCTCAAGTGACACACAAGTTATTGCGCATAATAACAAAAAAATAAATAGATCGATTAACGCACTGTACATGCAGACAGACCGATCACAATGCGTAAACGTCAAAACAACGTTGGTGTTACGAACGGCACAGAGCACGACGGATAGCTGCACACTGACATTGCCAGAATATCACTGGCCTGGAATGTGTAAGACTGTGCTTGAAATGGGTCGTGAAAACGCGCTGCGATCCAATAAAACCTTTATCCACGTTTCGCTATTCCAACCGCAGTAAAAATAGGAGGTTGAACTAAAAACGAAGCTTATTTCAACAGACATGGTCTGCCAGTTACTTCGTGACTCACTACAAGATCCATTGGTCTGCTTGTTCTTCGGCGTTTCAGATCATTGGCGCTTGGTCGTCAAGGCCGTGTGCAGCGAATGGTTGAATGAAGCACGACGACCGGGGTCGCGCACGGTTTATCCACCTGTACCTGACACACGAGTGGCTCCGCCCTCACTTCCGATTGGTTAATTCGTCGATGAGTGACAGCATTTTCTGTTTCGTTTTCTTGTTGCCTGAAGCGACCGAGTAACTCGCCGCCGAGCAACTGACGAGCGACGCGAGTTGTTTGCTCGAGTACTCGGGATGAGACTGCATCCAGGTCTCCAAGTCGGACTCGGTCAAGTAGTATGCTTTGATGTAAGCCTCGACGAATTCTCGGTTTGGAATCGGTCTGCAAGTCAAAAGTAGAAAACTTGGCAAACACAATTCAAGCTCGACAGGCAAGACCAAGCAGCGAAGCACAGGAGTACTGCGTACTTTACACGAAAGTCCTGCCAGTGCATCAGAAGCCAGCCGCTGGACTACAAAAGACTACGGGCGTTTTCACCTTTCGATCGGCAAACGCTTTTGATCCGGCGTGGTATTTTGCAGGATTCAACCGTGCACGTTTTGTCATTGAACATGAAACAAGCGCACTTTGATGTTAACAGTCACAATTCAGGTTCAAAAGCATTTGATTATAATGAAAAAGCTGGTGAAAACGGATCATATGATCACGTTCTTTTCTTCACAATTTTGCCGAAAAAAACAAACAAAAATCAAGGTCATCTGTTTGATTCGATCCGGTATAACGATACCAGCAACAAAATCCATTCTTTTTAGTGCAACTGCTGTTTACAAAAAATTAACCATTTACTTTGTCAGAAAACAATCATCCATGCAAACAGAATCAAACAGTCACCCGCTAACCTCACCTGATATTGGTCAGCTTTTCGAGTTTCATCAAAAACTGCTGGTAGTCGAGCTGCATCAGAGCCCTGCCTTCGTTGCTACACTTCTTCGCGTTGGAAAACCTGAAAGTTCAAAGCCAATTAATTCCATGTCACTGTGTTCATCAGCAGCAAAACCACAAACATGGCAATCAACGACAAGCTTTCACGGATGATGGATTCCGACTTTTATCTGATCCAGTCGACGTGAAACAATTAGTTGGTCTGCTGGGCGCAAAGTTTTCAAATTAGGGTCCAAATACGATTCAGTGTTTGTGGGTTGGTCAAGTGAGAAAGAACCGACTGCAAGCCGGTGAACAACGCACGTAAACCACAAGTTTTTTTCAAGGAAGTGAAGATATCGCGCTTTGGCTCATAGCCTATGGGACACACACGTGGCACAACACACTTGTTCACCAGCCATAAATCTCACGCCCGCCAGCGTGGTGAAAGAACGAAAGGAACTACACAAGTTTTAACAAAAAGCGAANGCCATCAACTCTCCCGACTCACCCTTCCACAAATACGCGGTTGGAAAACAATATGCAGTGTTCCCAAATAACTCTGCTGACAGCGGGAGGTATCTGCATCGGTCTGCAAAAAGAAAACCGTAAGAATTGCAACTAAAATATGAAGTTAGTGAGTTACGAACTGTGGCCAGCATCTGCGGTACAGTACGGTCGTGCTCAGCAACCTTCAGCCAGGGATGTGGTCGATGGTGTACGTGGCAGATGGCGCATGTTTTTCTGACTTAGTAGTAAAATTGGCATATGTCTTCCAAACGTCAGATACCGGAGTGAAGTTTCGTGCAAAATCTGCGGATTGCTTCAGATCAGTGGGAGGGGCATTNGGCTCATCATTTACTCAGTGTTGCTAGACTCATAACCATCTCGATTTTTTGGTCGATTGACGTTACTCATGATTTTGGAGTGTCACTAATTTCNTTACTGGAGCCAACCAGTCACCCTAAAAGTCACTCACCTTGTGTTTGATAGAACTGGTTTGAAATTCTGGATTTATCAATTAATACAAATTTACACCTGATCGAACAGTAAACTGTGTTTATCACAGCAAAACACTTTTACTACAATTTTACGCCTTACATCCTTATAGCAACGCAAATGCAAAGCTGACCTCACTGGGGGTTCAAGTTTGTTTACTACGGAAGTCCACGAAGCCAAAACATTCCACGAGGCAACACAGGTTTACTTTCTGTCCCACCACATGCGGCAGACACTGTCTCACCGGGTTACTTTCACCCGGGACTGGAAAAAACCCACATCAGTCAAGCCATGCACTGCGATTGGGACAATGCAATTAAGTTGAAGCAAGCCATAAAGACATCAACACTTGCTTGCCACATCTACATCATTTCGAACCTTGCAGACGCCATCAGCGAATTCTTGAATAATTGCAGCTCGCTCAAAAGGTGATCGACGTACGGACTATGTTGGGACATGATTTCTCGCAGGTCCCAGTTCACCATCGACATCTTTTCCACCGTGTCTTTGTATCGAACGCCGTGCGAGCATACGTCATAGTACGCAGGCCACCTGACGTCAGTGGCCGATCGGACTGTCTGCAAGAACATGCTGTTAATGAACACTCAAGTTTAAACCACATCCGGGACTTCTGGCTGCCATACTGAACGACAAGCAAACAAGATCTATGGACGGGACCGCCCATACAGCACTTAGTTTACTCATATACCCGACCAATTTACAACACACAGCACAAAGTAAAGGCGGTAAAGTTGGTCTTTTCAAGCACAGCAGCTAACATTATCCAGGCAACACCACAACGTGTTTGATAGACAACACAAGCGCTAGGTTTTCGTGTTAGGTTCACTAAATTACTTGTGCGTAGAACTGTTGCAAGAAGGCTTTTTTTGCAGCTGGAATCATTTCTTCCAAGTTTTTTTGCAGGAGCTGAAATTGCTCTGCAAGGCACACTCTGCAAACATAAGCAACTTGAAATCAAACTGGTCAAATAGCACAACATTTAAAAGCTCTAGGTTTTCTGCAAGCTTTCGACGAATCAGCCGACTGGGCTGTACTTTCATCTTTTCGCGATGGTTTAAACTTGCACATATTTGTATTCAAGTGTGTACTCTCCACGATGGGGGTAAGTAATCGATTGGCAAATTTTTAATAGGAAATCGTTCTCACGCAAAAATTGCGCATCCTCAGTCCTTAAATCTTATTCTATTTGAATAACGAAGTACTTCGTCAAATAGTAGTAAACAGCATCTCAGTGTATACTCAACGAACTGCACAAGAACTCCCAACATCAGCCATACTTCGCTTTTCTACTTGGATGGTGCACTCGTGATCTATAAGCGCGACTGAATAAAGAACCACTGTAAAATTTTCGTTACATCCTTAAAGTAAACACTTGAATTTTACTTGAGTGCAGTTCTCTTAAGTCATACTTTAAAACTGATAGTGCCTTTTTTCCAAACGATTATCGTCACAAGCAGCCTTTACACAGTTCATGACTTACAACGACTCAGTTGCCACGATTCGTTCAGTGATGCCACGATTGGTTTCTGGAGATGAGAGGTCAACCAAAGTGCATGCCATCGGTTTGCGAACTTTGGTGACATTCTGAAAGCATCAACATGTAAAAAAAGCATTTCAGTTGTCGTCGTGCGAAGCTTTCGATTTCACAACCGGAAACGGAGGGAAAAGGTTGGACCTTATCCAAGGTGATTTTGAGGGCGTTACGCTCTACGACAGTCCTTAACATCATGGAGAGGTCGTTGTTGTGCGTTATATTGAACTTAAAATGCGAAATCAGCAGCCTTCACTGGCACAGTAACATCCGTGTTTCTATTAATTATATGATCAACATAAAAGCCTTTCCTAAATCTTTAAACGAATCTATTAATGACTACTTGACCCCACTTTTCAACTACATTTTATCAGTCTGGCCACATACTTTTAGAGAATTTACCACATCCTTGAATAATAATTACTGTAGAGAGAATGGTCTAACCTTCGATAATATGTTCACATTTAAGTACTCGGTTGTAAACGAGAGATGCAAAGCATGTGCAGGTAATTACTATGCGTCAATCTATGATGTGGATCAAAAGAAAGGGCTTTTTATCAAGGCTGTCTGCCTCAGCAGCAGAATGCCTACAAGGAGTTCTTTTTAATGAGACCTTGCGCTGCGCAACGATGCATACATCTTAAACGATTAATCAGCGAAACATTTTCTATCTGACAACACCTACCCTGTCGCTCGTCACTTCTTGCGTATCTGCAGGACCGTTAGTGGCCGGCTGGAAAAGGGAGCTTTCGATGCGTTGGATGGTCGGGTTGAGCCGCTCGTACTTGTACCTGCTGTGTTCCTGTCGAGCGTAATGACAAGTAGCTCTACGTGCAAGGCTTAGAGTTCGACATGTAACGAAAAAGTACATGTTTAGCCTTGTTTTTCACTTTTAACCCAAATAACATGAGGCAAAATCATGTCGAATGCAAAATACCACAACACCCAGACACGCTGAAAACCTCGTAGTGTTTCAAAAGTCCGCAAGCTACGGGCAAGCTGTTGATTGGACCTGCAATGAAAAACACACAATCTTCCACGAGTGACGTTCGCAAGACAAACCTCTTTTGAAGAGAAAAAGTCGAAGACAGCGTAGAAGTAGAGATCGAACAGTTGGGACATGCACACGACCACGTCCACCGCGATTGGCTTGAGCACATCGCACATTTTCATGTAGCTGGAATAAGTACAACTTCATCCGTCAGCGAAATGCAGTGGTTTGTTAGTTTCGGGTACAGTTCACGAGCATGGGCAAAACTATCCGGATCGTTAGTGCTGCAAACTGTCAGGAAAATCAGGTTTTGAACACAGAAAATATCTTCATAAGACATACCCACCGCAAAAAGCTGAAATCGGTGATACAATTCAGGAAAACGAGCAAAGATTTTGCTACCGGTAATTTTACAGAAAGAAAAAAGATCAGTGTTGATCCACTATCCAATGCATAAGCGGAACAGTTGATCGACGACTCTGTTAAACTTTACGATATATTTATTTGCACTGCCGGAAAATTGTTCAAATTTACAAGATTCATGCGCTCTAGAGGGAGCTGCAAATGCTTATTCCGAGGAGAACACAAATACAGTAAAAGCATCAAGACATGCCTCGGGTAGTTTCTTCAGCAACTATGCGGAGACTTTGGGGATTTGGCAATGGCACTGACGGAGCCCTGGGAAATTTCGAAAACGTTCGCTCAAGCTGTGACTGGCAGCGATAAAACACCGCATAAATATAGTAGGCAAACCTGTTTCCAGATTTTTGCCTGTCACTGCATAAGAACTACAAAGATGTGCTGGGTCTTTTAAGCGATCTTGTTGAGTGCTTCTTCAATCGTGGGACTTCTAACACTGTCGGGAGAGAATAAAATTATCGAAATTTTTACAATTGACAAAATAGCCACGAGGGGCTACACTGGCAGAGACCCCCGGAAAACTTCACAGTGGATCGGGAAGCACTAGTTTGTTGTGCTTGTCCCAGAATGAGCACGCTTGCAGCACACGTATATCCTTGCAAAAAACAAATAACCTGACAATGTTACTTTCACAACAAAAAACGTAAAATTGAGCCCGGTAACTCACAGGTCGACCACTTGCGAATAAACTGAAAAGAATTCGAATTGCAGTAACTCAAGCTTAAGAAGCAATTCTAACGAATTGCGTTAGAAGCAATATAAACCGATGAATTTACTGCTCTTGTTTGAAGTTGTACATCGTAAGCTAAGCTTGGTTAACCTGCGCAAGTGCAGTGGCAATGAACCAATTAATCACGAACCTGCCGCACAGTCTTAGTACATGGAGTGCGGTGTTGGTCAATATAGGACCTCGTTGCGTGGCAACAGTCGTGCTGTGGACTGACTGCAATGATGACGAACTGCGAAGGCAAGAGGCATGAACTTCAACATGGTGTAAGGGACAATGGCAGCATTTCATGTTGTTAATTTTTAGCAAAAGCCCATTTTGATTTCCAAACGAAATAAAAACCTTGAAATAGGAGTTTCGCCGGTTCGTTCGTCGACGTAATCGCGCAACAGCTCATCAGCTGTTTCGTCATCTTCATCGTCACTTGCCGCGTACGAGACATGATCCTGTATGACGAAAGTGTATACAGTTATCAAGGCCTCAACAAAGCATCGCGGCAAAATATTTATCAAGCCCACCTTAGCCAGCAAGCTGCCCTAACAAAGAGATACACAGAATTTGTTCAGCAAGACTCATGCTTTCACCAGGATGTTGTTGAACTTATTAAAAACGTGCAAAAAAGAGGGTTCCCACACATTTTCAAAAACCATTTTCCATATTTCTTCAATAATTTTTCAAAACTCCATGAAAAATAATCAATACCATCACTTCCTTCATTTTTCCAAAATTTAATAATGAAACACAATTTTACACTACTGCAAAAATCATCTTCCGCTCTACCTTCTGTAAAACTGTCGTAATCAGCAAAGAACAAAATTTGAATGAACAAATGCCTGAATGCTTAATGCATTAATCTCACTGAAGGTATGCACGTATGTAAACCTCTGTTGTTACAGGCGTTTTGTGATACAATTGAATAAAAGTGTTAGAAAAAAATCTGCAATCTCGACTGCGCTGCTCTTCCTTAAAAATCATTACACAGTTTGTGGGAACAGCATGATCCTACATTTACCGGGTCTGCATCTAAGTTCGTTTCTTTCGTTTTTTTCTAACTTGTTGGAAAACTTCCAATTGACATTGGGGCCATCCATTGACAGTTGTACAACGATTTTGTATTCTATTGTGTCTCTACGCTTTCAGGAGCACAATTCTACGTGTCAAAATATGTGACTAGTGGTGGCATGGCTGTGTGATTTGACAAAGAATGACCTAAACGTCAGTTGCTCTGGGATACTCCAAATTTGAACTCATCAGTGTTCTAAGAGACGAATTTGCTCAGAAAATTCATGATTTTTTCCTATTAGACTTTCCATACTTTTAAAATACTTTACACACATTTGGGGCAAATTCAATACTTTTTTAATGGTGCACGGGAATGGGAACCTTGAACAACAATCATGCGAGGCTGTGGCTGCAAGCAGGCGGCTTCGTCACAGCTTGGCAACGAATGAAAAGTGTAGCAGTCGGTGACGGCGATCAGGTGCATTTTAGAATATATATATGAAACACTGAGACCATGAAGTGACAAATCTTCTCGTAGCACAAACTTCGACTAACCTGCTGGTCAGCGTTCCGCGATTCCGGGTTCTGGCTTAACTTTTCTAAATCTGCAAACGGATGCCCTTCCTCAGAGAAAGGTAGAAAGTATTTTGAAACACACGCATTGGAAGTGTCTGATTCCAGAATCCCGCTGGAATCCAGGTAATCGAGACCAGACTTCTTGAGAAACTTAAACTCCTGAAAAACAAAAAAAAAACAAAACAAAAAAGCGAGTGAGTAAAATGATAAATAGCCTGCTTTCCACAACACAAGTAATGCACTCTTTTTCATCAGCCAACTAAACTGTGAGAAAAACAGAATGTATACATTGGAATGGAAATAGGGAGCACAAGGGTTGAGGAGTCGGTGTTGGGGGGGTTTGGGTGGAGTCGGACTTTTTGTTCGACTCCAGAAGTCCAATTGGATCCTTTTTACATCACACTCCTAAGTTGGGAATTCCTGTTGAAATGGTACAATTTCTTTTGACGGTTTTGTTGAAATAGAGAATTCTTGCTGCGTACCACGATTTTCATTGATTGCTAGTTGCTATAAAATTGTTCACAGCCAAACGCCATTCACGTTATGTTAAGGAGTCGAAAATCGGAGATTTTGGAAAGGTTGGAGTCGGTCATTTTACCTCCGACTGCGCAACCCTGGCGAGCACAGTACACGGTGGGGCAAACCACTACGAACCTGACTGCCAGTGCTCACCACTTAGAAATGATACACCTGACGGCAAAAGATATTAAAGCAAATCTGTAAGAGCGTGATATACCAATAATCGCAAACAGCAACCCTGTGTAGAGGTTTGCACTTCTTTACGCACATCATCAACTTCCCAGCGGAGTAAACTGATATTTATTTTGCAGGTTTATTCCTGCTTAGAGCATTTCGTTCATACAAAATTATAAACAAGAGTTTTTACAAAAGACCGCTCGTGATTAATGGTGACAAACTTTACAATATCTTTAACAGGAATTCACCTGCATCCCAAACACGTCGAAAGATGATTTGACTGGACATGGTTGCCACGACTCGTTCTCCACGAACATGCACAGTTCATCGAGTCTGGCCCTGTGGTGAGCATGGAAATAGGACAGTGTTTGCTTCCGCAGTGGTTCGTTAAGGTTGTCGGTGACTTGCTGCTGGCAATCTTCGTCGGATTTCACGGAGCAGAATTCTTCTCCGACGAGGATGAATCTGACAGAGCGACAGTGCAATGTGAGCACCGACTGAGCGACGATGACATTCGATTGTTTCGTTAGTTTGAACTTTCTGTGGGGGACGTGTCAGGCTAACAAGCGAATGCAAAATGAGTGAATGCCTGAAGGTAAATTTACAATTTGTATTTCGTTTCTATCAGCGCTTTCGAATTGAGCCACGTCGGGTAAGCAAGAACAGGACGTGCATCGTTCTGACGCAGGACGTCTACAGGGTCAGGACGCTCGACTCGCGAATGCTCACTTATAGGTCAGCTTCTCACAGTTGGAATTTTTACTCCAGCACGCGTTTCAAGCAACGCGCACCAACACGAGCAATCAATGCAAGCGAATACGCACAGTGCACCGGCACTTGTCAGTTCAGCCACAGTAGGTATGCACAGTGTGATTTCTTATACAACAGAAACTCGCTTTAAAGGCACCACCAAAATACACCAGAATGTTGTTTTACGACCATCTCGGTATTCAGATAAAATAGTTGCGGTCTCTCAAAATGCCTTTGCGGTCACCAGAGTCAAACCTTTAAAAAAACTGTGCATGCTGCACATTGCAAGCTACAGCAACTGACCGCTTCACAATGTCCAGCACAGTTATGAAATCGTCGTATTGGAACTGGCTGAGATCGCAAGAGAGAATGTAAGTTCTTATTCTTGACTGCACATCGGACCAGACTCTGAAGTGGCCATGGGTGAGTTTTCTGTTGACGTAATCTGCCATTTCCTGTGACTCCTCGCCTGCAACGTGCTGACGTCATTAGACAGGGTCGCGGCTGACGTCACGGAAAGGTTTCATGGATTACAGAGAAATTCAGTTCAGCACGATTCTTATTATGAAAAGAAATGCTTTTCTTTCCAACAGTTTTTTGAGAAAAGCACCCGAATACACAGAGAGAATTCTAAAATACAGAACTGCAAGCGAGTAGCTGCTCTAAAGTCCCAAAATACCTTTCACCACATTCAGGAACTCTTCTTTGTGCCACGTGCAGGTTTTGTGATAGCAGTTCATCACTTCCCAGAGTGCTTTGCAGAGTTCCATCAAACACGGAATATATATATCGTTAGTGATTTGCTGAAAATACACAAAAAACTTACGTAGTGTTTTTCTAACCAAACGTCTTAAACGTAGACATGCGCCTTAATTGATTTCAATCACTTGCTTTCTGATGACAAGTCACGCAAACCTTATGGCGTAACAATCATGTTCTCAATTTAATAACAAACCAATCCGCTTCCTTATATTATTCCTGATTAAATGCAAACGCTTTGAGAGTTGAGGTGTAACAAAAATCCATAAAAGTAAAACAGCAGCAGCACCAAAGTATTAAGCTTCTTTTGCCGTGTATGCAGCAACACAACAGGGGCGTATACAGGGGAGGAGGCGATCGCCCCCCTAAACCTACGAAAGTAACGTTATTCACCATGATTTTATACAATTCAGAAAAGAACATTCGCGGTTAAAGGCCATTTTTTCGTCCAATGTTTTGTCACAGCAGTGTTGTGAAGTATACTTCTACTTCATCTCTCTTACTATAGCGAAGCCCTTATGAGAGTTGACTGCCAAATATTACTGAAATCGCTTGCCTGGGTCCGCCGCTGCAACGCAGGCAATGCTGCTCGTTAAAGTGTATTTGTTTACGGCATAACTGCAAAGCGCTCAAGATTGGCCTGGATCCAGTTGTCGCTTGTTGCAACGAAGATGAAAAATTTCAGATAAAGAAAATATCGCAAATTTGATCAAAGCCAGATGCTCATTGGAGTGTCAGCTTTTGCGGTGGTCACGAGGAAACGCGTCAGCGAAACAAAACTTCAGTACTGTCAAAACCATATAGCAAGGCACCACAGATTTCGGGTGTTAACGTCACAACCTACCTGACATAAATCCTTATACTGCTTCTTTTGGAGGTTGTTGCCAGACGAACTGAGCTCGGCAAAACCTAGCACAACCTGGAACGCGGTGTTGTGAATGGAAGAGGTATAGTGCATCAACAGTTGATCCATTGCCGACTGAAAACATCACCGACGATTAGCACAGAGGACGAACTACTTTTACTGAACAATGTCATCACACCTGTAAGAACAGGCACCTGGTATCTCTTCGTAACGGATCAGAAAAGTCCCTTTGTGTACCGCAATTTACGCATAGAAACAATACTTGACCGGTGTTTTCAATGCAGGTCATTTATGTAAAACTGTTGCTACAGTTTTTTTATATACTTGGATCCTCTCTTGCTGAGAACATCAGCAGGGTTTGAATCAACCGCAAGTAAATGATCATCATAACCTGTCGAGATTTCAGTACATCTCGATTTGTATCTGCGTTTTCATAACATAATTCCTTTTGTCAAATAATGATAAATTCATGAATCGAATGTAATGCGATGGACTTATAGTGAAAGGTATTTTGGGACTGTACAGTAGCTACTCGCTTGCAGTTATGTATTTTAGAATTCTCTCTGTGTGTTCGGGAGCTTTTCTCAAAAAAACGTTCGAAAGAAAAGCAGTTCTTCTGCTAACATCGATTGGCGGCAGGCCGAAGCCTGAATAATGCTTTTAGTCGGAGCAGTTGCAGTACGCTCTTGCCCAAGGAGCGCTACGGCGAGTCACTCAGCGGCCGGGAGATCGAACACCCAACCTTCCACTTAGGAGGCGGACACTCTACCACTGAGCTAATCGCCGCCCGACTGTACGCAGGTCAGAGGTCACCTTAAAGAAACCTTTCCCTTCTTCACCGACACAAGACCAAAGAAACGCTTGCGGTATGGCTTATGTCTTGTTAGGCCCAGTAAAAACTTGCGGAAACACTTTATCCACTCCACAGGTAGCAAACATTTAGCATTCTGATTCAAAGAGAGTAGCTGTATTTGCTGATGGTGGAGTTTATCACCTCAAGCTGTTTGTTCTTGAAATGCTATGACATTAAACCTTACTGCAAAAAGATTCAAAACACGGACTACAAACGGAGACTCTAAACATACCATAGTATATTTAAATCATACAGACCGTATGCGTCAGCGTTAAACTTGTAGCGCTGAAAAACGAAAGCCTAAAAGTACCAAGACTACTCGTTGAATGCCTGCATTAACACAGCACGGTTCAAAGCTGAGCGGTACCTTGTTACCTAAGATCAATATGAAATCGCAGATATAAGAAAATTAGAAGTCCGATGGAAAACATGCAGTTAAGATTCCACGCGCTTCGGTGAAGCAGTGACAAAGTGATGCTCCGCTACGTTTCTACTAAGGCGTGTAAAAATTGGTGGAAGGATGCCCGAAAAGATTTAATTCACCTGAGTTTTTCCGAGCAGGTGATAGGCCATTTGCAGCTTCGCATACAAGACGCTATTGAAGGCGCGACATGTCTTGGACAGGGCGACATCAATTTGCTCTTCGATTTGCTCCAAAGTGTCCTGCATCAGTCGAAACTTTACGACGTTTCGAACCAACATTGCGACAGTACAGCTTTCATAGGCCGTGAAAATCACAGCTGATCATTCAAACAAAAACAGGAGAAAAAAAGCAGTGCGTTTTCGCAAGGAAAGCAATACTCAGCTTAATTAAGAAGTGCAGCTAAGTTCAGGTAGTAGGTTGAGACAGAAAATTCGCGACCTGCAATTTTGAGCTGAGATCTTTGATGCAGTGATAATGTTTGTATGTGGCAGCCGCTTCTTGACACTCCAAGCATAACTGTATGGCACTTGCATAATCTTCCTCCTGTAATCGTGAAAAATTAATAAATCACTCCTTGTGATGCACGTACAAGTAAACGCAACACTTCGTGAGTCATTCGCCAGCACAGTATAAAACTGTTCTATACATCCATCAACTGAATGCTGCTCGTTGAAGATGACATAAATTTTCAACGTTTCAGACATCTACCGATGTCAATCCGGCTGTGAAATCATGTCCATCAAAAAAAAATGTTTAGGTCTTAAAACCGAAATTTGATTTGTTTGTTTTTGTCACTTTATCAGTAGGTAAGGTTTCCATACCAGAGGATACGGTGGCAATCTTTTCAAGAACTGCACAACATTGTAGGGAAGCTTTGCGCACTACTTTATTCGTTTTAATATCAAGCATAGGCAAAAATACAGCAACTATGGCGTATACACGAAGCAATACAAGAATTTTAATAACTTGCTAAAATGCTTTTGTCTAATTTCTTTCATAAATGCACGCAATAATGGTACTTTCAGACTGATTCAAAACATCTTCAGCATTTCTCTCTTATGAATGAACAGAAAAATCCAAAAATTCTCAGAAAATTTTCCAGTCGACTCGTGAAACGTTTTGTCACGATTTTCTTTTTACCTCACAACGTAAAAACTGCGTTAACTACAGTTGGGTTTCAACCGATCTAATGATCGTAAAGACACGGAACAATTAACTAATTTCGAATGCATAATACCTCAACCATTTCTCTTAAACGAACATCAGTATGCTGTAAAGTTTTTATTGTTTGAAGCGCATCCAAAAGTTTTAGGAGTGTCTGACGCTTCTGATGATTCGACAGCAGCGACAAGCTGGCGGTGCACGAGTGAGAATAAACCGACATAAGGAGTCTGTAAAAAAGTGGTAAATCATAGCACAAGTAAAAACGCCTAGGACGACTGTAATGTAAGCAAACGGAAACAGAATCTCTTTATAAATTTACAATGCTCGGTCTCTGTGAAGTCCAGACTCCAGATTACTTTCGCAATCCAGCGATACATGTATTGTCAGATTTACAAAAACAAAACTTCCACACCTGAAAACAAATTCTAACGAACTTTCGCTAAAACCTTTTACTACCGATTTTTTTTAAATGAACGAAAAAAATTAAGTCAACTCGGTCAGAAATACTGACAAATGAATAGTGTTGCGGCGAGTTTCAATACTACTATGGTAGAAATGACCGAAATGTCTCAGTGACCAAAATTTCTCAGAAGAAAATGACCGAAATGTCTCAGCGGAAAACCACGTTAAAGCCACGATACACGGAATAGCAAATTGAGAGCCATTGGCACATTACAGATTACAAGTAATAATATGCTCTACTCCAAAGTTGTAATGCCTGTTGTGTTTGAACGAAAAGACCTTGCGTATAAAACGAAACGAACAATTTTGGCTAGCAAGTATTTGTTTAGCAACGAGAGAACGAACTGTTAGTCAAGAAGTTTTTATTAATTTTATTTCCTACTTGTGTAGTCGCAAACATTTCGCTCCTTGAATGAAACACATAAGCGAAGCTACAACAGGATCACTTTGAACATAACCAAGACTCATCGAGGCAACATACTTGGTCTTTCTTTTTGGAAACTGTCCACATGGTTAACAACCGAATTTTTATTTGTTAAGTGCAAGCTAACTTTTGAAAAACTGCCGATAACACAATTCTATGTTAGTAACAGTTTTCACATAACATCTTCACAGGCAACACAACAAAGCCGATCAGGTGGCTGTAAACTTGCTAGTTTTTGTAAATGTCATTCGGGATAAAACAGGACAAAACTTCAGGTAAAAGTGAGTCAGAAACGTTTTTTCACTTTAAGAACAAACTTTGACTTGACCACTGGCCAAGCACCTTGACGTACTGTACATGTGCAATGTCTCCTTAAAATGAAGGACAAGTGAAATCAGTTGCCCTATATAATAGGCACAAAGCAAAAACAAACCTTCTTCCATTACTGCAAATTACAAATGCATTGCGCAAACTCTTTTGCAATTCCTGGACGTCTTTTAGCTCCTGAAAAAAGAGACATCACAAAACTTACAATTAGAATCTCTATCAGAAGATCAATCATATATATTGGAAATAACAAACAGCGTTACCTTAGTATATGATGGCTGATTCTCCAAAATGACATCAGACAGCTTTTTTGATACAGCTCCACGCTGAGTTTGCAGTACTTTTTCACGACTTTTAATGAACTGCTTTTCTGGATTGTCTGGAAGTTTCTGCACCAACACATTTAATGACTTTCAGATGCATTTCAAATTGTCACCTTTAGTGATTAGGAAACAAGAATCACCATCATTAAAGCCCTAAGAACAGAACTCAAAGAAGTCTAAGCAAAATCAGCCCCATGAGTGAATTCCAAACAAACGTTTGGGTTTTGAGTGTGTTTGCAACAAAAATATAAATGTTTGTTTCATCAGTGTAATACGTGCACCTACGGGGCAGGCTAAACTCTGTGCACAGTGACCATGAAAACTTAAACATGGCGTCATGTTTAAATCGAGTTAACAGCTGCCACCAACACCAGGGTTCCCACGCATTTTCAAAAACTATTTTCCTAACTTTTTCAATACCTTTTCAATACTAAATTAAAAAAGTTCAATACCATGACTTATCTTCATTTTTCGAAACTCTTAATCATGAAAGACAATTTTACACATTGCAACACTGCGAAAATATTATGAACTACTTTTCCTTTAGCAAAACTGTGCTAACCTGCAAAGAACAAGATTTAAAGAATCAGTATCTGAAGACTTACTGCATCAATCTAAACAAACCTAACGCAATTAAGTTGGTTTGCTTTGTCTAAACACAAACAAAAGATAGCAAAAAAACTTGAATGAAACTCATAACGAAAGGCAACAGAACACTGAAGCAAACTACATCTACACCAGGGGTCCCAAACACGCGGTCCGTGGTTATTTTGTGCGGCCGGTGCTGCTTTTTGTGAGTTTTCAAAACATTAACATTCAAGTTAGTTCGTTTATTAATCGATGTTTAAAAGTGCTCGACCAGCGAGTGAACAACTTCCTTAAACGAATGTAGAGACGGCTAGAAATGAGTTCTCTACAACCTATGACACCTGAAGCAGGTGATAGGATGTAAAAGCTGTTTCTAGAGAAATTCAGGTACTGCCATTGTTGCGTCAGCGTCAAAATGCGGCTCCTGGTTAGTGATAATGCGGCCCTCTGATTACCTGGTATGACCTGGTTGTTTGACTGTGTAATGGTGCCAAGTGACTTAAATCTTCTGCTTTTCTGCCAATTCATTGGCTGCTTTGTGAAGAGCTTTGACATTCTCTGTCAATCTGTGCTTTTTTTCAGGTTTGTGGAGCCAGTACTCAAATTTCAGGCTCTGGCTCCAGGCATCTAAAATTTTTGGCTCCGGCTTCATCTACAAGTTTTTATCTCCGGCTCCAAAACAATTTGGTTCAAAAAATAAGAAAAAAACTTGTATTATTTGTATAACTCGCTTGTTCCACAATTTATATCTGTGAAACTAGAACCCAAATTTTAGGCTCCAGCCCCAGCCATCCAAAATTACTTGGGCTCCAACTTCCATAGCCCTTGATTTTTTTTATTTCTTAAGTTCCTCTTCACTGAGTTTTTCCTCGGTGTCTTTGTTTTCAGCCAGATGCGCAAAGTATCAACTTCTGGCTCCCCGTGCAGCTTGCAAAAGCTCCTTCCCAATCGTGACATTTTTTAAACCTCCCAAATTAGCAATGAACAGTAGTCCTTCACCAACTGCCTCGCAATTAGATGTGAACCACATGAATTTACATCAAACATATTTTTGGTCATAACGAAACCTCGTTCAACGGTTGCTTTCCACGTGATAGCAGCAACAAGAGCTTCACAACAGACCAGAATTCACAGTTGTCACCAGTTCTGTCGCCACAGATGGGCTTTGGTGGGCTGAGACCTCCAACTGAAGCTCCACCCCCCAAATTGAAATACGAAACACTATGAATCAGTGCAGTTTTTATCAAATTTTAGAATGTCAACACCCGTTGCACAAACGTAAAGCCTCCCTATTGAAGACTTCCTGTCAACGGTTCTGGTTGTCACCATGCATATGTTTAAAATAAATGACTTCTAAATAGAAACAATTGTCTACTTGGATGCTGAGATATGGAAACCCAGGCAAAGTTGCATTTTAGCTGGGTTTACACTTTCCTATCATGTTTAGCTCCTTGCGGAACTGGGCAAGCCACGATAGATACTGATTGGAACCCAGCACTCCTGCAGAACTGCACTGAACATCTAGCGGACCGCAGCCCCTTTCAAAATGTAACCTGACAAACTACCCAATAATTCGGCCTTCAACTTAAAACCATTATAGAATATTATGAAACTGTTGAGAGGTGCCCGACGAGACAAACAGGTTTTTGTCGGTGTCCCAGCGCTTCAACTTTATGGCATGCAGCTGTCCAATGTTTGTGCCAGTTAACTCAACTCAAATACTAACTTCCTCTTGAAAAAAAACTAACAATCTGAAGTTGGGGCCAAGATCAACACATTATTGAACTGGTTAAGATCACATCACAGTCATAATCTTGAGCAAATCCAGCTTGAGGTAGCTGGTGAAATATTACTTTACACTTCTGATCTTTTCCATTTGAAATTTCCATACTTTTTCAATATCTAAGGGACGTTTAATGGCAAAATTCAATACCTTTTCAAGGTCTTGAAAACCGATTTTGAAATTCAACACTTTTTCAATACTTTCAATACCGCGTGGGAACCCTGCAACACCCAACCATGTCAATCAATCCAGAACACAATATGTGCCTGGTATCACGCTGTGCTTACTGCTTCTGCAGTTGAGCACTCCGCAGCATGTCATTTAACAATTTAGTCACCAGATACAGCAGATCATTCAGCCACTACCTCAAAGTAGTGGCCACAGTGCAAGCTAGACTCTGAGCTCTACATATTAATCTTTGTGGATGCTTGAGTTATCGTGCAACTTGTGTTGCTGGCTCCAAAACTAGATGTCTTGTTCTTTGACAAAATCTTGGTGAAAGTTTTTTTCAGTCAAACAGCACCACAAAATTAATATCATTGTGGGATTAAATTATATAATTAAATTTGTTTCACAAACTCACAAAAAGTGTAAGAAACAGATTACACAAGAATAAATGGCAAAATCACATGGTATAAAGTATAAATTATCAAAACAGCATAAACAATGGTCTACATAAAACAAAGAGCATATTTAACAAAACAATCAATATCTCACACATCAAGAAAAATAGAACATATATATATATATATACTTTTAATTCATGGGAAATAATATCACAAGAAGCATCAAAGTAAATATCTTCTATGCTTTCTATAGCTTCACGATCAGCTTGTGGATTTGTACAAGATTGGCGAGCATCATCATTGTATTTGTACTGAGGGGCATTGATTGAAGCAGCTTCAGAAGCAACAACTTTGTTTCCCTGGAACACAATGGGATTAGCGAAATGTAACTCAAGCAATAAACAAACAATCATTTTTTGAATTGAAATACCTGTTTTTATTGGTTTTAATTAATTTATAAGTGTGCAAAAGTTAAAAAACTTTCTCAATGCCAAGCTGTATGTAAAGTCATAATTAACACCTTTGGCACCAATGTGTGATATATTCATACTTGCCATTTGAACCACTTTTCTTGCGTCACTTTGCACCACCATAACTCACCAGCCAATTGAACTAGAGAGCTGTTCAAACCCTCTAAAGATGTGCAGAGTCTTCTAGTTCAGATTTAAAAAAAAATTGGGAAGTTTTGGATTTGGGGTATTTTGTGGGTGACTTCATAAGTGAGGTAAGTTTAGGCCTTTTTGGCTGAGGTCACTGGGCTGTGGGTAGCAATGCCAAGAGCCATTTTTTGACTCAACTTTTTAGTGGAAACTAGGCTATAATACTAGTTTTAGAGCCTTTGATTAGCCATCTAGTGTTTCTGGTTCAAAAGTTAAGGCCAAAAAACTAAAATTTAGGTAAAAAATCTTTTTGTTTTTTTGCCACATTGAAAGAAAAAACAAGGCTGATGGTATGATCATGGAGCATCCAAACTTTGCAAGTGTGAGAAGCAAGAGCTAATGCAGGCAATGTGAAAATAACAGCAGCAAAATTTCTGGAATTGAGCAAATCAATTATGTACATGATGCAAAAGCTAATAGACTGCAGGCTTACCTTCAAGAAAGGTAATAAAATTTGGTGTCTATAATGGTTAAGATATTGATGGTAGAAAAAAGTGGAAATAATAAAGAATTGCCTCCTTATCAATATGAACATTTCTGCATAAACTGCATTTGCTTTGACACAGTTTCAATCAGTGGCAGAGTCTTGGTCTTGAGACTTGTCCCAAGACCCATTTTTGTGAGTTTTGGTCTCAAAGATCCTGTTTTGGTATTGAAGGCTGCAGATCTTAGTCTTGAGACATTGAATGTTGTATCAATAAAGTAAAGATTTTGTATATTAACCTGTTCTTGCTTTGTCATACCTTTGGGAAAGGGAAAACTAAACAATGTGAGAAAACATAAAAATTTTCACAAAATTCTAACTTGGAAATATAGTTGACCATTTTTTACAAGTAACATTTTAGAGTATCTGACAAATTTTCAAGTCTTGAATCTCAGTGTGAGTCTTGAACATGCAGGTCTCAGCATTTCTGATGAAGTCTTAGTCTCAACATTTTGCAAAGTTTCAGCCTTGAAGATCATAGTGTCAACTATGTCATTGGTTTAAATGTTTAACCTATTTTCTGTGTATTTTACTTGCCAGGCTGGATAGCATGGCAAGCATATAATATGATATTTTTTACAGTTTGGTGTCACACTCTGAAAATCTCATGAAAAACACCTGCCACAGAATCCAAACTAGTTTAGTAGCTTACAGAATCATAATGTATTTATTCGATTATAATCCGCTCTTCATTGTAAGCCATATGAAATGGTGTTAAAAAAATAATATAAGCTGCCGTTGATTGTAAGCCACACTTGTACAGAGACTGCCTAAGCCTATGAGATACTTTGTGTACTAGCAGGTTTCACATTTAATTGGCAACCCTGGTAATTATGCTTATATCATTACAACTGCCTTCTGTTCATCATAACCCATCCTGTGATAGAGGGTACATATGATGCTGAAGAGCACAGAATGTGAAAATAAACCTTGGTCAACAAAATGCAGCTAAGGAAAGATTGAACATCGTATAGATTTTTCAATAAGGTAAGGAAAAAAAACGTAAGCCATCCTTGATTCTAAGCTGCACAAAACGACAAAAAAACACATTTTAAGCTGTGGCTTAAATATGGTACTTACCTAGGTAAAATTGACTTATAATAATAAAAGTTTACCTTCATACAAAATCACTAGATATAATAATAATTTGAGCAAACTGAACACATAGTATTGTGAAACTGCTAAATCAGGAACAAGTAAACTATAAAATTATAGACTGATATTGTTAATAATCATCAGCTTATAACATTAAAAGGATTATGGTTCACAATCACAGAAATGGAGTATGCACATACTTGACAAAGTCTGTAGTATAGGCAACAACAAGTGTCACAAACTATTAAAAGACGTTTTTAGATACAAATCACTCAGTGACAATTACCGGCAAAGGTCGGCCAACTTGATCTATCAGTTCTCTGATTTTCTTCATCTTTGCAACTTTTTGTGTACAAACAGGACTGTCAGTGTCAACACCCAGCTTCTACTTTCCATCATTTCAGTCCATGATTTCAGCCATATGATACACCATGACCACAAAATAAAATTACAGCAGGACTACTGTAGGTAAACTTAATGTAAAACATAAGCTTGATATGATAAGCATATGCTAGTATAAATAAGGAAGTGGCTAGGGAACCACCCGTGGATCTGGTTTTAAACCTTATTCCACTGCACCACATCGCATGCAGTGGAGTGTTCCCTTTAGTTTAAGCTACTTAAGCTGAAAAAATTCAGCACTTTCAACATTTTTTTGGAAACCTTAACCAGCCGACAAAAGTTTGAAAACTAGCACTTGCAAAATTTAAATGCAATTTCCTTCACAAAAGAAATTTTCACAAAGCACAATTTTGTTATTTTTTCAAAGATGTGTGGGCCATATTTTCACGATTTAAGCCGTTCTCAGGTTGCAGCAAGGATATACAGTAGTGAACGGTGAAAAAATGTTCTGACACATTTTGGAAGTTCTCCACTTCCAACTCTTGGAGAAGAAGTGCTAGGCGCATTTTCACGATTTATGCATCCAAAAACAAAGATGTTTCCTGTGAAGTTCAGACGCACTTCTGAACAGTGTTGCCACTCTTTTGTTACGGAAAAGTACTACATTTCATGATAAAAAAACACTAGATTCACAAAACAACGCTAGATTACAAAAGTAAAGTTACACACAATGAAAATACCAAGAAAATGCGTTGTAATGCAAGCCATAGACATGATTTATGCAACTCATTGGATACCAGAGACAAAGAAATCGGGAGATGGCAGCAACCTTGTTTGTTTGTATAGGTCACTATAACTTTTAACAGATGAGCAAGTGAGGTCGCTGCGGTTTAACTCAAGGTATTATATTGTCTTGTGAAATTTACGATTTAATTTGATAGAATTTTTAGCAAATTAGGCTACAATTGCACTAAATCAAATGGGATAACACTAAAAGGAGAGCCGGGCGGGCTGTAGAGCCGTGTTGCCGAATGAAAAACATGAATTTTCCACAGGCTGGGGAGCTGCACAGAAGGGCAGGCCGACAGGCTGTACTACAGGACGTGCCAGTGGGTTGCACAGTAGGCCTAAGCTGGTCTGCGGAAAAGAGCGGGCCGGAGGGCTGCCCTTTTCTGCAGTCCGCCAAAAGTTCACTATTTTCATTTGGAAACACAGTTCTCCCGCCCGGCCCTCCAATTCGTGTTATCTAATCAAAAGGTCTCAATTACAGGTTGCAATTAAACAAAATTGTGTAATTAATTACATTGAGCTCCCTCATAAAAAAATACTAGATAGCCATAAAAAACACTAGATGAAATGAAAATACACCAGATCTAGTAGAAAAACACTAGGTGTTGCACCACTGCTTCTGAAGTTTTCGCCTTGTTGCAAGCCTGAAGCTTCACCTCACAATATGTTCTGGGGAGTGTTGCCAGATTCCAAAAAGTTTTACAGCTAAATTTCACAAAAACAGTAGCCAAAAGTGGCAAAAAACTAGCCAAGTCTGAAAACTAGCTAAACACATTAAAAAAAGTCAGTAAAGAGTTCAGTTTGTCAATTCTATGGACAGTAAATAATTAATCTCTGGCGCATTTAAGAACAATGCAATCTTTGCAAAGCCAATTCGTAAAGGCAGTGGCTGTAAATTGTGTACATATCTATATCTTCATACCTTGCATAAATATTATAACATATATCCCCACCCTCCGCCATTTACAAATGCCAAACGAAACAACTGATAACAGCTGTCAGACCTTTCTTGAAAAACAAAGTTTAAGAAATCACCATCAGAACCGTCGCCAGAAATTTTGCAATAGGGGGACTTTGTGATTCTGTGGGGTACTTGACATTCTAAAAATTGACATAAACTCGACTGGTTATAGTGTTTCACGCTTCAATTTTGCTTACTTTTTTGTATTTTCTGTGTGCACATTCTATGCTTTTCGGCATGAAGTACACCTTTTGTTTTTTTTCTGTTTTGCCTTGTTTTCTTTCGTACCT
>JGI24158J21664_10001482_pt1 | contig 26592 bp, 23 predicted proteins | sample Ectturendosymbi3_FD_21664 | JGI IMG/M metagenome (IMG submission 21664) | reverse complement strand
TTGAAAAATTTTTTTATTTCGATTTACATAAATTACAAAATATGACTAACGTTTTTGTGAAGAATTTGTATTTCTATCGTGCAAGGTTTTCCATCCATAGCATTTTTTAATCAACGCCTTGCCCACTCGAGCGCTAGCACGAAAACCATACCGGCGTTCTAGCATCAGACAGCAGCCACGAATATATCATGGCACCGGCGATCAATGAGTTAATTAATTTTTAATTAACTAATTAATCAAATATTTTGTTTACTTCAGATCATAACTTTTCAACCCGAAACCCCAGCAGGTCATCCAAGGTATCAAAAGACTTGGATTGTAGCCTTGTTTCCAATAAAAACTTCAGCGAAATACTACCATCTAACGGTTTGAGCCCAGGGCCAGGTGAAGTGAGCCAAGGTGGTCTAAAAGTCCTCCACTTATGATGTCACTCCCAAAAAATCCGTACCCCTCCACCAAAAATTTTTTTGAGTGCAGACTAGAAGACTTGCTGTGTCTTTTGAGCCTTTGAACAGCTCTCTACCGCTTTCGGCGCCAGAGTTACGCTTGCGCAAAGCCATGTGTGATCTTGTTTTTTTTTGGCATGAAATCCTTGAACATTACCAGTCACGAAAGAGTTAAAATTAATACCACTTGATGTTTTGTTCTTTGTTTACAGTTTTTTTATAATTTTTTTTATAAAATAAATTTTTAATTGCCTCTTGCTTATTTCATTCTTCCTTCTCATGGATGCTAAGTTTTTTTAAACTTTTTAAACCAGGGTATTAGCGTAATTGAGCTTCTTAATTAGTGCACTTTTTAAATCATAAGATGTATATATCACCACATACTGGGCAATTAGGATTTTGGAAGTGGTTAGGTGGGGCATGGGCAAGAAAGTTTGGGAAACACTGTTTCAAATCCAAGCAAGTTTATGGGGAAGTGGTAAATTGGTATAATTTTATCATGTTAAAGTTTGTTCAAGACTATATTTTATTGAAAGCTGTTTTTGAAGGGGAGAACAAGCACTGCGTCAAGCTCTCAAGGAGAAGAAAAGACATCAGGTAAGATTTTTGAGCAATCCAGAAGTTCTTCGACACCTGCAGCTTTTCTAACCTCTGGACATTTAATCTATATACATCTTGCATTTCATTCATAATGTTAAATTGTTGGCTTATCCTATCCTGCTTTAGGGCCATTCCATGTCAAGTGATCCAGGTCATGCAATCCACCCTCTCAGATTTTGATGAAACTCAGCAGACTTATAGAACTTTTTTTCTTTTGATCAGAAAGAACTAATTTTTTGAAAATTGGACAACCACAGCCAAAGTTATAAGTGTTTGAAGTTTGCCTATTTTTGTACTCACTCAAGCGTAACAACATGATGAATTTCATATGGACAGTTTTGAAGTCCTGTAACTCTACCTCTACATAGTTTGAAACAGTCAATATTTTGAATATTGTTAAGAATAGCGTACTTGAGCTAATTCTCAGATACTGACCCATAAGGTTGCGATTATGGACCTTTATACCAACGTTCATCAGCAGCACCTCTTATGATCACTCATGTATGATGTCATTTTTAACAGCCAATATCTCCAGGAGCTCTGTAGGCAGGATGATGTGTGACACCTCATCTGAACGGTGTGCAAGTATTCAAGGACAATTCAAAGCAAGAATTAAATTCCTGGGTTGTTGACTGTAGGAAAAAATGCATGCTAAATTAACATATGGATCTTATCAAAATTATTAGTCAAAATTTCTGTTTTGTACTCACTAGTCTATATTCTTCGACTGGAAATGTATTTTTTCAAACACAACAAACAAGCATACATTTTTTTGCACTTGGAATAGTTTGGAGCATTGATGTCTATGCATAGCACTTCAAACATAATTTTATGCAATGAAAGATGATGATAGACAAACTACAAACAATCAAGTTAGCTTTATGTTTATCCCAAGATACAACTATTTTCTTCTCAGATGCATCTGACAGAAAATATTGCCCAGGAGCAGTTGCAAGTTAAGGTACATCAATTTTTCAGAGTACATGTTGAAAAGGTACCCAGCATCCACCTTTTTTTGGCCAATATAGCAAGCATGAAGGGTTGCCAGGGTGCATAAAGTCCAGAAGTATATCACTATTGACACCCACTGCTTAAAACTGATTACCTCACAGTCATCTTCGAACAAGTCCTTTAGCTTTCCATGAACATTGCCAAAACCTGGGCCATTGGAGCACCTCTGCAACGTACAATCTCTGTTTTTAAACATTGCATACAGCCACTGCAATCAACACTTGGAAAGTTTTTCAATGTCTACAGCATGTAACAGGAGAATGACATGTTGGTGTATGGTACACACAGACAGCATGTGTATCAGATGCTGCAGCACTAATGCACCACTTTGGCCTTAGAGTGCAAAATTTAGAAAATCCAAGTTTTGTGGTTGGATTTTACTTTTTGAATGTCACATAAAGTTCTTTCAAGGTGCACAGCTGCAACTGCTTTTGTTTATAAACATTCTTCACACTGATGCAATCTTTGATTCCTAGCATAATCCTGCTATTCTCATTGCTCTGGTAAGGTTGAGTCACACTTTCTCTTGTCTCATCAGGTACTAATTTGCCTTTTCTTGGTGGTTGTTATGAACAAACATCACTTGTCTTTCCAACTGTCTTGTTTGTCTAGCCATTTGTTCACTAACTTGAAAAGCCTTAGCTACCTTTGTTAACTTTTTTCTTGACGAAGTGTCAGGAACCATTGTTAACACCTGTACCTTCCCTGCTCATGTTGAACTGTCACTTTAAAATTTGTTTTTCATTTCAGCAATCATATCATTAAACAAATCTTGATACTGATATTCTTCCACTTCAGCACAGTCTTCCTCTGAACCAGATTCATCATCAATTTTAAGAGCTTTGGAAATTTGTATTTTTTTAATATAAAATGTATCTAATATTTTAAATAAAAATACTTGTTATTGATGAAACTTGTTATTGATTTGCAGCAATTTCCTTTTTCTGACAGCTGGTTTGTTGGGAGAAGCAATGCTGTGAAGTTCTATTGGCAATTATCCTATTTCACACAAGCTCTGGTTCACATTACAGAGTGATTTCTTTGCATCCTCCTATACCAGAACATTTTCCATCTCACTGGCACTAGATGATATAGCTTCAGTTTCATTGATCATTTCTTGAATTTTCTCCCTACAGTTGCAGCAAAGTTTTCTTCTTCGTATAATATTCATACTTTCATGTCGAAGTTTGATTTTTTGATACCATTCAAATGTAATGCTGTGAAGTGTTAAATTTTGAACAGGTTTTTTATGTATTTGTAAAACATCACTGCACACTTTATAAGCAGCAGAATAACGATCAATAACTTGGGCTTGTGGAACATACAAAGCGTTTGTTTGAATAACATCCATTGCTTTCAACAATTTTTTTTCAATTACTTTTCAACTTTGTGTTTCTGCAGATGGTGGACTTAAATGCTGCCAGCATTAACGTCATCAATGTATTAAATGAACAGCAAACAGATGTAGATATGCCATGCATGATGCTATGACTATTCATAGATGTTGGTGTGTTATTTCAGTTTTTTTACATTTGTTTGTCTCAATCGATGTTCTTGTGATTGTGTGCACTTGGAAGCAAATGCACTTCTCATTTTTATGTAGGCTGTCTCTGTGTGCTTGTGTTCCAAAGCAAGCATAAAACTTAAAAAGCATCTGTATTGTTGGATGGGGTATTTTTTCTATAACTTATGGCTGCAGTTCTTGCAAAAAATGCATCTGCAGTTCTTCTTGCTCTTGCAGTACTTTACTGATATATATTTGACATACTGCCATTTCATATAGATTTTTTTAGTTAACCACAAACAAAAAACTGAAGAAACTGCCCAGCTCACCCCAACCAGCCAAAATTCACACTACGAGTATGTGGCAGTTATTCTTTGAAGTTATGTTTCTTTCCAGATATTAAGCAACCGTCGCACTTATCGGGAAGAACGTTTGATTCACCGAAGATAATTAACAACAAGACCTCAAAACATGTTTCTGAAAGATTTTTGAATGAAAGTGATTCAGCAGTAGCCTCTTCATCACAGCCGTTTGATGACGTGATACCGCCTCCTTCCCCTCCATCTCTCGTCGATAGCACTTCAACAGTACTTCTAAAACGATCCCAACAACCGGCTAACACTTGTTATGGAGTTTTGGTTAGTTGATATAAATAGTTTTTGGTTAAGTTGCTGTTACGACTGACTCCGCTTACAATGCTGGTTGAATCGTCATGCAACGTGTAAATTTGTACCGATGATATTTGTACTATAAAGACAGCAACTTTATAGGCGGTTGGTCTCGTGCACTAAACACCATTGGTACATACTTACGTCGGTGTGGCGTGTTTGAAGATGTCTTGTGTGGAAAGAAATAGTGCGGTTGCGGTTTAGGGGAGCATTGTTTACTTTTTCTCTTAAGAGCTGAATAACGCTTTAAACACATTAATGCATAGAGTGGAATTTTCACTTTGATGGCTTGTCATTGCTCACTGGAGAAGACTGCGTAGTAAAAAAAGTCTTGAAATTTAATCAATTTTATTTCTGGTTGACTTTTTTTCATTGACAGCTTTTATCATAAAACCAAAATCAATTTGCGTTCGTCAGTTCTCGACTTACAACTCTCTAAAAATCTCTGCATCAAAACAAAATATGTAGCATGCTGAAGAATACAGTTGCCACGCTCGGGGGATGTGGTCGATTAAATTTCTGTGTTTTTTTTCCTGGTATAATTCCTTTGCAAGAATATCTATTGGTAAGTTTCGCTTATTTTTAATGGTTGACTTGACTTTCTGCGATACCCGTAAAGTTGTCTTTTTACTTGAGCAAACAAGGGAACGCAATGGTCGTAAGTTGTGGCAATACATTACGTCTGTGTGCATAGGATGTACAAGAGCGATTAACTTGTTTTCCAGCCAGTCTTGGAAGAGCTGATCACATACCGTATATGCTATACCAAAGCAGCTTGGTCCATTTTGTGTAGCGCTTGTTGCATGCCAAAATTGCTCTTAGCAGAAAAATTAGTCGTTTGTTCAGTCAGATCGTTTAAAAGTTATTATAGGTTCGAGTGTGTGACTTCAAATATAAAAGCAATACTTTTTGAATGTAGGCTATATCTTCGCAAACGCTTAGCACTTGTCTTCGAATAAAAATAAGTAAATCAGCTCATCCGTTCTGCTGGAAAGTTATACCCAACCAAGCACTTCGTGGCTTGTGTTACATTGTACTGAAACTTTCGTTGTCCTCGTAACTAATTTCTGTGCAATCGTTTACTGACTGGGACAATCATTGTAAGCCTGTGCACCGAATTATTCCCGGTTTGTATGGTTCACTTGTGGTATATTCATTTTTTGTCCTAAGGCAAAGTTGCCTTCAAATATTGATTTTATCACAACCACTTTCGTTTAGCAATCGAAATTTGGTCAAGTAGAAGGCGGTTTGGATTCGGTGAAGTCATCTCGATCCCCAACTTGCGCCGCCGCTAACGATACTTCCCGAACTGCTCATACCAAGCATTTAGCTTCATCCAGCAGGCATCGCGTCGTACTTTCCTTCAAGCAGTTCAAGTAAGTTTTCACAGTTTTGAAAAGTACAGAATCTATGTTACGTATTCAGTTTCTCTCTGTAAGGAGTTTTGTAGGTTCACTCGATGCGCTGCAGATTACGTGCTTGTGTGATCGCCATTATTTTTAAGTACCGCCACATGGTTTTACTTAATTGCTTTTGTTTTTCTGGCAGACTTGAAGTAGAGAAGTGGAAAAAATACAAGAAGATCTACAGACTTCAGGAGTACTATATGGGGCTCTTTGACTCATTCAAATCAATGAACGATACTTTTAGAAAGCAAAGGTTTTTCTTATTCCCAGTATTTTGTTTGGTATTCCCTAATTTATTTAAGGCCTAATGCTTGTTTTTAGTGACGAAATGTTGTCGCTTTGCGCTCAGTGCTGTAGAAAAAACTGCTTTGTTCATTGATAGATTTGACCGTTGGCACCCCAGTATTATCTGATTACCTGTTATGTAAAGCACGCTCATTTGCAAACCGTGACCTTTTTGTAAATTGCCGAGCAAAGCGAGCAATGAACTGAGTTCATTTTTGTCTGAATGATAACCAAAGCTTCCGTAGAATGATATCGAAATTCATCCCACGCGCGGTTTGTACATTAACTTTTATTTATTGAATTGGTTTGTTGAGGAAACTAGGGAGTTGTTATTTGTGTCTGTAATGCTAAAAATCATGAACACCTTGTTTTCAGTTTTTAAATTGTATAGACATTCAACGTCCAGTTCAAGCTCTCGATCTGAAAAGTTCCTTGGCGTTCACGCTCCAGACCCGGGATTACAGCAAAAGTATATCGTATTTGTTTACGACACACTAATGCAAGTGGTGAGTTCTGCTGTGGTTGCAGCCAAGGCTTGTTTTTTTCTGGTTCTTTCAAGCAATCGGTTGCTGCACAAATATTTCCTACAAACTACCATAGACAATTTCGAAAAAATTGTGTTTGATATACTGTAATTACTAACTGCCATCATATACCTACTATGAGGAGAACTGTGCAGTTGCTATTAACAATTTTGCAGTTTGAAAGTGGAATGTGGGTTTTTAACTATACTACAGAACGTCATTGAGCTGCGCTCGTTGTTACAGGTTTTTGGGGGAGTGGAGGAGCACGTTGATAAAATGTTACAGGCAGTGTTTGGCCCTGTATTGGTCACAAATTCGTATTTCTTTCAATCGTCCCAAGTTTCTCAGAGGCTGTGTAATTTTGAAGCATTTGTCATCCCATGTTTTAGTCACGTTGAAACTATTGGTATTCTGACATGTGAGACATCTTGCTTGCTAAAAAAATGCTAACGCATTGTCAAAAACTACAAGGCGTAGAATTGTAATAGGATTGTGGTTCATCACTGCTGCTTCCTGTGTTTCCATTTTCCAAGCATCGGCACTATGAGTTAAGAGGTTTTTGTGCCCTAATACTTCTGTCGTCACAAGTACCTTGTTCAGGGCTAAAGTTGTCCATTCACTTTTGTAACGCCATACCATGCCGCGCAGTCGCACCCAAGCGATTGGTTTTCACTGCTTTGCGTTTCAACAATGAGTTGTTTGTATTTCCTGTACGTATTGTTGCCCTTTGGCTTAGATTCCTTCGCTTTCTGCACCAGAAGCTACGAATATGCTCCTTTGGCAAGGCAAGGCCCTGTTTGACTGCGTTTTGTGTCAATACTAAGCCTTGCAGGGCGCGTCAACTTTTATTTTCCAAATTTCGCTGTAATTGCTCTTATATAGTTTGCTCAATTTCTTTCAGCTGAGCTGATGGTTGCGTTTGGAAATCAGTATGCAAACTGTTACGGCATCACTGAGACTTGGTGGAAATGTTCATAAAAACCATGAATAAGCTTTTCAAATTATGTCTCATGATGAAAGGCACACAACTTTATACCAGCAAGACACAATGTGTGTACATCATGTATATTCTGGGTTGAACTTATTTTTTAGGTTCTTGTCAAATCCACCGCTAAGTAAAAAGTTAGTTGGGCACGTTTCTCTAGTCTTCGGTTCTCTGTTTTGAAACACTGCGCCAGCATCAACGTATTGCTTTCCTGCTGTACATTTCTCGTCTTTTTATCTCGTTTCGATGATTTTGAGGTTACAATTTGTTCTTAGAATCCTGAAATTCAGAAACTTGTTCTAAAAGGCATTATCAATTGTCTTCTCAACGAATGGAAAAGGCAAGTGGAGATTGATTTTGTTCCAGTGTGGCTGTTGAAGTTATCACAGTGATACTATTAATACATCTTCCATATACGTATAAAGTCAGGCTTTTCGTTTTCCGCACGCCAGTGTCTTCTGTTTTGGTTGCGAAGCGATATTTCTAGTTTAGAGTTGATAAAATCCATTTTAACTAGTTTTAATTAGAACTAGTTTTATCCTCGCAAACTGACTGACGCTACTGCCTCACTTTTCATTGTGGCTTCAATAAAAAAAATCCCAATTCGATTATTTTTGTTCTATGATTAATAATTCTATAACAAAAAAATTGTAATTTTAGACTGGCACTTTTTTAGTTTTCCCCCTCTGACGCAAAATTGCTTTGTACAAAGCTCGGGTATTTCCGGCAAAGCTAGCAACTTATTCGTTCAACTAGTTATTAACCCTTTGACTAGTTTCACTGATTTCACTTGTATACGTTTCCGTATTAATTTTATTCGACAACTTTGTTTGACTATAGCTATGCTGATGTACGGCAGCTATAATCCGTTTTATTGCTGTTGTATTTCGCAGTGAGAAATCGAGCAGTGACTTACGGGCGTATTTCATTCTTCTTCAAAACCCAATGTTTTCACGCATCACCACGTATGTTGTTTTTGCCCATCTGCTTCGTCAAATCGCCACTCTGAATGGACACGACCAGTTGACATTAATTCATTGGTTCCGAAGGTGAATTTGTTTGCTTACCATTTGCGGTTGAAACGCGATACCCACTGTCTTTCTAGTTGGCCTTGTAGTGTGTTTAGTGATCGCCATTAAATCCACAGCAGCGGTAAAGGACATCTAAAAATAGTGTAGTAAAATCACATCGAAAGTGGTGATAACACACCATCTCCCTGTTTTGACAGGTTTGCATTCCAGAGTTGATTAAGTTTTTGTTTCTCTTGAAACAGATTACCTGGCACTGTTGTGTAACAACAGACAAAACTACACAGTACTTGCAAATGTATGCCGATTAAACTGTTTCGTGTGGTAGCAACTGCTTTTCATCTTTGCAGGCTTACAACGCCTAGGTTCCGACAGCTGCTGGAACGTCTCCACCAGTTTGTTAGCTTGCGTTTGTTCCCTGGTCAATCGGATGAGCTACCCCCCATGTGTAACTGCGGGTGGTGGATACCGTCTGCTGTCAAAGTCCTCTCTTTGTTGAGTAAGCTTGTGCTTGGTGAAAAGTTATTCTTTGTTTCGCCCTCTCTGATCCAACGCATAGTTTGATATTTTTACCTGTAAAGCAAGAGTGTTAACGGATCGTTCGATTTTAGCGTCATGAATACACATGGCTGGAATTTTATAATTTTGAGATGATCCGAAGATGTTTTGGTTTACTTATCATGAAGGTGTTTGATTACACAAACAAGCTTATTTTCACTGATACAACGCCAGGCAAACAGTTTAATTTACAAACGAAGATTTATTTCCCGTTAGCAATGAGCTTTTGAGCTGCAAAGTTTGAGTGTTAAGTGCAGTTTATTTCATTGTATAAGTTACTAAGAGCAGCAAAGAAATTCCAAACTGCGGAGATCATTTTCCAATGGCATTTGAACAAGTGACTTGGCGCAGCGTATCCTCCGAATAGCAGTATCGATATCAGTGCATGCGGTTTATCACAAAGTGATTGAATTGCTCAATCTCAACTGAAAATAGAATGAATGTGCGACTCGTGCGTCTTAATAATTTTTTACGTTGCATGGATCGTCCCGATCAAAACGTTAGTTGAAACTTCACCTGGGTGACTCAGCTGCGCCGCAGACCATTTAGAAACGGATCGCAAAAGTTTTTCAATAGAACGAGCAGTTCTACAATCACTGACGGACCTGCTGTTTAAGTCGTGCGTCAGTCGGTCTCGCTTTGGTGCGAAAATTTCAGAATAGCAAAAAGACAAAATTGAGTGATAATAATTCCTCCTCCACCTCTGTTATAGTCGCTGCAAAGACCCTTTAACGAAAAATTGCGGAAACATTTGAGATTTCGGTTCGCGAACCACTATTTTTAGGTTGACCGTGTGATACTTAACAACACGTTATTTCGATTTTCTTTGTTCATGGAAATAAACGCATGTCATACACTCTTTTGGTTTAGGTCAATCGAACAACTTGATCAGACCTCGCCTTGTGTCATTCCGTGAATTTTACAATCACACTCTCGATCACATCGACGTCATGGCCGAGTTTCGGCAGTGGGAAAACCCCGCGTCGCATTCCGGGTAGGTTATTCTTCAAAAAGGTTGCTTTTCACCATGCCGCGCGATGACTTTCATACACTGGAACCAATCTGTTGTTTTGTTACTTCACTGTTTAGCACTTGGCAGAATCGAGAAGATATTTTAGTCGTCTTCGTTACGTTCTGCTTGTTTTTAAGTCGTTGCAAGATCTCGCTGCTTCATTTGTTTTCGTACCTTTACCCGAAGTAGGTTAATTTTGTTTCGTTGTTGTGTGCAAAAAGTCTCAATTTTGACTCGCCATACTACTTCTTATGGATACTTATGTTTTCGAGATATATTATCGCCCGGATGAAAATGCGGGTGCAATTTTCCACAGGTTCACGTTCTGTCACTTCCCGTTCGTTTTGAGCTTAGTGGCCAAGCTCAAGATTCTCAAGCACGACCAAGAACGTCAGATGATCAGAACTGCTAGAGATGAACTTGTCGCTTCTATAAAGAGGTCAGGGGAAGAGTGTGCCATCACATTGGCACTGTAACTTCGGATTTTGTCAGCTAGCGTGCGTCGTTATTTGCAGTAGGAATACGTTTTTTGATGAATGCACGCGATTGTAGGATATGCAGTGTCGTGTGGCTCAATGAGTGAAAGATCAAGATTATAATTTGCCCGGATTCGATTAGATCGCAGTAAATCGAATACAAAATATGTCTTTGCAAAATAGTTCCTAGACATTTCTTTTAGTGCAGTTATGTGACCTCTCGCGTGAGCGCACGTCTCCAAAACACGTAAGACTCTGTTAAAAACAAACGTTTTTTGTTGACGGTTCAGCGCAAAGCTTCCCAGCAGATTTTTATTAATGCATGTGGGATACCAACATATTGTTTTGGCGCTGTATGAATTCTTATGCTCTTGTTTTAGCTAACCTTCAGAGATTGAATCGCAGAACGCGTGATGGAAAGGTTTCAGGTTAAATTATTCCAGAAAGCTCCATCTATGTAGGTAGTAGACTTCTATCATGCACGCCATTTGAAGCTTCAAGGTCGAAAGGATGTTGCTACAACGTAGAAAATTTCGCGTTTGTCAGACGTTGATTTTAAGTAATGATGCAAGCTGGAATCCCATGTTTTCATTATATTTTACTTATCAAAAACTATATATTTCCGGTTTCAAATTTACCGCCTCTAGAAGTTTTTTTGGAAGCTTTTTTTTGCTGAAAACGCCAACTAAAATATGTCGTTGGCGAATGTTGCCCATTTTGCCATCTATAAATTAATATTTTTTCATAACCGGCGGTAACAAAGGCATGCAAGCCCGATCATCCACTAATTTATTTGACCCATGCACATAAAATGTACTTGGTAAATCCAGGAATTAGTCTACTTCGATTTGCAAATCTGGATTTTTGTTTATTGACGGTGCAGCATTCCATTTTTTTGTGCTTTGAGTCAGAATTTATTTAGGCGTTGCGAAAATACAGGCAAAATAAAAATCTGTCGAATCCTTTTAAACAGCTGTGATTTTCATGCGTACTGTTTTTAGCATGAAAATGTGAAGTTATTTCTACCGGAATGTGAACGCTAAAGCAAAAGAAAAGAGCTGCGCAACAACAAAGCAAAATGGCGGTCAAGCGTAACCTCCATTTGGTCGTGGAAAAGCTCTTGTGCGTTTCCTTCTCTCAATAGCAGTTTTTTAGCAACACGTTTGTTGAAAATCGATTCCTTTATTGTGCAATTACGGCGAGCGTTAACAGACGTGGGTGCGTTTGTTTCAGGCGACCAACGCGTGCTCCGAGCGTCAGTCAGCTTTTCTTCAACATCACGGTGCGCAGGAGCCATCTGGTTCAGGACTCGTTGGATCAAATTTACAGGTGAATTGCTGATGGATTTGTTCTAATTACGTCGGATCGAAGCTCCTGTCTCACTTTTCGGGGTGTGTGTAATCGCTTTGCTGTCTGGGAGAAAGCTATGTGAAATAACACTAGTGAAATCCAAAATTATGAAGGCATTTCTGTTGAACGGTTTCTCAGACCGGTTGATAGCTTTTGGCCTGAGTATCTTGACTGAGCCTTGGTACGACCCGCTCCAGTCTCACTTTCATATTAGATGGCTATACCCACCTCTTCAGAAACTACAGGTGCTTAAAGCTTGAGGGCATTAATAATTCAGCTGCTAATTTTGTTGAGGGCATTAATAATTCAGCTGCTAATTTGCTGTTGTGCTAAAAGCTGCCGAACGCCATGCTGTCACTATTTTTGAAGCCGTCTTTTATTCATTGTTAGCAATCGAAAGCATCTCAAGAAGAAACTCCGCGTGGAGTTCGTCGGAGAACCAGGTTACGACATGGGAGGCCTCACTAAAGAGTGGTTCCTATTATTACTGAGAAAGGTACTTCTACGTGAGCGTATACGTGACTCGACGATCTTCTTAGCAAAATGAGACTACGTTGAAAGAGCTGACATCGTAAATAACGAAGGGGAAGATGTTAATTATGAAAATATCACCGTGGCTCTTATCGACGAACGTCTACGTAAAAGGCATTGTGACATTTCTACGGCTGATACGGGTGTTTGGCGGTCATTTCGCTTTAGAATATGCCATTGTTGAAAAAAATGTAGGACTTGGAAGCTTTTGTTATGCTAGTCTTTCATCAATCTTCGTGAGTTGTTGCCGCCTTGTAGCAAATTTTCATATTGTCTGGTTGTACCAGAAATATCTGATTAAACGCCAGTGTTCCCGGTGGTGTCCGTATCTTTCAAGTTGCAAGCACAACTCCATTTGTGTTAGTCTAATATTCTGTTCATCCTACACTTTTTTCTACCCGTTTCCTGAAACCATGTGTGAAATGTTGTTGACACAGGTCCTGTCGCCCGACTACAATACATTCATCTACAACGAGAAAACCCGGTGCTACTGGTTTGCCGACAACGCGAGTGAAAATCTATCTGATCTTTTTCTTGTTGGGGTGGTATCCTTGACTTGGATTAGTTACACGATGAAATTGTTTTTTGCGTTTGGATACTGATATCTATCTGCAGTTTTCATCAAATAACGCGATCCGTTATTCGTTTTACGGCAAAAGCGGGATATGGTTAGGTAATGTTCAGATATTGAGTCCATTACACGAAAAGTTCGATATGAATGGGCGGAGTATAACTGAATGGTGTTTTTTTTGCATAGGTTGGCCAGTTGCATAATTGCACGTGTATAGCTTGTTGCGCGATGAGTAATCATCTAAAATATGTGGATGGTTTTAGTTCCTTTTATTCACCTCTTTATTTTTGCCTTCGTAATTAGTCATGCCAGTGTTTGGTTGTGTGTGTGTCCGAAAAAACATTTGATATGTGTATTAGTCAGTAGATAAATCTGGTACAGCAATGAAATAGATTGTTTTAGATTTTTGGGTGCCTGCCTCGTGCAACTTGCCTCGTTTTTCGCACCCAATCGTAATAAACCCAGAACGCCTTTTGATGTGCTTATGAACTTAAACACATTATGTGCCTTCTTTCGGCTGGAACCAAATAAATCAACGAAGGCGACGGTGTCTGGCTCCGAAAAACCTCACTCGCAAAGCTTTTTGTGCGTCACTTTGCGTTTGATCCGGATGATTAAGCGGATTAGGGTGCGGCAACCCTTGCCCGCTCTGGTCTTATTCCTTAACCAAACGTATCCACAGCTGATGGGTCTTGCTGTTTACAATTGTATCACTCTCGACATTCGGCTTCCTATAGTCTGCTATCGGAAGTTGCTGTCATCGGTGCCCAAGCCAGGCTCGTGCGTAAGTCACCCTGCCGATCAAATGCCTGGCCCGTCTCTTAGATGCAAGTCTAGCGGCTGCGGCTCTGCGCTCAGATCGGAAACGCCCTGCCCTCAACCAGTCGGTGTGGTGCCTGTGACTTTGGAGGATTACAGGAGCGTAGACCCGGTACGCTATGTCTTTGTTATTTTAGCGATGATTTTTCCTTACCGACAGTAGTGCGTACTAGATATTTACGGTAAACCACTGCTCCCTTTAGAAATTCATTTTTACACACTTTGCCTTTTCGTGTGTTGTGTCTTAAACTATATTCAGGGTCATTGCAAGTGTTTAATTTTACCAATGCGTACGGAAGTGGGATTACAAAAAACCCTTGGTTTCAATCTGGTGCTGAATTTCTCATGCATTCTGCCTAATTGTTGAACACTTCGCCTTAACCTTTGTGACAGCAGCGACTCGTGACTATTGTGGTGCACTTTAAATCTGTTGAACAGGTCGTGGTACGGTCAATGGTCAATTAGCTCGGCTTAGATGGGGAAAATATCACGGTTTCTTTCTCGTCTTTGAAATTCTTAACTTTCGCCAAATAAACTCAACTCAACCAATTGTTTGTGGAGGTTTGGTGCAGATTACGAATTTCCTGCCTCAATGTTCAAGGACTTCGCCATGTTTCTGCGCCGCGTGCCATAATCCAAGCTTTTTTTTGCGAGAGCTGTAGCAATTGTTGTTTTGACTAATTGTCTTCTGCCGAGTCATCTTCACGGATCGACGTAGGTCGAGTCATTTCGCTGTGTCTTTGATGATTTCGTAGTAATAATGCGTTTCATTGTTTTTGTTTGTTTGCATCAACCGGTGATTGGTGAGCCAACAATAAGTAAATGTATCTGAACTGTAATGTTGTGACAAAGTGAAGTTCCATGTGTGTGATTATCTAACCTAATGCCTACCTAGTTTCTTGATCCTATTTGCTGTGGACTGCTGTATATTCACGGCACAGCTGGGAGTTAACGTAATAAAACGTCCAAATAACTTCACCATTTGTTCGACAGCTGATCTGCAGGTAAATGAACTCAGCGTAGCTGAAAAAGCACACATGTGCAGTCCAACTGATAGAAAACTCGGCGTAAATCTTTATAACTTTATTCCCCAGCCGATTGTAATGATATGCTCTGACGAAATTGCTTTTAAACGTATTCTGCATGAAACTGATAGTCGGTGGTTTTTCAGCTGTAATCTTAAATTGGCGTTTCACGTTTTTACTCGTGCAATCACCGGCTTTAGCGGCGATGTAAGGAATGGACTGCATATTATGAGATCGTGTTCATATTAACAAGTTGAACGTATTTGTACAAAGGCGCCAAGTTTATTCTTTGAAAGGTTTCGTTCACGTGTTTTTGGTTGACATTTGCTCTTGTTTTTTATATCTCGCGTGCAGGATGTTGTTCACGGCTTGGAGGAATTGTTGTCTTACGAAGGTAACGTGGAGGAAGATCTCGACTTAACGTTCCAAACTTCGCACAACGACTTGGGTATTATAAAGACGGTTCCCCTCAAATCAGGCGGAGAGAAACTGCCAGTGACCAACACAAACCGGCTTGACTACGTGCAATCCTTCTTAAACTACAAGCTAAATAAAGCTGTATACAGGTAATTCAACCGTATTCATGGCCGCAGTCAGGGTCAAATTTTTACCGCGGCGCATATGTTAAATACGTCACCGGTTCGGTATGTTGTTAAATGTATTTCATGGAAACCTAACATCCTGCCCTTATTTAATCTAGGCGTGTAGTATCTCTGGTGGTTGCAACACAATGTAGCTGCAGTGCTGCTCTTTTTAAAACAGCCACACAATATAATATGATTTAATTTAACATTACAAAAATGTTTTGTCGCAGCATTACAGAAAGTTTACCGAGGGAAGTGCCCCGTTTGCCTCAGTGTAGCTACAGTCTAGGTATCGCGTATTCTGCTATATTTCATTCATGCTGAGAAGTGACCGCAAAGATGCCAAATCTAACTTATTCTGAAATATAAGACCTGTCTGATTGCATCCTGTAAGCTGTTAATGCACCTGTAAAGGCCGTGCTGAACTGTGATGTTTCAAAGTAAGGTGCTTGCTATACGAAAGTCAGTGTTGAACCTGTAAACAAAGTGTGAAAGTGAACAAACCCTTCGTTGCTCTGAAATTAAAGTTTTGCTTTTTGTATGGACCCTATTTTGTATCGGAATATAAGTTGTGCACTCCGAATATATTTCCGCTAAAACGTTTGCACTTGATACCACTTGGAACAGGATCTTCTTTACAACCTGTTAGTTCCGAACTTGTGTTCGTGCCTGAAAACCTGGAAATGGCATTCGTGCGTCAAACTAGCGTTAAACGTGTTTCCCAGCAGACGTGCTCTAATCTAAAATTCTGTTCAGTGTGATAACGCTGTCTTGGACCAGTAATCCTGTGCATCTGTTTTTTTTCTCTGAGACATTTCGGTCATTTGTCCCATAGTTGTATTGAAACTCGCCGTAGTATGCAGTGGACTATATTTTTAGACACTGGCCATTTTCGGTCATTTCAAAGAAATTCTATGACCGAAAAAAACTAGATGTGCATCATATATCCACATGCTATCGTAGTTTAAAGAGTGTACACTTCTTAAAAGCATCAGTGCCATTTTACCAAATGCTTCAATTTGCGATCCCCTCAGGTTCAGTATTTTGCTCTGCTTCATGAGAAAGTGCATTTAACACCAACTAATAGAAGTACAGTAATCTCACGCATTGGTAGAACTGCATACAAAAACAGTGGAATCCGATAAGACACAGTTCCGTGAATCCAAGTTCACAATGCAAGCCTCGGTTTCAGGCAATTCTTGGCTTTCCACCATGGTTTTTACACTGTGTGTTGCTCCAACGCACTATCGTTCCTTTGTCCCGAAGAACTTGAAGTACTGGTATGTGGAAATCCGGGTTTTGACCTGCGCGATTTGAAAAAGCACACGGCATACCAGGTGCGTGCAGTTGCTATAGAAATCGCCGCTTCCGTCTCACCTTCCTGACTGACTGATACTAAACAGCGCGTTTTTATTTAACTGTTATTCGAACATCTGCAGTAGAAGCTTCCCTAAAACAATCATGCTATGTATCTTTATAGACGTAGTCCTCCAATTGTTATAACATATTTCCGGGATTGCTTTCTAAGTTGTTTTAAGGTGAAACGTTCGAGAATTTGACCGCAAGATGGCCTTGAATCGTCTCTTGATTTAATTGAATTTACATCAGATTGCGGTAACGGTTTTTGACTTCCAGAGGGTTCATAATTCTTTGCAAATCTGAATTTTCTCTTGGATGTGTTAGCAGTTCTCAATATTTTTATAGTATCCACAGGTGCGCAATACCTGTTCATGATTTTGATATGTAATGAAGCGTTTACACCCCGGCTTATTCCTGTTTGTGTGAAACACTAAAACTTTGTTCTAAATTAGTGCACTATTTGGATTTTCCTCCTCTGCGACGGATTCAGTACATCCGTGATTAAATATTTCTTCTAATTATCTTTGTTTTGCATGAAAAGTGTTAATATGACAGGTAAATCGGCACCAACTGTCTGATGTTATGCACAACGGTCACGTTTCTGTTGCAGGGCTATGTTCCAAACGACCCAACGATCCTTTACTTCTGGGACGTTTTGCTGTCGTTGTCGCGCGAATTTCAAAAGCATTTCCTACATTTTTGTACCGGCAGCGACCGTGTCCCGGTTGGGGGTATGCAGGAGCTCAACTTCAAAATCGTTCGAACCCCTACAGCTCAAGACATGTAAGATACATATGTTGTATTTACATGGTTGATTTTTTTTATAAATAGAAGCACGGGCGGCAGATTGTGATACAGTGAATGAGTTGTCTGTTTATTTTAGTCTCTGCAACAGTTTCTTACCACACTATTTCTTACCGAAAATAATACGTGATTGTACCGAATGTTCACAATTCCTTTCCCTGCTGCAGTGTTCGTGTTGACTCGCGAAGATTTGTCTGGCATTGACTCTCCTGTCCCTGATTCGCACCTGGTGCTACGTGTAGGTTGGTTCAATCTCACATCTCAATGCTATCCGCTGCATTTTGTAGTTCATTTGTTTTACATAAAAATCAACTAAAATAAAAACTTATGGCTTGCCGAGTGTTGGGAGTTGTTTGAACCGTTTAACTCATACTCGTTCTGACAACATCGCTGTTGCATACGATCTTGACTGGTTGGAAATCTTTCGCGATATCCTGTGTTGCGTGAAATATGCAGAGCAACTATTTGTGGTAAGGTAAACACAATCTCACACACAGCGCACAGTGTATCCGACGAAGATATCTCGATGTGAGGATGTTTTCGCATGGCAAAATCCAAATTTATCGTCAACTGTAGCATGAGAATTCACACCAAGTTACAGGCCTGAATGTGTGCGTGATATGTCCTTATTTTTGTTAGTTCATGTTGTATCCCTAATGAAGGACCAATCTGTTGAGCTGCATGGCTGTAGCGTTGCTTCACAACCCTGCAGGCCTCAGAACTTGTGATGGAAGAATTATTTCGAAATTTCTTGAATTGCCTGACGTTGTTCCTATTGCTGTTTTCCAGGCTACCCATGGCGCACACTTGCTTCAATCAACTTCTGCTTCCTCCGTACGGAAGTAAACAACAGCTTGAAAGCAAACTCGTGATTGCGGTGAAGAATACTGAAGGCTTCGGCCTGCAGTGAGAAGCTAAATATCTGATGTTATACAACACTGGACTGCTTCGCATAGCCTGGTGTTTTCTTGTATCATGGAAAGCCATAGATGTCTGTTGAGTGGCAATCGCTCGACCTTTTGGTTTTACTGTTGTTTTTTTGTGCCTGCGGTCTTTTCTCGATGGAGTGGACTGTGTAACCGTTCAAGTATTCTTACCTGAACATTTGCAGACTTTGTTTTTCGTTCACGCTTTCCAGTGCTTTTTGTGCTGTGCATTTTAGGTTGTCTAACTGAAACGTGGCTTTCACTTTTGTAATCGTTTACTTTTTTGGTGCTCGGAATATTCATATAGTTGTACCAAATAATTTAATTTCATAGTTCGCTTGTCATCGTCAAATCCACGTTCAAGTACTCTTGTGTTGCTTTCAAAGTACTCGGTGCTGTGCGTCTTTACTGTGCCCACTATCCGCATCAATTATTTGCACTTTTGTATAGCTTTAAATGTTTGACATGTACGTACGAACTCGTGCAATATGTGGATTTCGCGCAATTTCCGCCACTGGAGGCGACGTTGTGGAAACGCGGAAGTGTGCGATCGATGAGCGTAAGTTGGAATTTGTGATAAACGAAACGTGGAGTTGTGGCGGATAATGTGTGCTGTACATGCGATTTCTTTTTGACGATAGTTTCTGCAAACTAGCAGAAGTACTAATTTTTATTTACCTTTACTTCTGATTGGATGTTCATTTGCGTCAACAAGACGTTGCTTGCACGGTACCCAAGGGCAGTAGCGCAGACATGAATTTTGTTCGGGAGGGGCCAGTCAATGATGTGGTCTTGAGTCTAACTGTTCCTTCCGCTTATTTTCTTAGCTGAAATTGATGTACAAATCATAGCAAGTATATTTCGGGGGGGGCTCATTCTGCCTACGCCACTGCCCATGGTGCAAACTTGCTCAAAGCGCCAACAAACGTTTCTCGTACGTACATCATGTGGTGTTGTAATGATTGAGACGTCTATACAGCTCACTGATTTACTGACGCACTGTCCTGTTTACAAAATTGTACGCAACAAATACGTCGTTTGTATTTTCGACGTCACCACTGAATGTGATGTCCAGCATTTCCGCTACACATTTAAAGAATCAACGTTTTAATTTCAAACTGAGACGTCGATTGTAATCATTATTGATGTTTACCTCTTTGCAGCACGTAGAACAAGGTTTATTAATTCACATACGTTGCACATGGTTCTCGTAAAATTTAACCGTTAATAAAGTTGATTTCTGTATTTGTGATTTCTGGTGATGATATTTCGTAGTCGAGTGAAACATCTTCGTTCATACTCATTGGCTGCATAACATTATTCTACCGAAAAATTGAGTAATATGACAACCAACATCCAAGCGACGTAGGCATGCTTCAACTTCACGTGATGATTGTCATCTAGCACGATCAAATGTACTCCAGCATCTCTTATTATTCCAGAAGCAACTTAATGACGCAAAACTCTATTTACACTTTATCGATAAGTAGGATGTTTTTCATCCTGATGGAAAATGTCAATATGCCGTGCTCAGATTTATTTTAAACATCTCTAGAAACAGTTCAATACCTTGCATAACTAAGTTTATTTTCTATTTTCACTCGAACCCTTTTACGAGATGTGCAATGCTCCAGTCGGCAGCAGCAGACTTAGGTTTTTCGATAGTTACTCCATCTTGAGTCACAATGGCCACTTCATATCGGTTGTACGATCTAGCATCTCGGTAATACAATACTTTCAGACAGTTCTCCACTATCTCGCGTGCTTTATCCGCAGTTACTACGCTGTTGTTTTCTTCCAAAGCTTTCCGCAGCAACGGCTGAGCAAGGTAACCTCCAAACCCACATGCAACCGATGGAGCTTCGAATGCTATGCCTATTTTATCCACAGAACCCAAGTACGGCATGCCATCGTGAAATCCACCAACGATGACCGTATTCCATAGAGGGTTGAAGCGAGATCGACGGTAGTATAAAATTCTTGTCAGCCACGTGTGCACCGCAGCGGGTGGCATCGAAATCCCGTCGTCTAAAATCTCTTCATCAATCATCATTTGCTCCAGTTCAGACTTGAGGTACTGGTAGTCTGCGTAATCGCCAGCGGCGCCTAAAACTGTCTCATCATTGACTTTCATCACCCGAGAAATGTTTCGAAACCTTGCCATGGACCCGTACGACCCGAGAGTGTCAGCAGCAATCATGACGCCTTCATCGAACTTCACACCAATCACAGAGGTTCCTGTAACGGTAGGCTGGTGCGTTCGTTTTCTTTCATCATATATTTGACAAACAGTGCGTTCGCCTTCCCATTGCAAGGACGCTGAGTAGGAAACTGGAGGGGTATGCTGGGGCCCAAGTACGAATGACATATTTACCTTGAACAAATATATCTATCGGTTGCAAACCTGAAATCAGAAAAAAAGCATTTGAAGCAAAACCTCAAACATTTCATTACTCCGATAAATTGAATGCACTGCAGACTTGGCAGAGATATTTCACGTTCATCTCAGTAGTGCAAAACTATTTTTGAGAAAACTGACCGTCGTTTGTCAACATGTCTACTTGCTCCAATCAGTGGCGTAACTAGAGGTTTGACCCAGGAGGGGCAAACTTTGCTAAAGGGGGCCCATTGGCCACAGTTTGGGAATGAAATAACTAGTTTCCAACAATTCACATATATTATATATATAATGGGGGCTTTAGCCTTCGCATGTTCGCACCACATATATGTGGGTGCAAGCATTCATGCAAACCCGGTTCGTGGTGAATCGCACATTCAACGATATGCTAACCGAGAGGTTGCAACAAAGGATACTCAGATAACACAAAAATGGTTATTCATAGCACAGTACAAGGCAGATTTTACATTATAAACATAAACAACACAGGAATAGGCGTTCACAGAAATTTTTCCATTGATCGGCAAAGTCGACATTTCGCTTGCCCATTTCAGGCTGCTGACGATACAATGCAAATGGGCGTTCACATAACGCTTTACCCTTTCTACACTACTAAGAAAATGACTCATATGTTACGGCAAGTCCCAAAAATGCGCTTCGTTGGCAGCAAGGTTTCTTCTCACATCGTATAAAAGTATGTGACTTACTGCAACCAGCAGTCATTGTCTCGCTGCATTACCTGCCACAGATGTCTTCAACAGCCACATGCGGCTGAACACCTACCACCGTAACTTGAAGTGAAACTTTGCTGCCATGTTACTGTTACGAAATAAAGGCCAATTTTAGAACTATCCGCACCCAAGTTTCGCAACCTGCCTCCGCAGACAATGTAGCGGACATGAGTGAACTGCAAGCTCAAAATTGCATGACACCACAACAGTGAACCCGGCTCTTACGCAGTGTGAGTGTCATATCAGAAAATAAAACCGTCAATGTAAGAATTAAGTCAATTAAGCTGCTGACTTCAGGTTTTCTACAAATTTTTGGTTCTTAGTCCCAATTTCCAGGTGGTGACAAATTCCCATTTTGTCCCCCCTGTGTACAGTCATGAACACAGGGGAATGCCAAACACTGAAACAGCGCACCAGCTATATCTACTTCCATTTATCATCAAAGAGTAATCCGGCAGTGGGAAGAAATGAAGACATTTTAACATCAGGTTCTGAAGTAAATGGCTAAATATGTCGGACGGAGATACTCAGTGGTGTACAAAAGCATGTAAATTGTTTTGATCAAGGTATCAAATGTTTTTGCGAGACATTTTTAGCATGAGGTGGACAACCGTTTGTATTCATTTAATTTAAAGCACGATTTGACAGTTGGCATTAATTATAAAATCAATTTAATTACATGTTTTGCTTGCGCATATCCTCAACTTGGCGGGGGTGAAGGAGTAATCATAAGAACTAATGCGACTAAATACTGACTGCTTTTTCAAGATATTAATTGAAACTGTGCAACTGCGTTGAGCATTAGTCATAAATGTGAACTTTTCAGTTGCTGCTACACGTGTTTTTTTTTAGTTGACCCATGAACTGAACAACTCCGTGGACATTTAATTGTCAAAATTTAGATCACAAACTAGCTGACCTAGAACATATCCGCAGCGTTTATGGCGTTAGATATATCCCAGGTTATATTCAATAAATTTGCAGCAGCAAAGGCAAGAAAACTTTGTCTTTGAAGTTGGAAAATTACTAGCAAAGCATTACAGGCTGTTCCAGCTAAAATGTTGTTACTAGGGGTGATGCAAGCAGCAAAAAATTATGTCGCCTCTCTGGACTTTGCAGCAGAAATTTGATATTGCTGTTGTGCTTTGTCTTTATGTTTTTGAGCACCAGATTTTATATTTACCCCTACTTTGTATATTTATGTTGCACATATTCGTATTTCTTTGTCAAAACTGCAATATGTACCGCATAATCAACATTACAAAGGTCCAGAACCGTCGCCAGAAAGTTTTCAATGGAGGGGGCTTGACATACTGAAATTTCACAAAGTCTCCACCGATTTATAGTGCTTCATAGTTAAATTTTGGGGGCTTGGAGCTTTGTTTGGGAAGCTAAGCCCCCCGTGGTGACGAGACTGCAAAGACCACTAAGTAAAGAGATGGGATACACACCAAAATTTTTGATTGATAACGTTAGTGCCAAACTGCCATGTAGATTGTTCACAATACTCAGATATATTGAGAAATGATAATGAATCCGAATGTGGGTGTTTATCAGACGACTCCTGACAATATTTGCATATTACTTAATTAACCAGCGCTTCCAAAACTTTTTCGAGCGTGACTGAAATGTTAGTTTGGTGAACATCTTGCAACCCAAGCCTCAAACAGCGCATGCTAACATGACAAAAATGTTGATGGTATGGATGACTGTTGGCAGTAGGTTGCTAAGTTCGTTTTCAATGTCAGCATTCTACTCTTTTCTCAAGTGCCTACACTACACTGCAAACAGACACAGACAAGTTTGAAAAATTACAACTCAGGTTTAGGTTTATGATCACCTCGGCGCTACCATTTTCTGATCCTTTGCGAAATCGCAACCCTTGTTTGGGTCGCGACCCATTCTATGGGCTTTATCGCATACTTCACTTCAAAGAGGTGCAAAGCACACTGCGCAGATGAAAGCCGCAGTACTTGCTCGGATGGCCAGAAAAAATAAGTTATCACCTTCAGCCGAGAAGCTAAAATCAACACCGCTGGTTCAACTTTCAGCGGTGAATTGCAGACAGCTTTGTTAATTGGCTTTGCAAAACAAAAAAAGAACAACTCCGAATTTACTATTCATTTGATGATTGTTGGTTTGCTAGGCACTGCACTATTTCCGTATTTAAAATGTCAAGACCAACGGATTTCCAAAAATTGTAGAAGCACTTTCATATTCTGCAATTCATGAAATCTCTGAGGGGGCCCATTTTTTACATTTAGCTTGTCAGGGGGGGCACGCACCCCTGCCCCCCATCAGTTACGCCACTGGCTCTAATGCGTACAGCAAACCACAAAAAGGCAAAACGGATAAGCACAGAACACCGAACTGAAAGTTACTTGACATGTGTACAAAGATGATATAACCAGACTGGAGGTATCTCATGTGAGATATACTTCCCAAAATACTTCTGTTTAGCAGTTGGGCCCAGGTCAGGTACCAGCAGCAAAAAGTGGCCAAAAACCTACCTTACGTAGGACATGACTAATGGCATGATAGCAATGGCAACAAATTGGGAAGAAAGGCTACGGCCCCCAAAATGCAATAAGAAAGATGACCCACAGGTTTGGGCTACTTTCCTCCACCTGCTAACTCTGACAAAGCGAGAAAAAAACTTGAATCCAAAGCAATGATAATAACCTACAAAATGCCTACTACAATTGGGCAATACTTACGAACTGCAAGCACCTTGCTTTAAGCAAGACAATGTAACGTGTCAAAGGTGTGTCAGTACGTTGCGGCCATTTTGCACTTTGAGGTTGCCATGGAAAGCACAAAAAATAATGGTACCATGTGTTTCACAAATAATGAGCAAAACTAAAACCTACCCACTGAAACAAAACTTGATCTGCACAAACTATAGTATTCATGTAGCGACTTGTGTGATACGTCATGAACAACACATGGACCAAACCATGAACAAATTTTCCAAGAGATGGTCATTGTACCACAGTAATTGGAACAGACCAAATTGTAAAAATGGCAAAGATGAAGTGGCCTTGTCATGGCACTATTCAGTGTTCCATGTTATCACAAATAAACCACCTATAAATGAAGCTTACACCATTACCTTTGTTGAACAACCTACGTTTTACTCTCTGGGTAACTGCGAAGGTTAATGGCATCAACTTGATGCACATATTAATATTCAAAACATGATCCTTCCAATCGTGAGATAAATTTTACTGTCGTTTACGCAATTCGTTGACATGTTTTGACCACTTTTACCAGCAACATGCCAGCATTGTTGTCATCAGCCACAGTGTTTCAAACGCACATTACACACTCACGCATGGTTGCCATTACTACAAATGCAAGTTTTGTTTACGCATTCTGAAGTTTTGAATCATATGGCATGTTGTTTCAAGCTTTACATTGATGTGTTGCCTTGCTCAATGAAGCAAAATTCAAGTGAATACATTGATCTGAGAACAACATATTTTATAGTGTTTATCATAGCAGATTGTGTTGTGCTTTATAAAGTTTATGTTACTTTTACAATAAGTTCTGAAGCTTCAGTGACAACAAATATTTGAGTGAAATGTAATTTCACGTTTTACTTATTGCAGTTGGTGTTGTGTGATTTATTCATTTCAGTCTTGAGGTTGTTTGCTTTCTCTGCCTTGCTACGTTTCACCTGTTAGCATTACTTGCAGATGTAAAGACTGACGATGTGTATTTTTACGTGAAATCAATTTCCTATTAAAAATTGAAGTAGATTCCTTGCTTGTTTCACCTGTGGAGCACAGATACTTGAATACAGATATGTGGAAGTTAAAATCATCACAAAAGGATGAAAGCCTTACTTCCAGATATAAAGACTGATGATGCAATTAGTGTTATGTGAAATCAATTCCCTATGAAAAATTTGCAATGGATTCTTTGCTTGTTTCACCTGTGGAATGAAGATACTTGAATACAGATATGTGGAAGTTTGAATCAACACAAAAAGATGAAAGCAGAACCCATTCCGCTGATTCCTCGAGAGCAGAAAACCTAGAGCTTTTAACTGTCGTCAGACAATAGTTGCTACTAGTCCGAATATAGATGCAGATCTGACTTTTATTGGATATATACTGACTGTATTCATTTCTTTTGAAAGTTCATGAATTTAATTGTGAAAGCTGTTTACAAAAATAGTGGATTTAGCAAATGAAGCACTTATTTAGACTTTAATTGCAATGTGTTTTAGGAAAATGGCATATTTTGGCCCAAGTAATTACTGAAACAATTTCAACTAGAGACAGAAATCAGCCTGTAGATATTTTCAAAATAACCACAGCCATTGCTGGTGGACGCATGGGTTTACCAGTGGATGCCGAACAGCTTAAAACACTGGCCACATGATGGCTCTTCTCAATGACGTTATGATACGTAAAGACAGACCTTGTGGCCTGGGAAAGGGTGGCGGAATCTGCATCTGTGTGAGGAATGCTCTCTTTCTTTCTTGGAAACATGCATCCCCATTATAAATAGTTGTTTAGAAGTAATGGGAATAACATAAATGATTAAAGCTTTTATAAATATCTACAATCCCCCAAGGAACATCATGAACATCCTAGACCTGGATTTCCTGTCTAGATTTCATAGGATCCTTCTCCTCAGAGACTTTAACTCCCACCATACAATGTGGGGCGGCTGTTCCATCAATCCTAGTGGTAGGTCCTTGATGTTTCTGATAGAAATGAATGATTACGTAGTGCTTAACACTTTAAGAGCCGGCGTACAATATATTCGTACTTCGATTTCGGCCTATAAAACAGCAGTTTTTGGTTGCCTTACCAACGCCCTAGCTCCTCCGCCGATTGTGCTAGAGAGTTGTTCAAGGGCTCAAACGGATCGGCCAGTCTAATAGATTGCACTCGAAAAAAAATTTTTTGGTTGGGGGTGCAGATTTTTTGTGACTGACGTCATAAGTGAAGTAGTTTTAGGGTCATTTTGGCTCATGT
>JGI24158J21664_10001480_pt1 | contig 26603 bp, 14 predicted proteins | sample Ectturendosymbi3_FD_21664 | JGI IMG/M metagenome (IMG submission 21664) | reverse complement strand
TAAAAATTGCTAGGCAATGTTTTGAAATTTTCGTGGGGAGCAAATGCCCTAAATGCCCCCCCCCCCTGGTTGCACGCCTGGTAGCCACACAAGGCCATACAGAGTGAAGACAACAAACGATGCGAATACATGACGTACTTGTTCGACAGATAATGAGTCAGCGAGAATGCTTGCGATGTGGGAAAACCACAAGACCAATGGCGTAGCCAGCCAAAAAATTTGGGGGGCCAAAATGTTTGATTTTAGGCGAATAGCACTGTTTTGTTTAGAAAAACGCCTCTCAAACCACAAAATGACTATATTTGCCAATAATTTTTGGGGGGCATGGCCCCTTTGGCCCCCCTGGCTACGCCTGTGCAGAAGCCACTTGTATGGAGAGAGATAAGGCCGTGGCCACTCGCAAAACACTAACGTGATAGGTCAACGCGAGTTAGCAAATTGGATGCAACATCCAAAAATGTCAAATGGCTGCAGTGTAGAAGTATCTACTGTGCTGTACGCAAGGTTACGACGAGACAGCGATGTGTTGCATCCTCAGTGTGCTGCGTGTAATGTTCAGAATTTTTTTCAATTAGTCCATATCCTACTTTGCAGGCGTTTTGAACTGTTCAGATTTGAAGCAGTGTTTGGTTTTTGCGAGGAAGTGTTTACTTAAAAATTTTTGAGTTAGTTAGTTCCAGTGGCAACTCTGGCACTTGGGCTCCTCGGGCTTAGATTTGCATTGTAGAACGCGAGCTTACTTGCTTTGCATATTTGCTACCGCACCCACTTCATTAATTAAGGTTTTTAACTCTGGATTTTTTCATTGGGCCTTGTCACTATTCATATACTTTGGTACTGTGTCTGACCTTTCGCGTTCATGTTGCAGGTGATCTGAATAAAAAAGTATCGTTCGTAGCAAGCGTATTCTCGACTTCGTTCGCTCGCGCTTTACTCGGGCTCATCCGTTAGAGTCTGACCTGTCAGTTGCAAAGAAGTATTTCTTACAATATAATTCATGTCAGATTGAATGTTTTTTGAAGAAATGGATTTGCATAGACCGTAGAGCAGGGATGGGGAATCTGCGGCCCGCGTGAACATTTGATATGGTCCGCATCAGAATTTTCGTTACCCAAGTTAGATTACAACATAGCGTCAAAATGAAGCTTCATGATAAGCAGGTACTTAGTAAACTAAGAGAAGTTACGCTTCCTCATAGTTAGATAAAGACAGAAGTTTTGGATAAAATTAATTGATTTTGCGGCTCGCCGGCCATAATGCACAATTCATGCGGCCCGTGATAGTAAATAGGTTCCCGTTCCCCACCAGTGTTGCTACTGGGGTCAGTCTCGTTAACATCAGATTGTTGCCTTTTTCAACATCAGAAAACATCAGATTCTACGTTACAGTTTTATACAAGCTAAATGCTTCCATTACCAATTCCTAACAAAGCGCGATTAACCTCATTGTATCTGATATAGAGCGAAGTGTCGCTATTAAATGGAAACATCAGTTATGTAGGGGCGTAACGAAGTTAGATGGCGCCCGGGGCAAGAAGCAAGTTTGGCGCCTCCATGTTCGAACCTGAGGTCTTTCAGAAGCAATTGTACTGTACTGAGGAAAGTAGGTCTGCTTATGACATTGTTGAGACTTTTCCGCGCCCCTCGCAGTCATTCAGCGCCCCCGCACTGATTCGGCGCCTGGAAAATTGCGGCCCCGTTTCCCCCCTCGTTACGCCCCTGCAGTCATACGCAACATAAAATGCTATTCTCAACGCAGCGAAAGCAGCATCTGCTTGGAATGATAAACAAATACAAATGATGGTGAAAGATTGATGAAAGAAACTTAATAATTATTATGAGTCTAACATCTTTTCACCTAAAAGGACAAGAAATGTGGAAAACAAGAGTATAAGCGCAGTCAACATCAGATTTGTCGCCAAAACATCAGATATCAGAAATTCATCTCAAAACATCAAATCTGATGTCAAAACACCAGAAGTGGCAACACTGTTCCAGCCCCTGCCATAGAGCATTAATCTAGGGACAGTCCTCATTCGAGTGCAATTCTAACTGGCGTTATCTTTGCTGTGTGACGTGATTACACAACAATCGACGAATTCTCATGAGAACTTCTCATTCATTGTTACGTGCACTAAGTCACAAAGCAAATATAGTGCCAGCCAGATTGAGAGCAAATGGAAGTTTCTGTGACGCAATCCTCGAACTGTTGCATTCAGTCAGCTGTCAGTATAATCGCGACTTCTAGATCCGTTTGCTTTGCAAAGCTTCTTTTATTGCTGTTTTTCACTCTTAAATTAGAAATGAAAGAAAGTTACGTATAAAAAATAAGTCATTTGGGACAAGAAAGATCGCGGAAAGATATATAATTTCCGTGTACTTCACCTCCCTGCATTTTTATAAATATTATTAATATGGACCGTATGCAAAATATGTGATGAGCCCGAGTGACGCTGTTGAACTGGAGTTGCCCTTGGTTGGATCAATATTAGTAGTATTACGATAAAGTAAATGTATTTGTGTGTTCACTTATTCAATCATTATTCCTCCACAAACAAAAACTTATCTTTGAAAATTACCATATACTGTATTGCAGAAATTGTAACATTTTGAAAATGGATGATCAAAACGAATATCTTGAAAACACAGCTGAATCCCTTCCAACACTACTGTCCAAATTTTTTAAAGCCCTTACCAGACCCGAGGCATGCTGCAACAAGTGCAAAAAGAAATTCAAATTTTCAACTAAAGCAACATCTAATTTGATCAAGCATTTGAAGATTTGTTCTCCCAAGTTGCATCTGCAATCCATCAATTTCAAGAGTAGGCATCAAGAGAAATCAAATAAGGATAATAAAGATGATTGCCAACTGCCAATCAAGTCATTTTTTAAAGCTTCCTCTTGTCAGCAATTTGTTTCCTATGATGTCACTCAAAAAGCATTAACCAAAGCTCTGCTCAAATCAATTGTGTGTGACCAATTGCCATTAAGCATTGTTGACAGTCAAACATCCAGAAACTTTGTGTCGACTGCTGAACCAAGATTTGTTATTTCAAGGCGTTCTACAATTCATAGGCGTAGTCAGGGCAGGCCAAAGGGGTCATGGTCCACCCCAAATTTTTAGAAAATATAGTCTATTTGTGCTTCGAGAGGCGTTTTTTCTAAACAAAATAGTGTTATTCGCCAAAAATCAAACATTTTGGCCCCCCCAAATTTTGGGCTGGCTACGCCACTGCTACAATTAGAAATTCTCTTATACCAACAGTTATTCAAGAAATAGAAGAAAGTATGCGATGTGAACTTGCACGTTTGCCACTCGTTTACCAAACAATATATCTCTGGACAAACCGAAATGTGGCAAGCTTCTTGGACATCACTATTCCCTTCATTGATGTAGAATGGAAACTTCGCACCTTTGTCTTGGCAGCAGACTCATTTTTAGAAAATCATACCTCTTGTAACATTGCCAAGTATTACGACAATGTCACAGAAAAGTTCAAACTAACATCAAAAGTACCAAAAATGGTTTCAGATAATGCTTCGTCCATGGCTAAAGCATTTCTTCAGGTTTCTCTTCCTGAGTTTATTCTGCATAAAGCTGGCAATGAAGGTACTGGGGACGACAAACAGTTGCTCCCAAAATTTTTTTGTGAACAAGAGTTTGCAGAGAATGTCACAGCCATGGGCGTCGGAAGGGGGGCGCAGGGGGGCCAAGGCCTCCCTCCTGGATTTTGAAATTATTAGCAAAAAAAGGTTGTTTTTTCAATTTCGAGGGGCAAAAAACAAATTTCACCACTTTTGCCCCCCCCTGGAAAAAATTTTGGGAAAATTCCCTACTGGCCCACCCCTGGAAAAAATCCTTCCGACGCCCATGGGCACAGCTTTAAATACTCTCCTTGCCTACTTACCAGAAAGAGTAAGCTGCTTTTGCTCACACAGAACAAGTTTGCATTAAAGATTGCCTGCAGCATCCAGAGTTTTTCAAATCTTGTATTGGACTGCAATTGGCAAAAGTAGCGAACATTGTAAATTATGTGAAAAAGTCTGTAAATGCTTCTTAAACCACAACCCGATAGCATTTGACGTATAGTGCTGCCTTTCCGGCAGTGGCGCAGCCAGAATGAAGCCGAAGAGGCCATGCCCCTCCCCTCCCCCCGAAACAAACCTGCTAAGTTTTTTACTGGTGCTTTGTACCAATTTTCAACTGTTAGAAAGACGTCAGTGACTGACAACTGCAGTGATTGGCCCCTCCCGAACAAAATTCTTGGCTGCTCTACTGCTTTCCGGGCTTGGCTATTCCTTACTCTCTTGTGCCCATTAGCGCAGTTTGCGACAGCGATGGCCGTACGACTTGTTTTCTGTTTCTCCTCGTGCATAATCCGACAAAGTTGCCACTCGGACCCACTCCGTCTATTTCCCGGTTGATGACGTTTTCGGCTCTTATGTGTATAGCCCAAATGCTGCTATTCGAAATAGCGAGCTATCTCATAAACTTTAAAACCGAAAATCTGGGCCATGGAGCTCTCATCGTTTTGGTACATACTCTTGCGGTTCGCCAGTCAGCATTGAAGTTGTAACTGGATGACAGTGGTGCGTTTGAGCTGCTTGTTTAATTTACTGTAAATAACTACAATTGTGTACTTGCATAATTTTCAATTGTTAGTCGCACGCTCGGCTGGCTGACAGTGAGGTCTGTTTGTTAACTTTAGACTACGCTGGAAAAATGTTGAATATTGTTTCTGTTGTATTCCAGAAATCGTATTCAAAGACCAATCATTGTTCAAACGATCAAGATCAATCATTGTTCAAACGATCATTGGTCAAGTTTGCGCTGATAAAACTACCGCTGTGTAGTAACATCTGCAGGAAATAAGAGATTACTCTGTGGATACGCGGAATTCGTGAGGTGTCAAAATAGGCAAAAAAACTGTTGGATACGCGGTGAAGAACTTAGTGAGTGCTGTTCTCTAAAGCTCGCAGAAAGGCTGTTCTGGCACAACTTCTGGAATCCAACATGTCTGCATGTATTAAATCCAACATGTCGGCATATATCGTTTTCATCTTCTTAAAATAATTTGTCATTTCAACTTGTAATCAATTACAAGTGTGAAAGTAACTGTAATTATAATTTGATGGTTTTAGCACAGAACAATTGTAATTGTAATGTAATTGACAAATTTGAAGGCGTAATTGCAATAGCAATCGAACTGAAATGATGTAATTGATCCAACTCTGGTCTCAGGGTTTCAAACAAGTCTAGTTGTTGGAGATCACGGTCTCGACTACACTACTGCTATGTTGACATATACTGCAGCTTTGCTTGCTTTTCCTCTTATTAGGCGTCACAAATTTGCCCTATTGCATGAAAAGCACTGATCAGACGTGCGTTGCTAGTTCACAAAGTCGTTTTTAAGCATAACATCCTCTTCCCAGCCATTATCATTATTTTACCTGTCGCCGTAAACCACCGCTTACCTGATGAAAGCGAAACAAAATTCAGGGAAGTTTTGAGATGCTTCGAAGGTTGTTCGGCTTCCACCACAGGCACGAAGTCGTCGACCGGTTCCGTTTTCACTTTCCGCTTGAGACACTGTTTGATCTGAAGTTGTTTAGCACAGTTATCATGCTCACGATTATCAGGAGCCTCGCTGAAAATTTCATCAAGTACGGCAATTTTGAAGCTCACTTACAAACCCTGTTGGGAGATCGCATTCACGCGCGTTGGATGCTTCGTGTTCCATCGCTGCAGTGCTGCTGTTGTTGCTGCTACTGCTACTGCTGTTGCGTACGCTGTCCGTTTTTTCCCGGTTATCGGAGGGTGATCGACTTGGGTTATTGTCAGAAGACCGTAGGTTTGGTGAAAGATATTCTGAAAAGTGTAAGCGTTTTCGAAATAAAACCAGCATGCCATGTCGGCTAATCATGGCAATGGAACTTGGAGCGCACGATTCGAAGAGAAGCAACAAGGCAAAGCGTGTCGGTATCAGCTTGTCCGAGAGGGACAACTGTCAAATTTGCAAGATCATCACAATACTTTTTGGGAAACATTTTTAGAGGTTGTGTTGACACGAAAAATCGGCATATATTGCAAATAACGTAACATTATTTTAATGTCATTTTCTTTAAAAGTAGAATAAAAAAGCAATTGCCTGTTCGAAATCCACATGATCGAGCCTTTATCTGTTGCTCATTACATTTGGTTTGCACATTCACACGCCGTACTTCAACGCCTGTGCGAACATTAATTCAGCAACACTGATAGTCCTGCGCTCCGTTGACCAAAGCGTGGTGTTTGTGTTTTAAAAACCTTGCCTGCGGTTATGGTTTGCGTGTATAACGACGGTTGTTTATCCTGTTACGTAACGTAGTTTTGCGTCACTTTTTTCTGACACAATTATTTTTCAATTGGAATAAGGCTTTGAATGGTGACAGGCTGAGTTGCAGGCCAATGTGGATTTTTGCCAACTCTTTTGTTTTAAACACTTGAAGCGCACAAAGTTTCAGAATGTTAAGTTCAGCTCTTAAGTTAGAACCATACAGTGGCGTAGCCAGCCCAAAAATTTTTTTGGGGGCAAAATGTTTGATTTTAGGCGAATAACACTATTTTGCTTATAAAAACTGCTCTCAAAGCATAAAATGACTATATTTTCTAAAAATTTTGGGGGGAATGGCCCCTTTGGCCCCCCCTGGCTACGCCTATGGAACCATATGGTGTCTCAGCACATGATATACGCAAAACACTGTTTAATTGAGCAATGTAAAATTAGTGGGTCGCTAAGACAATTGGGACTACCAAAATGTGCACTCGACTTTGTGGGAGTACTAACTTTTGACGTTTACAATAAACACGTCACTCACAAGCTTAACGATCCCACCAGTCTCAAGAGTTAGAAGCTCGTTCCTGTTAACCCCGACAAACTCAGCTACTGAAAGAACCTCAGGCCAGGGGCGTAACAAGGTCAGATGGCGCCCGGGGCAAGAAGTATGGCGTCCCCATGTTCGAACCTGAGTTCTCTCGCAAGCAAATGTACTATGTTGAAGAAAGTACTTGTGACACTGTTGGGACTTTTCGGTGCCGAATCGCTATGGGGAGAATTGCGCCCCCTTTGCCCCCCTTGTTACGCCCCAGCCTCAGACGTTCGTACCTTCGATTAAAAATCTTTTGACTGCGTTTTGGAGTATAGCAGCGAACATTTGAGTTTTTTGTAGCAAGTTACAGAAATTTGAGGAGTCGAAGAAAGTGTGAGTATTACGTTATTGGAAAACTGCAAATGCTTTTGTGAACAACGTTTCAGATGTACACAAAAAATATTAATTTCCTAAGAAAATAATCGTGCCCATTTTTCATATGTTTATGTCATGGACGAACAAGCGTTTAGCTTTCAATTTGTGTAGAAAACTTTCCATTTGAAGTTAGTCTTTCTTAGCCCTGTTCATGTAACCTTGGTTGGGCGTAACGGATAAGGTTACCGTGGATCTGATGAGTCCCAAGCTAGATTACGTTTTTTCTGTGGCACGTGACTTCCGTACGGCTGGATCAAACTGTTTCTGATTTCCTTCCCACAACTTTTACCCATTTTCGCAAAACAATCAAAGCGAAACATATTTTATATTAATTTTACATTAAATACAACATTTCTCGGGTCTGTTTAAAGTTTAAACCCTGCTTACCTGAAGTGCAACCGAAGATCGATACTAACTTCAAAAATGCAAAAGCATTAGTATTTGGCAAAACACTGACTAGAAGCGAATGACACTTCAGGTAACCAAGGATCTACATGAGAGCCTACCAGAATAATTCTTCTGGAAACCATATGTCGAAATGGTTGCTAGCAGAGTAACACATAAAATATCCACGGGGTCTTAAAAGAAACCCAACTTTCTATTATGGGCTTACAGGGACATTTCGAAAGAAATCATGCACCATTCGACTTGTCTCCGACAGTTTGGAACAGTCATGAATGAACAAATTTACAAGGTTTTCTTAAAGATGCAACTTCGAAGATCTTTACGCAAGCTGGACATTAGGCTAAAACAGTCTCAGAGACTGGAAGAAGACATATGGGGCTGACTCACACAACTGTTTACTAAAGAACTGCTTTCTTGCTTTGCTATACACGCATCCTTAATACTTTTGATTGAGAACACTGGATGACTATCATGCTTTTTGCCATGCGGGCAGACTGGTGGTAATAAGCAATGCTGCAACAAAAATACATTTTTGCCAACCCACCTGTCAGAGTGCCAATTCGAAGAGCANCGAAACCTAATGCATGCACTGTCAACTCAAATTAGTATGTTGCAGTATTTCAAATCTGACTTTGTGATGACCAAGAATAAGATGCTTTCCCAAACCTCACATTCCTACTTACGTGACGGCGTTGCATCTGGACTAGGAGCACTCCCCTGGGAAGTGGATCCAATTACTTTTGACTTATCATGACTTTGCATAGGTCGAAAGCTCTCCGTTCTTGGTTGAAAACGACTTTTATCAAATGAATCCTGTTGTTTGATCTTCCTGTATACTTTTTCGCAAGCGGCCTGAAATCAACGTATTTCTTTGTCCACATTTTTGGGGAATCTTTGTGCAATAACTATCGTCTGCTTAAGCTCTTCACAAAATATGCGCATAATTATCATGATCGAAAAACTACATTCATTTTTAAAAACTTTCACTGAAAATTGCACATTACACGAAACGTTTGACCAAATTATTTTATAAAGAGAAGCATAAAACAAGGTTAGAAAAAACTTCCATGCTTAAGACCTCGACGTGTGAAACAACCACAGTTTTTGCCTTTAATAACGGAAAATGATGAAGTGTGTTAGATACTTGCAGCAGTATTGAGAAAAATAATTAGATAATATTAAATGCATACACGCTTGCAGTATAGTAACAGAGAGCGTTTTGACCCTTGTTTGTACGAGGGTGGAAAGTGGTGAGCAGTGGTGTACGGCGAGTTTTTATATTTACAAGTTTCGATATTTTTCATACTTGTTATAATTTCCATATTTTTACGTTACACTAATATTTTGAACTGTTTCAAGATCATGCAACTTGTTAAGACTTCATCGTGTGACTTTTGGGGAAGGTGATGGCAGGACCAGTCGTAAGCGTCAGGTTTTGATTGCCGGAGAAGCATTGATGTGTTTGATCAGAAATTTTGTATCAGTATTGTTTACATTAGACTTTTGATCATACCTTATATTTGATTTATGATCAATAGATTCCACATACCATTGTCCAAAGTTTCTGGACAAGGTCCACCTGGTCATTTGGTCTGGTGCTTTTGACAGCTTTTGCCGAGGGCATGTCTAGGCAGGTCTACAAATCGAGTTTCTTCTCGACGGTTTGTAGTTAATCCGATTTTGTCCGATTAATTCACCCTNCCACTGTGTTCACGTGTNGTTCCACGTTCGTCTGTGTGTTGGAAATCGCATACGTGGGCAAACTTTGTTTACCGCGTCGCATCAGCGACAGCACGTGCGGCATTGCAGCGATTGTTGACAACGCAATGTTTGCTCGCACGGTCTGTGCAGAGATTTTTCGAAAACAGGAGACGATACGTTCAGAAATTTCGCATCACTGCTGTTCAGAGTTTATTCAGCTCTGTTTACAAAATTCCAGTCTAAACGTTAGCAGTCATTACTTTTGCGTCACTTTGTCTTCACACACGCACTTTTAATATTTATCCTGCTTTAAATTCTTGTTGTTTCACGGTTCTACATCATTTTCCTTAAATCCTTGAAAGGTGTGTTACTTCTGTGTTCAGTGCAGTTGACCTTTTCCAAATGTTTTATAATAAGCCTACAAAACTACTTCCCACAAACAGTACCTTGATGGCACCTATATCATGACAGCCTCAATCAATAGTTGTGAATGTTTCAAGATTGACGGGAATTTTATTGGATGTCTTCACACCCACGTACAACGAAGCACAGCACACGCATATACAGTGCAAAAAACTCCGTGCTCCTAAACAACCCTTGTGAAAAAGACTTATATGAAACATTACGCACACAGTGTGCCATTTTTCCCGAATCCGAGAAATTTCCAAATGAATTGCTAAGGCGATAAATTTTTCTTCTTTACACTGACTCAAACAAGTATAAAAAATAAATGATGTTCTAATGAAATAATTTAATTGGGAAAAACGTATTTTCCGTTTTTTTTTGTCGCAGCTTGTATCCTTGACGTTAGTCAATTAGTTACGATGTTCTGATTTCAGAGCTTGTGCTCTGATTTGTTCATTTTACTGCAGTCATGAGTTTGTTTGCTTTTTCTGCTTTTACTTTAGCTTTTCAACTTTACATTCATACGTTTTGCTTGCTAATTTCAGGATTGAGGATGCGTAATTTTACAAGAAAATCGATTTTTTATTAAAAATTTGCTGATCAGTACCCCCTGCTCACCTCATTGTGGAGAGTACTTACTCAGGGATGTAGTGCACCGGTGCAGGAGCAGGCACATTTTTGGGGGTGCGAAGAATTTTTGCCCGAATTCTCTGAAGCTTTCCCGTAAAAAACTCCAAAAGATGTGACCTCCAAAAAAAACTCTTCATGCCATTTTGGGCACCATTTTTCAAATCAAAGCATGTTGGGCCCCATTTTTGCTCATATTTTTGGGAGTTTGCTTAGGTTTTCAGGAATTTTGTGAAGGTTTTCAGAGATTTTGCCCAGATTTCTACAAATTTTGCCCGGTTTTAAGGGATTTTACCCGAATTTTGATCAAATCAAAACTTTTGGGGGTGCGCTTGCACCCCCTCCACTCCCGCCTCCTACACCAGTGATGCAGTGCCAACAGAAGAGGTGTGGGAACGCACCCAATAAAACTAGCCATTTTGAAACAGCTTCGAACTGATTTTAAAGCAAAACATGAAAGAGGTGTGGGAACGCCGTTCCCACGCTTTCCCGCCCCACTGGACCCCTGTACTTACTTGACTCAAATAAGTTTATGTTGATAAATAAGAACGACTCCTTAAGCAATTTCATCACGTCCTTACAGTAGCTTACTTTAGCTTTCGCTTGCTTAGTAAGTACATGGGCTAGTCATGCTTTGATGCCTGTAACCACGAATGTTTGAAGTAACCAGAATGTAGTCATTTTCTCCTAAACATACGTTTTGTGCACTGCAACCACAATATCCGAGTTTCATGGTCAGTTGGGCCTAAACTCGAAAGGGCAGCAAAGTTTACAAACTTTCTTAGACTTAGACAAAACCATTAGAAAAACGACTACACGTCATGCCAGTAATCAAATCAAAAACATACTTGAACGTGCCGAAAATCCAAAGCAGCGGAAGCTTTGTAAACATCGTTGATATTTGATACGTTCAACACGAACGTGGTAGTGTAGACGAAATCCAGCAAAACCCGAAAACCTACAGGCATGAAACTGATACGGAGTGAATCAGAACGGGCTGAACCGCGATCAAGTGAAAATAACTTAAGGTCTTTCGAACTGTGATTCACTCAACCGCAGGCACTGGTAAATTCAGTTACAGTCCGCGTGAAAAGTATATTGCCTCTACTACATAATAAAAAAATTAATGAGACCCAAAAAAGTCTTTCTGTGAAACGCAACTATAGAACGTGGCTGTTCAAACAAAAGTGAGGATATACAGCCTGGACATTTGTTGAGGTTTGTTTCAACAAATGCATTGCAGGTAATCTACAAAGTGGCATGCATTGTTTGGTCGTAAAGACTAATCTCTGGCAATCGGTACTTTCCTTATCAAGAGAAATGTAGAAACAGTGACGTCAGGCAAAAATTAATTTGCTGATTTACTGCAGTTGCTTTAGAAAAAGCCGGCACAAGTTAATCCATTGTGCTTTTTCATATAACACTTATGCACAACTTTAAGACATTTTACTACATATTCGATCAAAAATTTGAATGAGATTTTTTAACGACTTGGAGTGACCTTTGTAACACCTTCAGCAAACGCACCTAAGTGTTCCTAAACGAAAAACGCTTGTCTTCGAAAGTTCTAACTCAAACGAAAGAGTGCAGCCGCTAAATTAGCACATCAACATCAACGTTTTATGCATGACTTACGTCAGGGCAATTTCACCTGCTAAAAATTTGAAACTGTGATCTAGTAAATGCATTACGTCATTCAAGCGTTTCAAGTGAAGTATTTTTACCTCGTAAAGGAACTCCAGCTAATACAAAGTTCTGTTGCTCCTCGACAGCGGTGAATAAAGACAGAAAGTAATCGCTGTTGGCAGCGAGAAAAGAGCGGTGGACTCGAAATTTTTCTCCTTCCACAATCAGAGTGGCATCGCAGAAGAGACCTGCAGAGGAAGTTTCGAGATTTATAAAATCATTCAGTAAAATCATAAAGCTTAATTTTTTGAAACTTTCGCACCATTAAAACCGATCTACCGAAGATATTTTTATTAGGAACATATACAAGCAACCAAAACTTTAACACAGTTTACTTATACACCAATCTTTGGATTTGCAGAAGACAAATACCCACTATGAGTATGAAGTGTAAAGCATTTTATGTTTAATATCTACGCGCAAAACGGATTTACTTGAAGGTGATAGGCAAAACAATTTTGCCAGACAAAAAGGTTAAAACTTGGAGCAGCACAGGTGACCCAGTATTAAGATATGGTTTTGTGTGCATGAAGATAACACTGTTTCATGTGCATGAGGATTCAAATAAGATTTTCCGTTTTTTAAATAATCATGCTTCTGTGCAAAATTAATTTTTATCAAGTTTTATACAAAAACAATGAACAAGGATTTTCAGAAAGTCTTTCAAATAATATTCTCACAAAACTTTCCAGTTTTTACTAATTTGTTGCATTTTCCGCACACTTTTTAATCGCTTTGGTCCCTGTCTTTTGCTTCAAACAGCTACGGCCTGGAAACACATTTACAAAAGCACTGACGACAGGCGAAGTCCGAGGAATGAGGCGAAAATCAGTTCATTGCATGAGTGAATTTTAATTTTGTAGAGTCAAACAGCAAAGTTAGAAAGAGATATGTAGCTGCGCAGCTGTAAAAACTCAGGATAAGACTTCGAATTTTAGCTTATAATTGTACTCGAGATTAGGATCTAGTATGCCGTGGAACGGCCAAGATTAATTGTTTATAAGGTTGCCAGACGTCCTTGAGCGCCAAGGACTTTCCTTGAATTTGCTATTTAAACTGGTTATGTCCATGATCCCTGAAAAACATTTTGTTGTCCTTGAGCATTTTCCGGTCTCCTTAAAAGTTTTTGAACAGTTGTGAAATTGATCAATATTGTTTATTACATTTGACATTCAAGAAATACATTTGACATTCAAGAATCAAGATTAAACAATGTAATTGAACTAACATTGAACAAGATAGTCCGTTAGCCACGATATAGGTTACAATATTTCAGCAGAACACAACATAGGCCTGCGCATATTGTATTACCCCTGTGTTGTATGCACTACGTACTTGTAAAATGTACATGTAAGAGTTCCTTTGCGTAAATGTGTTTGATTACCCATTGTTAATCATCAATGTTTGCTTGAAAAAATGTTCTACACTACTATATCTAGAAAGTATTCAAAATAGGCATGAAGTAAAATTTAAATAGCCTAATCACAAAACGACAAAATGTCATTGATAAAAATTCAAGTGATCTAGCAACCCTACTTGTTTATCAAGCTCAAAACGTGCAAAATATATGTCGTTTTAAAGATGTTTGCTGCCAGTTTCAGCAGTTTGACAAAAATCTGCCATCACAACACCTTTCTGACGTTGTTCCTGAAGTCTCTTCAAGACATATGCAGTGTGCTTCACTGGCAAAACATTAACTTTGCCATCCTCAGCAGCAGATTCCCTGCTAATCGTTGCAAGCCTCATTTTCGTTTCAAGATCAGCGTCTGCTCTTGTATTCACTGCAGCAGTAACTGAGTTAGTGCCTACGCTTCTGCATAAATCAGAAAAAATGTAGCACATCTCTAAGTTAATACCTTGCTTTAATGCACAAAACCACACGTGCACACCTGGCTGCGGTAATCAAGGCCCTTATTTCAGTCTTTCTCAAGTTTTTCCAGAATTTACTGCGACATTCTCCAGCAAACTTGCCAACACTATGCTCTCTTTCACTGAGGTGAAACCGATAATGATGCCACTTTTGGAACTTGCGCAAATGCTGGTACCCGCCAAGCCAATTACAGATTATCCTCACCAAGCTTGCCCGAGTTCTATCGCGATAAGAAGATAAATACAAGTCTTATTTCGCAAAAAAGAGACTAAAGTAGCCCTCCTCGCTGGGGATTAGAGTCTCATCCTTTTTCAGAACAAGTGGAGCCCTGAGCGGTATTGGCAGGAAGCATGGCCGCAATAGCGCGGCTTCAATCGCACTTTGTCGTAATCCACCGAATCCAGGCAAATCCGGCAGACAAGAAACATCGTTCGAATCGAGTAATCCGATTATCTCCATGGCAACTGGATCGCATTATCCTGGCACCGAGCGGTTACCACTTGCCACATGGATTCATTTCAACCGAGTAAACACATCGATTGACTTCTGCAGTTCCGGCATGCTGAAGTGCTAACTGGCCCATACTTGCAGCGCATCACGTCCAGCACCGTGTTTGGCCAGGTATGAGAAAGACAATTTAACGAACAACTTTAAAAACAACTTGCACTATATTCAGCAAGTCGGAGTGATGTCAGCTACCTGGGAGCGCTGTCCTTTTCCCGCGCAAGATATAGCTTCTGAAAGATGAACTTTTTATTTGTAGAATTTATAGGCAGATATAATTTCTGTAACATTTTACTATCATCACAATTAATCGCAATCTTTCCAATTTTATGCTTTTCAGTTTTTTACCTTAAAAAGTAAATCCTTGACGATTTCCAAAGTTTTGCTTCTTAAGCGGCACTTTAGCAAAAACTAAATGTCTTCCCATCACGTTATATTTTTCAAAAAGTTTATAAATCTAAAGGTTTTGATAAAACAAAACGGCCACGCAAAGCATCAAGCCGCCCTTCCTCGTTTAAGGTGGCCTCGTCTGACGAGGCCCCGATGGAATGTACTGTGACGCTTTCCTTATTTTCGAATATGAAAGTCTGCTTAAGCTTCCGACCTTCAATATTTTTTTTAAATAAATGGAAAGTGCGCCGAGAGATCCGGAGAAACTTTCGACGTTGTATTTTTCTTCGACTTGGTTCTTATCGTCCCGATCTCTGAAATAGTTTTGCCTGTTGCGCAGTGCACGGAGTGTAGCACCAAAAAGAATGAAGGGAACGTTGTGTCAAAATGAGGTCATGTTTGTTTCAAACAAGGTGGCCAAATTTTTTTTCTGTTAAACATTTCTCAAAAACTAACAACAGCAGGGTCGGTTGGTCTCGTAAAAAATAAGGAACTCCGTGCCATTCCGCTTTCAAAAATGCATGGAAAGCTTTCCTCTCCCGATGGCAGCTTTGCTTCACTATGAAATACGCTAGAGCCTGTAGCTTTCAATTTACCACAGAAGCCACGTATGTTGCTGCCAGTGCGTGAACCTCTACTTTTGAACAGTTGTTCCTAACCTTTTTTATACCACGCTTCTCTTAACCACTGCTTTTAAAGTTCCCAATAAGTGTAGAATCGCCTAAACGATTCAGCCAAACATTCTATAGCAGTGGTCCTTAACCGGGGGGTTGGCGTCAATAAATTTCCAGAGGGACGCGACCCCTTACGCGCCCGACAACATGTAAAGTTTGATCATTAAATTCACCAATAAATATATTTGCATTTACAGCTTATTTAAAGTCTTGGGGGCTTGAAACAAAGGGCAATTACTTAGGGAGGCGTGGTATAAAAAAGGTTAAGAACCACTATTCTAAATTGTTGCAACCTTGCGGTTGGCGTTGCGTTGAATGTGCGATTCACAATGAACGGATGTGCACGAAGAATACAAGCATGTTTACCAAGATTTACTTGCTTTTTGCCTCAGCTTGTATGTGAAAGCAGTAAATCGTCATAATTTTAAACATCAAATCTTGAATTTATACCTTGACTTATCACGACTAAAGTACGCTTGTATAAATGTAATATCTACAATCTTAACTTCCACCACACTGCCTAAACAAAGGGGAGAAAAGCCTTACTTTTTTCTCTGATTTGCTTTTATTTTCAGTTTATTCTTTCAGTTTTTTTTCTGTTGTTTTACATACTACTGTTGGTTGGTTGACTATCTAAAATTCTCGGGCCATCAAGCAGTCCTTCGAGATTTCGTGACTTTTCAAATCATTTACTTACCTACAGTATGATGGGTTTTACTGTGAAAACGCTGACGTGCCAATATTTAGTGCAATGTGCTCTGCGACAAACCGCCTTCGTGCTTTTTTATTGCATATTTAACATACAGTGTTTCCAATGCTATTTTCTTATTTTGATTGAGTATTGAGTGATTGCTCATGTAACAAGGAACAAGCTCCCCTTCTCTCTCTTTGAACTTCTTCAGCTCTTTCTCGAAATCAATTTTAGATGTACCACACCTTGTAAACTATCCTAAGCACAGTATCCCTAGCACGTCAGTGCTATCGGGTCATTGTAATTTTTGGTTGCAACAACTGCCACCATCATGTTTCGCGCGGACGAGAATTATTGCCTGCCTCGAGCCTGTAGGAGCACCAAAGATCGAGTGATTTGCAAAGTGAAGTTGTCGTTTACCATTTTGTGTTGTTTCTGATGTCTTTCAAAAACATCTTCAGTTGTACAATTACCATCACTTACCAAGCTTTGTTCAATTTTGTACGAGTGCTGCCAGCTTTTCTCTAAGGAGCCACCTCTTCGATACACGCAAGGCATATATTAACGTCTACAGATTCATTATTTTTGCCGGTATACTTTTTAGATAAAAATAAAGTTGATACATTTTCATTTTGGTAATTCAGAGCTTGGAGTATTGTTAGTTACCATCAACAGAGATTCGACAATTGGCTGCTGAACTTATTTGGATGCTTCAACTCTACTCATTTCAACAAATGTTTCCGAAATTTATCATTGCATGTTACAGAAATTGATAGAACAGCAAATTTCTGAATCAAAGGAACTCTTCAAATTGTCAGACATTTCGGTTTTAAGCAGGCGATCCATTTAATACGCCAGGGGTGTCTACAAAAGTATTTTGGAAAGGGTGGGGTCAAAGAACCAAGCGGATTTTGAGCAATAGGTTTTGAAAGTAGTTTGTATTACTGACAATGACCTACTTCGAAGCAGTTTCACCAGAAACGTGTTTGTTCCTGGGTAGAAAGTCACAGAGTTTACGAAAATAACAATCCCATAAAAATAAAAGTGATTGGCCAAGTAACATGCATTATCTGAATAGTCCCGAACAGCTGCATGTAAAAGTGGAGATGATTTCAAACAGGTCAAAAATAGATCATCCTTTCAACGACAAAATCAATATGTGTACCAGCTTGTTTCCCACCGGAACCATCACACGCGCGCTGCTAGATCGTCACCAAGCAAAAAGTCCAGTGATTTCTGTGCACGCCTTGAAATCAAACTTTCTTCGTGATGTTGAAGCTATAGGATGGCAGGCAAAGAGACGATTTTATAGGTTCTGCATTTTTGAAACATTACACCAAATTGACGCTTACCTGACGATGTTTTGGAACCAATAAGCGGCGGAAATGAAGACCTGCATGATCAGAACACACTTGGATCATTTCATCGCAGGTATTTTGACTACAAAGTCAGCTCTAAAAATTACACAACCTTGTCAGTTTGCCTTTTAGACTGTACTTCAAGTACATCAGTGATGGTTACTGACAGAAGGGTGGACGTTTTTAAAATGCTGAATACTAAAGACCTAAGTGGTGCCACCTAGAGATTGAGCACAAATCGTAAGACGTTTTGTCAAATGTAAAAAATTCACTTCACCTTGTTTACATGATCCAAAATGCGTAACCAACAGTGAAGGCATGGGCACCCGCAGAGGGGAAATCGGGCACTTTCCTCCAAGGAAGAACGAAATATATTGGTCGAATTAAACAAATGTCGCCAATTTTTTATTTTTTTGAGGTTAATCTCGGCTTGATTGATTCCCAACACATACCTCTAAACTGTTCATAGTAGCAAATAAACACATTCGGCAATGATGCAATGATGAGATTCTATTGTTCGATTGCAAAGAGGGCGAGATAGCTCGGATAGCAACGTGAATGACCGCGGCTGGATAATGCACGCTCTATAATAGAGCAAGCCAGGGGCGGATCCAGGGGGGGCGATCGCCCCCCCTAAAACTTTAGTAAGTAACTTTATTCACCATAATTTTTTACAATTCGGAAAAGAGCATTCGCGATATAAGGCCATTTTGTCGTCCATCGTTTTGCCACATCACTTTTTGAAGTATAATTCATCTCTCTTACAGTAACAAAACCGTTATGAGACTTGACTGCCAAATATTACTGAAATAGCCCCCATCCTAACGATACTGGCTGGATCCGCCCCTGGAGCAAGCTGCTCAACTTCGCTGGGGTAGTATGCCTTCGCAAGACCTCATACGACTATTGTCTGTTTCTTAGTGACGAAATATTTATTTCAAAAGCAGCTTCGAAAAGGCTGCAGTTTCATGACAGGTATAAGAACAGTGGGTTCTCTAAAACAAGGAACTTCCTTTCGGTTTTCAGATCAAGGTTCGCAGAAAAGCAGTGGTGTTTTTATCTGAAAATAAAATGTATCAACGTTGCAGTTTAGATTGTGATAAACTTCAGCAAGGTGACAATTATTAGGCTACAATGGTTTTGACGTTTGGTTTAGAACAGAAAACCTAACGAGCTGTCGGAAATGAAACGTAGGCTACTGCTTTGTGGGGCATTTCTCGTCAAAATTCATTCGTCCCGAGTTTCGCCAAATTTTTTCCATGAAACTGTACGTTAGGTCATCGCAAAGCGCATCTATTTGAATAGGTGAATTTTCATGAACATTCTTTTATACACCACCATATATCACCCCTTACGGTGACTCCATGTCAAGCTACATAGCAGTTAGTAGATGCTGGTGCCGTATACTTTCGCTTTAATTGAGCACTTGAAGTGATAGTCTACGTTTCCTGTGAGGTTTGTGTGCATAAAGTTTACATACTTTTTCTTCCGAAAATTGAAGGCCAAGCAGTTGGCGTATCGAAAAACAGCAGACAAATGTTAGCATCATTTTCATGAAAAGGCCAAAGAGTTAATAGAGTATAATGGGCTCCACGACTTCAATCGCTAGCGAATCGTTTCCATTACCAAGTCTGAGAGTAAACTGGCTATGCAATCATTAGCGATGGACCTGTTCAACCTTTGCCAGTGCTCATTGATTGCTGACGCAGGCAGAGTAATTTTACTAGCTAGGAATTTCAATCATTACAAATGTTCGAAACTCAACACCCTTTTCTCACAACATTACATGGAGGTATTCTAAATGTAAGCCGCATTGGGTTGACTTTTGTTGTTAAGGCTCTATATTTTCCTAGATGCTCTTGTTTCCGGAAAACAATGAGTTTTTTGACCATACCATCATTCATTATAAAATTTCATAAAATAAAATGACACAGACGAGGTGAAGTGAAGGATTTACGCAAAGAAGTTTTCAAACTGTTCTATTTTTACGACTTGTAATGTCTGAGATCGTTGTTGCAACTTTTTTCAATGGTACGGACGAAGTTTTGGTTTGGCTGTTTTTGTACGATTCCAAGTTATCTCCCACAATTTACGTTAGTTGTTTTTTCTTTTTATTTTTCCACGGCCTTGTATACTTGAAGCCTGCGAAACACCTTGCTGGGACCTGTGGTAATATTTAGAGGTTTCGTCTGAAAAGATGAACTGCTAAAAACACAAAGTGTTGTGGAACAATGCGTGAAAACAGGATGCCGTTTTCACACGCTCTATCAGCTGCACAGATTGGTTCTGAGGGTGCGTGGTTAATTGTCAGTGACAGATAAAATTTCAACTTTTGTCGCAAACTTATTTTTTGTACTGCGAACACCGAAGGTGCAGATCGAAAATCTTTTTAGGATAACAAACCAGAACCGTCGCTAGAAAGTTTTTAATAGGGGGGCTTTGCGTTTCTGCGGGGCGACTTTAGGTTTGTGCGGGGGTTTGACACTGCAAAAATTGACAAAAGACCCCCGTGGCGACGGGACTAGAACCAACCCTGATTGATTTTAATTTGTTAAAAGTCAGCCTACTCTGAAAGTAATTGCAATACTAAACAAAATAAGGAACCAATAGAAATCCCATGCTTTATGACTCCCTTCGGCAGTCATTTTTAGAATATCGTAAATGTCTGCCCATAGTATGAAATTAGTGCACCACTTGTTTCTTTACACGTTTTTTGTGATTCATACCCTTTGATACGAATTATTTGCAAGGATGATTTCTGCCGTTGAGACCATACACGTTTAATTCAAAACTTATTTTCCTCTCTCAAAAATGATAAAACTATCTTCAATTTTCAATTGTGATAAGGGAAACTTTTTTCTTCGGACATCAAAAAAATATTCTCAAAAACGGTTGATTATCTAGATCAGGGGTTTCCAACCTGGGGTGTATTTCCCGCTAGGGGTACATTTGCCTGTCTGAAGCGGTAAATTTTAAGGTTAGCAATAGAAGGGAAACGTATATATTATTTATTTCCAAATATTCCAAAATATAACAGTTCCATTGAAGATTCACTGGATTTTTATTATTTTACTCAACCCTTTTGTCATAAGCAATTTTAGGGGTACACAACCGACTGTCAAAGTGCTGAAGGGTACATGACCATAAAAAGGTTGGGAACCCCTGATCTAGATCAAGATAGTTTTTTTCCACTTGAGATAGATAAAAATATTCGATCGTTTTCTCGGTCCAGTGGCCTCGCACTTGTCTTTTCTGTAAAAACACTGTGCAAACACAAGTTTAAGTGTTTTTTTCTGGAAAAACTTCCGCGGGCCTCTCTGAGGTACAAGTGTCAATACTATAATTGAACTACCAATTGCAAAGTTTTTGTGATAAAAGCATAATTTTTCATAACGTGCTTTTGTTAGACACAGAAAGCGCTCAACGATTGCTTCACTGAATCGAGCATGCAGCTCTCAACAGAAACGAAACAGTATGACCTACTAAATATTACAAAAGTTTGATCTTTTGCATCCAATTGCAGCATGTCTTGCTCGTGAAATATTTATGAAATGACGCCACTGGATGATAAGTGTTGGAGTGTGTGTGCAAAAAAACAGAGCTTAAAACCTCCGGTATTGCAGATAAACAAAACATGAAATCTTTTTATTTTCATGCTTCTTCAACTTGCACGCACACCAAAGCATTGACCCTGGAATGTTACCTTCCGCAAAACGTCTTATCGGCATCGCAAGTTTGAAAGAAACTGCATTGCGCCGTAAAAATAAACAAAAAGCTTGCCTTGTAACTAAACAAAAAAAGGCGGGCCATGCCCCCCAGATTTTTGGCTGGCCCCCTGCTTGACCCCCCAGTTTTGTGCTTAATTTCACGTTCAAGTTCGCTTGATTGACATATATAGCAGATAACTTTCAGCCAGCAAAATTTTAAACGATTTGAAGACTTCCTGGCGACGGTTCTAACGATATTCACAAGCCTATGTTAGGTTTGATAGGGTTAATCATAGCAAATCAATCTTCATCACAACGGAAAATCACCATGCAGGAGAGACATTTATGTTGGCCCCCTACTTTTTTCCTTGGCCCCGCAGTGCTCCCCCAGTTTTTTCATTCTGGAATCGCCACTGGAAAGAATGATCTTCAAACTTTCTTAAAATTATACGAAAAACAAGCTGCGTAAAAGGTATGTTGAAACCTGGCTACTCATTTTAAAACCTTAATTATACTTGCTTGCATTTTCTCTGATTAACAGAAAAAAAGAGCGATTACCAAAATTTTAGAAGCAGAGGACCTACTGTTATCTGTTAGAAGTTGCAGCGGTGCCACCACGGGGAGGTGTGGTACCCATGGAATGGATTTTTTCAAACGGGATTAGAGCCTAGATTATCCAGAGAAAGTTGCTGAAATTTTGTTCAGTTGAAGGTTTATGGACCAAAATTGTTCATTCCAAATTTTATAAAAATCAATGAATGTTTTATATTTGTTTTTCAAGTTTGAAAAACTTCATATTTTGTTCCGTGGGTCCCACCCTAATGGGGCCTTCGAACCCCCCCATAGGGACCGATGGAATTTTGTTCCGTGAGTCCCACCCCAATGGGACCTTCGGAACACTCCATAGGGACCGATGGAATTCCTTATCATAAATAATAAACAACAGTTATCTCAATGATGCTTGCCAATTTTTTTGGTATGCTCTTTCCTTGTCAAAAATAACTTATCAGCAAAAATCAGTTCGCAACAGCGAAACTGTTTTTGTTTTATGTATAGGCATACCATACGTCCCATTTTAGCCGGGACAGTCCCGGTTTTGAGGGCTTTGTCCCGGCGTCCCGGTCAGTCAACCAAAATTCCCCGGTTAGGCATTAGAAACCCTAGACTGGTATTTCATAAAAAGCCCAGGATAATCCCACACAGTGGCGTAGCGAGGCTAAGAGCCGCCCGGGCCGGCCAATAAAGTGCCGCCCTTTTCACACCTCGAATTTGCTTACTAGAATTTAAAATGTATAAAGATCAACGTTAACTCTGTCAACACTTGCACGGGTCCCTCTTAATGTCCGGGAAACATTTGGATAAAATAGGTGAAATAGGCCGAAAACCGGCTCTTGTTGAGAAGCGCTGGCTTGCAACTTTCATCGTGATCTGTAAACTTGGTCTAGTTCAGGGGCGTGCCGAGGTCTTGTGATGCCTGGGCCCCGGGGCAACTGCTTGATTGTATGCCCCCTCCCAAATGCTAATATTGAGGAATGTAAAAATACAAGTAGGCTACAGTAAAACTACCTGCCCCAATTCTTGCCACATGCAAAAGCATTACGGAAAAGCAGCAGTTCTACTGAACAAAGCTAACTTTCCCGGGTTCTTCATTTCAAGCGCAAAAATTAAATACTGATAAGCCCACCTAATGACCAGTCCAGACTGCAGCTTGTGGCACTTATTGAAAATATCCCACTGAACATTAAAAAATAGCATGATGCATGGCAAAAAATATTTGTTGTCAATGCCTAATTGTCAGGTGATGTAATGATGTGCCGTTGGAGCATTGCTAAGGATCGAACGATAGGAGAAAAAAGATTAAGCTAGCTTTGACTATTCACCGTGATTTCATGCAGGGCTTTTTGTATTAGATTTTGAGTGGAGGAGCAATATAAACCTCGAACTACTCTATCAGCGACGTTTGCTAGTCTGCGGTCGAATGTCATCTCTTTGTTTTGTTCAAAGGATTTTTGACTGGGGTGAGGGAAGTGGTTTTCGATGGAAAGGAAGGTGGAGCGATTGGAGGAAAATTGCCCCCAAGTATGTTAAAAAACCCTGATTTCAAAACAAACGTTGGGGTACTTTTACAAACTGGATTTGACCGATACTTTTGAGTAAACATTTAATCAATTTGCTCACTCAACAGCCACATTTCCTATTTTTTAAGGCTAGCCAACCAGTCGATGGGTTTCTAAAAACAAAAAGTGAAGAGTTATAACGTTCAAAAATTTATTTACTGTAAAAATAATAAAGATGAGTTGGAACTATCAAACTACATTCAAAAATTAATTTTCAATCAACAAACTGCCGCCTCCCAGAAGGTTCCGCCCTGGGCCCGGAGCCTCCAGGGCTCCTCCCTTGCTACGCCACTGGCCCTACGCTTGGTACACCAGCTCCCATTGAGAAAATTTGTTCTATCTTGAATAACATGCGGTCTGATAAGAGAAGCAGAATCTGAAAGCCTTTATCACCAGTGAAATTAATACTGACTTTTCCTCGTGTGATTTTTACGAGAAAATAAAATCGAACAAAGACTTGTTTAAGAAAGTATTGTCTATCTCTGCAGAAAAGTTGATTGGCCGAATATGTAAATTTACAAATGCTTAAATATTGTTTTGTTTCTTAGCAAAATGCATTATTTTAGTTTTTCTTGGTGCCTCAACTACAGGAGTCCAAAATGACTGCATGTTCAGTAAGATATGAACCACATTAATCTTATAAGGCTCGTTCTTCTGAAGCGTCCCGGTTTTCAATCACAAAAATATGGTATGCCTATTTATGTATATAAGTTTACCGCACAAATGTGAAAAATGTGAATTATTTTAATGTTTTTCCAATACTATTTCGCTTTGTTTGAACAAAATTCTATTCGCATCATTCAAAATGTTTATAATTTTAGTTGCAAGTCATATTTTATGTGTAAACTAAGAAGATAAACTCACAATTTTTATTAAAATTTGTGTATAAACACCACAAAAACGAAACAAAAGTTTACATATTGTTAGATTTTCTAACTCCGGAACCAATGTTTAGGCTGTATTACAGTACATTGATATTCAATGCATGTAGAAAATATTTGCAGTGTTTGCCCCAGTTTCATCTAAATTCGAGATCATTTCCAATGAAACTTCAGAGAGATTGTGTATAAGGTTTTCAAATTGTTGAAAAAAAGTTTCAAATTATGAGGATTAAAAGCCATAGTTCGTATTAAGCTTGTTGATTCTACATTTCTGAGACTGAGACCCCCATGTCGCTTTCGAAATTCTCAAAGCTGATCCTGTACTGCTATTTGTTTCCACTCCCATGATTTTTAGTGTTGTTATCCTTAACTTTAACGCAATGCAAACACACGCTTTCTTTTTGTTCAATGAGTACATTGATTTTGATAAGAAGTCATATGGTCCTTTAGAGCACATTCCTCTTTTTCTGGTAGCATTGAAACTTGCACAAAATGTACTTTATGTTACCCTCGCCTTAAAGCTAAAACGTTAAAAAGTGAAAATTAGTTATCTAAATTGTGACCACAGACTTCCTTGAAATCGTCTCGCCATTACTCTGTGTAAAAGTTTTAAGTTTTAGATCCGCTATAAAGATGTAGACTGGCCAGGAGAATATCTACTGTTTGCCACCTGTCTCAAGTTCAATGTATTTTATTTTTTGACATTACACAACATTTTATTTAGGTTGTTCGCAGTGAATAAACCTCTGGTGGTCTTTCTTTTGTGCAATAAACTTTTTGCAAAAACAAGGAATTACGAATTGAGCGACCAATGGAACACCAGCGTTCTATGGGTCCCATCAACACCCAATTTTAAAAAAGTGCACGATTTTACACTGCATCCCAAATCTATCATCCCAATTTTCTCTGAGATATTTTTTTAACTCCCAACCTGTCCTGGGAAACGTTTGGAACTTTCTACATTGAAATTATGACAGAAAAAGAAATCGCTAAACGATTGCAAAATATTTTACTTTGATGCCTCAAAAACAAAAAAAGTGTTTAAATTTTTTCAGATCGACACAGATTCTTTATGTTAACAGACAACACTGTTGTCCATAAATACAATAAGTACAATATTCACAACCACATAGCAAGAGAATATGGTCACCAGCTAGAGCGTAATTTGAATGTTTCTTCGGTCCCCATGTTTCATGGGTCGCGCACTACCCCTACTGCTATTTTATAGGATGTTCGTTTTTTCATCAGTTGTAACAACAAGTTTATTTTCACCTTTTGGTCGGCTTTTATTTGAAAACGGCTTGCACTCATCGGAAATTATTCTTTAGGCTATTGTACTTTGCTCCAGAAATAATGCAGAGGATTGCGAATGGCTACTATCTATCGAAAGGAATCCTTTCCCAGCAAAGAATCAGACACCAAGATCTTACAGAGAATATATTTCGCCTACGAAGTAGACATCATCAGCTCTACTTCTTTTTTTGCCTACTTTTTTTCCCAATAGTATGGCTACTGCTGTCGTTAAACCTTCATGCATTACACTTACAGTGTTTATAAGAACGCAATGGTGGTTACATCGACATTTTTTAACAGTGGTGACGTTAAAACTATTTCGCTCTTGTAAATATCTATCGCATTAATACTTTTGTTTTGCACCGCTTGACCAACAATGTGGCGATGACCATATTTGTGGTAAAATTTTCTGGATGCGGTTCATGTCTGATTAGCAAGAAATTATTGAAAACTGGGCTCAATGACAAAAACATTCTCAACAGGCATTGAGGACATTATACTGTCTCATAGCTATGATTTTATCTGATGTTACTGAACTGTGCGAACGTACTCGTCCTAATAATAAAATTGAAAAATCAAAAACTGCATGCAGTTCAAAGCCTTGTTTCTCGACCTCAAAATTGTTTAAAAAGATTTTCCGATCTGTAACCTGATGATATTTACTGCGTTTAAGTTTTAAAACTATACTGTTTCTCGTCCATTTCTACAGTATGTATAAACTTTATCAAAGTTGTATGGGTCGAAAATGCGCAGACAATCGTTATAAAACTAAGAAACATATGTAGCAGACACTTTATGGTCTGTACATGTATGACTCATAACTCCCATTTGCTGAGAATCAACAATGCAAAACAGCTCACTCTCATATTAAGTAGCCACCAAGTTCATTGTAACATTCCTACCTTTGAGGCTTTGTTACGTAAATACAAGTACCTGTTTCTCGAAAGATGCAGAAAATCTAACAACGTATGGTTACGTGCTTTGATGCAGTCAGATTGTTTGTGCTCGTC